>Ga0247727_10010787_pt1 | contig 16112 bp, 15 predicted proteins | sample WisWelCaveWW1625_FD_202498 | JGI IMG/M metagenome (GOLD analysis project Ga0247727, IMG submission 202498) | Biofilm microbial communities from Wishing Well Cave, Virginia, United States - WW16-25 | ecosystem: Environmental > Aquatic > Deep subsurface > Groundwater > Cave microbial mat | place... | reverse complement strand
CGCAACGCCCCCTCCCGCTGCGTTTCTGGGGCAGTTTCTGGGGCGATCACTATAGCGACAAATCGTAAGCGATTGATTTAATTGGTCGGAGCGGGGAGATTCGAACTCCCGACCCCTTGCTCCCGAAGCAAGTGCGCTACCAGGCTGCGCTACGCTCCGCCCGACCGAAAATGCATTGCGGCACCTGCACAAGAGGGCGCCGGTGCGTGGGGGCTATATAGCGGCCGGGCCGGTCCGCCGCAAGCAAGGCTAACGGGAATGGGGCAGTAGGCTAGGCAATTGGGCAGTGGGCAATAGGCGATCTCCGTCCGGGTTCGACACCCTACTGCCCAATTCCCATTGCCTTACACGTGCTGGCCGCCGTTGATGTGCAACTCGGCGCCGTTCACGTAGCTCGACTGGTCGGTGCACAGGAAGTAGATGGCCTTGGCCACCTCCTCGGGCTCGCCCAGCCGGCCAAGCGGGATCTGCTCCTCGACGATCCTGTCGGTGCCGGGCGAGAGGATGGCGGTATCGATCTCGCCGGGCGAGATGGCGTTGACGCGGATGCCGCGGCGGCCGAAGTCCTTGGCCATCTCGCGCGTGAGGCCGGCGAGCGCGGCCTTGGAGGTGGCATAGGCCGCCCCGGCGAAGGGATGCACGCGGCCGCCGGCGATGGAGGTGACGTTCACGACCGCGCCCTTGGCGCGCTCCAGCTCCTGGATCAGACCCCGCGCCAGCATGATGGGCGCAAAGAAGTTGACCAGGAATACGTGCTGCCAGTCGTCCAGCGGCGTCTCGATGGCCCCGAGCCGGGCCCCGTCCTCACCCTTGGGCGAGATGGCGGCGTTGTTGACCAGGGCATTGAGGCGCGCGCCCTGCGCCCGCAGCCGCTCCCGCATCTCGGCAATCGCGCGCAGCGTATCGGCCGGATCGGCGAGGTCGACCTGGATGTGGTCCTCCGGCCCCATCTCCCACGGACAGTTCTCCGGGAAGGCGTGGCGCGAGCAGGTGATGACGCGCCAGCCGGCCGAGGCGAAGCGCTTGACCGTGGCGTGGCCGATGCCGCGCGAGGCGCCGGTCAGGATCAGCGTCTTGCGGTCGCTGTTGGGGGTATTGGACATGGGCCGCAATCTAGCATGCCGACGGCCCGCGCCCAAAGCCGCGCAGTGCCGAGAGATTAAGCAATCCCGGCGCTAGGCTTGGCTTCGCCAGCGCGTGTAAGGTTGCGCCCGATCGCAACACCGGGGTCCCCATGCCGAGCAACCTGCGCATCGATCCCGAACGCCTGTGGTCGAGCCTGATGGAGACGGCTGCCATCGGCGGCACCGCCAAGGGCGGCATCAACCGCCAGACGCTGACCGCCGAGGACGCCAAGGTGCGCGCCTGGTTCAAGCGCGAGACCGAGGCGCTGGGCTGCACCGTCACGGTCGACGAGGTCGGCAACATGTTCGCGCTCCGGCCCGGTCGCGACAGGGCGCTGGCTCCGATTGCCCTCGGCAGCCACCTCGACACGCAGCCGACGGGCGGCAAGTTCGACGGCAACCTGGGGGTGCTCGGCGCGCTGGAGGTCATGCGCACGCTGGCGGCGGCGGGCTACGAGACCAACGCGCCCATCGTCGTCGTCAACTGGACCAATGAGGAAGGCGCGCGCTTCGCCCCGGCCATGCTGGGCTCGGGCGTGTTTGCCGGCGTCTACAGCCGGGCGCAAGCCGATACGATTGCCGACATCGAGGGCACCACGTTCGGAGCGGCGCTCGACGGGATAGGCTGGCGCGGCGTGGCCAAGGCCGGCGCCATGAAGCTCTCCGCCTACCTCGAGCTGCACATCGAGCAGGGGCCGATCCTGGAGGCGGAGGACAAAGTGATCGGCATCGTCACCGGCGTGCAGGGCGTGCGCTGGTACGAGGCCGCCATAACGGGGCGCGAAAGCCATGCCGGCACCACGCCGATGCCGCGCCGGGCCGACGCCTTCGCCGCCTGCGCCCGGCTCGGGCTGGCGTTGCGCGACATTGCGCTGGCGTTCGCGCCGACGGCGGTGGGGACGGTCGGCCGGGTCGAGGTGGAGCCCAACTCTCCCAACGTGATCCCGGGCGTCGTGCGTATGACGATGGATCTGCGCCACCACGACGATGCGACGCTCGAGGCGATGGAAAAGCAGATGTTTGCGGCGATCGAGACGATTGCCGGCGAGGAGAAGGTCGCGATCGAGACCCGCAAGCTGCACGACCTGGCGGCCGTGAAATTCCATCCCGACTGCGTCGCGGCGGTGCGCGCGGCGGCCGACGGCCTCGGCCACGCCCACCGCGACATCATCTCGGGCGCCGGCCACGATGCCGTGCATCTCTCGACCGTCACCCCGACCGCCATGATCTTCGTGCCCTGCAAGGACGGCCTCAGCCACAATGAGGCCGAGAGCGCCACCCACGAGCACTGCGCGGCCGGCGCCCAGGTGCTGCTGGAGGCGGCGCTGACCCTCGATGCCAAGCTGGGCGGGGGGTGAGCCTGCCGGCCGCGGTAGTGGTTTGAAACGGCAAGCCGGTCCAGGCCTTAACGATTGCGGCTGATCTTTGCCAAAATGCGCGGGTAGAATTCTCCGATGGCCAATCACTCGACGCCCGGCCGCGCCGCGGCCCGTCCACTCGAGCGCGCCGCATTCTGCGCCGCGCTCGCCATCCTGCTCCTGCTCAGCCCTGCCATGGCGCATGCCAACTGGCTCGCCAAGGTGACGGGCGCGGCCGAGCATGCCGGGGCGCGGGCGGCCCGGCACGGCGCAGGCGGCATCGATGCCGCCGCGGCCTACGTCAAGGTCCTGCCGCCCAAGACCGATGCCGCCCTGCTCGCCGCCCAGGCGACCCAGGAGGGCCACTGGCGCTTCGTCAACCGGGCCGGCGAGACGTTCACGGCCGGCACGCCGGAGGAGCTCCTGCGCGTCGCCTCCGTGCTGCTGCCCGAGGCCAAGGCCGACGCCAAGCTCACCCTCTACCTCACCGAGGACTCGCTCTTTCGCAACCGCTCGGCGCTGAAGGACCTGCCCAAGGGCACCGAGCTCAACGTCGTCGTCGGCCGCGAGAGCTATCCGGTGCTGAGGCGGGGCGACGGCGCCTCCGAGCGCCTGTTCGCGCAGGTGCGTCCCAGCCTCGTCGTCGAGATGGCGGAGCGCAAAGGTTTCGACGAGGCGGTCTGGCAGCTTGCCCGCCCGCTCGACAAGGCCAACGTGCGCATCCTGGCGCTCGAGCCCGGCGGCCCGCCGCGCCTGGCCTCCTCGCCCACCATCGACAAGGCGACCCGGCGTGCGCTGATCGACATGATCGATCCGGCGAGCCTGCCCGCGGCGCTGGGCTCGGTGCGCGGCCAGACCGTGCTGGTAACGGGCCGCGTCGAGGGCCGCGTGCTCTACATCCAGCCATCGAGCGGCGCCGAGCGCAGCCTGCTGCTGCCCGACCTGTTCAAGGCCGCCGAGGAGGCCGACGTCAATCTCCTCGTGCTGCGCACGGCCACCACGCCGCGCCAGCCGGGCGGTCGCAACTGGCTGTGGCAGAAGGTGGAGGTCAGGGGCCTCGAGCAGGCGATGCAGCACCCCCGCGTCGCCGATTTCCTCAATGCGCTGGGCGGGCCGAATACGCGGCTGGCGGTGACGGCGGCGCCCTCGGGCAGGCGCACCGCCCTCGACCTCAAGCCGTCAGCGGAGTTCTCGGGCGGGCCGCTGCCGAGACCGGTCGGGGACCTGTTCTCCGGCCTCGTCTCCGACCTCACCGGCCGGGTGGTCACCGCCGGCGTGCAGGCCGACCTGCGCAGCGCCGAGCGCCAGACGGAGCTCGACCAGCGCCTGATCCCGGGCATCCCCTCCGACCTGCAGATCGGCTATCTGGCGCTGATCGTTCTCGGCCTGCTGGGCGTGCCGGTGTCGCGGGCCTGGTGGCGGCGCATCTGGCCGCCCGAGACGGCGGCCGAGTACGCCGGCCAGACCGGCTACCGGGCGGCGCGGCTGGTGCGGGCAGGGGTGTTTCTCCTGCTGTTCCTGCCCCTGACGGCGCCCGTGAGCGCGCCCTACAACTTGGTGCGGCAGATCTACGAGGCCGTGATGGCGCCCGTGCGCTGGTGGCGCTGGCTGACGGGCCGGCGGTCGGCGGCCGTCGGATAGGACTCCCTGGTCTTCCCGGTGCTTGCCAGCCGCAGCGGCCGTGCGCATGCTCCGGCGCTGGCCGGTCATAGGATCGCCGGCGCCACAGACCGAAAAGGGGAGCGCCATGGCGACATTGCAGGGCAAGACGCTGTTCATCACGGGGGCGAGCCGCGGCATCGGCTTGGCAATCGCGCTGCGCGCGGCCCGGGACGGCGCCAAGATCGCCATCGCGGCGAAGACGGCCGAGCCGCATCCCAAGCTCGAGGGCACCATCTACACCGCGGCCAAGGAGATCGAGGCCGCGGGCGGCAAGGCGCTGCCGATCGCCTGCGACATCCGCTTCGAGGACCAGGTGCAGGCCGCGGTCGAGCAGACCGTGAAGCAGTTCGGCGGCCTCGACATCTGCGTCAACAATGCCTCCGCCATCTCGCTGATGCCGTCGACCGCCACCGATATGAAGCGCTACGACTTGATGCACGGCATCAACGCGCGCGGCACCTTCCTCGTCTCCAAGACCTGCATCCCGCATCTCAAGGGCGCGGCCAACCCGCACATCCTCATGCTCTCCCCGCCGCTCGACATGAGCCCGAAGTGGTTCGCCCCGCACGTCGCCTACACGATGGCCAAGTTCAACATGAGCATCATCGCGCTCGGGCTGTCGGGCGAGCTGAAGGGCGATGGCATCGCCGTCAACGCGCTGTGGCCGCGCACGACCATTGCCACCGCGGCAGTGAGGAACCTGCTTGGCGGCGATGCCCTGGTGCGCATGAGCCGGACGCCGGAGATCATGGGCGATGCCGCGCACCTGATCCTGACCCAGGACGCCAAGACCTTCACGGGTCGCTTCTGCATCGACGACACGCTGCTCTACGAGCACGGGGTGAGGGACTTCGAGAAGTATCGCGTCGATCCAACCGTCGACCTGGCGCCCGACTTCTTCGTGCCCGACTCGATCCCGCTGCCGCCCGGCGTCACGCTCGCCGCGCGTAGGCGATGAGGCGGCCATGACCAGCACCATCGAGGTCACCGGCGTCCGTATCCGCCGCGCCGTCGTGCCCATGCGGCGCACGCTGGCTACCCGTGTCGGCACGTTCAGCCGCGTGCCGTTCCTGCTGATCGATCTGGAGCTCAAGGGTGGCGGCGTCGGGCGCGCGCTATGCTTCACGTTCATCCCGTTGGCGCAGAAGCTGGTGCCGACCTTGATCGAGGAGCTGGTCGGCGCCGTGAAGGGCCGCAAGATCACCTTCGCCGATGCCGCCGCCGTGCATGACGCCGGCCAGAAGCGCCTCACGCACTTGGGCCACGAGGGCCTGGCGCAGATGGCGCTCTCCATGTTCGACATGGGCGTCCACGATGCGCTGGCGCGGGAGGCCGGCGTCCCGCTCTACAAGCTGCTGGGCGGCACGGCCGATCCGCTCCCCACCTACAACAGCTGCGGCTTGGGGCTCATGGCGCCGGGGGAGGCCGCGCGCGAGGCGAGGGAGCTGGTGGCCGAGCACGGCGGCTTCACCCACATCAAGCTGCGCATGGGCCGCGCGCGGGCCGAGGACGAGGTGGCCGCCTACAAGGTCGTGCGCAGCGCCGTCGGGCCGGACATCATCATCTCGTGCGACTTCAACCAGGGCCTGCCGTCGGGGAGCGCGCTGGAGACCTGCCGCGCCATCGACGGGCTGGGGCTCGCCTGGATCGAGGAGCCGGTCATCTACGACGACTACGACACCCAGGCGCGGCTCGCCACCAAGCTCGCGACGCCCATCCAGATCGGTGAAAACTGGTGGAGCTGGCGCGTCGGCAAGGCGGCAATCGAGATGGGTGCCTGCGACTACGTGATGCCGGACCTGCTGCGCATCGGCGGCGTCACCGGCTGGATGCGGCTTGCCCGTGTCGCCGAGGCGCGCGCCGTGCCCTTCTCCTCCCACCTCTCGCCCGACTACTCGGCGCACGTGCTGGCCGCCACACCGACCAAGCACTGGCTCGAGTACATGGACTGGGCCCAGGACCTGCTCGCCGATCCACTGCTGCCGGTCAAGGGCTTCACCACGCCGCGCAATACCCCCGGTACGGGTGTGGAGTGGAACGAAAAGGCGATCGCGAAGTGCCTTGTGGAGGGCTAATGTGTCGGGCCCTCCGGGTCCGACACGACACCTTCGGAAATCCTGATGACCACGCTCCATATCACGCACCCGGTTTTCGTCGAGCACGATACCGGCCTTGGCCATCCCGAGCGGCCCGATCGCATGCGGGCCATCGACAAGGTGCTCGGCCACGAGCTGTTCAACGACCTGAAGCGCGAGGAGGCTCCGCTCAGGGATGACGTCGAGGAGGCGATCGCGCTGGCCCATCCGCGCTCCTACATCGATTGGGTCAAGAGTTTGCGCCCCGCCGAGGGTGGTGAGCCCGTCCGGCTCGATCCCGACACCGTGCTGTCAGCGAAATCCTGGGAGCCCGCCTTGCGGGCGGTCGGCGCCGGACTTGCCGCCGTCGACCGCGTCATGGACAGGAGCTCCGGCATCGCCAACGCCTTCGCCCAGGTGCGCCCCTGCGGCCATCACGCCGAGACGGAGCGGGCGATGGGCTTCTGCATCTTCAACAACGTCGCCATCGCCGGCCTCTATGCCGCCAAGACATACGGCGCCGAGCGCATCGCCGTGGTCGACTTCGACGTCCATCACGGCAACGGCACGCAGGACATCTTCTGGTCGAACAGGAACCTGTTCTTCGCTTCCACCCACCAGATGCCGCTCTATCCCGGCACGGGCGCGCTCTCGGAGACCGGGGTCGGCAACGTCTGGAACGCCCCACTCAGGCCGGGCGACGGCGGCGGGCCGTTCAAGGAGGCTTTCGAATCGCGCATCCTGCCGGCGCTGCGCAATTTCGGCCCCGACATCGTCCTGATTTCGGCCGGCTTCGACGCGCACCAGGACGATCCGCTCGCCAACTTGCGCCTCCAGGAGCCGGATTTTGCCTGGGCAACGAGCAAAATCGCCGAGATCGCGGCCAAGCAAGCACAGGGCCGTCTGGTGTCGATGTTGGAAGGGGGATACAACCTCACCGCCCTGGCGCGGTCGGTGGGCGTGCACGTCAAGGCGCTGATGGAGGCCGGCGCCTGAGGCGCCAGAATGGAGCCTGTAAACGCGGGATGACGGACGAGATGGCCAAGCCTGCCGCAAAGCACCTCGATATCAAAGATATGAGCTTCGAAAAGGCGCTGAAGGAGCTGGAAAGCATCGTCGGCCGGCTCGAGCGCGGCGACGTCGAGCTCGAGGAAAGCATCAACATCTACGAGCGCGGCGAGGCCCTCAAGGACCACTGCGACCGCCTCCTGAAGCAGGCCGAGGCCCGGGTGGAAAAGCTCACGTTCAGCCAGGCCGGTGAGCCTGCCGGCACCGAGCCCTTCAAGCCGCAGGAATGAGTCCCCTCTCCCCATGCCTCTGCCGGCGTCGTGCCGAAGGCGCGCTTTCAGCGCGACGGGAGAGGGTTAGGGTGAGGGACCCCGACCCTCTCCCCGCGGAAAAGCGGGGAGAGGGAGACGCCCGCGACGCCAAGTCCAGCGAAACTCCAAGCCTGATACGCTATAGTTGGACTTGAAACCGTCCGACGGCCTAGCGATGAAGGCACCATGAGCCAAGTCTCCAAGACGCCGCTGCTCGACCGCGTCAACACGCCAGAGGACCTGCGCCGCCTGCCCGAGAAGGACCTGCGCCAGCTGGTGGACGAGCTGCGCCAGGAAACTATCGATGCCGTGTCGGTGACGGGCGGGCATCTGGGTGCCGGTCTCGGCGTGGTCGAGCTTACCGTGGCGCTGCATCGCATCTTCGATACCCCGCGCGATCGCCTGGTCTGGGACGTCGGCCACCAAGCCTATCCGCACAAGATCCTCACCAGCCGTCGCGACCGCATCCGCACGCTGCGGCAAGGCGGCGGCCTGTCCGGCTTCACGCGGCGCGTCGAGAGCGAGTACGACCCGTTCGGGGCGGCGCACTCCTCGACATCCATATCGGCCGGTCTCGGCATGGCGGTGGCCCGCGACCTCGGCGGCCGCAGCAACAACGTGGTGTGCGTGATCGGCGACGGCGCCATGAGTGCCGGCATGGCCTACGAGGCCATGAACAACGCCGGCGGCCGCAACGAGCGCCTGATCGTCATCCTCAACGACAACGACATGTCGATCGCCCCGCCGGTCGGCGCGCTGTCGACCTATCTTGCCCGCATCTCCTCGAGCGGCACCTACCTGCGCCTGCGCGACGTCGCCAAGCAGCTGGCCAAGCGGCTGCCGAAGTACTGGGAGCGGCGCGCGGCGCTTGCCGAGGAGATCACGCGCACCTACTGGACCGGCGGCACGCTATTTGAGGAGCTCGGATTCTACTACCTGGGGCCGATCGACGGCCACGACCTCGGTGTGCTGCTGCCGGTGCTGCGCAACGTGCGCGACGCCAAGCAGGGGCCGATCCTCGTGCATGTCGTCACCAAGAAGGGCAAGGGCTATCCGCCGGCCGAGGCCTCCGACGACAAGTATCACGGCGTCAACCGGTTCAATGTCATCACCGGCGCTCAAGTGGCGCCCAAGCCCAACGCGCCGAGCTACACCAAGGTGTTCGCGCAGAGCTTGCTCGAGGAGGCGCGCAAGGACGACAAGATCGTGGCCATCACGGCGGCGATGCCGGCGGGCACCGGGCTCGATCTTTTCGCCAAGGAGTTTCCCGAGCGCATGTTCGACGTCGGCATCGCCGAGCAGCACGGCGTCACGTTCGCCGCCGGCCTCGCCAGCGAGGGTTTCAAGCCGTTCGCGGCCATTTATTCCACCTTCCTGCAGCGCGCCTACGACCAGGTCGTGCACGACGTGGCGATCCAACGCCTGCCGGTGCGCTTCGCGCTCGACCGGGCCGGGCTGGTGGGCGCGGACGGCCCCACTCACGCCGGCGCTTTCGACCTTGCCTATCTGGGGTGCCTGCCGGGCTTCGTGCTGATGGCGGCTGCCGACGAGGCCGAGCTCAAGCATATGGTGGCGACCGCGGTTGCCATCGACGATCGCCCGTCCGCGCTGCGCTATCCGCGCGGCGAGGGCGCCGGCGTCGAGCTGCCGGCCGTCGGCCTGCCCCTCGAGATCGGCAAGGGGCGCATCCTGCGCGAGGGCTCGGCGGTGGCGCTGCTCTCGCTCGGCACCCGGCTGCAGGAAGCCTTGAAGGCCGCCGATCAGCTGGCCGCCCTGGGCCTGCCGGCCACGGTCGCCGATGCCCGCTTTGCCAAGCCGCTCGACACCGACCTCGTGCGGCGGCTGGCACAGAACCACGAGGTGCTGATCACCATCGAGGAAGGCTCGGTTGGCGGTTTCGGCTCGTTCGTGCTGCAGTACCTGGCCGGCGCCGGCCTGCTCGATCGCGGCCTGAAGATCCGCCAGATGGTGCTGCCCGACGTCTTCATCGAGCACGACAAGCCCGAGAAGATGTACGACAAGGCCGGGCTCAATGCCTCGGCGATCGTGGCGACGGCGCTGTCGACGCTGGGCCGCGAGAAGGCCGCTTTGGGGCTGGCGGAGCGCGCCTGATCCGCCATCCACAGCTTATCCACAGAAATCCCGAGGCGACGCGCCGACCGGGCGCGAATCGCGATGGACGCACTATTTGGCCGAGCCTATTGAGGGATCGTCCCTAGACCGACTTTCCTGCCAACCCTCGTATCCCCCATCTGGCGGCAGGAAAAAAGCCCTGGCGTTGGGCGCCAGGGCTTTCTTTTGTGTGACGCGGGTGCCGCTGGCCGCGGGGCCGACCGCATCAAGCCACCGCCTTCTTGAAGTTGGCGGCCGCCTTGTCCCAGTTCACCGTGTTCCACCAGATGTCGATGTAGGCGGCGCGCCGGTACTGGTGCTTGAGGTAGTAGGCGTGCTCCCACACGTCGATGCCCAGCACCGGCTTGGCACCCATCTCCATGTGCGGGGTGTCCTGGTAGGGCGTGTTGATGGTGGTGAGCTTCTTGTCCTTGCCGACCGCCAGCCAGGCCCAGCCGGAGCCAAAGCGCGTCATGCCGGCCTGCTTGACCGCCGCCTTCATCTTGTCGAGATCGCCGAAGCCGCCGTCGATGGCGCTCTTGAGGTCGCCGGCGGGCGCCTTGGCGCCGCCGGGCGCCATCAGGTCCCAGAAGAAGGTGTGGTTCCAGTGGCCGCCGAGGTTGTTGCGCACGGGGCCACGCACCGCTTCCGGCACGGCGCCGAGGTTGGCAAGGATGTCCTCGATCTTCTTGGTGGCCAGGTCTGGGTATTTGTCGACCAGGCCATTGAGGTTGCCGATGAAGGCGTTGTGATGGTTCTGGTGGTGGTAGGTCATCGTCGCCGTATCGATGTGCGGCTCCAACGCCTTGTAGTCGTAGCCGAGCGGCGGCAGGGTGAAGGCTGGCGGTTTGGCCTGGGCGAAGGCAACGCCGCGCCCGAGCACGCTGCTGCCGCCGGCAAAGGCTGTGGCTCCGAGCAGCAGTCTTAGGGTATCTCTCCTGTTCATGGCGTCCTCCGTGGGTGCTCCCGGGCGTGCGAGCGTGGGTAGCACGGCAATGATATACCTCGCCCCGCCACGCAGGAATGCATGACGGCTAGAGGTTGATGCCTTCACTTCGCGTCGGCCCGCGAGGCGGTGTGGCCAAGGCGCGAGGACCCGCCTTCAACTATCCGTGATCGATGCAGAGCAACGGTAAGCACAATCTACGTCTCGACAATACCCTGGTCGAACAAGGTCTTGTGCCCTCCCGGGCGCGCGCGCGCGATCTCATCCGGCGCGGGCTGGTCGAGGTGGCGGGGGTGGTGGAGACGCGGCCGGCCGCGGGCGTCGCCGCCGGCACGGCGATCCGCGTTGCCGCTGCGGCGGCGGCCCACGTCTCGCGCGGCGCCGAGAAGCTGATTGCCGCGCTCGAGCATTTCGCCTTCCCGGTCGAAGGCGTGGTCGCCCTCGATATCGGCGCCTCGACGGGCGGGTTCACGCAGGTGCTGCTCGAGCGCGGGGCCGCGCGCGTCTATGCCGTGGATGTCGGGCACGGCCAGCTCGATGCGCGTCTGGCGGCGGACGCGCGGGTGGTCGCGTTCGAGGGCTTGGACGCGCGCTCGCTCGATCGCCGGCGCATTGCCGAGCCGGTCGGCGCCATCGTCGCTGACCTGAGCTTCATCTCGCTCGCCAAGGCGCTGCCGGCTGCGTTGGCGCTGGCTGCCACAGCCGCATGGGTGATCGCGCTGATCAAGCCGCAGTTCGAGGTGGGGCCCGCCCTCGTCGGCAAGGGCGGGATCGTGCGCGACAGGGCGGCGCGGCAGGGGGCGGTCGACCAGGTCGAGAGCTGGATGGCGGGCCAGCCCGGCTGGCGCGTGCTCGGCGTGTTCGCCTCGCCGATCGCGGGCAAATCGGGCAACGCGGAGTTTCTGCTCGGAGCCGTTCGCGATGGTTGAGCCCGAGGAGGTGGAGATCGCAGGCCTGGGCGCCCAGGGCGACGGCGTCGTCGACACGCCGGCCGGCGACATCTATGTCGCCTACGCCTTGCCGGGCGAGCGATGGCGCCTTGCCGACGGCGCGCCGCCCGTGATGCTGCGTCCGCATCCGGCGCGGGCCCAGCCGGCGTGCGCGCACTTCGGCAGCTGCGGCGGGTGCGCGGCCCAGCACATGCCCGATCCGCTCTACGTCGCCTGGAAGCGCGGCATCGTCGTCCAGGCGTTCCGCCACCGCGGTATCGATGCGCCGGTGGCCGACCTGTTCCGCGTGCCGCTGGGCAGCCGGCGTCGTCTCACCATCTATGCCCGGCGCTACCGCAAGAACCTCCACGTCGGCTTCTACCGCGCCGCCACGCACTTGATCATGAACATCGCCGAGTGCCCGATCGCCGAGCCGCGGCTGGTGGCGGCGCTGCCGGTGCTGCGCGAGATGCTCGAACCGCTGCTGACCGGCAAGGCTGAAGCTGCCGTCGATTTGTTGGGGACGCCCATGGGCGTCGATGCGCGCGTCGACTTCATCTACCTCGCCTCGGCGCGGGAGGCCTATCCGCGGTTGGCGGAGCTGGCGGCGCGGAACGGTTTTGCCAGACTGACGGTCGAACGCGACGTCATCGCGCTGGCGCGCAAGCCGGTGCTCGCCTTCGCCGGCGTCGAGGTCGAGGTTCCGCCCGGGGCCTTCGTGCAGGCGGTGGAGGCAGCGGAGCGGGAGATGCAGCGCCTGGTGCTGGCGGCGACCGCCAAGGCCAAGCGCGTCGCCGACCTGTTCTGCGGCCTTGGCACCTTCACCCTGCCCCTGGCGCGACGCACCCCGGTCCTGGCGGTCGACAGCAACGGCGAGGCGCTGGCGGCGCTGGCGGCAGCGGCCCGGCACGCCCAGGGCCTCAAGCCGATCGAGATCAGGGCGCGCGATCTCTTCCGCATGCCGCTGGCGGCCAGGGAGCTCGAGGCCTTCGATGCGGTGGTGCTCGACCCCGCCCGCTCGGGCGCGCAGGCGCAGGCCGAGGAGCTGGCTCGCGCGAAGGCTCGCACCATCGTCGCCGTCTCGTGCAACCCAGGCACCCTCGCCCGCGATGTGCGCATCCTGGTCGACGGCGGCTACACGCTCGAGTGCGTCACGCCGATCGACCAGTTCCTGTTCTCGGCGCACGTCGAGGCCGTCGCCGTGCTGCGGCGCTAGGTATTCTTGCCGAGCCAGGGAACGAACCGGCCGACGCGGCGCGCGTAGTCGCGATAGGTGTCGCCGTAGGTTTTCAGCAGATATGCCTCCTCGGCGGTGGTCTGCGCACGTACGCCCAGATAGGCGCCGATCAGCAGGCCGATCGAAAGCCAGGTCGGCAGTAGCGCTGCATAGCCGGCCACCGTCATCAGCAAGCCGAGGTAGATGGGGTTGCGCGAGCAGCGGTACAGCCCGTCTGTCACCAGCCCCGGCTGCGTGCTCGCGTCGATGCCGATGCGCCAGGAGGCGCCGAGATGGAGCTGCGCGACCGCGACCAGGCCGATGCCGCAGAACATGACGATGGCGCCGGTCACCTGCAGGATCTCGTGCGCGAGACCGCTTGCGGTGACCAGGAGAGCAGCCGGCGGCGGGTGAGCCGCTGCCACCATGGCCTGACCCAGCAGCAGGATTGCCAGCAGGATCAAGAGAAAGTCGCGCAGATTTTGCGTCAGGCCGCGGGAGTTGAAAAGGAAGATGCCGAACGAGCCATGGCGGCGCAATTGCAGCAGCGGGCGCAGACAGCACGCAATCGACAACAGCAGGACGACGCCGGCCAGCGGGAGGTAGCGCCACATGAAAACCGCGCCTTGTTAGGTGCCGCCGGTGAGCAAACCCTCCACATACTGCGGCACGATCCGGGTAGCCGGGCCGTGGTGGTGCTCGTGGAACAGGCTTGCGCCCTCGGACGGCTCCAGGTTCAGCTCCACCGTATGCGCGCCCTGCCGGCGCGCCTCGGCGACGAAGCCGGCGGCGGGGTAGACGTTGCCGCTGGTGCCGATCGAGATGAAGAGGTCGGCCTGAGCCAGCTCGGCGTAGATCTCCTCTATGTGGTAGGGCATCTCGCCGAACCAGACCACGTCCGGGCGCAGGCCGCCGCTCTGCCTGCAGGCGGCGCAGGCGAGGTCGACCGAGAGATCCGGCGCGTCGAGGCCCCAGGGGTGGCGCGCCTGACAATGGTTGCAGAGCGCCTGCCGGTGCTGGCCGTGCATGTGGATCAGGTTGCGGCTGCCCGCCGCCTCGTGCAGGGCATCGACGTTCTGCGTGACCACGACCAGGCGGCCGCCGGACTTTACCGCCTGCTCACGCTCGAGCCTGGCCAGCGCCAGGTGCGCGGCATTGGGCTTGGCCGCGCCGCTGGCCTTGCGGCGCATGTTGTAGAAGGCGAGCACGCGCTCGGGGTTGCGAGCAAAGCCCTCGGGCGTCGCCACCTCCCGATAGTCGACCTTGGACCACAGGCCGTCCTTGTCGCGGAAGGTGGAGATGCCGGACTCAGCCGAGATGCCGGCGCCGGTCAGGATCACGATACGGTTGAAGTGGGACATGGCCCGCGAGCTGCCGGCTAACGTCCAACTTCGGTCAGGCGGAAGCGCTCCGCCGCTCTGGCGCGGGCCTTGGCGGCCTCCGCCTCGCGATCCCGCGGCGCCGCGGTCGTCACCAGCGTAGCGAGCAGCTCGTGCGCCGTCTCGGTCACCTTGTCCACGGCCCGATCGAAGGCTGGCTCATTGGCCTTGGAGGGCCGCGCAAAGCCGCTGAGCTTGCGCACGAATTGCAGGGCCGAGGCCCGGATCTCGTCCCCCGTGGCCGGCGGCTTGAAGTTGTGCAAAGTCCTGATGTTGCGACACATGGCGTCTCTCGCATTGGCGAATTCGCCGGAGGCTCGCACACGACGGTCGCCGCGATCAAGCGGAGTTAGATGCACTCTTCCCCTTGAGCGCCGTTGAGCAATTCGCAACAATGCGCGATCGTCATGTGATCAGGCCATCAGGGAGCCGCGGCCCGGACCGCGGACGCAACGACCATGAGCGATAACCTCGGTATGGCGGCGCAGCTGGCGGGCCAGTCGCTGCGCTTTGGCTGGTATTTCGCACTCAACCGGCTGGTGGACCGGCGCACCCGCCAGCTCGGGCAGGCGCGCCGCTACCAGCCGAGCCGCCCGGTGCCGTCGCTGCAGGAGCTGCTCGCCGACCAGGCCCAGCTGCTGCTGAGCGACGCGCTAGCTGTGCGCGATGGGCTCTATCCGCCGATGGACGATGAGCCGGCTTCGCCGCTGCAGCATCTGGGTCGCGTGCGCCGGATGCTGGCCGACCTGCCGGTCGCGGCCACGCGGCGCGCCGCCAACGACGCAACCTCCGCCCGGGCCGAGGCCGCCGCCGCCGGCGTGCCGGACTACTATGCCCAGGACTTCCATTTCCAGACCGGCGGCTATCTGTCGGAGGGCTCGGCACGCCTCTACGACGTGCAGGTCGAGACGCTGTTCATGGGTGCGGCGGGGCCCATGCGGCGCACGGCGCTCGCCCCCATCGCCGAGTTCATGGCCGGTCGCGACCAGCGCCGCGTGGCGCTGCTCGATGTCGGCTGCGGCACTGGACGCTTCCTGCGCCAGATTCGCCTCGCCTACCCGGCCATGCGGCTCACGGGCCTCGACCTGTCGCGCACCTATCTCGAGGAGGCGCGCCGGCACGTGAGCGGGTTGCGCGCGCCCGAGTTTGTGCCGGCAGCCGCCGAGGCCATGCCGCTGCCCGACGCCAGCGTCGACATAGCGACCTGCACTTTCCTCTATCACGAGCTGCCGCCGCAGGTGCGCCGCCAGATCACGGCCCAGATCGCGCGTGTCCTGAAGCCCGGGGGCCTGTTCGTCTTCCTCGACAGCCTGCAGATGGGCGACAAGCCGGGCTGGGACGGCCTGCTGGAGGGCTTCCCCGAGCGCTTCCACGAGCCCTACTACCGCGGCTATGCGGTCGACGATCTGGAGGCCATGTTCGCCGCCGCCGGGCTGGCGCCGCGGTCGATGTCGACGCCGTTCCTGGCGAAGTTGCTGGTGCGGGTGAAGAGCTGACAGGCCATTGGTCTTCACCCGACCTATGCTACGAGCACAGGATCGCGCCGACCGCCCTTAGACCCCGAAGAAGTCGTGGTGCTGGGGAGCCCACGAACTGCCAGTCGTTGGGAAGGAACGGCACGACTTGCTGGGACGACGTGACGGTGGCTCCGTTCATCAGCCACTCGTAGATTTGGCCACTGACGTTGCGCAGCAGGACATCGGCCTTGCCGTCGCCGTTGAAGTCATCCGTCAATTGGATGCTCCAATCATTGGGCAGGTTGGCGACCTGCTGCGATGACGTGACCGTGGCTCCGTTCATGGTCCACAGGTAGATCTGGCCGCTGTCGTTGCGCAGCAGGATGTCGGCCTTGTGGTCGCCGTCGAAGTCGCCGGTGTCCTGGACGTGCCAGTTGAGCGAGAGCGTGGCCACGGCCTGCGATAAGGTGACCGTGGCGCCGTTCATGGTCCAGATGTAGAACTGGCCGCCCTCGTGACGCAGCAGGACATCGGC
>Ga0247727_10010786_pt1 | contig 16112 bp, 16 predicted proteins | sample WisWelCaveWW1625_FD_202498 | JGI IMG/M metagenome (GOLD analysis project Ga0247727, IMG submission 202498) | Biofilm microbial communities from Wishing Well Cave, Virginia, United States - WW16-25 | ecosystem: Environmental > Aquatic > Deep subsurface > Groundwater > Cave microbial mat | place... | reverse complement strand
CTATCCCTTCACTTCCCTGAACTCACCTTCCACTGTATCTCCGCCGCCCGGCTTTTGCGGTTCGCCGGATTCTCCGTCCGGCGGAGGCGGCGTGCCGTCCGCGCCCGGCGCGCCAGCCGTCTGATACATTTTCTCGCCCATCTTTTGCAATGCCTTGGCAAGGTCTTCGGTTTTTGTTTTGATGTCCGCGATCTCTTTGCCGCCCATCACCTTGCGCAATTCCGCGACTTTATTTTCGATCTCGCTCTTCATCTCCGCCGGCATTTTCTCGCCCATATCGCGCACCAATTTTTCGGCTTGATACACGCCGGAATCCGCGTTGTTGCGCACCTCGACTTCTTCTTTGCGCGCGCGATCTTCGTCCGCGTATTTCTCCGCGTCCTTCACGAGATTCTGCACTTCTTCTTTCGACAAGCCGGACGATGCCGTGATCGTAATTTTCTGCTCGCGCCCGGTCGCTTTGTCTTTCGCGGTCACATTGACGATGCCGTTCGCATCAATATCAAAGCCCACTTCAATTTGCGGCACGCCGCGCGACGCGGGCGGCAGTCCGTCGAGAATAAAGCGCCCGAGCGATTTGTTGTCCGCCGCCATCGGGCGTTCGCCTTGCACCACGTGAATCTCCACTTGCGTTTGCATATCCGCCGCGGTCGAAAAAACTTGCGAGCGTTTCACCGGAATCGTCGTGTTGCGTTCGATCAGCGGCGTCGCGACCGCGCCGAGCGTTTCGATGCCGAGCGTCAGCGGCGTGACGTCGAGCAGAAGAATATCTTTGACTTCACCGCCGAGCACACCGGCTTGCACCGCCGCGCCAATCGCGACAACTTCGTCCGGGTTGATCCCTTTGTGCGGTTCTTTGCTGAAAAACTTTTGCACGACTTGTTGCACCATCGGCATCCGCGTCTGCCCGCCGACGAGCACGATTTCATCAATCTGCGCGCTGGACACTTTCGCATCTTCGAGCGCGCGCTTGACCGGGTTCATCGAATTCTCAACCAAATCGCCGACGAGTTGTTCGAGTTTCGCGCGCGTCAGCGTCAGCGTCAGATGCTTGGGTCCCGACGCGTCCGCCGTGATGAACGGCAGATTCACTTCGGTCTGCATTACCGACGACAATTCGATTTTCGCTTTTTCGCCGGCTTCTTTCAAACGTTGCAATGCCATGCGATCATTCCGCAAATCAATGCCGGCTTCTTTTTTGAATTCTTCCGCGATCCATTGAATCACGCGCTGATCGAAATCATCGCCGCCGAGAAACGTGTCGCCGTTCACCGATTTCACTTCGAACACGCCTTCGCCGAGCGACAGCACCGAAATATCAAACGTGCCGCCGCCCAAATCGTACACCGCGATCGTCTCGTCTTTCCTTTTGTCCAAGCCGTACGCGAGCGACGACGCGGTCGGCTCGTTGATGATGCGCAGGACTTCCAACCCCGCGATTTTTCCAGCGTCTTTCGTCGCTTGTCTCTGCGAATCATTGAAATACGCGGGGACCGTGATCACCGCTTGCGTCACTTTTTCGCCGAGGTATGCCTCCGCGTCCGCTTTGAGTTTCGCGAGAATCATCGCGGAAATTTCCGGCGGCGAGTATTGCCGACCTTGAATGTCTACGTACGCATCGCCGTTCGATGCTTCGACAATTTTGTACGGCAAAATCTTGCGCGCCTTTTGCACTTCGGGTTCGCTGAACTTGCGGCCCATCAGCCGCTTGATCGAGTAGATGGTATTTTCCGGATTTGTAATCGCTTGCCGTTTGGCGACCTGCCCGACCAAGCGCTCGCCGCCTTTCGTGAACGCGACGATTGACGGCAGCAAACGCGCGCCTTCTGCCGTCGGGATGACGACCGGCTCGCCGCCTTGCATCACCGCGACCACCGAATTCGTCGTGCCTAAATCAATGCCAACGATTTTGGATTTGCTTGCCATTGGTAATCAACTCCTTGTTTCAAGTCTCAGATTGCAGGTTGCAGGTTTCAGATTTCTCAACTTGAAACTTGTAACCTGTAACTTGTAACTATCCTTTCCTCTTTGCCACTTTCACCAACGTCGGTCTCAAAACTCTATCGCCTAATTTGTATCCCTTTTGCAATTCCGCCATCACCGCGCCGTCTTCAAATTGATCCGTCTCTTCATGAATAACCGCTTCGTGTTGATTCGGATCGAACGGTTGCTTGAGCGCGTCAATCGGCTGGATGCCTTCGGCGTCGAAAATCCCGCGCAGTTTGCGCGAGATGAGCAGAACGCCGTCAATCCACGTCAAGTCGCGCAGATTGTCCGGAATCGTTTGCTCGGCGCGTTCGAAATCGTCAAGCACCGGCAAGAGGCGCAGGATGAGCGTTGCATTCGCCAGCTTGATGAGATCGCTCATATCTTTTTCACTGCGCTTGCGATAGTTCGATAAATCCGCCGCCGCCCGCCTCCAATTGTCCAAATACTCTGCCGATTTCGCGCGCTCTTCTGCCAAAAGTTTTTTCAGCGTTTCCAAGTCGTTCAGATCTAGATTCGTTGGCGTTCCCTCCTCTTTTTTTTCTGCGGTTTGATTCATTGCTTCGTCCGGCATTCGGGATTCCTCCAAGATTCAATCCGTCATTGCGAGGAGCCCCGTGCAGGGGCGACGAAGCAATCCCCAAATCGCGACAAGGGGATTGCTTCGCGCCCTTCGGGCACTCGCAATGACATTTGCGCTTATCCATACATCCGTATCATCAAATCATCCAACAGCGACGACACATAACGCACCGCGCCAATCGCACGCGCGTATTGCATCCGTTGCGGACCGAGCAAACTGACGATGCCGCGCGCGTTCGGCATGCCGTAATGCGCGAGCACGAGACTGAGGTCGCCCATCTCCGCGCGGCGCGTCTCGCCGCCGATGATGACCTGCACGCCGGTCGTCGGCGCCAAGCCGCTCAAGACTTCTTCCAAGAAATATTGCCGCTCGACGATCTCCAAAAACGCTTTCGCCCGGCTCATCGCGGCAAACTCCGGCTCGCGCAACAACGCGGTGACGCCCTCGCGATACACTTCCCGCGCGGCGTGCTGATCCACTTGATTCATCAGGTCGCTGATCGTGTGGACGACGCGGCGTTCGAAATCGGACGCGGCAGCCGGCAGTGCGCGCATCTGCGCGGCATCGCGCCCCGCGAGCGTTTCATTCAACCGATTGACCAGTCCTTGCAATTCGCCTTGCGGCAAAGGCACGTCCAGCGCGAGCATTTGTTGCCTGAGAATGCCGCCCTGCAAAACCAAAACGAGCAATACGACGGCATCATTAATCGCGACGAGTTGCAAATGTTTGAAAAGGCAATGCCGCGTTTGCGGCAATGTAACGAGCGCGGCGACCTGCCCAGTCTGCGCGAGCGCGGTCGCGGCGAGGCGCATCCATTGATCAATGTCGAGCGCAACTTGAAAGAACTGATGCCGGATGGTTCTCTGCTCTGCAACCGGCAACTCCGATTCTTCCATCAAAGACGCAACGAAAAAACGATAGCCCTCTTCGGTTGGCACGCGTCCCGCCGATGTATGCGGATGCATCAACAAGCCCATCTCTTCGAGCATCGCCATTTCGTTCCGCACTGTCGCGGAACTAACACCCAAGCCGGCGCGCATCAGCCGCTCCGAGCCTATCGGCTCCGCCGTCTTGACGTACTCTTTGACGACCAGCCGCAGAATCTGTCCTTGCCGTTTCGTTAGGTCAGTCATTTTTGTCCGTTAGCACTCTCGACCTGAGAGTGCTAATATTATAGGTGAAAAAAACTTCCTGTCAAGATTCAAGAGCCGAAGGGTTTTCCGCAAAGCGACCCTTCGGGTTTAACCCTCCACGACCACCGGCATCCCAACGCCCGCCTCCAACTCGCGCGCCGCATTCCCCTCTCGCACCGCAATCTCTAACAGCCCCGCAGAATTTATCAGCGCGATCACTTTGCCGCGCGCGCCCTCCGCGTACGTTTGCTTCAGCCCGCGCACTTGCTTGCCCGCGATGCGCACCGTCAGCCGCGCGGTGCCGACTCGCTGGAGCATTTCGGCGCGAATGTTCGTTTGCAAATTGCCAAAGCGATCCACGTGAATCACCGTCCCGGTTATTGTTCCGTCCGGCTGTTGATTCGCCCAAAGCAATGGCAACCTCTCGAGTTGGTCCACCGGCTCGCCGAACGCGTCGAGCGGCACGCCAAGCGAAAGATGCGCGGCAACCGGCGCGAAAATATCGCGCCCATGAAACGTAGTCGAAACGCGCGGCAGCCAGAATTGCGGATTGGTCAACTGCACCATGCGCATTGTCATTGCGAGCGATTTTTGCGAAGCAATCTCCGTGCTCCAAGTTGGAGATTGCTTCGCTTCGCTCGCAATGACAAGCGACAGCACGCCATTATCCGGCGCGATGAAAATCGTTTCGCCGGCTTGCGCGGCAAGCGCGCGGCGCGCCGAGCCAACGCCGGGGTCTACGACGACGACATGAATCGCGTTTGCCGGAAAATATTTTGCGGCGGCGGCAAACGTGAGCGCGCCTTCTTGGATATTCTGCGGCGCGATGTCGTGCGAAATGTCCATGATGTTCGCGTCGGGATTGATGCTGAGGATGACGCCCTTCATCGCGGCGACAAAACCATCGCGCGTTCCAAAATCGGTTGTGAGCGTGATGATGCGGTTCATAAATTATTTTTGTCGGGGCGACCCTCGTCGACCTTTCACTTCGCGCGCCTAGACAGCCCGCGCGTTTGCAAGTATAATTCGCCGCGATTCCAAAGTCAAAGCAATAACAGACCATCAAGACCGCAGAAGCCAGAGTTTTCTTCTCTGCGTTCTCCCCTAAAGGGGACTTTCAGTCTGCGGTGAAATCTCGGAGGAGACCAATGGCAAAGACGCTCGCGATTATCAATCCAACATCCGGCAACGGCACCGGCAGAAAACTTGCGCCCGCGATTCAAGCCGGACTGAAAGACGCCGGCATCGCGTTCGAATGGGCGGAAACGCAAAAGCGCAACCATGCGACCGAAATCGCGGCGAAAGCAAAACGCGACGGCTTCGAATTGCTCATCGCGGTCGGCGGCGATGGCTTGGTGCACGAAGTCGTCAATGGAATGTTGCGCGCGTCGAACGGCGCGGCGACCGGCGCGCTCGCCGTTTTGCCGATTGGCAACGGCAACGATTTTGCCAAGATGTTGCCTCTGCCGCCGGATTGGCGCGAGGGTATTCGCCGGATTTCCGCCGGCAAAACGCGTTGGTTCGATGTTGGGCAAGTGAAAGGCGACAAGCCCGCGCCCGGCTTTGAAACGAATTTGCATTATTTCGACAACGGCTTGGACATTGGTTTCGGCGCGCTCGCGGCGATGCACGCGCAAACCTTGCCGCCCTTTATGACTCGCACCGTCAAATATCTCGGCGCGATTGCCAAAGCCCTCATCAATTTTTACAACCCGCGTATGAAAATCGAAATGGCGAATCATCCTCCGCTCGATCAAGCGAGCATTATGCTCGCCGCATCCATCGGACAATGCTACGGCAACGCGTTCTGGCTCACTCCGACCGCGCAGGTAGATGATGGCTTATTCGACGTGATGGTCGGTGACCCGATGGGGCGGCTGGAAATTATTTCGTTTGTGCCGCGCTTGATGAACAAAACGCACGTCGGCGATCCGCGCCTAAAATTTTTCCAAACGACGCGGCTGGTGATCGAATCGCCCGACCCGCTCGCGGTCGAGATTGACGGCGAGATTCCGTTCGTGGACGCGCATCATTTAGAAATCGAAATCTTGCCGAAACGCTTGCAAGTGATTGCATAAATGCCCCTTGCGTTTACACTTTCAATAATTGCCGCGTACCTCTTGGGCGCGATTCCGTCCGGCATTCTCATCGCGCGCGCGCTCGGGCGCGATGACCCGCGCACAACCGGCAGTGGGCATACCGGCGCGATGAACGCGTTGCGCGCCGCCGGCAAAATCGCCGGCGTCCTCACTTTTCTCGCCGATGTCGCGAAAGCAATTCTTGCCATTGAACTCGCGCGGTATCTAACTGCCGGCGACGCGTGGGCGATGGCGTTTGCCGCGATCGCGGCGGTGATCGGGCATATTCTGCCGGTCTATACGCGTTTCCGCGGCGGGATGGGCTTGGCGGTCGGCATTGGCGCGTTAGTAATTTTTGCGCCGCTCGCGCTTGCCGCGATCATCGCCGCGTGGTTTCCGCTAAAATTTTTCCTCGCGCGCGCGCCCTACGCGTCGATGGCGATTTCCGTTTTACTGACGCCAGTTCTTTTTCTGCTCGGCGCGCCCGCGCCCACGCTCGCATTTGGCATCGGCGCGGGCACGCTCATCTTCGCGCGGCATTATTTTGACGTCACGCATCGCGCGGCATGAATTTATTATCAAGACCTTTCAAAAGGATTCCGTGCCGATTGCCCCTGAACATTTTCGCCAAGTGATGCGCCAATATCCGACCGGCGTCACTGTCATCACCGTGCGCGATGACGCCGCGATTCACGGCATGACCGCGAATTCGTTCGCGTCGGTCTCGCTCACGCCGCCGCTCGCGCTCGTGTGCATTTTGCGCGGCAGTCGGACGCATCAATTGGTAACGCGCGCCGGCAATTTCGCCGTCAACATTTTGAGCGTGGCACAACGCGCGCTCGCGCAACGCTTTGCCAAGCAAACGCCGATGCCATCCGAACCATTCGCCGACATCGCGCATCATCGCGAAACAACCGGCGCGCCGATTTTCGACGACAGCGTTGCCTTTCTGGATTGCCGCGTTATCGCGGCGCACGAAGCCGGTACGCATACGATATTTGTCGGAATGGTTGAGGCGGCGGGTTATGGCAGTGCGCGCGATGCAAGCCCGCTGTTGTGGTTTCACCGCGACTATATCAGTTCGGAAAAAATAGACGCAGAGGAATAACACAGAATTACGAATTACTGACCATGCGCGTCCTCATGATTTTTTTCGATGGCTGGGGATTGGGCGCGGACGATCCAGCGACCAATCCTTTTTTATCCGCGCCCTTGCCGACTCTGCGCGAATTATTCGGCGGCGCGATCCCCACGCGCGGCACGGACACGCGCACGTATACGCGCGCCACGCTCGTCCCGACCGATGCGACGCTCGGCATTGAAGGATTTCCACAGAGCGGCACCGGGCAGACAACCATCCTCACCGGCGTCAATGCCGCGCGCGAAATTGGCGCGCATTCCGGACCCTATCCCAACGACGCGCTCGTCGCGATGCTCCGCCGCGATAATATTTATCAGCGCTTGCTCGCCGCGAATAAGACGACTGCGTTTGCGAACGCGTATCCGCCGTTTTTTTTCGAGCGGCTCGCGCGCAACACCGCGCGGCGTTCCGCGATGTCGCACGCGGCGGGCGCGGCAGGCGTGCGTTATCGCGACATCAATGATTTGCGCGCGGGGCGCGCGCTCAGTCCCTTTGTGACGAATGATCGCTGGCATACCGCCGATTCAAGCGTGCCGCTCATCACCGCGCGCCAAGCCGGGCAAAATCTTGCGCGGCTCGCGCGCGAATATGATTTCACACTCTTTGAATATTTCCTCACCGATATCGCCGGGCACAAGAAAATTCCCGACCTCACCGCGCGCGTGCTCGACGAAATAGATCAACTCTTCGCCGGCGTTCTCGACGCCAGCGATTTTTCCGACACATTATTTATCACGACGAGCGATCACGGCAATCTCGAAGATACGTTGGCGCGCGCGCATACGCTCAATCCGGTGCCGACGATTCTCATCGGCGCGGGACGCGAATGGATCGCGCCGCGCATTCATTCGATTGCGGACCTCGCGCCGGCGATTGTCGAATTAATCACTGCGTAGAGACGTTCCGGCGGAACGTCTCTACGCGGTGATTGGAAATTATCGCCCCGTCCACGCGCAAAATTTCCGCGTCCCCAAATTTTTCTCCGTCGAATTGCAACCGCGCGCCCTCGCAATAACCCAACGCGTCGCCCCACGCGCGATGCTCCGCGCTAGGCAAACATCCAATCATCCCGGCTTCGACGATGCCGCCGTGCGAAATCATCAGCGCGCGCCCGTTCGCCGATAACGCGGCGGCAATCGCGCGCCAAATGCGCGCTTGCTCAGTCGCAAAGCGCGTCACCGCGCCGCCGCGCGCGTACAGTTCTGCGATGCGCGCAAAAGATTGGGGCCATTGCATTTCCGCGTTCACCTCGTCCGACATCTGCGCGAGCAACTCGACTTGCGAGTCAACCGCGTAGCCCATCGCAATCGCAGTTTCGAACGCGCGCGGCAACGTGCTCGTGATCACGCGCTCGAATCGTCCGAGATTTTCGCCGACGCGCCGCGCCAGCACGACGCCGGCTTGATTGAGATGCTGACCGGGCTGATCGCGCATGGAATGCCGAAGGATGAGGAGAGTTTTCATCGGGGAGCGTAATAGATTGGAAGTTGGAAATTGGAATTACGAATTTTGAATTTCCAGATTCTGCGCGTGAATGAAAACGGTGTCGCCGCTAACGTGCACCTCGAACGAATGACTGCCCATCGAAACGAAATATCTGCCGTCCGCTTGGACCGGAATTTCAAAGCCGCCTGTACCGTATGCCGGCGCGCTCCCGCTAAAGACCACTTGCTTGTCGCCGTCCACATCTTCAATCACAATCGCAATATCCGCGCGCGGCAGACTGCCGGCGATCAGCCGCGCGCCGGGCAAATGGTCAATCACGACGCGGCGCGCGACCTGCGACGGCGTTTCCGTTCGCGCGGCTTCGACATGTTCCACGCGCGGCAAAACCGGCGCGGCGTCCGCCGGCGCGGGCGTTGGTTCGACGGGCAAAATAATTGGCGGAGAAATTTTTGGCGCGGGTTGAACCGGCTCCTCGCGCGGCGTCGGAGCGATGGTCGAATCGGCGGTTGCTTCGCGCAAAGAGTCTTGCGTCAGTTGCTTGAGACGTTCCAACTCTTTCATCAAGGCGCGGGTGCTATCGTCGAGCGCGGGCGGCGGAACCAAAAAATCCGGCAACGGCGTGGGCGTTTCGGCGCGCGGCGCGGGCGTTTCGATTTTTGGCGCGGTTGGCTTTTTTTCTACCGGCGCGGTTTTTTTGCGTGGGGAAATTTTCGCCGGCATTTCGGTCGGTTTCGGCGCGGACTGCGGCGGCTCGCTATGCGTGGCGCGCTGAATCACGACGCCGCGATAATAATGCCGCAAAATTTGCTCGAACGTCGCGCCGCGCCGCGCCATTACGATGACGCCGCGCTGACACAAGCCCAAGCCATGCCCGCGCATTCCAACAAAGCCGCACGGGCATTCGACACTCCGCAAATACGGCAATGAAGTCGTCAGCACGTCTTCGGCGTTGCGCGTTTTGCCGTCGCAATGCTCAAAATAATACGCGTCGATCAACTTGCCGTCGTGCGCGGCGATAATGCCCCACGTTTCGCTCACCGCGCGAAAAACTTCCGGCGCGACAATCGGATCAATGCGCCGCCAGCGTTGGCAGTGCGCGGTGGTGCATACATCCGCATTCGCTTCGGGATGGCGATGCGCGGACGCGACGTACGTGCGCGACGCGACGGCTTGCACCTTGAGCGCTTCGATCGGCGCGCTCGGGCTCATCTCCGTACCGACGACGCTCGCGAGATAGGTTTCGAGTTTGACTTCCGCGACAGGACCTTCGGGCATCAAGACGCGGAGCAATTCCGGTAAAATTATTTTGTCAGCCATCCATCTTTTTCCACCACCACGCGCCGCGCAATCAGCGCGTCCACCGTTTGTCTCAACTCATCGCGCTTCCAGCCAACCACACGCGCGATCGTTTGAACATTCGCGGCGCGCACCGTCGCGAGGTACTGCTGGACAATTGTCGCGCGCGCGGCGGCGGCGGGAATTTTTTGCGCGCGCTCGAATTCATTCGGAAACCACTTTGCAGTCAACGCAAAAATCTGTGAGAGCCACGCGCCGCGTTCGAGAATCGCGCCGGCTGGCAAGATCACCATCGCGCGTTGCAGTTCGTCGAGCGCGTGATGATAGCGTTTCGCGTCGAGCGCGGTCGCCGCGCGCAGAGCCATCGTCGGCATTGGTCCATTCGCGCGGAGCGCATCGTAGACGCGGCGCGCTTCGGTGCTAACGCGCCCGCGCGCGTATTCTTGGGCGATACTCTCCGGCGCGGCGAGCGCGAAAAAATGCGGCAGAAGTTTGCGCGAAATAAAAACCGGCTTGCCGCCGGCGAGCGCCTTGCCGTAATACGCGCGGTGCGCGGCGGGCAGATCATTTTTCCACACCCACACGCGATCCGAATCGGCGTCCCAATCTTGAATATGCGCGTCGCGTTTGCCTTTGACGGCTTCAAACAGCGACGGCAGTTCGATGCCTTGCGCGGACGCAAAGAGGAGGCAAAAGCCGACGCCGTCAATGAAATGCGCCGCGTCGTTCAGCGTGCGCACGCGACGCGATTTGGTGCGGCGATATATTTTATCTCGCAATTTTTCGAGCGCGCGCAAATTCATCGGCGCGGAATATTACCACGCGGTAAAGGGAGAGTCAATTTTGTACGCGCAGCGGCGAATAAATCTTGTGCTGAGCGCAGTCGAAGCATCGCGCCTAGAAATGTACAAAGCCGACCTTCGTCGGCTAAAAAAAAGGAAAACCCCTCAGGGGGTTTCTGTTATCTGTTATCTGTTATCTGTTATCTGCTATTTCCCGCTTCCATTCACCGCCGGTCTAAACTTGTATCCGTAGACGATTGTCCCATTCTCGCCGTACTCGCGCAGTTTGCGCGTGACCATCTCGACCCGCTGACCGATTTTCAATTCATCCGAATTCACGTCCGTCATTTGCGCTTCGATCATCGGTCCTTCATCCAGTTTCACCATCGCGACCACGTACGGCAGATTGCCTTCATAGCCGCTCGGCGCTTCGCGCATTGTGGTAAATGAATATAACTCGCCGCGCCCGGAAAATTGGAACGACGCGAAATCCGCGCCGCGGCAATTATCGCAGATTGCGCGCGGCGGAAAATATTTCGCGGCGCAGTTCGCGCACGCGTTGCCTTCTAAACGATAGCGTTGATTTTTGAGCCGCCAGTTACGCGCTAAATCCATTGTCAAGTCCTGTGTCCAAAGTCTAGAGTCCATAGTCGGTTGCTCTTGACTTTGGACTCCGGACATCGGACTAGTTGACTAAAATATGCGTTACCGCCGTCGCGCCGATGCCGCCCAAGCTTTGCGCCATGCCGACGCGCGCGTCTGCGATTTGATTTTTGCCGGCTTCACCGCGCAATTGCTGAACGACTTCCGCAACTTGATACACGCCGGTCGCGCCGACCGGATGCCCACGCGCTTTCAATCCGCCCATTGTCGTGATTGGAATTTTGCCGGTTAATGAAATGTCGCCGTCGCGCGAGAGCAGCGCGCCGCGCCCGCGTTCGGCAAAGCCAGCGGCTTCGAGTTGCAACGTTGAAAGAATCGAATACGCGTCGTGCGTCTCGAACAAATCCACATCGTTCGGCGCGATGCGCGCATGCGCGTACGCTTTTTGCGCGCTCGCTTCCGCCGCGCTGAGCCAGAGCGGCTCGTGCCGCGCCGCGAGCGAAACGCTGTCGGTGGCGACGGTGCTGGCGGCGACGCGCACCGCGCGCGCGCCGTTGCCGTTCAAACGATCCGTCGCGGATAAAATCAATGCCGCCGCGCCGTCCGCGTACGGCGCGTGATCGAGCATGTTGATCGGGTCGGCGATCATTTTCGCGTTGACGTACGCGTCGCGCGAAATCGCGCGCGGGTACATCGCGAATTTATTTCCTGCCGCGTTCGCGTGCGCGTTCACGGAAAAGCCGGCGAGGTCCGCCGCGACCAAATCGTATTCGTACATATAGCGACGCATCAAGAGCGCGGCGACGGCTGTCGGCGAAATGCCAAGCATCGTTTCATAATCGCCATCGCCCGCGAGCGAAACCGCCGCGGTCACCGCGCCGTTCATCGCTTCGGTCATTTTTTCCACGCCGACAACCGCGACCGATTCGTACAAACCGGACGTGACCGCGAGGTATGCGACGTGCAACGCGCCGGCGCCCGCGCCGTTTGCGGCTTCGATCTTGAACGCTTCGATGCCGCGCATTCCGCTCGCGTCCGCGATCAGCGCGCCGAGTTGTTCTTGCCCGCCGAGCAATGCGCTCAGCGCGTTGCCGACATATAGCGCGTCAACTTTTTCTGTATGCGCGTCTTTCAACGCGGCGAGCAATGCCTCGACCGCGAGATCGCGCAAAGATTTGTCCCAATGTTCCTTGACCGGCGTTTGTCCAATGCCGATGATGGATACGTTACTCATAAGTGCCTCCGAAATCATGTTTCAATGTTTTAGGGTTACAATGTTTGAAAGTTTAACACTGAAACTTTGAAACAATGAAACCTTGAAACTCAATTCATCACCAATTTTCCGCGATAGCGCGCGTACGTCGCGTAATCAATCACCGCGCGCCGCGAAACATACCACGCGGTTTTCGGCGCGCGATTTTTGCACTCTTCAATTTTTTCCGTGACGACGAAACTAAACGCATCGCTCCCCGCGCCGCTACCGAATGAGCATAACAAAATCCGATCCCCCGCGCGCGCGTTGTCCAACACATTCGTCATTCCGATCATCGCCGCGCCGGCGTACGTGTTACCGATCTTGCCGCTCAATAATCCCGGCGCGATTTGCTCGTTCGTAAATCCCAATTGCTTGGCGACGGTCTGCGGAAATTTCACATTCGGCTGATGAAAAATCGCGTACGCAAAATCTTTTGCGGAGAAATGCATTCCTTCCATCAAGCCGCGCGCGCCGTTCAACGTATGATCGAAATATGCCGGCTCGCCCGTAAAACGATTGCCGTGCTCCGGATAATGCTGATATGGGCGGCGATAAAAATCCGGCGTATCGGTGACGTACGAGTACGACCCTTCAAAAATCGCGAGCGAATTTTCTTGCGGTCCGATAATGTACGCCGCGCCGCCCGCGCCGGCGGTGTACTCGAGCGCGTCGGACGGACGACCTTGCGCGGTGTCCATTCCAATCGCGAGCGCGTAATCCGCCATCTCCGATCCAACCAGCGCGATGCTGGCTTGCATAGCTTCGGTGCCGGCTTTGCACGCAAATTGCCAATCCGCCGCTAGGAGGGGCGAATGGCCATTCGCCCCTACAGCGCCAATCGCTTCCGCGACAATCGTGGATGACGGCTTGACCGCGTACGGATGCGATTCACTCCCGACCCACACCGCGCGCAAATCTTGCGCGTCAATGCCGGCGCGCGCCAGCGCGTTGCGCGCGGCTTCGATGCTCATCGTGATCGTATCTTCATCAAGACCCGGCACCGATTTTTCCTCAATCGGCAGCGCGTCATCCGCGCCGCCCCACATGCGCGCGATTTCTTCCGCGCGAATGCGATAGCGCGGCACGTACGCGCCGTAGCCGACGATGCCGACGGCGCGGGCGGGTTTCATCAACGTCATTCGTTCACTCCCAAATTCAAAATTCTAAATTCTAAAATCAATGGCAGTGATTCGCAAACTGATTACCGAACACGGGTTACTGATTACTGCCCGTCGCCTTCTTCCCCTTGAACACCTGCTCCCAATTCACTTTCGCGGTCACTTGCATCAACACCGCGAGCGTGATAATCGCGCCGATGGTGATGACGAGACCGGTGTAGCCCTCGTAAAAGAACGCGTACGAGAATAGAATCAAGAACAACATTTGCGCGATGCCGACCTCGCGCAATGCAAACTTCCAACTCGCCACGCGCGCCACATAACTGACGACGAGCGCGAACGACACGAGCGCGGCAATCGCAAACGCGAGTTCAATCGCGATTTGGTCGGCGAGATAAGCGAACAACAAGTGGAACGAAAAGAACGCCGCGCTCAGAAAAAAGTAATGCATCGGATGCAAACGCGCCGCGTCCCCGCGCACCGCACCAATGATGACGAGCACCGTGTAAAAGAACAACAGCGATACCGGCGCAAAAAAACTCATCCGGCTCGCAAGTGGTACGGGCTGTGTTTTCTTGGGCATCTCGACACCAACTTGAAATCCGGCGACGAGACTATCGAAATTCCAATTCAGCGTCCAACCGTTCGCGGTCATCTGCTTGCTTGACGATGATACGGTTTGATTCGGAAAATCAAATTCGCGAAAATCGGTGACGACGGTCATCTTGAAATTCTTGACGTTCGTAATGCCGGACCCGAAACGATACAGCCATCGGTCAATTCCGCGCGAGCGATACGTGAGCAAAATGTTTGCGTTCTCGCGCGAATTGAGCGTGAGCGTGCTCGTCAGCCCTTTCGACAAATCGCCCTCCGGCAAGATGCGCGTGCCGTTAATTTCAAATTTGAAATTGTCGTACAGCGTGTTGACCGCCGGAAATTCGAGTCGCACCGTCGCGGTAATCGGTTTATCCGTCGGATTCAGCGCGAGGTATCGCGCGTCGAGGTCAACCGCGTACGTGGAATACCACGTCAAGCCCTTTTGCCGATAATCCAAATGCAAATCCGCTTTGATATCGGATGATTCGAGTTGCAAAGACTGCGGATTGCCCGGCTTGTCTTGTGTAACGTAAGAAATGGTTGGCGCGGCTTGCGTGAGCGGCGGTCCCCACAATTCTTGCACTTGCGGGCTGGTTTGCCGGCTCGCGTCGGCGGTTCGCACCAAAACGCTTCCGCCCAAAATAAACCACGCCACCGCCGCGCACGCGAAAATGAAACCGATTGCAATCAGACGAGGGACGGTCAACAGTGTGCCTCCGTTTTAGGTTTGGCTTTCATCGCCTGATCCGAACCGCGTTGTTCGCTGAATAGAGATTAGAGGTTGGAGATTAAAAATTGGATGCTGAAAAAGTCACGCATCACGCGTCACGGATTGCGTGACAAGTTCTTTCGCGCGACTCAACCGCACATTCTTCTCTTCAACCAATTTTTCCGCGATGCGGTCAATCTGCGCGCCTGCCGCGCCGGCGGCAATCGCAATTTGCCGCGCGTGCAATTCCATATGCCCGGCTTGAATGCCTTCGCTCGCAAGCGCGCGCAACGCGCCGAGATTTTGCGCGAGTCCAACTGCCGCCATCACGCTCGCCAACTCTTGTGCGCTCTGCACATTCAAAAGTTTCAGCGCAATCTGCGCGACCGGATGCGCGGCAACCGTTCCGCCGACAATTCCAACCGCGAGCGGCAACTCGAGCGAGCCGATCAAATCACCATTGCTGTCGCGTTCCCAATTGGTCAGCGCGCGATATTGCCCACCGCGCGCGGCGTATGCATGCGCGCCGGCTTCGATGCCGCGCCAATCTTGCGCGGTCGCCAGCGCGACGGCGTCAATGCCGTTCATGATGCCTTTGTTGTGCGTCGCCGCGCGATACGGATCAATCTCTGCCAATGCTTGTGCCGCGATAATTCCGCTCACGACCTCTTCGCCCAATTCCGCGCGGCTGATGCGGCACGCCGCGCGCGCGAGGCGTTTGTCTGCGAGATTCGACAAGATGCGCAGATTGACATTGCCGCCGGTCAATTCGGCGATGAACGGCGCAAGCGTTTCGCACGCGGTATTGATCGCGTTCGCGCCCATCGCATCGCGCACGTCGAACAGCAGATGCAGAACGAGCATCGCGCCGACGCGCGAATCGCGAAACAAGCGCACTTCAATCTCGCGCGCCCCGCCGCCCAGTTCGACAATTGTTTTCGCCGTTGAGTTCGCCAGCGTGAGAATTTCAGCGCGCGCGCCGAGAATTTTCTCGCGCGCCGCGTCGAGATTTTTTATATCCAGCAGCTGAATCTGCCCAATCATCACCGGCGCGTCCGCGCTCGCCGTAAATCCGCCGGTATCGCGCGCAAGTTTCGCGGCGTGGCTCGCGCCGGCGACGACGGACGGCTCTTCGATCACCATCGGAATAAAATATTCGCGGCCGTTGATATGGAAATTCGTCGCGATGCCGAACGGCAGTCCGTAAATGCCGACGACGTTTTCGATGAGCCGATCGGCGAGTTCGAGCGTCAGCCCATCGCGCGTGAGGGTTTGGATTTCGAGTTGTGAAAGTGCGAGGCGTGCGTGCCGTTCGGGAATGCTGGCGTTGTAAAATCCGCTGATGCGTGAGGATGCCATTTTGCAGAGTCCACTTGATTATACGG
>Ga0247727_10010785_pt1 | contig 16114 bp, 12 predicted proteins | sample WisWelCaveWW1625_FD_202498 | JGI IMG/M metagenome (GOLD analysis project Ga0247727, IMG submission 202498) | Biofilm microbial communities from Wishing Well Cave, Virginia, United States - WW16-25 | ecosystem: Environmental > Aquatic > Deep subsurface > Groundwater > Cave microbial mat | place... | reverse complement strand
CTGACTCAGCGACAGATTCCGGACGCTGACGGAAGCAAAGCGTTGGAAATCGTGTCCCCCTACATTGAGGAGTGGGGACGGCATAAGCTTTCGGTGATCATGCGGTTTACCTACAACACGCTCAAACCCCAAATGAGAATGATGATCTATCAGGTCATCGGCCTTACGCTGCTCAGCATGCTCTTCACCAGCTTCCTGGCCTGGATATTTACCGGACGAATCACGCGGCCTCTGGATCACCTTACGGAAAAAGCAAAAAGCATGATCCACGGTGGATTCGAGGAAAAAGAAATACAGGCATCCGATAACGAAGTGGAACTTCTTGCGAATACCTTCAATCTAATGACCTCGAAGATCCAGCAAAATATTGCTCAACTTGAAGAAAACAACGAAAAACTGGCAGGCTTGAATGAAGAGTTGAAGGAATTGGACCGGGTTAAATCCGATCTACTCGCCAATGTTTCTCATGAGCTTCGGACCCCTCTGACTTCCATCAAGGGATACACCGAATACATTCTTGAAGAAAAACTTGGCCCCATCACCCAGAAACAACAGAAAGGCCTGATGGTGGTTCAGAGAAACCTAGATCGCCTCTCCAAATTGATTAATGCCCTCCTGGATTATTCACTCATGGATGCGGAAAAAATGGTTTTAACCATCAAACCGTTTAATCTGAAATTGCTTTCAAAACAGGTAGTGGTAAATCTGGGATCCGAACTGGAAAAGCGAAACCTGCATTTCCAGATTGAAATGTCCGATGATTTGCCTCTGGTTATTGGAGACAAGGAAAAGGTATACCAGGTTCTGGAAAATCTGACGATCAATGCAATCAAGTTCACGGAAAACGGCGGTCGGATTACGATACGGGCAGAACCCTTTCCGGAAGCAGGCAGACTTTACGTAAAGATCGATGTCATTGATACAGGTGTGGGGATACCGGGTGAAGCGCTGCCCCGTATATTCGATCGATTCTATCAGGTTGATGCAACGAGCAAACGAAAATACGGGGGCATGGGACTGGGGCTGGCAATAGCAAAGTCAATTACTGAAGCGCACAAAGGAACAATTCGAGTTCATAGCGAAATTGGGATCGGCACAACCTTCACCATAACTCTTCCCGCTCTCGGTGAGGTTATTGTAGACGGTCACGAAGAACTGATCACGCCCAGGGGAAGATTCCTGATTGAAATCGTTGATGATGACGCCGACATTTTAAGATTACTTAGAATGTATCTGGAAGATGAAGGATTCAGGACCGTTACCTCGGAATCCGCCACAAGAGGACTTCTGCTCGCCCGTGAAATGAAACCCGATGCTATTATTCTCGATGTACTTCTCCCCGATCAAGACGGCTTTGCGCTTCTGGAAACGTTAAAGACGAATCCGGATACAGCCGGGATTCCTGTGGTCATCCTCTCGATCATTAAGGAAAAATTGAAGGGGATCAAGCTGGGCGCTGCCGATTACTTGATTAAACCGGTCGGTCATTCGCTATTGAAAGCGACACTGCACAAAATCCTGTCAAGAACGGACCGTCCAAAAACGATCTTGATTGTAGATGATGAAGAGGACACCCTCACTCTGCTTCGCGAAAGGCTCAAGGAAGAAGGCTTTCAAACGATTGAAGCAAGCAACGGAAAAGATGCCATTGAAAAGGCCATTCAATCCCCCCCGGATTTGATATTGCTGGATATTATGATGCCTGAAATTACGGGTTGGGATGTAATGGAACAACTTCAACAAAAAGAAGGAACTGCATCCATTCCTGTGGTTGTGCTCAGCGCAGCGGCAACGGAAGCTGACCGGCAACGTGGATTTCGAATGGGCATAAAGAACTATCTGACAAAACCATTCGAAGTGAAAGACCTGGTCGAAGAAGTGAAAAAGGTAATCCTCCAACACTCTTCTCTGTAGACACTCCCATTCGTGATTTATCTCTGAATCCATTCATGCACCCATCGCGCGCATCGCGCGCATCGCGCGGCTTTGAGTTTTTCATGACGATTTCCTGTGCTATAATTTCGCTCACAGGCGAATGGCAATGGAAAAGAAAATCCTTCTGGTGGACGATGAAGAAGATATTCTTGATTTTCTGGAATTAATTCTGGAAGAGCAGGGATATTCGATCGTTAAGGCAAACTCGGGGAGAGAGGCTCTGGCTTCGGCTCAAATGCACCGTCCCGAATTAATTCTTCTGGATATCATGATGCCGGAAATGGACGGTTGGGAAGTACTGAAACTCCTGAAAGCAGATGAAGAAGTATCACACATTCCTGTAGCCATGCTCACGGCCCGTACAGAAATGAAAGATAAGATTCAGGGGCTGCAGGAAGGCGCCATCGATTACATTTGTAAGCCTTTTGCGACCAAAGAGCTTCTGGATAAGCTGGAAATAATTCTGGCTCAGGTAAAAAAATAGAAGCGGCGGCAAATGATCCAGGCTAGAGGCGGCTATGCCGGGTGATTCGAAAACAGATTATTTTGTTCTTCGCGCGGAATGGCTCAGGTTCAAGAGCAATCTTTACGATAAGAACACGAGCCTGCCGACGTTACCAATCGTTTTTGACGATGCCAGAAAAATGCTGGAAGAGCACGGAGCGATCGGACTCCTGCTGATCGACCTTGGAAAACAGAAAAATTTTGAATCAACCTATGGATGGCAGTTGTATGACGAAGTATTGCGGGAAGTTTCCTCTATTCTGGAAGAATCAAAAAACGAAATTTTCAACGAAAAAGATCTTCTTACGATTTCCCATGTGCGTGGTGATGAATTTATTTTGTTTCTCAATCCTCCGGTAGAGAGGGGCTGGTCGGATTCAGCACTCGAGGTGGTCAGTGAAAAAATGCGGAACTCCGTTCGTCGAAAGCTGGAACGCTTCAGTAACCAGCGCTGGCACTCCAATCTGGTGCTGCATACAGGATATGCATCGATATTACGGGACCCGACAACACGAATAGAACGGTCGATTCAGCGCGCGATTGCGAAGGCGCGGGAAGTCAGTGGTCAGGAAGTTGAACATGAAATGATCCGCCAGCATATTGCACTGCAAAGGATCATTTCTCAGAATTCAATTCTTATACTTTTTCAGCCGATTGTTTTTCTGGAAGACCTGAATGTTCTGGGCTACGAAGCTCTGAGTCGTGGTCCGGAAGACAGCGGATTCGAGGGTACCGAGCTTCTTTTTTCCTTTGCAGAAAGCACGAACATGCTTCTGGAACTGGAGCGGCTGTGCAGGAAGAACGCGTTGCGCGCCGCTCAGTCTTTGAATATCGACCGGAAATTATTTTTGAATTCATCTGCGAAGGCGCTTCAGGACAAAGATTTCACTGCTGATCAGCTCGCAGAGTATGTTTCGGAACTCGGCCTGAGCAAAGAAGGAATCGTTTTGGAAATCACAGAACGAGTAGCAATTCAGGAATGGGACAGTTTTAAAAAGGTATTACGACAGTTTCGAAACCACGGATTCAAGATCGCTATTGATGATATGGGAGCGGGCTACAGCTCGTTACAGGCGATAGCCGAGCTGGAACCGGATTATTTGAAATTTGACATTTCACTTGTGCGCAACATACATGAAAACCTGATCAAGAAAGGTCTGCTCGAGACTCTTGTTTCTCTTTCAACTAAAATAAAGGCATCGGTCATTGCCGAAGGCGTCGAAGACAGGGAAGAATTTCATACTCTTCGATCTCTCGGTGTTCAACTCGGTCAGGGTTACTACTTTGCTTCACCTGCAATGAATCCGCCACAGGTCAGTAACGTACTCTGACCGCCCCCTTCATTCTTCTTTTGAGATTTCGTAAAGCGGCTTTTTCGATTTTTTCAGATGCAAAAGATCCAGCGCCCTGTTATTGTTCGGTTGAATCTGTAAAATGATATTCAGGTGTTTGAAGGCTTTGATCTTCAGTCCAATCGATTGATAAAATTCGGCCAGGGCAAAATGGTTGTCAATATTTTGAGGCTCGATCTCCAGCGCCTTTAGCAGATGTTTTTCCCCTTCCTGAGGTTTGCCTGTTTCATACAACTTCTTGCCGAGTTTTCTCAAGAGACTGGTATTGGATGGTTCGCGTTTCAAGCGGTCCACGATTTCGTGTGTTGTCAATTCAAGATCTTTTACACTGATTTCCAGTTTTGAATGAAGATCAAGTCCGGACGCTGAAACGGGGGCCGATGCGGCAGATGGCTTTGGCGTTTCAGGACCTGGTTCCCTTGACTTGACGACATGAGGCATTTCGACCGGCTGAGAAACCGCATCCAGAGGCGCGTCACTAAACGGCTGGAGTGCCCTGGCCCTCGCAACAAGATTATCCCGGGAAAGAGTCAGACGGTCCAGAATATTCTTCAATGGATCCTTCAAGTCCAAAAAACGATCCTGCGAGTAATACAGCGGATGAAACTGTGCCGCGATTTCTTCATAAGCGCGCTCAATTTCACCAAGCGTTGAATCCGGCAACACATTCAACACTTCCTCGTCCGCTGCATTTTTGAATTTTTGCTGAGTTGCCGGGATCAGAGTACGGACTTCTTTTTCCGACATTGTCTTCAGAGGTTCCGGCTTCTGAGCATCCGATTGCATAGGTTGAGTTGCGTATGACCATCGCTCCTGGATCTCAGCCCGAAGTTCTTCCGATTTGTCCCGAGTTCCGGGAGGCTTTGCCGCCGCCGCTTCTGCCCTTGTATAGACCATTCCTGAAATCAACAGACAGGCCGCCGCCCGCTCGAATTCGATATCATTCAGTCGCGAAAGCCGGCGAATGTCCAGGATTGTTTTGTGATTATCGATACAGGCAAGAATCGTTTCCTCAGAATAATCGAGATCAGTTCGCGGCAGGCGGGGAATTCCGTCGGCAATGAACAGAATTTGATTCTCGTTATTCTGGTAGGCTCTGGTCAGCACTGCCCGATTCGTAATATTTCTAATCCCGTCAACAATGAGCGTGGCTGTGGAAATATCGATCATAATGTCTTCAAAAACCGGACGCTCACGATCAATAAATTCGTATTCCCCTGAATCCCAATCGAAAACGGAATAAATGATTTGTTGAAGCTGATAGTGAACTGCCGAATTCACTTCTTGATCGGACATGAACCCCTTCGTGGACAATGCCAAGCCAAGTCTGGTTCCCTTCTCGATCACTTCGCGAGAAGCTTCCTCAAACTCCTCCTGCGTAATCTTGCCAAGCCGGAGTAACGTTTCTCCGAGTCGATCATGCTTCTGGTTGGAATGAGCAAAAACGATCGAGCCATCAACGAAATAAACACTCTTCTTTACTTCGCTTTGAGTAAATCGAAGAATGCCACTTCGTTTTCCGACATGAAGATTCAACAAAACATCGTGTGGATTGATTGTATCAAGGTTGCCTTGCATGAACTGAACGAAACCCTATACCTGTATTCATTGTAATTGAATCCGGAAGAAAGGACAACCAGAAAGAATTCTCCGATCTGAAGAGACCCGGGGCGTCGTATGAAAAGACCTGAAGAAGTATTAAGATGGAAAAGAGATTATGAGGAAGCCCCTACATCTGCTCCTCTGTTTGCTGGCGGCTGCCGTTTTGAATGCCTGTGCCGGCAACGGTCAGGGACTGGACGAAAACGGTAATCCGATTGGAAACGGAAACGGGGGTCTGCCTGTGGCGTTTGAGCCGACATTTACAAACATCCAGACTAACGTATTCACTCCGATTTGTACGGAATGCCATTTTGGAGCTGGAGCTCCGCAAGGGCTCAGATTGGACGCCCTGAATTCCTACAATCACCTGGTTGGAATTCGCTCACAGGAACAAAACATCTTTCGAGTCGAGCCTGGAAATCCGGATCGATCTTATCTAATTCGAAAACTGGAGGGTGGACCCGGCATATCCGGGGCACAGATGCCTCTCAACAGACCGCCGCTATCACAACTCACCATCAATGCAATTCGTGTTTGGATCGCGCAGGGGGCAATGAGAAATTGAAACTCCTTTTTGTCTCAATTTTTTTTCTAATGCAGATCTCAATCCTGTTGGCTGAACCTTATATTGCTGTCCGCGAAGGACTGAAATGCAGTTCCTGCCACAGCAATCTGACTGGAGGTGGGAAACGAACGCGAATGGGGGCTGGTTACGGAGCACAGGATTTGCCATGGAAGCCGCTTGATCTCGAGAAATCGAAAGTTCCTTTCTACTGGTCCGTGTTGGAGGATAGAATCTCTTTTGGCGGGGACTTCCGTACTGGAAATCAAAGCAGGTTTCTGAAAGATAATTCCACCAACTCCTTTGAAACTGAAAAATCGAATGTGTATTTTCAGGCGGACCTGATTCCGAACCGGGTGTCCTTTTATCTGGATGAGTCGGTTGCCCCGGGGGGTACTCAAACCAGAGAAATCTTTGCGCTGGTTCGAAATCTGCCGGGACGCAGCTGGATCAAGGCCGGAAAATTCAACCTTCCCTATGGATTGCGAATCGAAGATGATCGAGCGTTCATCCGGGAAGCCGTCGGGTTCACCTTTAACAACCCCGATACAGGTCTGGAATTTGGGCTGGAGCCAGGGTCATTGTCGTTTCAGGCTACGATCACCAACGGAACAGCGGGAAGTTCGGATAATAACACCTCCAAGCAATTTACCGGCAGCGCGGCTTACGTTGCCGATCGATTTCGGATAGGCGGTTCCGCTTCACACAATGATTCCGGCGACGCTTCACGGGAATCTACCGGAATCTGGGGTGGGTTGAGACTTGGAAAACTTGTGCTTCTAGCCGAAGCGGACTGGATTCGGAATGAACAAAACGGGCAAGTGCAAAAGCAGGCGGCTACTTTCGCCGAGCTGAACTATGAAATTGTAAACGGATGGAACTTGAAGGCTTCATACGAATACTTCGATCCGAATCGAAAGATCAATGAAAACCAACGCGACCGGGTTATTCTTGGTGTGGAACCTTTTCTGACTTCATTCGTTCAGGTCCAGATCTTTTATCGCTTTAATCAAAGCATCCCTCAGAACAGGCCCCAGAACGCCGACGAATTGTTCGTGCGCCTCCATCTGTTCTTTTAGCGTCCACCCGATTCCCACGGATGTGATAAAATTTATATCAGACGAGGTCCGCTATGAAACATTTTGTTTTCACCTGTGTTCTGGTTATGTTTTTTGTATCACCGCTTCTGGCCTGGCACACCAATACTCATCTTCAGATGACCCGTGATGCTGTCAGCCTGATGCCGGAGGATATGAGAAAGGCTTTTGAAACGAATAAGCGCTTTGTTGAAGCGGGGATTAAGGACCCGGATCAATTAATTCGCGACTGGCAAAATCATTACTATTTGCCCGGCGAACCGCCCGAAGGCGGAGTGGTTGATCGCATCGACAAAATCATCAAGGTTGTCCAGACAAAACTGCAGGGATCCAATCAACTGGATACGGGAAAACAACTTTGCTATCTGGCTCACTACATTGCGGATATCTGGACGCCTGAAGCCCTGATCAAAGCGGATCTGACCGATAATATGGATTTCGTAAGAAACGAAAATCTCGTCATACTATTTGAAGGCTATCTGGAACCGATTACGGACTACAGAACCTACTTGATGAAAAGAATCGAGTGGCGTTGGCGTCTGGAGAATTCACCGGAAGTTTCTCGAATCCTCTACAGTGAAGCTGTCAACGACATTGCAAGAATCTGGCTCTCCCTCTGGCAGCAGAGCGGAAAGACAACAGAACCTGTTCGTCCCGGTGTAGTCGAACATGCGCAAGGCGCGCTTCAAATTAATTATCAACAGCTCCTCTCCGATACACTGTATAAGTATGACTATTACGACTCGGACAGTTCAAAGAGCTGGTATGATCAGTACCAGGATCATCAAAAAGAGGTTGAAAGAATCAAGGAGAACCTGGATCCATCGTCAACTGCGGTCATTGCCAAACACGAAATGCGAAACACGTCCGAATGGATGGGCAAAATCAGCCCTGAGGCCCCCTTTAAGATGCTCGAAACGTCAGTGAAATCTGTCGGTGATCAGACCTATTTCGTGGCACGGTTGAAGAACAAATCGGACCTGGAAATTCCGAGTCTGGCCTTCATGTATCCGGGTATGCAGGGCCCCGCAGCGCTGGTCACAAGAGTACTTCCGGGTGAGGTCGTAAAAGTTGAGGCAACGCTCCCGGCCAACGCGAAGCGTGAAAAGATTCAAATGATCTTTTCAAGCATGGAAGGATCCAATTAATTCTTTTCGGCTTCTCCTGTCATCGGAACGAACCGGACCGGTATGATGTTTTCCTTCTGAAGCCCTTTTTTTGTTCTGGTGATTACGGAGAGATCCTGATAGAAATCGCCAACGGGAATCACCAGCCTGCCGCCGGTTTTCAGTTGATCGATGAGCGGCTGTGGTACGTGATCCGGAGCGGCCGTTACAACGATTGCATCAAATGGCGCTTCCTCAGGCCAACCCTTGTAACCGTCTCCAATTCGTACATGCACATTCTTACATCCGAGAGCCGCCAGTTTTTCTTCAGCCTTCCTGCCCAGCACATCAACGATCTCGATGCTGTAGACTTCCCGGGCCAGCACAGAGAGAACGGCGGCCTGGTATCCTGAGCCGGTTCCTACTTCTAATACTTTCGAATCCGGATTTACCTGGGCCAGCTCGGTCATCAATGCAACGATATACGGCTGTGAAATTGTCTGCCCTTCTCCGATTGGAAGCGGATTGTCATCGTACGCCTCTCCCTGAAGACCCGGCGCTACAAATTCATGCCGTTTTACCTGAAACATCGCTTTCAGAACGCGATCATCCTTGATACCACGCGCCCGAATCTGCTTTTCCACCATCTGCCGGCGCAATTCTTCAAATCGCTTTTCCTGATCCATCCCGGTTCCCTCTTGCGCATTCCCACAGGCCAGTCCGATAACAATCATCGTAACTATGAGTGTGTAAACCATTTTCAGTGCAAGCGTAACTCCAGAAAGCAAATACTGTCAAATCAACAAAAAGGGGGGTGTTTTGCGATGAAGGAACATTTGCGCTAGAATCTCAATGTCTACGATATGGCTGAAGTTAAGTTTTGTTACCGGCACCCGACATACCTGGCAAAGCGAAAATGTTATCATTGCGACAGACCGATATGTCCGCGTTGCCAGCTCAAGCTGGACCATCATTTGTTTTGCAGCGATTCCTGCCACCAGACGCATTCTAAGACGCATCTGCTGAACTCAAAGAGCGTTTATAAGCGTTACGCCTTTTACGCGACCCTTGTAGTGCTGGTTGGCGGCTTTATCTATTTTGCGTTGCTTGCAGACGCATTTTACAACGGCGGTGATGAGAACATTAGAAGTGATCTGGCTGGAATCGCACCTTCACTTCCTGTCAATACGGATGAACGACCGGTAGAAGCCGTTACGATCACTCGTCCCGTCAACGGAATGAAAAGCGCTTCACAGACAGTTCAGGTGGAGGGCAGTGCCCCTCAAAACGCCATCGTTGCAATCTATTTAAACGGTACATTGATAGACAGCACGGTGGCGCGCAATGGAAACTATCGTTTCCCGCAGGTGCTTCTGACAAAACACGCAAATGTGATCCAGACTCGTTTTTACGGAGACAACGGCGCTTCGGATTCTTCCACTGCCATCATGGTTTTCTATCAGGAATCGATACGTTCCGCGGATGACCATAGCGCGTTCTTTCAGAACTCTTCCGATAATATTTCACGCGGCAATATCCACCGGAAAGAGCTTGTAATGACATTTGACGGCGGCTCAGAAGCAAATTCGTGCAGTTCCATTCTCCGGTCACTGTCTTCCGCGAAGCTGAGAGCCACGGTTTTTCTGACCGGCGAATTCATAGAAAAATATCCCGACTTCACGCGGGAAATCGCAGCAAATCATGAAGTCGGGAATCATACGTACAGTCATGCGCATCTCACGACATATGCTGAGAACATGCAACAAAAAACGGCATCCAGTATGACGCGTGAAGAGTTGCAGAATCAATTGCGAAAAACAGAAGAAATTTTCCATCACGTAACAGGAAAACACATGGCGCCCGTATGGAGAGCTCCTTACGGTGAACACAACGTGGAAATCCGGAAGTGGGCCGCAGAACTGGGTTACGTTCATGTCGCCTGGACCGCCAATTCGAAGACACGACAGAACATGGATAGCCTTGACTGGGTTCCGAACTCCAGTTTTCCCGGCTACTTCCCTGCCCTGCTGATCAAGGATCGCCTGCTGAGTTTCGGGCAAAATGAGCCTGAACAGGCAAACGGCGCAGTGGTGCTCATGCATCTCGGCAGCCAGAGAGATGAGTCAGACCGCCTGGATAAATGGCTGCCTGATATCATCAGAACATTGAGGCAAAGAGGTTACGAATTTATTACCGCGAGCCAGTTGATTGATCGTCAGGATTTGCTTCCCGCCGTTGTTGCCCCATGATCGGCCTTTCAGAACCGGAACAAATAACTCTTCAACCCGGCCAGAGATTCTACTGCAACTGGCCCTGGGAAACCGCTGTGCTGATGTCGGACGGCACGATTGTCTGCGGTTGCGCCGATCCATTCAAAAAGCGTCCTGCGGGCAACGCATCCATGCAAACCATTTCTGAAATATGGAACGGAAGAGTCTTTCAGGAGATCAGGCGCGGATTGCAATCCAACAATCCCCATTTATGCAGTCATTGCAACTTGATGCAGGTCGTTTCCGAATCAGGACCAGGGCCTCCGGAAGAAATAGATCTGAAATATCTGCCGTCTCGACTTTTTGTGGAACCCTGCATCTCCTGCAACCTTTCCTGTTATGAAGCCTGTTGCAATCACGAAAACGGTATTCATTTCACCAGGCACGCAAGGCTGCTCGATTACAACATCTACACAAAGGTGATCGATGAACTGGGCTCCGGGTTGTCCAGAATTGACTTCTTCAATTACGGCGAAAGCTTCATTCACCCGAAAGCCATTGATATGATCGCGTACGCCAAATCCCGAAATCCGCAGATCTACCTGTTTTGCAGCACGAACGGGTTACTCCTGAATACCGAAGACAGGCTGCAGCGACTCGTCAAATCCGGAATTGATGAAATCACTTTTTCTGTTGACGGCGCGCGCCAGGAATCTTATCAGATCTACAGAAGAGGGGGAGACTTCAACAAAGTCCTGGGCATCATGAAACGGCTCGTAGAGATTAAGAAAGAGCAGCAAAGTGAAACTCCGTTTATCAACTGGCGTTATATTCTGTTTCGCTGGAACGACAGCGATGAAGAAATGGATCTTGCCCGCAAACTCTCAGCGGAAATTGACATCGATAAGCTCTGCTGGGAGATAACGGACCATCCGGAAAACAGCGCCTCAGAACGATTCGTGGCAGGACGACCGGAATACGAACAGATCCGTCATGAGATCTGGAGCGCTCTTGGAAACGCTATGCCGCGCAAGACTTTGCATGCTAATATTAAACCGGGCGGATACCTGAGAGTCCGGGCGGGGGAACTCTTTCGCGGCAGCAGCTATGTGGTTAACGCGGGCGGCGCAATCTGGAAGAATGCGTCACAAAAAAACCGGAGACACGTCACCATGGGAATCCAGTTGATGGATGAACAGAAACGATTGATGAATCGCGAATACGCAAGAATCTTTCTTCCCGGGCCGCTGTCTTCAGGCGAAAGCACTTTACTGGAGTTTCAAGTCAACGCTCCGGAAAAAGCCGGAAACTACTGGCTGAAATTTGATATGGTTTGCGAAGGCATTGAATGGTTCGAGAGTTGCGGAAGCCCGCCTGCCTTCCAAACATTACAGGTCCATTAATCTTTTTCCTTCCATTTTGCCTAAGCCGAAAATAGCTCGGCGGTTGACTGGCCGCCTCCGCATATTTTCATGGTCTTAAAGTGCAATGCGTTAAATGAAGACTCGTTCGAAGATCGTTAATGTAGAGTTTTTGTTTGGAGGAACAAATGGAAATGTATCAGCTTTGTGAACCACAGGAAAAGTATCCCGAGCGCCAGAGAGTTTTAGAGCGGCTCCTGCATTGTATATGGTCGGAGCAGCTTTTTCGCAAAGCGCTTCAGGTTGACGGAAAGACGCTTCTTATCTCATCTCCGGGATGGTGGAACCTGGAAGCAGGACCGGATTTTCGAAACGCGGAAATGTTTCTGGACGGAGTCCGACTTTGCGGCGATGTGGAAATCCACTTGAACAGCGATGACTGGTACCAGCATCGCCACCACACGGATCCCGGGTACAACCAGGTTGTTATGCACGTTGTTCTTTATAAATCACAAGATGATTGTGTAAAACAAAACGGTGAGCGTGTTCTGCAAATGGAGATGAAGGATTGTCTGCTGGAAGAGATCCGGTTGTTGCAGCAGAAGATTCCCATCCATCAGTTTCCTTTTGGTCCGGAATCAAACATTCGATTGTGTCGCCGGTTTCTGGACGAACAGGATGAGCCTTCGTTGATCCGGATTCTCGATTCTGCCGGCGATTTGCGAATGCGTCGCAAGAAGGAGCACTTTCTGGAGCAAATCCATACAGACGGCGTCGAACAGGCGTTCTATAAAGGACTGATGGAGGGAATGGGCTACAAGCAGTCACGATATGCTTTCCGGGAGCTCGCGCACAGGGTAACGCTCAAAGAGCTCCTGGCCTTCGATCAGCGATCCCGAAGAGGAATTGACTCCATGGCGTCAATACTGCTGGGAACTGCCGGATTACTGCAGGAGTTCTCCGGAACAAGTCTCCTGGAACCAGATGCGGAAACATCCAGTTATGTTGCTGAAATATTTCGAACCTGGAAGCGTAGCGAATCGCAATTCGCCGGCAGACAATTAACCGGTTTTTGCTGGTATCCGTCCAGTACGCGTCCGGCTAATTTTCCCGCCCGGCGGCTTACTGCCATTGCTGCCTTCTTTCACTATTACGGCGGGAACGCTCTTGACCGGTTCATCGAAGTAGTTCACGACCCGCAGCCTGTCTCAATTCGCAACATTTTGAAACGATGGTTGGATCTTTTCTCTCGTCCGATTCACATCTACTGGTCTTATCATTACCAGTTCGACAACCGAAAGTTTTCCGCTCCACGAAGACTCATCGGAACGGAACGGAGCCGGATTCTTATCGTGAATGTGGTTCTGCCAATTCTACTGGCTTACGTTGAGATCCTGCAGGACAGCAAACTGGAAGCTGTGTTGCATCGGATCTACAGGGAACATCCGTTGCTTTGCGAAAACAGTATCACGCGCCTAATGAAGCACAGACTGTTTGGTCCTGCCGGCAAGTCCGGATGCCTGATTCGCACCGCACACCGCCAGCAAGCCCTGCATCATTTCTTTTACGACTTCTGCGATAATCGCGAATCGTCCTGCAGCCGCTGCGGCCTCAAAGGTGAACCGGCGGAGGAGTGAGGACATCAGTGCTGAGCCATGAGCAATGAGTCGTGTATGCCGTAGAAGGTGCCTACAGTTTTGTCACCAGTTTGAATTTAGATTGAACGCCTTTGCTACCGCAGGCGGCGCAGTATCCATGGATCTTCCTTCGTCTGCGGATGGTTACGCCGCAACCCGAGCAAATATATTTGTAACGAAGCTCACGACGTTGTGAACTGCTCCACGATACGAGGCCGGGGAAACGGCGCTGGACATCACCTTCAAGGCCGATGCGTCTCAACTCACGGCGAAATCGCATCCCGTGTCCGCTGTACCTGATGTGGATCATCTCATGGCTCATTAACGCCATCAGTTCCTCTATGGAGCGGTTTTTGAAACGACTGCTGATCCGAATCAGTTTTCTTCCGCGATAACACGCGCCCCAGGTTGTGATCATCCGGTTTGACCATTCACATCTGAATGAGGACAATCGGCCCTTCCAGTGTTTCCCGTTTAAGTGATCAAACAGGTCCTGTAGATTGTATTCCCCGGCTTTTTCAGGCTCAAATGCAAACAGCTCAAGCTGGATCATTCACCGGTTCCTTTCAACTCGAAAAGCTTGACTTCGCCTTTCTGTGATCGAAGTTCGGCATGTTGTTCGAACAATTCTTTCAGGTGAAGGCACTGAAATGCGGTCAGCCGGAAGGAAGCTTCAGGGCCGTAGTAATTGTCAAAACCTCTTTCGTTATAAACGATGTATCGAATTCCCTTCCGGCGGAAGCGACTGAGCAGTTCTTCAACTCCCGCCGACTGTCTCAAATCATCGATAACCGGTACCGGATCATAGGAACTTCCTGCGATCAACTGCCTCCGGTAATAAGCGAGACGCGTATCTCCCAGCAAGAGAACTGCCCCGGACTTCCCCTGCTCCAGTGACTTAGCAATACTGTAGTAGTCCAGATTCACGGAAAGATACTCATCCTGTGTCTGCGCCGGCAAGATCAGTTTCTCCTGTGAGAAAATTTGTAACAACGGAACCGCAGCGACAAGCGAACAAACAACCCATCCAATCCACAGATATTTCGGAGCTCTGATGTAAATGTAGCGAAAAACAAAATAGGTTGCCGGATACAGCATCAAACAGACAGGAAGGAATTGCCGGAAGTCCCGGTATAGAAAAAACCACGTGAAATAACAGGCAACAACAAAATACAGTAGATAAGAAACCACCTTCACTTTGCGCGAAAGAATGGTTCCTGCGATTGAAACCAGTGGGAAGAGTCCGGACCCTTCCGGGCGAAACGTCATGATTACAAAAACGGCGACGGCATCCAGGATGCCTCCACCGCCGGACATCAGGTCTCTCTCAAACAGCAAAGACTGAGGAAAGCTCCACGTATCAACGGTGAGTATGCCGCTGAGAGCAGGATAAAACGGATCTCCCAGTGCGATTGCGTTTCGTACGGGTACTGCAATCCAGCACAGGAACGCAGATGCAAACAAAATTCCGGCCTGTTTCCAGTTTTCTCTGGAGAAATTCCAGCGATTCAGAGCAAACAACAACAAGAGTATCCAGGGAATGTAAAAAAGCACGTTGTATTTGGTCCAGAGCGCAAACGCAAGAAGAATGCCCACGTTCCAGAGCTTTAAAGATGTAATGACCTCATGTTCCTTAATCAAAGTTGCGATCGCAGCGCAAAAGAAAAGAGACGTAAGAAGGTCGTAAGTTTGATGATGAATCAACAGGAATACCGCAGGAGAAAGAAGCATGGGAATGATCAGCCATTCCATACGAGACATATACAGAAGATCGGTTTGATAATCCGGGTCGTTTCCGTTGCCGCTTCCAAAAGCCGGCTCCGTGATCACCCACTTCAAAAGCGACTGAATCACGGAGATGATCTGGAAATAGATCAGCAATGAAAAGGATCTGATTCCCGCTTCAACATGAATACCGGAAAAAAGCAGGGTGAGTGTTGGCCCAAACGGCGGAAATGATGAAAATACGTTGTGAGGAAGCACAGTTACCTTTGACAACGACAAATAGAATTGAGGAAGACCTGAATAGTATTCAAGGGTTCGCGATGCTGTTGTCGGAGTAAATGTGGACCAGAAAGCGAGCAGCACCAGAGGAGTCGCCCACAAATATACACGACTAACGCGGTACGTTAGAACCGGATACTCGAACACGGCAAGAACAGCCAGAATGCCCCAGATAGCATAAATGAAGGATAGCGCCGTAGCTACAGAAAATACGAAATACGATGCCAGCAGAACACATCCCAGACCGATCGGGAAATAGAGATTTTGATCTGCGGTTTTCAGAAAGGCATAGGAAAGACGTTTCCCCAATCCATACGACCCCAGAAAAAGAATCAAAGTCAGCCCCAGTCCGGCCAGATATTGAACCCTGTCCGGAAAAATAAGCGCTGTAAAGGCATAACCACAAACTAAAAAGTACGCGGGAAAGTTTTTTTTTCGCGATCCGAACGTTATTACCATACGCGAATCAATTTTAATTCAGATTATCATAATTGGCAGCATCACGGAGGCATCTCAAACAGGTGCATCCGCGATTTGTGGGGATCGAGCATGTTTGCGTTTTGTAACGCCCGCGTCTCGCGGACTCCTGAGCCTGAGCTCTGCCCGCCGGAGGCGGGCGTTGCGGGGGTGCATCCACGATTTTGGGGGTATGGAGGCCCGGCAGAGCGCTGGACCCGTAATGTTTCAGGCCTGTGACTGCTTGCCTAGCCTTGCAGGGCTCAGGTTTGATTCAAGCAATGGGAT
>Ga0247727_10010784_pt1 | contig 16115 bp, 12 predicted proteins | sample WisWelCaveWW1625_FD_202498 | JGI IMG/M metagenome (GOLD analysis project Ga0247727, IMG submission 202498) | Biofilm microbial communities from Wishing Well Cave, Virginia, United States - WW16-25 | ecosystem: Environmental > Aquatic > Deep subsurface > Groundwater > Cave microbial mat | place... | reverse complement strand
ATGCTATATTTCCGGGAATCCCGGTTTCATCCGGGCAATGGAAGAATACCAGCATCATTGAAAACAAAATTCTGGCGCCGCGTGGCATTTGTCATTTGCGGTCTCGCAGCCGGATTGGTCATCGCGGAAATTTCCCTGCGATTCATTTTTGCTGATCCCGAATCAGAAGCTTTCCGCATCTGGCCACCCGGCCTCGTTCAGAAATTTCTTCCTTCGAAGGAGACGATGCCAGGCATCAGCGATACTTCTGTCTTTTCCGTGAATTCCATGGGATTCCGGGGAAGCGAATATTCGCAGGGGGATCAAATGCGAATTCTCGTCCTGGGCGGGAGTACATCCGAATGCCTGTACCTTGATGATGATGAGGCTTGGCCTGCGGTGTTGGAAGAAATTCTGAATCAATATTCCGGCGATGGAAGCATTTGGGTAGGAAATGGTGGTCGCTCCGGATACAGTTCACGACATCACGTCTTGCAAGCCATTCACCTCTTTCCTCAGCATCCCGAAATGGATCTCATTGTCATCATGGCGGGGGTTAACGATTTTCTCCGCTTTCTGGAAGGCCGGGAGAATTACAATCCGGTTTGGGAAGAAAACGAATATCTCGAAAAGACATTTCTGGTTGTTCCCCGGAATCGGTATCCGGCCTGGTTCCGCCGAACCGCTGTATGGCATCTGGGCCGGCTTGCCTTCAGAAACATGAAATCTTCTTTCGCTGATGAAAACATTCAGGATGAGTCGGGTGACATTTATTCAAAGTGGCGGATGGCCCGGCTCACAGCCCGGAAGTCTTTGGATAATCTTCCTGACCTTTCGGTTCCGCTTTCAGAATACGAGGAGAATCTCCGGCGGATAACGACTCACGCACGAAAATCGAAGATGAAGATCCTTTTCATTGATCAGCCCGTTTTGTGGATAGCCAATCTCGAAGCCCGTCTCGATTCTCTTCTTTGTGCGGGATCGGACGGCGACCGCATTCCGGAATCAGCTTATTACTCTGCTGCGGCATTGGAATCGGGTATGTTGCAATTCAATGATGTGATGCGAAAAGTCGCCGTTGAAGAAAAGACTGGTTTCCTGTCTATTTCAGATTCATTGCCAAAAAGCGACATCGTATTTTATGATGACATGCATTTCAATGAATATGGATCGGCTATGGTCGCGAAAATTGTTGCCCGGTGGATAATTGCGAATGGATACCTTCACCAACCAAACGGCAATGGACAATTTTCAATGTGCAATATTCAATGAACAATTAAGATTATATTGCCTTCTGCCTGAATTGAACTGCGCGATTTCTATCCTCCATGCCGGAAAACTTGTTTGAGGGGTTTAAAGAATCAACACTGAACGAGTGGCTGGACCAGGCCCGGAAAGAATTAAATGGAGCTGACCCTGCTTCTCTGAACGCAGAGTTGTTTCCTGGTTTCTGTTTTCCTCCATATCTCACTTCTGAATCACGGAACGCAACTCAACCTTCTGTCTCCGGTGGCATTCGGGAATGGATAGCGGCGCTCGAATTGTATTCACCTGAACTCGAAAACACCATGGAAATGATTGCGGGTGAAGCCGGAAGGGAAACCAGTGCCGCTTGTTTGTTTTTTACCGGTAACAATACAGCTGCCGGCAATTACAAAGCCGCATACGGAATTGAATACCGTGATCAGGAATCCCTCTTTCGTTTGTTCGATGCAATCAATCCCTTAAACCGTAGATTTTGTTTTTTCGGGGGAGCCGATGATTTCTATCCTGAGAAATTGCTTGTAGCATATGCCGCCGACAGAAAACTCGATCCGGCCGGATTGTCAGGGTTTTCCCAGGAAAAAATATTTTCAATTCGTCAACCGAATCCGGGAAAAGAAACCGATGGAGCATTCGCAAATGCGGCAACAAGATTCCGGGAGGCAAAACAGGCATTGCCGGAATTCTGCCCGCTGATGTTACCAGCATCAATTCCGGAAGTGGTGGCTGCCGGACCCACGATGCAATTGGCAGCATTGCTTTGCATGGCAGCAGAATATCTCCGCCGTTGGGAAAAGGAAGACATCAGTCCGGCAGATTTTTTTGCGAATGCTGCCGTTTCTTTTGAAGCAGGAAATACTTTTTTCGTCGAAGTCGCAAAAATTCGCGCTTTCCGCAAGTTGTGGATGTCATTCCAGAAAACATTCGGTGCCAATCCGGTCGCTGCAATTGTCCATTCCCGGCCCTCGCTGCGCTTGTATTCGTCCACTGATCCGCAATCCAACATTCTCCGGGCAACCACTGCCGCGATTTCTCTCGTGATGGGAGGAGCCGATATCATTTCCTTGCCGCCGCATGATGTTCTGAATTCTCCGCAAAACCATCACTCTTCACGAATTGCGATCAACATTCAGCATTTGTTGCGACATGAATCTCTCCTCGGCACTGTTGATGACTCTGCTTCCGGGTCCTATTATGTTGAGGAATTGACGCAGCAGATTGCAGATCAGGCATTGAAAATTTTTCAGGATGCTGAGAATGCAGGGGGATGGATTTCTGCGATGTGGAACAAAAAGGAAGGGCCAATGAAATGAAATCGTCCACCAAAAGAAAATATTCCGCCGGTGACCTTCAGGGTATGGAGCACGTAAAATTCGGCGCCGGGATGCCGCCATTCCTTCGCGGGCCTTACGCGACCATGTACAACACCCGTCCTTGGACAATCAGGCAGTATGCCGGATTCTCTACCGCAGAAGAATCGAATGCCTTTTACAGACGAAACCTTGCCCAGGGGCAGAAAGGTCTTTCCGTTGCATTCGATCTGGCCACTCACCGCGGATATGATTCTGACAATTCCCGGGTCAAAGGTGATGTTGGAAAGGCAGGAGTTGCGATAGACACCGTAGAGGACATGAAAATTCTGTTCGCTGGAATTCCGCTGGATCAAATGTCCGTTTCCATGACGATGAACGGTGCTGTTCTTCCGGTTCTGGCATTCTTCATAGTCGCTGCAGAAGAACAGGGAGTGAATCCGTCTGCTTTGTCAGGCACAATTCAAAATGACATCCTCAAGGAATTCATGGTGCGAAACACCTATATATATCCGCCTGAACCATCCATGAAAATTGTTTCAGACATTTTTGCCTGGACAGGGGAAAGAATGCCAAAATTTAATTCGATCAGCATCAGCGGTTACCACATTCAGGAAGCCGGGGGAACCGCGGAAATCGAACTCGCTTATACACTTGCAGACGGGCTCGAATACATCCGTGCTGGAATTGCTGCCGGACTTGGCATTGATCAATTCGCACCCAGATTTTCATTTTTCTGGGGCATTGGGATGAACCTCTTCATGGAAATTGCAAAAATGCGTGCGGGAAGAATGTTGTGGGCGAAGATTGTGAAGCAGTTCGAACCCAAAGATTTGCGCTCCATGTCATTGCGAACCCATTGCCAGACATCGGGATGGAGTCTTACCGAGCAGGATCCATACAACAATGTTGCGAGAACTTGTGTAGAAGCACTCGCAGCGGTTTTGGGGCATACGCAGTCACTTCATACCAATGCACTTGATGAGGCCATCGCATTGCCGACCGATTTCTCCGCCCGGATTGCACGCAACACTCAGTTATATCTGATGCAGGAGACCGGACTTACAAAGGCCGTTGATCCGCTTGGTGGTTCCTATTATCTGGAGAATCTGACTTCAGAGATTGCCGGAAACGCATGGAAACTGATCGAAGAAGTGGAATCCATCGGAGGCATGACCAAAGCGATTGAATCCGGCCTGCCCAAATTGCGAATCGAAGAAGCAGCAACGCGCAGACAGGCAAGGATAGACCAGGGTACTGAATTGGTTGTGGGAATGAACTACTTGAGGACACAGGAAAAGACAAGCATCGAAATTCTTGAAGTTGACAATGCCGCTGTCCGGGAAGCGCAAGTTCGAAGATTGGATGAGGTCAGGAGCAGGAGGAATGCGGATAAAGTAAGGGAATCCCTTGACCGGATTTCAAAAGCTGCAAAAGACGGAAAGGAAAACCTGTTGGAATGCGCAGTTCAGGCTGCGAGGAACCGTGCAACTTTGGGGGAAATCAGTTTGGCGCTGGAAAAGGTATTTGGCAGATACAAAGCCGAAATTCGATTCGTCCATGGAGTTTATCTTCGTGAAATTATGGAGTCTGAAAGTGTTAGGGAAGTCGTGGCCGCTGCCGACGAATTTGAGGTCCGGAACGGTCGCCGGCCGCGGATTTTGGTGGCCAAAATCGGTCAGGACGGACACGATCGCGGGGCCAAGGTGATTGCCACCGGATTTGCAGACCTGGGTTTTGACGTGGATGTAGCTCCATTGTTTCAAACGCCTGCCGAAGTGGCAAAACAGGCCATTGAAAACGACGTGCACGTCATTGGAATATCGAGTCTGGCAGGGAGCCATAAGACTCTCATTCCGGACCTGATTCAGGAATTGAAAAAGCTGGAAAGGGCAGACATCATGGTCATTGTCGGCGGCGTGATTCCTGAGCAGGATTATGCCTTCCTGAAGGAAGCAGGAGCCTTTGACATTTTTGGTCCCGGCACACCGGTAACGGAGGCGGCGATGCGTATCATACGCGGACTGAGCGGCTTAACAGGTAAGTGAAAATCCAGGCAGGAGATGACCGTAGCCGATTGCATCAGAGGGATCAGGGAGAATGATCGTGCCATTCTTGGAAAGGCAATCACAATGATCGAAAGCAGCAATCCTGATCACCAGAAAATGGCACTGGAAATTCTTGCTGAAATCGGAAAATTTCAGACTGCTGCAATCCGGATCGGACTGACCGGGGCGCCGGGAGTCGGGAAAAGCACCTTTGCCGATGCATTCGGAACCCATCTCACTTCCCTGGGAAAAAAAGTTGCAGTGCTTGCCGTTGATCCAAGCAGCGCGATTTCAGGCGGAAGCATACTTGGAGACAAAACGCGGATGCAGAGGCTGACAAGAGATGAACTTGCATTTATCCGGCCATCTCCTTCAGGAAAGACAGCAGGGGGCATTGCCCGGCGGACAAGGGAGACTATTCTTCTATGTGAGGCGGCCGGGTATGAGGTGGTGATGGTGGAAACGGTTGGGGTAGGGCAGGGGGAGACAGCAGTCCGGTCAATGGTGGATTTCAATTTGCTTCTGATGCAACCGGGATCGGGGGATGATTTGCAGGCGATCAAGAGAGGAATTGTAGAGACTGCAGACGCGATACTTGTTTCCAAAAATGATGGCGGATTCAGGAGTATTGCGAATCAGACGAAAACACATTTCGAAGGAGTGATGCGGATGTTGCGGGGAAGTGGGGGGGGGTGGGAGCCGGTAGTGCTGGCATGCAGTTCGGTGGAAGGAACCGGGATTTCGGAGGTGTGGGAGATGATATTGAGCTTTTCCGGTTTCATCGAAAAAGCCGGTGGAATGGCTGAAATTCGCAGAAAACAAGCTTTGATTTGGTATGAGGATGCAGTTCGGGAATTGTTGGAAGAAAGATTTTTCGGTGAGGCGAAAATGGCAGAGGAATATGAACTGCTGAAGACAAAAGTTTTGGCTGGTGAAATTCAGGCGGTTGTTGCGGCACGCGAATTGATTGGCGGATTGGAAAAATAGAATACCATTTTAATACATATAAAAGTGATCAGGAGGAAATCAAATTGAAATTTCGCGGAGTGACAAAGATGGGTACGGCCAACGATGGTGGCTGCGTTTTTTCGGGATCGGGAATTGCAGCGGGAGGTCAGTTTGGCATCAAAATGCCTGTCATCGGATCGCCGTACCGGGGTACGGGTGTCGGGAAAATGTATTTTTTTTTAATATGATACCTGGGCTCGTTCCCGTCGGTCAGGCCTCCTCCGGAAGCAACAATAGATTGAAGGTCAAGTGCTTGTCAGGAATGGGATTCGGGACAGAAAAATTTTAACAAGCAAGTTTTATTTTCGCTTTTTTTTGAACATTTTTGAACCTGTTTTGAGGAAATAATTCCTCACTTTTGTATCACCGTATTTGACACCCAAAGAACCCGCTGAGATTTTAATGAAAGCCGATCACAATCAAATCTGGACCGAATGTCTTGAGGTGATCAGGGATAACATCAACCCACAGTCGTATAAGACCTGGTTTGAACCCATTGCCCCGTTGAAAGTGGAGGACGATGTTCTTACCATTCAGGTGCCTTCCCAATTCTTTTATGAATGGCTGGAAGAGCATTATGTTTCACTGCTCAGGAAGACTGTCAAACATTTCCTGGGCCCCGAAGGCCGGCTGCAGTATTCCATCATCGTCGAAAACAACTTCGACGAGGGAAAGAAATATGCCATCAATATCCCTACATCCTCAAATGAATTGAACTCCCGGAATCCCTTGGTCAGTATGCCGATCAACATCGGAAAATCTGTACCCAATCCCTTTGTGATTCCCGGAATCAAGAAGATCAACATTGACCCTCAACTGAGTCCGGCCTATACCTTCGAAAATTTCGTCGAAGGCGATTGCAACCGGCTGGCAAGAGCTGCAGGATATGCCGTTGCAACCAAGCCCGGACAGACTGCCTTTAATCCGCTCCTCGTCTTTGGTGGTGTGGGCCTTGGCAAGACTCACCTGATCCAGGCGATCGGTAATGAAGTCAAATCGCACTTCCCCAACAAGATCGTCCTATACGTTCCGTCAGAGAAATTCATCAACCAATTCATAGAAGCGGTCAAGAACAATACCGTAAACGACTTCATGAGCTTCTATCAGCTCATTGATGTCCTCATTGTAGATGATTTACAGTTCCTTGCCGGTAAGGACAGGACACAAGATCATTTCTTCCACGTCTTCAATCACCTCCATCAGGCGGGAAAACAGATTGTGCTGACTTCCGATTGTGCACCCAAAGACATGAAGGGTGTGGAGGAACGCTTGTTGTCAAGATTCAAGTGGGGATTGAGCGCCGACCTTCAATCTCCGGATTACCATACCCGAATTGCGATTCTTCGCAATAAGATGTACAAGGACGGGATTGACCTTCCCGATGATGTCATTGAATACATCGCCCACAATATTTCCAGCAATGTTCGCGAACTGGAAGGTGCTCTCATCAGCCTTCTGGCCCAAAGTTCCCTGAACAAAAAGGAAGTGGACCTTGATCTGGCAAAGCAAATGCTTAAGAATTTCATCAAGAATGTCACCCGGGAAATTTCGATTGATGCGATTCAGAAACTCGTCTGCGAACATTTGAGTGTAGCGCAGGACTTGCTCAAGGCCAAAACCAGGAAACGGGAAATCGTTCAGGCCCGGCAGATATCCATGTTCTTCGCAAAGGAAATGACAAAGTCATCCCTGAAGGCAATCGGATTGCATTTCGGCGGAAGAGATCACTCCACCGTGATCCATGCGGTTCAGACAGTCATTGATCTGATTTCCATTGACAAGGAATTCCGCAAGAACATTGATGACATCAAAAAGAAGATCAATTTGAGTTTGTCGTAGGGAGGAGAAAGGTTTCAGCCGCTAACACCAATCCCCGATCACTGACCGGTAATCCCCAATCGCCAATATTCCGACCAGAATTGCGGCTTCAAAAAATTGACTGAAATTGTGTTTGCGTTTCGTGAAATTTTTCGGCTTTCGTTCCCTGCAATTTGCTTTAGGGAACTCCTAAAAACACAGAAGTTCGAGGCGGGCGTGCAAGTGAAAAGCGGAGTTTACTGAGGTAAATGAGCATTTTCACTTGGAGCCCAACGAAGAAATTCGCAGTTTTTAGAGGTTCCCTTTAGAAATTATCGGGACCTTCGATTCGCTCCGGCTTCAGCAACTTCCTCAATCAATCTCAATATTGATCACCTTTTTCCTGCCCTTTTTGTCCATCAGGAACCTCTCCCGGTACAACATGAATGCCGCCTTTCCGACGTCGTTGACATAAGCGTAGTTGAATCCGCCTGTGAGTACGGCCCCGATGCCAGGGGCCAGTGTAACGAGCTTTCTTGTGAAAGTTTGTTCGATAATCTCCCGGATGATCAAGGATGACAATTGAATGGCGGCGGATTTGCTCACCTGCTTCGTGGTATAATCGTTACCAACAGATTGCTCCACTTCATCGTTGAATGATGATTCAAAATCCTTCAGATCCAACAGCCCTTTTGTCTTTTCGACTTTCTCCGCAGCTGTTGCAATTTTGAATATCCTGAACATATATCCGATCTCGAAATCCTGGTTGCCGTTTTCTTCGTCAACCCGGTAACCGTAAGATAGTGAAATCTGGTACAGGGTGCGCATGCTGAGCGTAAACAATGCCGGCAGATCCGCGATCAATCCGGGCCATCCAATGATGCCGGAACCAAAGCCTTCTGCAGCTGCGAACTGCGCATTCTGACGGATGAAGCCTTCTGCCACATGATCCAGATCATGCACCGAAGCTTTTTTCAATGCAAGGATGGTTTCTGAATCAATTTCAAATTCCTTCGTCCTTTTCAGAACATCATCTTCTTTCACTGTCCATTTGGACAAGTCCTGAAGTTTTTCGACGACCGTTTCCGTTACCTTGCCGAGGCTTCCTTTGACATTATCGGGTATCAGCTTGCCTCCCGCCCATACCAAAGGCTTCGATACAAAATTGGTAGCCCGGTTCAGGAAGCCCGGACCGTTGGTTTTCCATACTGCAATCTCTTCCAGGATATTTTGCTCCGCCGAATTCAGTTTTGCCATGATCGTTGCTTTGGGGATTGTTCTCTATTTTCGTCAAATTGAGAAAAATTTACATCAACCCAAAAGCCCGGTCTTTATGCAGTTTGGAACAAAAACGGTTCATGCAGGAGTGACACCTGATCCTGCAACCGGCGCCATTATGACGCCGGTTTATCAGACCAGTACCTATGTCCAGGCAGCGCCGGGGAACCACAAGGGTTACGAATATGCCCGAACCCAGAATCCGACCCGCGCTGCCCTGCAAAAGGCAATGGCTGAACTCGAAAACGGGAGATTTGGCACATGTTTCGCATCCGGCATGGCAGCGACAGATGCCTGCATCAAAATGCTGAACCCCGGCGACGAGGTGATTTCTGTGAATGACCTCTATGGCGGCAGCTACCGGATTTTCACGAAAGTGTTTGGCAGATTCGGCATCAATTTTAAATTTATTGATATGTCGGATCCTGCTGTCCTTCGGCGGGAGATCAGCACGAAAACCAAAATGATCTGGATTGAAACTCCGACCAATCCGCTCATGAAAATCGCCGACATTTCCGTTCTCGCTTCCGTAGCGAAGGAATTCGGCGCCCTGACTGCTGTTGACAATACATTCGCTTCTCCTTATCTGCAGAATCCCCTCGATTTGGGAGCCGACATCGTCGTTCATTCCATTACGAAATACCTCGGTGGCCATTCCGATGTGATTATGGGATGCACTGTAGTCAACGATGCCGGATTGGATGAGCAACTGAAATTCCTGCAGAATTCATGCGGCGCTGTACCCGGACCCCAGGATTGTTTCCTTGTACTTCGCGGACTAAAAACTCTTCATTTGCGGATGCAGCGCCATTGTGAAAACGGATCGGCAATCGCAAAATACCTGTTGCGCCACCCACGGGTCGAATCCGTTATGTATCCGGGACTGGAATCCCACCCCGGTCACGAAATCGCGAAGCGGCAGATGCGGGATTTCGGTGGTATGGTTTCGTTTACGCTGAAAGGTGACAGCATGGATGATGCGATGCGCGTTCTGACCGGAACCCGTTTGTTCTCACTTGCCGAAAGTCTTGGCGGGGTGGAATCGCTCATCGGGCATCCGGCTTCGATGACGCATGCTTCGGTGCCGGTGGAGGAGAGAGTGAAAAACGGATTGAAGGATTCACTGATCCGTTTGTCGGTTGGCATAGAAGATATTTCTGATCTTGTTTCGGATCTGGAAAACGCTATCGGTTAGAAGACGATGATGTGGACTGCCATCATCTTCGGAGCGGCCATGGCGCCTATCATATTCATCTTCACTTTTGTATATCTTCAGGATAAATACGAAAGAGAACCACTCCGCCATCTTGTCTTCAGTTTCGTCCTCGGAATCCTGGCTGCTTTCCCTGCGGTTTTCCTGGAAGTTGTGCTGGAAAGTGGCCTGGACGTGCACAGCGGGAAAAGCTTCTTTCAGACTCTTGAGTATGCAATGGTTGTCGTTGCGGCAGTAGAGGAAGGACTCAAGTTTCTGATCCTTCGATTTTACATGTTTCCGAAAAGGGAATTTGATGAACCCTATGATGGCATCATGTATGCCGTTGCCGTTTCCCTCGGATTCGCAGCCATTGAAAATGTCTTTTACATTTTCCAGGGCGGAATGGAGGTCGCACTTCTGAGAATGTTTACCGCCGTTCCCGGACATGCGATGTTTGCGGTGCTCATGGGATTTTATGCCGGTCTTTCGAAATTTCCTCCTGAAAGAATTATTGCAAAGAATTCTGATGGACTGTTTTTGGCTTTCGGCGGAAGCAACGGCAATATCCAATTCCTCGAAAAAGAACTTTCGGTACGGAAGATGCTGTTTAGCCGGTTGCGGCCTGAACAGGATACCGTTATGCGTCAGCGCGGATTCGCTCAATTGGTGGAAGAAGTGGAAATCTTCCACCGCAGAATCAACCATTGGCGGGTTTTTACCATGTTTAAAGGTCTTTTCGCTGCCATTGTCGCACATGGCTTGTATGATTTTTTCCTGATGTGGGAATCCTCGGAAGGAGATAATTTTGTGCCATTGCTGGCTTTTGTTGTTCTGATTGTCGGAATCATTCTCGCCCGCCGCGCAATGAAACTTCACCAGGGAATTTCACCTCATCAGGTTGTTGCCGATGATCAAAGTTGAGGAACTTCGGGATTTCCTGGAAGAGAAATACCGCAAGTACAACACGCCGGATTTTATCACCGATGATCCGGTTTCCATTCCGCACCGGTTTACCCATAAACACGACATTGAAATCGCCGGATTCCTGACGGCCACAATTTCATGGGGACGCCGGAAATCCATTGTTGACAGCGCAGGGAAGCTCATGGAGATGATGGAACACTCTCCCGCCCAATTTGCAGTGAATGCAGAAGAATCTGATATTAAAAAATTCAATTTTATTTACAGAACCTTGCAGGCCGAAGACACCCGGTCCATTTTGCGCGGCCTCGGAAATGTTTACCGTTCGGGTTCCAGCCTCGAACAGATTTTTTCCGAACCCATGAATGGTGCCGGCGACACCGCACCAGGTATCCGGAATCTCCGGCAGGTGTTGTCGCAATGTGGCAAACTTCAGCCAAGGACCCTGAAACATCTGCCGGATCCCGCCGGCAATTCTGCTGCCAAACGAATGAATATGTTCCTCAGGTGGATGGTACGGAAAGATCAGAACGGCGTTGATTTCGGAATCTGGAATTCCATTCATCCCTCGCAACTCGTTTGTCCGGTGGATGTTCATGCTGGAAATGTAGCCCGGAAATTGGGATTGATCCAGTCCCGGCAAATCAATTGGAATGCCGCCATGCAACTTACATGCAATCTTCGGAAATTGGATCCCGAAGATCCGGTGAAATTTGATTTTGCATTGTTTGGACTTGGGATTTATGAAAATTTCGCTTCCTGAGAAGTCAAAACTCTTGCTTTTCGCAGTGTTGCTGCTGTTCTCTTCCCTCGTTTTCAAGGAAGTTTACACGAATGTCGGCGGTGCCCCTGCCTTTCGTACCGGTGCGCCTTCGGAAAGTACATGCGCAACCAGTTCCTGTCATTCCGGCACATTGAATTCCGGACCCGGAAATTGCTCCATTGTTTCTGATATTCCGCCAACCGGATACGTACCCGGACAGGTATATTCGATCACTGCAACCATTACCGAAACCGGGAAAATCCGTTTTGGTTTTGAATTGCTCGCGGCATACAGCCCGGTTTCCGGATCGCAATCCGGATTTCCTGCGGTGGCAAATGCAGTCGAAACCAAACTTGTCTCCGGTTCCGGAAGAACTTATGTCACGCACAAGTCCGCCGGTACTTCTGGCAGCGGCACCCGCACCTGGACTGTCAACTGGACTGCTCCGAATCCGGGGAGCGGCGACGTTACCTTTTATGCATGTTTCAATGCGGCCAATAACGATGGGGGAAGATTCGGCGATAAGATATATTCTTGTTCATTGAATGTTTCCCAGTTGGTTGTGGACGTGAAGGAGCTCTATACTTTCCTCGAATCCACAATTTACCCGACTGCGGGTTTCGGTGACTTTCAGGTTATGGTCAGGAATGCTTCTGCTTCTGAGATTCTCATGCATGTATATGATGAATCGGGATTCCTCTTGCCAGCCGTCTCGGGTTCCTTATTCCTGGTCCATGGTGATTTTCATCATTCCCTTGACTTGAGCAATGAAGTCCCGGGCATGTATTTCATTGAATTGTCCGGTATGTACTTCCACAAGGTTCAGAAGGTAATTGTTTTCAGAGGAAATTAATTTTGATTGGTCTAAAATTTTTTTTAGATTTGTCGAAAACATCATAAAGCCTTGTTTTCCAGCGAAAAAAGCAAGCATACAGCCCGGCATTCAGGATTCCTGATTCAAAAACCGGTAATATTTCTTTCTTGCCTGTGTGCATTTTTATTTATCTGCAGCCTGATTTCTTGCTCGCGTTTTTTCCCGCAGTTACCAGAGTCTTCAGGTGTTTTGGCAGAGCCAGTTAACGGATTGACATCTGCGCAGATGGATTTGCATTTGCGGGGTGATGAAGCCTTCGCTGAAGTGTTCGGAGTGGAAGAAGGACTTGGCCCGGTATTCATCGGAACATCCTGCGAAGGCTGTCATGCAGGGGACGGACGCGGACATCCGCTGATGTCATTCCAAAGGTTCGGTGTTTGGGATGGAAGCAGTTTCGATCCGCTTACCTACCGTGGGGGTCCGCAATTGCAACACCGGGCAATTCCCGGATTCGAACCGGAAGTTTTTCCAACCGAAGCAAGCGGTTCAGTCGAATTGATTGCGCCGCCGGTAACCGGGCTCGGATTCCTGGAAAATGTCCCGGATTCGGTTTTGATAGCACTCGCCGATCCCAATGACAACAATGCAGATGGAATCTCCGGCAGATTGAATTATGTGAATCCGCCGGATTTCTTTGTTCCGGCCGCTCATCACATTCCTTCCGGCGGAAAATATATAGGAAGATTCGGAAGAAAGGCAAATGCAATTGACCTCCTTCAGCAAACTGCCAACGCTTATCTCAATGACATCGGCATTACTTCTGACTTCAATCCGGCGGATCTTGTAAATGTTCAGGTTTCAAGTGCAGCTTCTGATGATGTTCCCGATCCGGAAGTATTCGCATCAACTGTACATGAAGTCGTTTTTTACCTCCGGACCCTGAAAGCGCCACCGCGCAGAAATCAGAATGACCCCGAAGTGGTGGAAGGAGAATTGCTTTTTTCTCAATCCGGTTGTGCTTCTTGCCACACTCCTCAATTGGTTACAGGTCCATCGGAAATCTCCGCGCTCAACGAAGTGACATTTTTTCCATATTCGGATTTGTTGCTTCATGATATGGGAAGTGGTCTTGATGGCGGATATGCAGAAGGCAGCGGTACGCCGCCGGAATGGCGTACGGCGCCATTGTGGGGAATCGGGCTTTCCTCAGATTCGCAGGGCAGCCAGGAATTCTTTCTTCACGATGGTCGCGCAAAAACTCTGGACGAAGCCATTACGAATCATGGGGGAGAAGCAGCAAATTCGCTTTCAGCATACCTCGGATTGTCAACGGCGGAGCAACAAAAGATAATTGCATTTCTGAAATCCTTATGAAAATGGAATTTACGAGCCGGCGGGAATTCATCAGGAAAGCAGGCACGATAGCGGGAGGAATTTGCCTTGGAGGGATGATCCTTCCGGTACAATCCTGCAAACCAGTTACACTATTGTCCGGCACGAAGGAAGGAAACGCAATCCGGGTTGCCATTTCTCAATTGGAAAAATCAAAGTCCGGCACCGGCGTTTTGCGGCATGACGCTCTGCCCGGACCCCTGTACATTTCTTCGCCGGAGGAGGGAAAGTACAATGCAGTTCTTATGATATGTACTCACAAACAATGTGAAATAAAACCTTCGGGAAAATTCCTGGTTTGTCCCTGCCACGGAAGCGAATTCAAGGCAGATGGTTCCGTAATGACACCGCCCGCCCAGAAACCGCTCAAGGCCTATGCTGCCGCATGGAAAGGCGAATTCATTGAAATCGAAATCACAGATTGAAATGATCCGGATTTCGCTGGTATTCCTCGTTTTGACCGCTTTTATTTCTGCGGCCGTTTTTGCCCAAAAGGAAGAAAGAGAGCCTGGTGATTCTATCATCAACCAGGATCAATTGTACAACCGGCCTTTCATTTCTATGGGTGGAGGAGGAACGGCAATTGGCGGATACGTGGAAGGCAACACCAACTATTTTGTTGAAAGCGGAATACAGGAAGGGTTTTCGATGGAACTGCGAAGGTTCAATGTATTCCTGTATTCATCCATTGCCAATCGAATCCGGTTTCTTTCGGAACTTGAATTTGAACACGGTGTGAAAGAGATCAATCTCGAAACCGCGATGATTGATATTGACATCGCCGGAGCGGGACTCGTTTTCCGTGGAGGTATCATCCTTCCTCCGGTTGGACAATTCAATGTCAATCATGACAGTCCGAAATGGGAGTTTGTGGAAAGGCCGATGGTTTCCCAGCTATTGATTCCGTCCACATTGTCTGAAATCGGATTCGGACTGTATGGCAAACAGTTCGCCGGTTCATTTATATTCTCTTATGACTTGTACCTCGTCAACGGCTTGCAGGATCAAATCATCGCAAATGCCGGTGGCCGGACCTTTTTGCCGGCCGGCAAGGGTGAGGATTTGGTATCTCTGGACAACAACGGCATTCCTGCAATGACAGGAAGACTCGGCCTCAGGAAAATCGGAATCGGCGAAATCGGCGCATCTATATATTCAGGAATTTACAATTCCTTCCGGGCAGATGGGGAAATAGTGGATGAAAAACGGCGCGTCACCATCCTTGCCGGGGATTACAAATTCCGCATCGGCAACCTTTCGGCGCTTGGCGAGTTTGCTACTGCATCCATTGATGTTCCGGCTTCCATGACGGAATTGTTTGGCGATAGACAATGGGGAGGCTTTCTGGATCTGATTTATCCGATTGTAAATCAGCCGGTAAAAACATGGGCAAAATCTGCAATCAATCTTTGTGTCCGTCTGGAAAAGGTGGATTTCAATGTTGGGAATTTTTCATCCACATTGGCCAACATTGGCGACGATGTCCGGGCGGTTTCACCCGGACTTTCATTCCGCACCGGTCCCGATACCGTGATTCGTGCCAATTACCGCCACCACTGGATTCACGATATTTTGGGAAATCCGGTTGTGCATCGCGGAGGATTCCAGGCGGGAATTGCGAGTTATTTTTGACCGTTTGTTATCAATTGCCGTTCGGCTAACGGATGGTCGGCAACTTACAGCGCCTCCAGATTCTTCTGCGCCTCCGCGTGATCAGGTTTCAGTTCCAAAGTCCTTTGGAAGGCCCGTTTTGCTTCCGGAATATTCCCCAATTCATGCCAGGTCGCTCCCAGATGAAAGTGATATCCCGGTTCTGCCGGATCGAGCCTCGTCGCTTTCAGGATATACCGGTTTGCATCTTGCATATTACCTTTTTCAGCATACGAAAGTCCCTGTAGATAATACTCGCGGGCAAGAAATTTCTCGCCATCTGCCAGATTGGGATGGGTGGGGTAGAGGCGACGCGCTTTCGCCCAGGCCTTTTCCGCTTCCTCAAAATTTTTCAGGCGGAGTTGTGCGATTCCGAGATTGATCAACCCTGCTACATATCCGGGATGCATGCTGGTTGCTTTTTTGAGATAGGAAATTGCCTTATTCAGATGTTGCTCCTTTTGATTCGGGGATGCGGATTCCTCTGCAATCAAAATGTATTGCATTCCCGCATTTCCGTTGACGATGACACTGTTGGAAATTTTCCCGGCGTCAGCCAGGAACAAAGTTCTTTCATCCTTCCAGTCGAAATTGCGGATGATCGTCATGAATCCGAAAACCAGGATCAGCAGGCAGATTGCCGCGTTCGAAATACGGGTGAAGGTTCTCGCCTGAGTCCGGCGGCTCAGAATGTAAT
>Ga0247727_10010783_pt1 | contig 16117 bp, 20 predicted proteins | sample WisWelCaveWW1625_FD_202498 | JGI IMG/M metagenome (GOLD analysis project Ga0247727, IMG submission 202498) | Biofilm microbial communities from Wishing Well Cave, Virginia, United States - WW16-25 | ecosystem: Environmental > Aquatic > Deep subsurface > Groundwater > Cave microbial mat | place... | reverse complement strand
GGAAACAGGAGCATGCGGGTCTAGTTTTTTCACTAAGACCGGGTTAAACTGTGTCCAGCTTTAGGGGTCCATTACAAGCTTGCTAATGGAGTATACTTATACGTTCTCACGGTACGTAGCACTAATGGTGAGATCGTAAAATTCGAAATTCAAAAATTTACCATAAAGCGGTAGCACTAAGTAATTCTTCTAGAACGGCTGTCCGCACCTACAGTATATACCGTTGTCCTTTGATTACTCTTTCAGCAGAACTAAACTCCAATTAAGAGAGGGATTTTACAAAATTTTAGGAGGCTGGTTCTGTGACGAGACTGGGAATCGTCCTGTTAGTTGGAATTGTTGTTTCAGCTGTTTCATTCACATCGTCCGCAAATTGCCTGGAACCCACAAAGCTTAAAGGTGCAGTTACTTGCGTTGGTACTATCAAATCGCTCATTAACGAACTGCCATCGACTTTTGCACAGTTTATTGCCCCACTTTTACAAGCTGCAGATGCACTTGAGAATGCAAGCAGAGAGTTTGACAGCGACCCGCAAGATTTACAACAGGTGGAAGCTGAGCTCGTTGATGCAAGTGAGACCATCGATGGCCTGAATGATCCGCTCTTCCCATTTTTTGAGAATCTCGTCACTGACCTCAAGAATGGTATTAGTGCGTTAGAGACCGACACACCTTTTCTGCCTTTACCAGATCGAATTAAGAATCAGATACTGAGAACTTTGGACACACTTGATGGACTTTCCGATCGCGCCCAAACCAGCCTCACAAAGTTGAAAGATGATCTATTGCGCAGCGGCAATGGTGTTTTGGATGCGATTGACGCAGCGCTCACTGCTCTCAGCTTGGATGAGGAAGATGACGCTAGGGATGCGCTTGAACTTGCTATCAAAAAGCTGGATGTAGTTATCAATGACACGAATCGCATCGTAAAGAAAATTGTAAGTGCTCTGTATAAAGGTGTCGCAACGCTGACTAAAATTCTGAAGATTGCGGTGAATAAGGTTGGTAAGGTTAATTCTACATATAGTCTATCCAGTGTTGACAAACAAGCGATGATCGCTCAAGTGTTCAATCTTGGTGGACGCATAAATTTACACTATGCTTCAAACGGCCTGTATTTGACTATTACAGGCGAATCAGGCAAACGCACGATCAAGAAGCTCATTGTTCTGAAGTAACCCCACAACTTATTTAGAGAAGGCCTCGACTGCATAAGTTGGGGCCTTTTCATTAATGTCAATTCTCCAATACAGGGTACCGTGAAGAATGATGCTGTTGGCGAATGAGTCACTATGTAATGGACCCCCTAAAGCTGGACACATTTTACCCCCGGTTTATTGAAAAACAATGGTTCGCTTGCCCGGGCTTCTTGCTCTTCGGTGCTCTCTTGGCTCTGCTTTATCAATGGCTCGATCTCTCCGTAAAACTCTTGCTTTCTGATGAGATCGGCAATCATCAAGATGAGGGCATTGGCGCGTTGGGGCTACGCGCGCTCGGTCGCGGTGCGCTCGCCGGGATTATCGGCGGCTTGGTTTTCACTCTGGTGATGATCCAAGTCGGCTTCTTGCCCAAAGTCGCCAGCCTAATCGAAGCCGACTCGCCCTTGACGGGTTTTTTCGTACACTTGGTCATTTCGATTCTGATCGGCGTCAGCTACGGGATTCTTTTCAGAAAGCAATCGTAAGATATCGGCGCGGCGCGCGGCTGGGGAGTTTCCTATGGTTTCTTCTGGTGGATTCTTGGGCCATTGACGCTCTTGCCGATCTTGCTTGGGGCGACCCCGGAATGGACGGTCGCAATTGCAACTCAATATCTGCCGAGCTTGGTCGGGCATCTGGCCTACGGAGCCGCCCTCAGCATCATTTTTTATGTGATGGAGACTCGGTTCACTCCTTGGTGGATTACCCAGCGACGAGCGCATGCAAAGCGCATGCAACGTCGTCGAGAGGATGCACTGACGGCTGCTCCGGCGCTCTGGGCGTTTATTGTCGTGATGGCGCTGACAGTACCCATTGTCTTGGGAAAATAATCAAAAAATTATGGTAGAATACCTATGAATACGATCGAGTATCGAGAGAGCAGTGAAATGATGAAGCTCAAGAACGCGAACCAGATCCAGATTGTGCCCTCGATTTTGAGCGCCGATTTTGGGCGCTTGGCTGAAGCCGTCCAGGCTGCCGAACGCGGCGGGGCCGACTCGGTGCAAATCGACGTGATGGACGGACATTTCGTGCCCAATATCACGATCGGAGCACCCGTCGTAGCAGCCCTGCGCCCTGTCACCAAACTGCCGCTCGATGTGCACTTAATGATCGAGTCGCCCAATCGTTTTATCTCTGATTTTGTGAAGGCCGGCGCCGATATTATCACGGTGCACATCGAAGCCTGCACGCACGCCCATCGGGTCATTCAACAAATCAAAGCTGCTGGCGTCACAGCGGGTATCGCACTCAACCCGGCGACACCGGCGGTGATGGTGCAAGAGTTACTCGAAGACGTCGATCTCATACTGGCGATGACCGTCAACCCCGGCTTTGGCGGACAAGCGTTTATCCCAAGAATTCTTTCGAAAATTCGCACGCTGCGCGCCCTGCTCGATCGACACGGGCGGCCTCATGTCCCCATTCAAGTTGACGGCGGCATCAGCATTGACACAGCGCCCTTAGTCGTCGAAGCGGGGGCGCGTTCGCTCGTCGCCGGGTCTTCGGTGTACAACCCGCGCAACTCGGTGGCCGACGCCATCAAGGCGCTTCGTACAGCCGCGCACACGGGCCTTGCTGCCAAAGCAAAAAAATCCAACTAAACTCTTTTGATAAGAGATTCACTATGAAGACCCAGCAAACTCTTTTGTTAGCCGGAGATTTGGGCGGCACCAAGACCAACTTGATGATTTTTTCATCTGAAGATAGCCCACGCACTCCAATCAAAGAAGCAACTTTTTCGAGCGCCGCGTATCCCAGTCTTGAGGCACTCGTCGGTGATTTTCTCGCGCAAACAGATATGAAAATGGATCGAGCCAGTTTTGGCGTAGCGGGCCCTGTCGTGGCTGGAGAAGCAAAAATCACCAATCTTCCCTGGGTGATGAGCGAGACCCAACTCTGTAAAGCGCTCTCGCTCACTTCCGTGCGTTTGCTCAATGACTTAAAAGCGATTGCCCATGCGGTGCCTCATTTTCAGCCTGAAGACGTCTTCACACTCAACGTCGGTCAGCCTGAGAAAGACGGCGCTCTTGCTGTGATTGCTCCCGGTACGGGACTTGGAGAAGCGTTTCTGACTTGGAGCGGCTCAGGCTATCGAGCGCACGCTTCGGAGGGCGGGCACGCCGATTTCGCGCCGAGCAATGCTCTAGAAACCGAGCTCTATGCTTTTCTGGCCCAGCGTTTTGGGCACGTCAGCTATGAACGTGTTTGCGCCAGCATCGGCATTCCGAGTATCTATCATTTTCTTAAAGAAAAAAAATTTGCCGAAGAGCCGACCTGGCTCGCTGAGCAATTAGCAAGAGCCAAAGACCCGACTCCTGTGATCATGAATGCAGCGATGGATGAAAAAAATTTGTGTACGCTCTGCGCCAAAACGCTGGAGATTTTTGTCTCGGTGCTCGGGGCCGAAGCCGGGAATTTAGCATTAAAAGTACTGTCTACCGGTGGCGTTTATCTCGGTGGTGGCATTCCCCCGCGCATCCTCTCTACACTCAAGACGGATGTGTTCAAGACATCTTTCGAAAACAAGGGACGCTTCTCTGCGTTTATGAAGAAGCTGCCCGTGCATGTGATCACCAACTCGAAAGCCGCTTTGCTCGGCGCGGCCTATGCCGGGCTGGAGGTCTGATATGGGGTAGTGAATCAAGAAGGACTGAGGAGATAGGATGGGAGATATAGGGCTAGCTTTTCGGGAGGAGCAGATGATCACTATCGCCCTCAAATGTGTGCACTGTCAAAGTAAGAAGTTAGTACGCAACGGCCATGCGCCTAACGGCAAACAGAAATACACCTGTCGTAGCTGCGGGCGGCATAGTCGCGAGAATCCGACTCCCAACGCCTATTCGCTCGCCGAGCGGGAACAGATTCTGCGAACTTACCCAGAACGCAGCAGTTTACGCGGGCGGCAACGCACCTTTGGCCTGGCGCGGAACACCGTCACTGCCTGGATAAAAAAAGTAGCTGACTTACCCGCCTTGAGCCAGCCCCTGGCCAACCCGAAGCATCGGTGCTATTAGAACTGGATGAGCTCTGGTCGTTCGTCAAGAAAAAGATCAATGTAGTTGGGGTATGGATCGCCCAGTCTCGCCGGACGGGTAGTGGTGGCGTATGCGTTAAGAGATCGCAGTGCTGCCACCGCTGCAACGCTGTGGGCGGCTATCCCGCAGAGCTATCGCGGCCGGTGCTACACCGATTTGGGGGAGGCTTATACCGGGGTGATCCCCGCTGCCCATCATGCCGCTACTCCTAAAAAGTCGGGTGCTACTGCTCACATCGAACGCTGGAATAACACCTTGCGGCAGCGGCTGGCTCGCTTGGTGCGCAAAACCCTGTCCTTTCCCAAATCCCAAATGATGCACGAGGCGTGCTTGCGTCTTTTCCTCCATCTTCATAATTCCTCCTGCCTGCTCAGTCCCTTATGACCCACTACCCGTTGTTTTTCTCCGTGGCTATCGGATGGCCCAAATGTTCGCTTTTCATGGCCGCCCCCAAGGCCATTATGGCAGGGTTCACGCAAAAAGAAGACAGGGATTTTTCAAGATTTCGAGCAGGTTTCTTGATTTCTTTAACCCCTTTAGTTACTCTTGCGTAAGAAGGGGGCTCTTATGCAATTTGACAGGCTCCGCACCCCAATGAGGTACTTGAAACACACGCTTGGAAAACTCTCATGCGAAAACACGCTTTCTGAGTATGAAAGCTGGTGGGAAGGCCAAGGTCGTCGCATTTCGCAGGCCATCGACCGCGCTGGTACGCCGTGGCTGTGTATGTTCGATAAACTGGACCAGCGTCAAGATGAGATCGTTTTCCCGCAGGAATACCGCAGGATGCTCCTCAAAGGATACCAGGCAGGCGTCATCCGGCGCGTCTTTGACGAACCATCATTGCACTCTTCATATTTGCTGGGATACGTCACGTCGTTCTATGATCCTGGGCTCTACTGTCCCTACACGGTTTCCCTGGGGACGGCCATCGCCCTTGAGAAGTATGGAACAGAAGAGCTGAAAGCCCGATTTCTCGCGGCGATGTTGCGCCAGGACGAAACGGTCTGGCAGGGGGCAACCTGGATGACTGAAGTCAAAGGAGGATCGGACCTGGGAGCGGCGGTGGAAACGATCGCTAAGCCTGTGGGGGATCGCTGGCTTCTTACGGGTGAAAAGTATTTTTGCAGTAACCTGGGAGCTGAACTGGCCGTCGTGGCAGCCCGCCCGGAGAGCGCTCCACGCAACGTCCGCGGTCTCGCGCTTTTTCTCGTCCCAAGATTTCGTGAGGACGGCAGCCTCAACTATTTCATCCGTCGCATCAAGGACAAGGTAGCCACTCGCTCGGTGCCGACAGGGAAGTGGAGCTGAGGGGAAGCGAAGCGTATCTGCTGGGTAAAGCGCAGTGGGGTATCTATCTCATCCTCGAAGTGCTCAATGCTTCGCGAGTAGCTAACAGTATAGGCAGTGTGGCCCTTGCGCAGAGAGCATTGGCCGATGCCCTGGATTTTGCTGAGCAACGCGTCGCGTTCGGCAAGCCGCTGATCGAGCAGGCGCTGATGCGGGAGCAATTCGAAGTCCGGGCAACGCAGCTACAGAAAGCCTGGGCCTTAGCTTGGGAGTCCGTAACGCTCTTGAACGAAGTCTGGAGGCTCGGGCCACCTTACTCCGAGCGATTTCATCTCTTCCGACTCGTCACGCATCTGGCGAAATACTGGACAGCCGAACTGGCCGTACAGATGGCCAAATGGTCGATGGAGGTCCACGGTGGCGTGGGCACGTTGGCAGAATTTGGGATTGAGCGCTGGCTTCGCGAAGCGATGATTTTAGACATTTGGGAGGGGCCGCCGCACCGGCAGATACTCGATGGCTTCGAAGTAATGGAGCGCAAGGGGGCACACCGCTTGCTCTTCGAACATCTCGCGGAGGCGGCCGATCGCCAGCAATTGCAGGAGATGATAGCACGTGTGGAAGCCCATTGGACACTGCCAACGGAGCAGAAAGAAGCTCGGGCAGAAGAGCTTTTTCAGGATTTAGCGCGCTTCACTGCAGACGCCCTGGAGAAAAAGCGGGTCGGATGAATTCCCAAGTGGGGAGTTGTTTAGCAGTCGGACAAAAAACAACGCTTTCCCTTCAATGCCTCTCCCAGTAGAATAAATTTCGCAGAAGGCCGAGAGAGCAAGAATCTCCCACCGATTTGTCAACTCTCTGATTGTCCGCCTAGCTCAAAACAGCTTGTTATACGTACTCCATCAAGATAAACGAAATTCGTGAAGGAAAACTAAATAGAAAATTGTTGCGGCGTGCTAGATTGAAAATTAGCATTGCGCTGTTTTTTTCGTATTTGCTAAACAATCTCCCACATGGCCCTTCGTGTTAAAAGCGTTGGCTTTTGTTCTCTATTTGAACCTGTATTGATGCGAAGCTTTTAGACTGAGAAAGACCCGTGCTGAAGAGGAAAAGCGGAAGTATTGAGTTGCGTTCCGGATATCCCACTTGCGGATTGAGAGCTGGATTAAGCGAATCACCGTTACGATGAATGGTGATCCCAACCAGAGTCACCACTTCCCTTGAAACTCCTTGACCGCAGTTTTCTGACTCATAGCATAAAAAAACGCTGATGGGCTACCCGTTAATCCAAAACTAACGGTCATCAAACGTCTGTTACTTATTTTGCGATGTTTCAGGGTGGTGTCCGGGGATGCGGTTGCACGAACTGGCTCTTTCCTTAGCCGTCTAGGCCCCGCTTTGGAATAGAATTGTTGAGAGACTCCGCCGGACGAAGAGCCATCCATGTATAAGACCGCAACTTGACTTAAAGAACAGCGATCTGTTACGCTAGAGTAAAGCGGTCTGATAATCAGACCACTTAAGAGAGTGATACAAAAACATGCGATTTACGCGAGTGGAAGCAAAAAAGAAGAGCACCCAGATCGCCGAAAGGCTCTTGAGGGCTATCCAATGGGGTGCATATCAGATCGGGGACCGATTGCCGCCGGAGCGCGAGTTGGCCGTTCAGATGGGGGTCAGCCGAACGGCAGTGCGTGAAGCGTTGAGCGCCTTGCAGTTAACCGGAGTGATCGAGAGCAAAACCGGTCGTGGTTCTTTCATCCGGAGGACGGAGTCGCAAAGCCAGGCACCAAACCTGCTGACACGAGACGTAGAAAACCACAGCCCGGCTCATGTTTGGGAGGCGCGCCGGATCTTGGCGGGTCAGGTCGCAGAGCTGGCCGCAGAGCGCCTGACGGTTCAGGCGCTACGCAAACTCAAACAGATTTTAGCTCAAATGCAAACGTTGGTCGCCCGGCACGATTATGACGGCTACGCGGAAACCTGCGAAGCGTTTCACTTAGCGATCGCCGAAGCGACGGGGAACCCCGTCATCGTACAGGCCATGTTCTTTCTCTTCGATACCGCCAAACGAGCGTGGGGAGAGCAAGTGCGGCGCGGGTATTCCGCAGCCGCCGGCGGAGATCTCCAGCAATGCTTCGAGCTACATCGGAAGATCCTAAGAGCCCTGGAACGGGGCGACAAAGAGCGAGTAAAAGATCTCTTGGGCTCCCTCTTCAGGGATATCAGAGAGAACCTCTGGAAAGAAGAGAACACAGGAACCTAAAATGACTCCAGATACAGAGCATCTGAGAGTACAAATCGGGATGAACCTCTCATGGCGCTATGCCAAAGGGCGTCAGTTCACTCACTTTTTTAAGACTCTTAGAGAAGAGCGAAGATTCTTGGGGTTGCGCTGCTCTGAGTGTCGGCGCGTCTATTTACCGCCGCGACCGACTTGCGGCAACTGCTATGCAGAGTTGACCGAGTGGGTCAAAGTACAAGACACCGGCACCGTGCGTGCCTTTACGGTCGTTTATCTCCCGATCCTAGATGCCGCGGGCCAGCCCCGATCGGTACCCTACGGCATGGCCCTCATCCAACTGGATGGAGCCGACACGACCCTCAATCATTATTTGGCTGAGACAGATCTTTCCAAATTGAGAATAGGTTTACGAGTTCAGGCCGTCTGGCGCCGGGAGCGCCAAGGCAACATGGGAGACATCTTGCACTTTCGAGTATTGGAGAAACTCCAATGAGAAAAGAAGATCAAGCTGTAACAGGGCAGATTTCCCTCACGTTCAGTTACGCCGCCGGTCAGACTGGGAGTCGTTTCTTCGCTGAATTGCGAGATCATCGCCGCATCATCGGGACGTCCTGTTCCGAGTGCCATCGGGTGCTGGTGCCCGCGCGTCAGTTCTGCTCGCACTGCGTTGCTGCCGCCGGGGGTTGGGTCGAAGTCAGTCCGCGGGGGACGCTCGTAAGCTATACGGTCATTCCGCAAGTTCAACCCCATCAGAAACATCTGCTATCTCATTTGCCGACAGGTCCTTTGATCTACGGTCTCATCCGCCTCGAGGGGGCTGACACGAATCTCGTTCATCTCTTGGGAGAGATTCCTCCTGAAACAGTTCGGATTGGCATGCGGGTACAGGCCGTCTTCAGGGAGAAACGCGAGGGCAACATTCTGGACATCACGTACTTTAAGCCGGTGATAGAACAGCGGGCGCTATGAGTATTCTCTACGAAAAAAGGGGACGAATCGCGATTCTTACGATCAACCGCCCCGAGGCAATGAACGCCCTGGACCCTGAGACCAGCCAAGCAATGGTCGAAGCCTGGACCGATTTTCGCGATGACGCTGATCTCTGGGTCGCGATCGTAACAGGAGCGGGCGACAAGGCCTTTTGTGCGGGGGCCGATCTCAAACGTATGAACGAGTTTCTGACCCTCTCCCCAGTTGAGCGGTACAGGCTTCGCGAGCAGGAGCCCGGGTTGGGAGGTCTGCCGCGCCATTTACCTATCTGGAAACCGATCATCGCGGCGGTTAATGGCCATTGCTTGGCAGGAGGGCTGGAGTTGGCGTTGGCCTGCGACGTTCGTATCGCTGCCGAGCACGCCCGGTTGGGTCTGGCTGAAGTGAAGTGGGGGATTATCCCCGGTCAAGGGGGCACGCAGCGATTGCCCCGTCTCATTCCGGTGGGCAAAGCTCTCGAAATGATCTTGACAGCGGAGCCTATCGATGCTCAAGAAGCCCTCCAGCTAGGGCTAGTGAACAACGTCGTTTCCTTAAGAGATTTAATGCCGACAGCGATGGCCTTAGCCGAAAAGATCTGCGCGAATGCGCCGTTGGCGGTGCGGGCAGCCAAGGAGGCCGTCTGGCGCGGGCTCGATCTGCCCTTGGAAGAGGGTCTGCGACTGGAGCAATTCCTGGCGAATCTTGTGCGCGATACCGAAGATGTTCAAGAGGGCATGAAGGCTTTTGCAGAGAAACGCAAGCCGCAATTCAGGGGGCGCTGACAGATGAGTTACGAAACTATTCTCTTCGCATCCGACCCTCCAATAGCAAGGATCACGCTCAACCGTCCCGAGGCTCTCAACGCGATCAACGGCAGGATGCTCGAAGAAATCCAAGATGCCGTGCGGCGCGTCGAGCGTGAGAAACTACTACGCGTTGTGATTATCGATTCGATTTGTGAAAAAGCGTTCAGCTCTGGTATCGATGTAGCTTATGTCAAAGACACCAACGTCTGGGAAGTACGCCAAGTGGCGAAAGAACTGCACAAGACCTTCGGTGCTGTGCGTTTTTTAGAGAAGCCGGTGATTGCTGCCATTGACGGGTTATGTCTGGGCGCCGGGCTGGAACTGGCCGTCTCGTGCGATATTCTCATCGCAACGGAGCGCTCGGCATTCGGCCTGCCCAATATTAACGTCGGGATCCCTGCCATTGTAGAAGCCGCCATCTTGCCTCATGCGTTGAGCATCTTTGCCGTCAAAGAGCTTTGTTTTACGGGTGAGTTCTGGGATGCACTCAAGGCCGACCGCAAAGGGCTCCTGAACGCCTTGGTGCCCGTCGGAAAATTCAAAGAAGAAGTCCAGCGCTGGGTGAACAAGCTGGCTGAGAAGAGCCCCTTGGCCTTGGCCACCCAAAAGGACATCATCAACAAATGGATGACGACGGACTTAGAAGCGGCAATCGACTTCTCGATTAATACAGTGACGATGCACTGGAGCACCCGCGACCAGAAAGAAGGGATGGGGGCTTTTCTGGAGAAGCGCAAGGCAGAATTCAAGGGGGAGTGAGACGGTACGCCGGAGGATTCTTCTATGGAGAAATTGATCATCACCGCAGCTCTCACAGGAGCACAGCAGGGCAAGGGCGTTAACCCCCATCTGCCGGAGCAACCTGCTGAGATCATTCAACAAGCAGTCGAGGTGTGGCGCGCGGGTGCGGCGATCGCGCACATCCATGCGCGGGACCAGAATGGGAAAGCTACGGCAGATATCGGCATCTTCCGAGAGATCTGCGAGGGCATTCGCAGCCGTTGTGATGTCGTGATCAATCTCTCGACCGGCGGAGCTGTGGCCGGGCTGCCCCTGGAAGAACGAATGCGCGTCGTCCTCGAACTGAAGCCGGAGATCGCTTCGTTCTCCGTTGGAGGGGGTGCTCTCTTGGGGAGATACGACCCAGAGAAAAAGCAATGGGCCAAAGACCAATACGTGCCCCTCGTGCGGTCTTATGCCGAGATGGAGCAGATGGCCCGTCTCTTCCTTGAGAACGGCGTGAAGCCGGAACTGGAGATCTATTCAACGGCTTTTCTGAACAACGTCTGGACGCTCAGACAGATAGGGCTACTTCAGGAGCCATTATTAATTAATCTAGTGACCAATATCCCCGGGGAGTGCACGCCCTGGTCGCCGAAAAATATTCTATTCTTGGTTGAGTCATTGCCCCCGGGCTCTCGTTGGATGGTGACCGCCATTGGCGGGCAGACCCATTTTGTTTCAGCGGCATTTTGCATCGCTGTGGGCGGGCATGTGCGTGTCGGCTTGGAAGACAACGTGTATATCACCAAGGGCGTGCTGGCGAAGAGCAACGCCGAGCTGGTCGAGAAGGCCGTGCGTATCGCAAAAGAGATCGGGCGCGAGATCGCCACCCCGAGCGAGACTCGAGAGATTCTGAAGCTGAGATCACTATGAACTCTGATGCTCTCTTCCGTCCATTCGATTCTATCAAAACTGGGCCTGACAGGACCGGAAACAAAACACTAACAGAGCACTAAACTAAAGAAGGTGATTCGCTACGATGTCTGCAGAAAATGTTTACTTCAATGAGGAGCACAAGCTGTTTCGTAAGACCGTACGTTCGTTTGCCGAACACGAGATCAAGCCCCATGCCGAGGAGTGGGAGCGCGCAGGGATCTTCTCCAAAGAGCTTTTCTTAAAGGCGGGAAAGCTGGGGCTCCTGGGGGTGCGCTACGACGAGAAGTACGGCGGCACGGGCCTCGATTACTGGTACACCGTCATCCTGTGTGAAGAGTTGGTGCGCGGCATGACCCTCGGAGCGGCAGTGGGGTTGCTCGCTCACGGCGAGTTCGCGACCTCGGCGGTGCATGACGAAGGCTCTGACGAACTGCGGCGAGAGATTCTTGCCGGCGCGATTCGCGGCGAAATCATTCTGGCCTTGGGGATCACCGAGCCGGGTTTTGGTTCCAACGTCGCCGGGCTGCAGACGACCGCCAAGAAAGAGAAAGACGACTACGTCATCAACGGCTCGAAGACCTTCATCACCAACGGCACCCGCGCCGATTATGTGATTTTGGCCGCCCGCACGGGAGGACCGGGTGCAGGTGGCATCAGTCTGATCGCCGTACCCACCGACACCAAGGGTTTTTCAGTCGGACGAAAACTTGAGAAGATCGCCTCACGATCCTCAGACACCGCAGAGCTTTTTTTCCAGGATTGCCGTGTGCCCACTCGGTACTTGATCGGGGAAGAAAACAAGGGCTTCAGTTATATCGTAAAACACTTTCAGGGAGAACGCTTGGTTTTGGCTTCTTTCTCCAATGCGTTGATGCAACTAATGGTGGAAGAAGCGCTCAAGTACGGGAGGGAGCGCGAAGTCTTTGGGAAATTCATCCTCCAGCATCAGGTCTGGCGGCACCGGCTCGCTGACCTTTTGACCTGGGTCGAAGCCTCGCGTCAACTGACGTATCATGCGTGCCATTGTCTTAACCTGACCGGTCAGGCTTCTCGAGAAGTCTCGATGGCCAAACTGCTGGCGACCGAGACGGCGAAGAAGATCGCCAGCGAAGTCTTTCAGTTGCACGGCGGGTATGCCGTCATCGAAGAATACCCCATTTGTCGGCTCTATCGCGAAGCAGCCGGTCTGACCATCGGCGCGGGCACGAGTGAGATCATGCGCGAGATCATCGCCGCGGAAACGATCGAAAAAGGAGGCAAGTAAGTCATGGCAGAGCCAATCAGAGCGATCGATGCTTGGGCGGCCTGGAACCCGCCGGATCAAGCCTCGCACTGGCCGGATTCGTTCAAGCACATTTTTCGGCGCTATGGAACGCTGGACTTGTTGGAGAGGGGCTACACGCTGGAAGCGTTTCTGGAAGCGATGGATGCCTCCAACGTGGAAATATGCGTGATCACGGCCTTTGAGTTTGGCTCGGTGAGAATCACCAACGAGCGCGTCGCTGAGGCCTGCCGGAAATACCCCCAACGCCTGCGCGGCTCGGGCACCGTCGATCCGCGCGACAAGCCCATGAAAATTCTGAGAGAGATCGAACATATGGTTCAGGATCTGGGGTTTGTGGCGCTTCGCTTGGAGCCGTATGCGTACGGCGACGGCATCACCGGTCTACCTCCAAATGATAAGCGCTACTGGCCCATTTACGCCAAGTGTTGTGAGCTGGGTATCCCCGTCTGCATTCAAGTCGGACATACGGGGCCCCTCTTGCCCTCGGATCCCGGACGACCGATTTATTTGGATGAAGTCGCGCTGGCCTTTCCAGAATTGACGATCATCGGCTGTCACTTGGGTCAACCCTGGCATGAGGAGATGATGATCTTGGCTTGGAAACATCCGAACGTGTACGTAGAGACTTCGGCACGGAGCCCGAAGCATTGGCCGTTGTCGTTTGTCGAATTTGTCAAGAGTTGGGGTCAAGACAAAGTCATCTGGGGCACGGATTATCCCTTGCTGACGTTCCGGCGTTGCCTGGACGAAATCGAAGCCCTCCAAATCCCCCTAGAGGCCAAGCGCAAGCTCCTGGGTGAGAACGCACGCAAAGCCTTCAAGCTTAAGGGCTCTGGAAGCCAGACCCGCACATGATGCCTGAGCAACTGGAACGAATTATGCGGAACCAGGGTTTCACGGGGCGTCTGGGTATAAAGCTTGAAACATTCAGCGAGAATCAAGTGACTTGCTCGCTCGCTGTACAGGACTGGATGATGAATCCGAACGGCGTGCTTCACGGCGGAGTGATCTTCACGCTCATGGATTCGGGAATGGGGGTAGCAGTCGCCACGCAGCTCAAAGAGGGAGAGCGCTGCACGGCTTTCCAGATTCAGGTGCACTACCTGCGCCCGGCGGCGACGGGAAAGCTTGAGGCCAAGAGCTCGGTGGCCCACTTGGGAGAAAAGCTGGGCGTGGCCGAATCGACGGTATTCAATGAATACGGAGATCTCATTGCCAAAGCGACGGGAAGTTTTTACATCTCACGGAAGAAGGGGGCCGTATGAGTGCGATGATGCAAGCCGCGCGGTTTCATGCGCCGAAAAGCCCGCTCTCGCTCGAGACCATGCCCATCCCGGAGATCAAAGCTCACGAAACTCTCATCGAAGTCCGCGCCTGCGGGCTCTGCGGGACAGATTTGCACATCGCGCGCGAGGGAACCATACCGACAGCGAAAGTTCCGATCACGCTCGGACACGAAGTGGCCGGAGTAATCACTCAAACGGGATCGGATGTCCAGGACTGGCGAGTAGGCGATCGCGTCGCCGTCTATCCGCATGAGCCTTGTGGTGCTTGCTCGGTGTGCCGGAGCGGTCATGAAGCGCTCTGCCCGAACACGCGCATACTGGGGTTGCACATCGATGGCGGCTTCGCCCAGTTTCTGAAAATCCGTGCTGATTGCCTATTTCGGCTTCCGTCTTGCATTCCTTTTGAGCAGGGGGCGATCATCACCGATGCTGTCTCCACGGCTTTTCATGCGGTCACGCAACGCGGGCGGTTAGAGAAGGGGGAGAGAGTAGCTATCTTCGGTTGCGGGGGGGTCGGCCACCAAGCCATCAAGATCGCGCGATTTCTAGAAGCCCAAAAGATTCTGGCCGTGGATGTGGCTGAGGGAGCCCTTAGACGTGCTCAGGAAGCGGGGGCCGACGAGCTAATCGATGCGAGACCTGGAGAGCCCTCGCGCAAGATTAAAGAACGGACCGGGGGTGAGGGAGTGGACCTGGCAATCGAGTGCGTGGGCCTGAAAAGCACCGTTGCCGAGGCCATGAAGAGCTTAAAGCGCGGTGGCCGTTTGGTCATTCTGGGCGTGGGCAACGAGCGGGTGGAGCTGCCGCCGCTGAGAGTCTTTGTCGGCACAGAGTGCTGTGTCATGGGCTCGATGGGGTTTTCTCGCCAAGACGCGCGCACCGTCATCGCGCTGGTCGCTGATGGAAAGCTCGACCTATCGAGTTCCGTCACCGCGGCATGGCCTCTCGCGCAGATCAACGAGGCCATTGATCAGTTAGAAAAGCGACACGGAGACCCCGTTCGAATCGTCATCCTCCCTCAGGAGCAAAAGAGAACTTAGATCAATAAAACTTCACAAACCCATGAGGAGCAAATGATGAAAAAATATGAAACGATTCTCGTTGCCCGTGAGGGCGGCGTGGTCACGCTGGAGCTCCACCGCCCGGAGAAGCTGAACGCGCTGAGCCTGCTCATGGCAGATGAGCTCATGGACGCGCTCTGCGATATCACGCGTGGTCCAGAAGCGAGGGTTTTGGTGATCACGGGAGCGGGGCGAGCTTTCTCGGCGGGCGGGGATTTTAGTGAGTTTGAACAGATTCTGAAGAATCCCAAGCTTGCCCAAAAAGGAGCTCGTTCTTTTCTCGACGTGAACGCCGCGATTCGACGGCTGGCGATTTCCACGATTGCCAAACTGAACGGAGACGTGGTGGGGGGCGCCTGTGGCATCGCCATGGCCTGCGACCTGCGTCTGGCTCACGAGGGGGTCCGTTTCCATTTCCCGTTCGTCAAGGTCGGGTTGAGCGGTGCTGATGCGGGTGTGACGTATTTTCTTCCACGTCTGGTTGGATTGGGACAGGCCCTAAAAATCCTCTTGCTCGGAGAGACCGTAAACGCACGAGAAGCCGAACGGCTGGGGCTGGTCCACTTTGTTGTACCCGCTCCTGAGCTCGATTCAAAGACCCAGCAGCTTACTGAGAAACTTTCCAGCCTCCCGCCGCTCGCCCTCGCGGCCACCAAACGCGCTCTGTACTACGGATTCAACAAAGATCTTGAATCTGATTTCGAATTGGAAGAGCGGCTCCAGACGCTCTGCTTTACGAGCGAGGAGCATCAACAGGCCGTGCGCGCCTTTGGGGAGAAAAAGAGCAGAGAGGGTAAATCTTAGAAAGGCCGATATGATCGACTTTCGTCTGTCCGATGAATTGGAGCTCTTTCGCAGATCCGTCGCCCGCATTGCCGAACAAGAGATCGCACCCCTCGCTGACGAGTGTGACCGAGAGTACGAATATCCTACTCGAATTCTTAAGAAACTGGGGGATTTGGGCTATCTCGGGGTTACGTTTCCCAAGCAATACGGGGGCGGAGAGCTGGGCACTCTGGCACAAGTGCTTCTGTTTGAGGAGCTGGGGCGGGCTTCGGCGGGCATCGCGCTAGGAATCTATTGTCATGCAGTCTTGGCGTTGACACCCATCGCCCTCTTTGGCACCGAATCTCAAAAGCAACGATATTTAATCTCCGGTATCCGGGGCGAAAAGATAGGGGCTTTCGGGATGACGGAAGCCGGAGCGGGTTCAGATTTGACGGCAATGCAGACCAAGGCGCGCCAAGAGGGAGACTCGTATGTGATCGACGGCAGT
>Ga0247727_10010782_pt1 | contig 16118 bp, 23 predicted proteins | sample WisWelCaveWW1625_FD_202498 | JGI IMG/M metagenome (GOLD analysis project Ga0247727, IMG submission 202498) | Biofilm microbial communities from Wishing Well Cave, Virginia, United States - WW16-25 | ecosystem: Environmental > Aquatic > Deep subsurface > Groundwater > Cave microbial mat | place... | reverse complement strand
ACCACTGCCCTGAACGAAGCCTCATACATCCGCCCAAGCGGGATGGAATCAAGTTGCTTCAATAGGGACGCAGTGCGCTGTGCCCTGGCTTCGATCACAACGACGGGTTCAAGGTAAGTAGTCATAAAAGAATCTCTACACACTCACACCCTTCAGATTCTGTGCGAACTGATCCACGCTGAAACCGTCCGAATTCAGGATGTCCACATCCACATCCCTCAAATATGATGCCATCAACAATTGGATGATCTCATCCTTCACTCCGAGCAGTTTCAGCCTTGCTCCTGCATCCGCCAAATCGCGCAGATCGGCAGGACTCAAAGACTTTGCCTTGCGCCAGATGATTTTATATTCCACGCTCGCAGGCAGGATCCCCTGCAGTAACCATTGGCGTTCCAGCAACGGCTGGATCAGCTGAAGCGTGGTCCATTCGCGGCCCTGATTGAGGATCTCCTCGTATTGGTCCTTTTTCACGACCAGGATATCCCGATTCAGGTTGCCGCCATATGCGATCAATTCCATCGGTTCGTCGGAAGCTGTGAACATCGTCGCGATGTGGTGCTCCACGTCACCGATCTTGTCCAGGTTGCCATCTCCCTGGTGCACGGTCAAAGCGCCCGGTTTGTTGGTGAACAGGTCCACCACTGCCGCAAGTTTTCCAAGCGCTGCCTTATTATCTTCCTTATATTTTTCCACATCCGAAGGCGCGCCCTCGACGATATGCTGGCGCAGCTGCGCGCCTCCCATCTTGCGACGAACGGCGATGTTGAGCTCGCCGTCTTCCACGTATTTAAAATGCTTGCGAGCCGATTTCATCATCGGCCTGCCATAGCGCTGCTCCTCATCGTGATTCCAGCGCGCGTGGATGATCTTCCAAAACGGGAACCACAGTGCGTTGCTCGGCGGCTCCGCACCCATGTACATCGCATCGGTCATCCAGAATGCCTTGTTGGGGTCGTCGAACTTATCTGCCGCGCTCGAGTTCCGAAACATCTGCAGGGTTGGCTTGCGGGTCACATCAGAAATGACGGATGAGTCATCAACCGTCAGTTCCAGGAACGAATCACCATCCCGCATGGAAAGTCTCAGCCAGTCCTCCAGCCGCTGGTTTAGGTTCAGCTTCTTTTGCAGTGCGTCTGCCGCTGCCTTGGCGTTGACGTTGTCAGTTTTGATGAAAAATCCATTTCGAAGTAGATCGCGTGCATAATCTCGATGCATCTTCTCAACACGCGGATCGCCATCGTACATGCTGCGGCAATCTTTCACGACAGATGCTCGGGAGCGTTCGACCTGAAATTTATTTACGACTGATTCAGAGATCACAGGCGCAGGCTTATTCCCTCCGCCATCGAAAGAAGGCTGTGATGAGGTGGGATTGAAAAATGCCTTAAGTCTGTCACGTATGGTTGGCATAATTGCTTATCCTCGAAATGTATCCTGCACCATTCGTTCAAGTTTGGGAAAATTCTTTTCCATTGTGGTCATGATGATTGCGTATCTACCGCCATTGGATAATTCCAGAAACTTGCCATAAAATACCGTGTGGCCCAATGTGATGATGAGCGTATTCGCGTCGCCGCTTTCGATGGCTACGTCACTCATCTCGCTTTTCGATTCGGGTGTCACTTCACCCATCAGCGGATGAAGACCGAATCCGTCCACCGCAAAGAAGATCCCGCCGCGCGCATTGCTGGTCCTGTCTTCCCAGAGCGCTTCCTCTCTCGCCTCATCCTGAACGAACTGTCCCCAATAATTCGCCACGGCTTGAATCGCTATGAGCGCCTTCTGACCATAATCATCAAGCCCCTGCGCGATCACTTTCGGCGATACAACCCATTCGAAGCCGCTACTCATTTCAGAGCAACCTTCATCGCGCGTTGAGCACTTTGATTCACATCCGTCTCGATTGCGGCGAGAGTCGATTTACTCCACAATTTCACAAATTCATGAGGAGTTAGTTCGGTCGGAATGGCGTACCATCCAGCCCTCCCTGTGCTTATAGTCCCGATCTGGATTGGCACCCCGTTCTTATCAAGCGTTATGTCATACGTTCCTGTCAGGGTGTCTGAACATTTGAAACCAATATTCCCTGCGGTCCATGTACCTGGAACGTACACAGCGCCGCCTCTATAATCGCTCATGTCGAACGCGTCTGAGAGTGGCGTACCACTCGGAATTGTCAGAGGAATAATTTCAGTTGGTCCAAAAACGAATATCTCTCTATCTGGATATCTATTTGGCATGTTGGTTTCCTTCGATAATCATCATTCCTCCACCACCCCTTCCGCAATTGTGGCAAACAGGCGGTTCAATTGGATGAAAACGACCCTGATCAACTTACCGTCGTGCGTCAGGCGGTCTTCCTTCTGAATGTCCATATCATGCTCACCGAGAATGAATACCGCCTGCTGTGCAGAGCGTGCCGCGTCGCTTTGCAACTTGAATCCGCGAGCGCCTGCGTACTCGATGCGCATGAGCTGAGCGGATAGACTTGACGCGCCGCGACGAATCACCAGCGAGACTTCGTTCCTTGCCCGAATTTTCCTCAGGCGTTCACGATAAAAGGTTACGTTCACATTCCACCATGCGCCGCATATTGACCGTTATAGGTTTCACACGCCGCGAGATAATCCTTGTCAGCCATCTCGCTGTCTTTTTGGTACGATGTGCTCGCACCACTCAAGTCTTCACTCACCGCGCCAAAACTATACTTAATCGAATCGCCGCTTTGCGCATTCGATATCTTCTCTAAAGCGGTGGCTTTGGCTTTCAAGATCACGATCTGTGCTTCGTTCTCGCCAAGCGTTGTGTAGTCACCGCCGGTCGCAACCCATGCCGCTTTGTATTTGAAATAGCGCGTCATCGAATAAGCTGGCGTTGGATAAAACATGATGTTCTTATTAATGATGGTCCATTCTTCTTCAAAGTCTTTGCTGAGCGGAATCAACCCGCCTTGCGAAACGATCACACCATCCAGACCAACCAGCGCATCGAGCAAGATCATCTTCAAAAAATCAGCGGGCAGGGCATACGCCGCAGTACCTGAAATGATGCTGAGCGTCGAGATCTTCGCCAATCCACACCGGCGCGAAAAATCTGTGACTGCATCCTTGATTGCCTGCTCATACTGCGAAGACGTGGGCACACTATCCACCGCGGGGACTTCGGATTGCAAAAGTGTTTTCAGATCTGCCAGAGTTGTCACTGCTTTTTGCTTTTCCTTCTCTTCTTTGGTTTGGCCTCGCCAACCTCACTAACCACTGGCAACTGGTTTCCACCCACCAGCGCCCATTGATCTGGATTTGCAGCGATCAAGCTATTCGCCTGATTCTCGCTGACCTGGCGAGTTTCACCCTGCCGGATAGTGATGCCATTCAACAGGGTCAACTCACCTAAAAACTTGATCGTCGCCATATTCTTCACCTCCATCCCGCGCCCTCCCCCACAGAGCGCGGGACTCAATTACCAATTACTAATTACCAGCCCTAAGGCTGCGTCGCCACAACAGCGCCCTTGCCGCCAATCGGGGAAAGTGACGCGTTGTACTCCTCTGCATAGTATTGCTCAGCCGCAACCAGCTTGCCATTGCTGTAGGTGGGGAAAGGACCTTTCACCGTCATCGGCTGGAAGACACGGTGGATGACCAGTTCCCGATTGCAAATCAGGTTCCACGTGTCTCGCATTTCGGTCGAATCCCACACATTCAGACCCTTCACAGTGCCCACGAAGCCAGCCGCGTTCAATAAGGCGTTGGGGTATCCATCACGCTTGAACCCATCCCAGTTGCTCAGGTGATCTGAATTGGTCTTGCTCATCAGGAGAGCTGTAGGATCATAGAACCGGTTAGCCACTTTCACCTTTGCCACACCGATCTTCTTCACCAAGTCCAGATAATTGGCGTCTGAGATGTCCCACGTGCCGCCGCTGTTATTGGCAACCGACAGAGCCGCCATGAGCGCCTTCTCGATCACTATGCGGTTGATATCCCGCCGAACCTGGCGGATCAGGTTTGCCATCGTTCTTCCCACAGCATCCCAGCCAATCTGCGCACGGCTGAACACGATCGCCTCATGTGTGATGTAATCCGCCAGGCGGTAGGCGGCTGCTTCGATGGTCTGTGAGCTGAGCGTGACTTTTGCCCGCTCGATCTCGGCATTCTCACCCTTCTTGATGGCGCGATAGGTGTAATCGACAAGCAGGTCGTTTGCATTGATGGCGCCTGCAGACAGTGGTCTGATCTTGCCCAATTCATAGTCAATGACATAGTCCGTCCCCTCGACGTAAGTCGTGATTGCGGGGTTATCGGTCACGACCACCGTGCCAGGCACAATATTCTTATTGGCAAGGTCATACCAGACCTCCTCCGCTCCTGCTACTTCCAGTTCATCTGTCACAGCCACTTCATACCCGGTCTCGCCCGTGAAAGCTTCATAAAAGATTTTCGTGGGCGATTGATCCATGATGCCAAAGTCAAAGATATTGGCAGCCACGAGTTCCGGGAAAGCCTCGGCAACGATCGCCCTGCTCACGCTATAGGGTAGGTTCAGGTCGGTGGTGGTCTCCGCTTCCTCAAACAACTGAGCTTCCTGCATCAGATGGCGCTGGTATAGCTTATCAAACCGCTCAAGATATTTTTCAGTGAACACAGCCGCGGGGCTTTCCGCACGCTGCACTAGGGCATGTTTGGCGCGGTTCTCGTGCTTACGGACCGACTCTGTGAGCTCGAACGCAACTCGAGCGAATTCAGGCGTGCCTGTTTCGGTCTCCAACACGTCGCCGATCACCTGAACACGCTTCTTCGATTCATCCCAGCCCATGCCCTTCAACACACCCGCTGCGGCGAGCTGGCTGTATTCCTTGCGCTTCGATTCGGTGAATTGCTTCACCTCTTCCGAGCTCTTGAGATTGGCTTCCTTCAGCGAAGTGATGAACATTTCATTCAGCTTCTTGCCAAACGGAAGATCCTTCGTCGCTTCCTCGATTGCTTTTGCGACTTCGTTCTGCTTCTGGCTCTCGTCAAACTTGCGAGCCTTCTCAGTGGCCGCCTTCAGAGCCTCGGTGATATTCGCATTCGCATCAATGCCCAGCGCCGCACGGACTTTCGCCTCCAACGCCTTCAACTGCTTTTCTTCCATCTCCACCAATTGAGCTTCGGTGAAGCCCTTGCCAAACAACTCAGGGTGTTCGGTAAGTAATTTTTTAAGTTCCTCTAACAGGTTCATGTCATCCTCCATAGATGATTGTGATTCTTGTAATTCCGCCGTGTTCTTGAACGACGGATCGCCTACCAGGTCAGCGCCGGTCATCGAGACCCAAAGTACCTTCTCGATTTTCTCGTCTTTGACCTTTTCGATTTTGGCTTCCCCAATACCGCGAATACTGCCGCCTGGGTTAACGCCAGCCTCCATCAGGATCTCAACATCTTTTCCCTTGCTGGTGAGGATGAGATCGCCCTCGATGTCGAGCCGCTCACCGTCCCAATCCAACCTGTCCCAGCGGACCACGGTTTCAAGGTACTCTGCGCGTTTCTTGCCTTTGTCGGATGGATGGTCAATTTCGCCGCTTAGTATTTTCAAACGTCCCTGCCCCGCCGATTCGTGAAGATGCGATCGCCAATCGGCAACCATCGCTTCAATGACTTCGGGTGTATAGAGACGCTTATTCCCATTGACAACATTTGCTGTAACCAGACCCTCGATGCGGATCCGGCGCGTGCCTTTCGCTTCATCCTGCGCCTCAAGCAGTCTCACCTGCCCCGGAGCGATTGCCTCCTCAAAGCGTTTCCCTGTTTTCTTCCTGCCTTCAGTGATCGCCGTCTGCGGTTGATATGCCAGCTCCACAACCTCCCACTGGTCCCGTGCCGCAAACGTGTACGCATCGCCGCTTTTTGAATACGCCACCTTGTAATACTCATCGGTCTTCAGCGCAGTGGAGCTTCCATATTCCGTGACGATCACATAATCCGCGAAGATCTCCACAATGTAGCAGTTCAACACACCGTCCTGATACGGAAACAGCGCACGGAACGCATGGTTGATCAGGTGCATGGTGTATTCCATGCTTCCCTTCACGAGTTCCGTGATCGGATTTCCCTTTTTGATTTTCATGTGAATGCTCCTTCGAATAATGTTTCGGCGCTTACCACAATTGCCTCACTACTGGCAGTCTTCTGGTCCCCGCCATCCTCAGCGATCATCTCCACGCCGCCGCTGACGGTGTCCACGTCATCATCGTGGCGTCCCTTCGGGAATGATGTCGCCTCGCGGATGAAATCCAGATTCCACGGACCGCGCACCAACTTCACGTGTCCAAGCTTTGCACGCAACGCCCAGGGACGTGCTCGCGAAACTTTATCTTTATCAACAATGATTGCTTGTATCCTTACCTTCACCAGGTCTTTATCTTTCAAAAATGTTTTGACTACCAGTTTTTGAAAGGCGTTGCTCTCGATGCCCCATTCCGTGTTCAACTCGGCATCCGAAAGCATTGCCGTTTTCACTAACGGTAGAAAGCTTTCAAGTTTATGTTCCTTGATTCGGTCCCGCAGGATCAAGTTGCCCTCTGTATCCAGCGCAACCGCCAGTGAAGAATTCCAATCACTTGTCTCTGTCTCACCTAATGCAAGGTCACAAAAGCGATACCACTGCAAACCTTCTGGTGCCTTCTCAATGATTCCAAAATCCTTATCATCGAAGAACTCCCCATCCGCCATGCGCGGCAGTTGCTGAAAGATCGCTTCGAAGTCATAATCAAGCATGTTCGCGCGCGTCGTTGCAAGTTTCTTCGCGTCCGATCGTTCAGGCCATAACGGTTCCCCTGGCTTTCGTCCGAGCACATCCCCGTTCATCGGGACATAAATCCCGCGTAACAAATTCTCGCGATATTCTTCCTCGGTCTTTGGATATTTATCTTCCTCCAAAGCCAGGGCGGGCAGGAAAACCACTTCAAACTGGTCCGCTTCCGGGTCGCTAATCATCAAGGTCAACAACTGCCCGGCTAAGTCCTCTTGATCCCAGCGGGTATGCATGATGATGATCGCTGCTCCTGGCGTATTCGCAACACGTGGATAAACAACGGAGCGATACCAGCTCATCACTTTATTACGATAAGTCGCGCTTTCGGCATCCTCGCGGCTCTTGAACGGATCATCAATCACGACCAGGTTTGCCGGGCGGCCCGTGATACCGCCTCCCACACCAGCCGCAAACACGGATCCGCGATGGTCCTTCAAATTCCACGAAACCACCGAGCGGCTTTCAGGGCTCAATTCAACCGGTTCATCAACTGCCGAGCGCTTCCCAAAGATGTTGGCGTATGCATCACTCCCAACATAATTACGCGTGATGCGGCTGTTCTCAGTCGCCAGGTCAGCGCCGTAGGATGTGAGAATGATCCGCGTGTCGGGCAGGTCTCCCAGCACCCATGATGGAAAGAGGCGGCTGGCTTGTTCGGTCTTGCCATATTGCGCCGGTTCACAGATGAGCAAACGGCCAATCCCCTCTTTGCCCTGCGTCTCGATAAATCGTTTCACCTGCTCGAGCTTCTCCGCAAGATAAATATGATGACGCGCTGGCTTGTACCAGGGCGCAACGTATATGCTGTAGTCAATCAGATGACGCCGCCCCAGTTCACGTTTTGCCATCTCGGCGCGTGCCGCTTTGGGTGTGACCTTGATTCGCATTGCAGAAGCGACCATTATTCCTGAGCCTCCTCTGCAGAATCCTGTTTGCGGTGTTCCAGTTCTCGGTTCGCGGAGGATGCGATCTCCCTCAACTCGTCATCGCTCAAGTCGTTAGCATCCATGTTCCCCTTACTGAGCTTCCTGGCGATCTCCGCCGAAATTTTCGATGACGGCGTATAAATGCCGCCCATCTCGAACATCAGTTTGCGATCCGCATGACCCTTGTAATTTGATTCGGTGGCCACCTCCACCATCGCATTCAACGCATCGGGCAGGGCATCGAAGATAATCGATCCTTGAAGCATCGAAATGGTTTCATCGATCACAGGGTTCTTCTTTCGCCAGGTCGCGATCGCACGATCTGAATTCAAGCCCAGGCATTTCTTTGCCAGTTCTTCTTGTGTGTCAGGCCAGCGATATTTCTTCGGCTGGCTTGCCCAGGCGATATACACAGCCACACGCCACTTCCATCCGCTCTCCATTAATCGTTTGAATAAGTCCATCCAGCGCGGGATGATTTCACGTTCCCCTATTAGTGCCATTTTTCCATCAGCGCCTTCGATGTAATTCGGCTCCTTGACGCGCAAGGCAGAGAGAGCCGCAAGCGCGACCTCGCTCGAAAGCCGCTCCCCGTTCTGTGGTATGGCCTCCTCGATTCCGAGCAGTTCCATTGGCAGTTGATAAACCGGCTTGTCCAATCGTCCGTTACTCATGAGTCTCTTTTCATTTACGGTTTTGAAAAAACGAGATACAACAAACCAACAATGACCAGCGTGAGTATCTGCGGAACAACCTTGTCCCGCAGATACGTCCAGAAATCGAATCGTTTCCCCAGGATCGTCATAATCTTTTCCGTGGTGGTCTGCAGATCAATGTCGAGTTTTTTTTCGCGCTTTTCTCTTTCTCTGCGCACTTCCCTGAGTTCCTCTCGGAACGCCGCCAAATCAATGCGGAATTCGATTTCGTTCTTCCTGATGGTCCCGATCTCGTTTCGTTCATAACGCAGCATGTCGAAAATACTGCCCAATTGTTCAGGCAGAGACATTTCCATGAAGGCGCGCTTCTGATCGTCCTGTTCGTAAATCATGTCAGCACCAGCCTTCCATATAACCGGATACGGATGCCGCTTCTTAGTTCTTGCTCCAGCCGCGTACCTAACAAGTCATGAAGTTGTTTGGCGTTTTCCGTACCCAGTTCGATGTCAATGACGGTCAAGCGCTCCTTGTACATGTGATTCAGCGTCGGTATCTTCATCCCGACGCGCGAAATGTAGAGCGTGATGGGCCTCATCTCGTCTTCTGCATGATGTTGCTTGAGATGCTTTGTCATATCGGAAACACGGGTTGGACATGCATATGGATGTATATGCCCAATCCTATGATGCGGAGGAATTACTTTTTGGCAGGCTGGAAACTCTTCACCGTTCCATGCACCCCGAATGCGCCCAGGATGGTGACGAGCAATGTCAGCGCAACAGTTACGGATGGCTGCACATTCGCTGGAACTGCCGAGAGTAAGGCGTTGAAGAAAAGGATCACCGCGCTTGTGATGGATGCGGCGATCATGGCGGCCCAACCGGTCAGGTCCTTGCCGATTCTCGATGAGACGGATTTCAAACCAGCAGTGACTAGGAAGATCACAACCAACTTGATGATTCCTTCCAGATCAACCGGTATAGTCACGTCGCCTGCAGGCGGAGGCGTGTCGCCTTGCGCCAGGGCAGGTGTTGCCGCGAAAAGAAACACAAACACGGCCAGTATGATGAAAAACTTGAACTTGTTCATAAGAGATCTCCTTTTGTCCTCTCTACCCCTCTCCCCTCGGGAGAGGGCAGGGTGAGGGATTAAACGGAAAGCGCCCGATGTCGAATTGACATCGGGCGCTTACTCCGATAAGTTGCCCGTTACCAGAACGGGCGTGCTAATTTGTATCTGAATCTTAAACCCGAATTCCTCCCGCGTCAAGAGTCTAAAAATGCAAACACCGCGGCCTGAGGGGGGCAGGTCGCGGCATTTGCAATTCGGATTATATGTAGTTTCTATAGAATGTCAACCCATAATTTTCAACAACGTCTCGCCTGTTTGAATGGCTCCTTGCAAGATGAAGTTCATGTGCCGCAAAAACTCAACCTGCCTCCAACCAACTCTGGTCAACTCGCTCGCCTCTTCGCCTACTTTCTGCATCTCAGAAAAACAACGTTGGAGTTTATTCAACTCCAGCGTATAAACCTCTTGCGTATCTGTGGTGTATTTTTGCTTGCCCATCAAGCCACCTCTGCATATTCGCCGGTTCGGTGCAACCGGTCCTTGATATCGGTCAGTATCTCAACGATGCTTGCTAGGTCACCCACGTGTCCCCAGTGGTGCCCACCATCCTTACTGGCATCTCGATCGTGCTTCTCCAGCCCCGCTTCGATCTGTTTGAGAAGCTTTTTAAGTTGTGCTTGTCTCTTTTCATATTCTTTCAGGCTTGTCATGGGTATCTCCTTTGTTGATATCCTGTAGTGGGCCGTAGAGTTAACAGGAAGTCAAGGAGATTTAAGCGGCATGAGACCCGAGAAAAGATGCCATCTTTCAATGGCCACAGCCGCATATAGCGGATCCATCTCAACAGCTCTGCAGTGGCGCTGCAGTTGCTCGCTGACGATTAACGTTGTACCGCTTCCCACGAAAGTATCCAATACCAGGTCGCCAGGCAGGCTTGAATTTGACAAAGAGCGTTCGACCAACGGCAGCGGTTTCATCGTCGGGTGATCCTCCGATCGCTTCGGGCGATCAATAAACCAGACATCGGATTGTTTTCGATCCATTACTTCACGGATCCGTGGTGCATCACCCTTCCAGCCATACCAAAGCGGTTCGAATTGCGTATGATAATCTTTGCGCGAAAGTACAAGTTGGTCCTTTACCCAGACAATAGTGCTTGACCAATGGAAGCCTTGATCGCGTAACGCGCGGTCAACAGTTGGCCACTCCTGTGCTCCCATCACCATATACAACAGTGCGCCGGGTTCACAGTGGGTCCAGATGGTTTTCACAGCGGCTTGGAGAAATGCAGGGAATCGGTTTCCCAGATTATCGTTGGCCATGCTCCGCCGATGCCACGACGGATGTTCGCTCCCACCATAATCCACGTTCCAGGGCGGGTCTGTCCAACAGATCTGTGCCCGCCTACTATCCATAAGTTTTTGCATAAGGTTTGAATCGATACAATCGCCAATGACCAGGCGATGCGAACCCATTTCCCAAATCTGGCCCTCTTCAACATTCCACTTGGCGGCCAGTTCCTGCGCATGGTCGATTAGATCTTCTGTGGCAATCTCTTCTTCAGCCGCAGTTTTATCCACCTCCAGTAATAAATTCTGGAGCTCCTTATCCAGAAAGCCCAATGAATCCAAGTCCAGCCCGGACCCAGCATCTTCAGCAAGGATCGCCGAATCCCATTCCAGATCCAGTTCCGCTACTCGATTATCCAGATATGCCAGGCGTCTTGCTTCCCCCGTCGAATCGTCCAAGTCTAGATCCTCCCGTTGCACCACCACCAGTTCATCGCGGCCAGTGGGAACAATGCGGATCTTCAACCCTGCCTTCTTCGCTGCGGCAAGTGTCTTGTTTCCTGCGATCACTTTTCCATGTTTGTCGCTGAGAATGGATCGCCCCGCTCCCAATTCAGTGACAGACTTTTCAAGCAGGTCCCTCCCGCGCTCTGTGCCTTTGTTGGCGTTATGTTCATCGAACGTCAGATTATCACTATCCATTGACTACTGGCTTCTTTCCCGTCAGAACATGCCAACGCTCCAATGTGGCAGCCACATAAGCAGGACTTAGCTCGACCCCAAAGCATAGCCTGCCCATTACCTCGCACGCGATTAATGTCGTACCGCTTCCACAGAATGGATCCAAAACTGTCTCGCCTCGTTTGGTGTATAGCATCAAGTGACGCAAGGGCAATTCGAGCGGGAATGCCGCTTCATGGCCATGCGCCGATGCAGTCCCCTTGATATCATTCCAATAAGAGCGCAACGCCCAGGATGCGCCCGTCCATTCCTGCCCGCGCTGTTTCCCCTGGGCATGAAAAAAGGTCAACAATGATTGGACATCGCTCGTACAGAAGACATCCTCGAATTTCATTTCACGCCCCTCGTCATGTTCATATGCAGCTAGATATTCGCAATGCTGATCAATGATGTCGGTCTTTGGCAACTTCGACATCAACTGACCTTCCTTCAGCCAGTGGCGCACGTGTCGCAGATTCCATCCATAAGCATGAAGCGCATCCGTCCACTTGTCGATCAGCAAAAGGATATGGCGTTTGCTTCGTTTATCCAATTTGGTTGTTAATCCAGAGCCGGTATTGATTACGATACGGCTTTCATCCCATCGCGTAATGGAGCTCATCACGACTGCAATTCGCTCGATAAACGATTCGATTTCCGCTTCGGTCTTTTGCGTCTCATAACTCTTTCCCACCCAATAGGGCGGGCTGGTAAACGTCAAGGTTGTCCTTTCTTTTCCCATCAAAAGATCGATCCGATTCGTGTTGGTGGCGTCGCCACATAATAAACGATGGTTTCCCAATTGCCAGATCTGACCCTGCTCAACGGACCATTTACGGACCAGCTCCTCCCCTTTTTCACGTTGATCGCCTGGATCAATGTACGCGTCCTGCTCCGCCCCAGCTTGTTCCAGCAAGAGACGCAGTTCGCCCTCGAGAAAGCCTATCCCGTCAAAATCCAAACCGGAAGCGGAATCCTGAGCGATCTGCTCTACATCCCATTCCAGATCCAGTTCGCTGACCCGGTTATCCAGGTACGCCAGGCGTCTGGCTTCGCCGGTCGGATCGTTCAAGTCCAGATCTTCCCGTTGAACTGCAATCAACTCACCGCGTTCTGCCTTCACAATACGCACTTGTAATCCCGCTTCCTGTGCGCCTTCATAGGTTTTATTTCCCGCGATCACGTTTCCATCTTTATCTAGAAGGATGGATCTCCCGCCGCCGATTTCCTTCAACGATTGTTGAAGCAGATCCCTTCCTCTCTTCGTGCCTTTGTTCGCATTGTGTTCATCAGGCTTCACTTGAGTCATGGATATCTCCATTCGATGCTGTTCTCTCTTCAGCAAACCTGGCAAGTTCGACCAACTCTGCATCGCTGAGTTCTGCCAGATCGTCAAATTCGATCCCTCGTTTTTTCAATTCTGCATGCAATCTCGATGTTGGCACGTGATCCCCCATCAACTCAAACGCAAGTTTGCGGTCCGCATGGCTTTTGTAATCTGGCTTCACTGCCACAGCAACGAGCGCCGTGAATATCTCTGCTCGATGCTTGAATAGTGGACCCGCCTGCATCATCCGCACCATCTCGTCAATCGCAGGGTTCTTCCTACGCCAGGTGGTGATCGCCCGATCACTGGTCAACCCCAGGTGAAAACGTGCCAGCTCGTCTTGGGTCCTCGGTTCCCTGCTGGCACGCGGGCTTCCAGCCCAGGCAATATAGGCAGCTACCCTCCATGGCCAGCCGCCGCGCATCAGCTCGAAATATTCATCCAGCCACTTGGGTGAGCCGATCCTTCCATAGAGCCCTTCGAATGCAACTTTTGCCGCTTCGCTTCTCAATCTTGCATCCTCAATTGATATTGTCACATCGTCAGGATCGGGCAGGTCCAACCCGAGTGTCAATTGATACATCGGTTTTTGAACAGGCATACAAACCTCGTTAAATAGAGAACGCCCAACATGTGGACTGCGGGCCCGCATATTGGACGTTCTAAATCATTGTAGAACGGGCGTTCTAATTTGTCAAGTATTCCACCTGGCGATACGATCCCTGGGCTCGATCCAACCCAATTTCAGAAAGTTCAAAAAGTCAATTTCCTCCGGCATGGATAAGTGATTTGTCTCCGTTAATAATGCGATTGCCTTGTCTGGATCGCTAGGCATGCGAAATTTATCGAGCTCATTGGCATCCCAAACAACCAGGTGTTTCACGAAGTATCCATCCGGCAATGCCCCTCGATATCGTTTTCTGTTTGTCACACACCAATGACTGAACTCACTCGGCCCCGTGCGGATCACCATCTGCACTCCCCACTGTGAAGGCGGGATATTGAGAAATAAATCGCACTTGATGCCCGCATAATTCAAATACATCCGCTTATACCTGTCTCCCTGCACCTCCACACGCACATCACCCGCCTCCTCCATATCGTGCACCAGCTTGTCCAGCATCGTCTTATGGACCGGTGGGATCGGCTTCCCAAACTCCAGCGGGGCCCGCGGGACAATAATCGACAAATCCGGGATCGCCAGGATCTCGATATCCTTCACGTCGGACTTCTCGCGCCGAATGGACCCCGCGATCTCGATCCGCTTGCACGCAGGTCGCAAATGATCCACCAGCGCCTCCGCCACCTTGAAAGCCACATCACGCTTCATGGAAATCTCCAAAAGATTAATTCAAGGTTATGGATTAGATCCCAAATGGAATATCGCATAAAGAATACAAAAAAATCATCTACATTGTCGAAACCATCATTGCTTGCAAATCTAACTATACTTTTATCTTCATGTACCTTGCCATTTATCAAAATAAGACCAGCACCTGGAACGATCTGAATAGGCAAGACTTTCGTGCAAACAGTCTCCAAGATTAATTCACACTTTTTCGTTCGCATTCCCGAGTACAACTTCAGCAAATCTCCTGCCTTAGTTGGTCTTTGTCTTATACGCCTGATCGTGTGACGCTTTTTTCCATCCTCGATCATCGTCACAAACCGCTTCTGAAAATTATACACTGGCATTTCTTCCTCCTATCACCTTTCCAAATATTTCTTCAATATTCTTCCTTGCTTCATCATCAGGAAGATCGACAAAAGGATCATCCATAATCACAAAAAGTTTCTTGTCTGTCAAAATCTTGCGCTTCAAGCGATAGAATTCATTCCGCTCGATTTCAATCCACTCGAATGAATTGTGCGGCAGCCCTGGAATTGTCTTGCTCTGATTTCCTGAACTTCTGGAGCAAATATGAAGTTTATCTTTCTTCTTGAAATAACGCGTTGCCATCACGCACCTCGCTTTCCCACCGCCAAATCGTATGCCTGTTGCACCTGGCGAAAAAGCACTTCATCGCCGGTTTCTTGATTATCGGGATGATATTTCTTTGCCAGGGTGAGATAAACTCTCCTCACATCTTCATTGCTCGCTGTCTCAGCTAGATTCAAAATTTCATACCACTTCTTCGCATCGGGGTCAGGGAGTGCCGCGAAACCTTTGAACGCACGGTTGATCAGCGCAGGCGAACCGTCGCGCTCGATCTGCCGCAGTGCATCGAGTGTTCGACATAACGCCCACAAATTATCCTCGACCGTGGTGTACACATCACAAGCCAGCGCCATATCGACCTTCGCGCGCTGGAAGAAGATCGCCACGCCCACATCTCCTGGCTATCTCTGCCCCGAGCGTGGATTCCCATCCAATCTCAACTCAAGATTCGAAGAGATGATCAACTCCTTCCCACCAAAGCGACGTACTTCATCAGCCAGTGTACGACGCGCCATGTGTACCGATCGGTCTTTGAATTGTGCTCGCTTGCGTTTATATGCATCTGTCCGCGGCCATCCCTCGGGCCAATATAACGGATACGATCTTGTTGAATCCATTCTCTATTATCCTTTCACTCGAATGCAACCTTCGACCGCTGACGATGAAACCGCTCCTTGAAATCCTCGATGCGCTTATGGTCCAAACGCTCAACCATGGCCAGCAACACCTGCACGCTCACGTCCCACAGCTTCACTTCATCGCACAAATCGCAACGGACAGGCATCCTGCCTTCCAAAGGACCAATTACATCCACTTCAGCAGGGTGTTCCGCATCCAGGTCAACGGCATGACGATACAGCATCAACTGCGGGATCCCATCGCCATCCCAACAGATCATTCCCAGCCGGTGCTTTTTGTCCTTGCATAAAAAAGGTTTCATGTCACTCATAATTCTCCTACTCCCCTTTCCCATCAGGAGAGGGGCAGGATGTGAGGGGGATCAGCCTCCGACCATCAAACAGCCAGGCAACGCCCACTCTGACTCGATCAGCATCAATCCGTTGTATTCCCATTCTTCGTCGATCATCCTTGGCATCCGTTTAATGAACGCGAATCGCGGGTGGCGCATGAAGATCTGGAAATAGTAGATGTGTGCCTCTTCCATGCATGCGCTCACACGCTCCGTGGGCATCAATTTCCAGATGACCAACCTGCGGAACTTGGGCCAGCCCTGACATTGAAAATCAACAGCTTCACGCGCGGGATAATCCACCTCGCCGTAGAACAGCATCAATGCTGACGTGTCATAGCACTTGACTTGGGCATAATCCAGCGCTGGTGTTGGCACGAATTGCAACATCCGAGCCTGGCTCACAGGCTTATCACTCATCAACTT
>Ga0247727_10010781_pt1 | contig 16118 bp, 20 predicted proteins | sample WisWelCaveWW1625_FD_202498 | JGI IMG/M metagenome (GOLD analysis project Ga0247727, IMG submission 202498) | Biofilm microbial communities from Wishing Well Cave, Virginia, United States - WW16-25 | ecosystem: Environmental > Aquatic > Deep subsurface > Groundwater > Cave microbial mat | place... | reverse complement strand
TGAAACGAGGATGATCGTAAGACTTCAGGAATGCCTGGCCAAGGGTTCCTCAAACAACCGGTTCCACACTAAATTTTGGCAGGATTCAGGCACGCTGAGAGTCCGACGAGAAATCCCGCATGTCAGCGCGCGTGGAAAAACCTTGCCCCTGCGCATCGCCCGCTAAGGGCGAGTGGAGCGTAGGCGCCATTGCAAAACTCGGTTGCCCTTTTTTATTCTTGTGATTGACGAAACTCCTCCCATCCCCCCTCTCGAACCGCGTCCCTCACCTCCCCCATGAATCGCAGCATAAAAAATAAATTGTGAATCGTCGCCAACCGATAGTACGACAATTCCTTCGCGCGATGGAGATGATGCAGGTACGCGCGCGAATAATTTTTGCACGTCATACATTCGCATGTTGAATCAAGCGGCGCGGTATCCAACGCATAACGCGCGTTCGCTATCGTGATGCGATTGTTTTTAATTTTATCGCGCTGCGCGGTGTCACGCGAAACAATCAATGCACCATTGCGCGCCCAACGCGTCGGCGCGGCGCAGTCGAATAAATCAATGCCGCGTTCGACGCCGTTGATGATATCTTCCAACTCGCCGATGCCGAGCAAATGACGCGGTTTGTCATCAGGCAAGAGCGGAATCGTCCAATCCAAAATCGCGTGCATGTCCGCTTTGCAGCGTCCGAGTGAACCGCCGATGGCGAGACCCTCGAACGGCAAGCCCCCAATCACGCGCGCGGATTCCTCGCGCAAGTCGCGATACGCGCCGCCTTGCACAATGCCGAATAAATTTTGATACTCGCGTTTCGTGCGCGCGTGCTGCGCCAAACAAAGCTTCGCCCACCGATGCGTGCGCCCCAAGGCTTCGTGGGTGTATTCGTACGAATCAAGCGGCGACGTACATTCATCGAACGCGAGAATAAAATCCGCGCCGAGTTGGTGTTGCATTTCAATCGAGCGTTCGGGTGTGAGCCGTATGATCGAGCCGTCAAGATGGGAATTGAAGGTTACGCCATCGTTGTCTATTTTGCAGAGGGGTGTACGATCCCCTTTGATTTCCACGTCCGCGCGCGCTTCATCTGGAAAAATAACCGCGATTTTTCCGACGCCATCGCGAATCGCCGCGCCGAGCGAAAAGACTTGGAAACCGCCGCTGTCTGTGGAAATGGGACGCTGCCAATTCATGAACGCGTGCAAACCGCCGAGCTGCGCGATCTGTTCCGCGCCGGGGCGGAGGGCGAGATGGTATGTGTTGCAAATGATGAGTTGTGCGTCGAGATTGTACAAATCTTGTGAGGTGAGACCTTTGACTGTTGCTTGCGTGGCAACGGGCATGAACGCGGGGGATTCAATGTCGCCGTGCGCGGTATGGATGACGCCGACGCGGGCGCGGGTGTTTGGAGCGCGATGTTGGATGTCGAAAGAAAGAGGCATGTGTTGAATTGTACGAGAACCGAAAAAAAATCAAAACCCGTTTTCGTTAAACGAAAACGGGTTTTGATTTTTTTTCAGTAATACACCGTTCGTACGCGGTGATACGGCTTCATTCCCTTGACATTCCCTTGGCTGCTCTCCCACAAAAACCAGTCCATCTGCAAGCTGTTTAGTTCGCGTCCGTTTTGCGTGAGCGCGTGACGCAACAATTCAACTGCCCAAATCATTCCCGCGCGAATTTCAATTTCTTCCGCGCTGTCTTTGGCAAGCGGTTTCTTGTGATCCACGCGCCGCGCGAGCGCGGGCGCGTACTGGAGAATCCCCCACGCGCGCAAAATTTGTGGCAGCTTGTAATCGGCGAACGCGGTGAGGTCTGGGAGGTTTTTGAACGCGCCCCATTTTTCGCCATTGAACGATCCGTACAAATCGCCCGCGAGAATTTGCGCGCGTTTGAAAAAATTCACAGCTCGTCCATTGTAAATTGCCGTATCGTTGAACGACGAAATGTTTTCGGCGACGAGGCGCGCAAGTTGTGTGGCATCGCCGTTCGCGGATTCCACCACACGCGCCGCGCTGCCGCCGAAATGATCGCGCAGCACACGCCCCAATTCTTGCGCGTTGCGCCAACGTTCGACGAATAATGGAATTTCTACGTTGCCGCGCAAAACGCGCGCAAGATATTCGGGTGAGATCGTTGCAAGAAAATCGGCGTCGAGGAATTTTGGATCGTGTGTCGCCGCGTGTTTGAGGGAAGCGGCAAGCGCCCAATAGCCGTCCACATCGCCGCGCACATGTTTGACGCGCCATTTTGGTTCGCCCCAAAAACAAAAATTGAGCGCGTCGAGCAAAAAAATGTACGTGACGGTTTTTTCTGTGCCGTCGAAAAAATGATGTTCGTAATTCCAACCTGGAATGGGGAGGGGACGCAAGGACAAAACTTGCGCGATGGCTTGTACGCGCTTGAGATTGATTTTTACGAACTGCGCGCGTTTAATTACGTCTGCGGTTGTTTTGAGAATGTGTAACGGGTCGGCGCGCGAGTGGAGGACGGTTGTGAGGTCGCGCGAGAGAGGTGAGGTTGGCATGGGCGGGGCGGATTGCCAACGGATATGGAAAACGGATAAGCGGATAAACGGATAGGGTTGCGCGCATCCACTTTACTTTCCGGTGGCAGCGCACTTTATCTTTGACACGAATTGTAGTTGCGTCCGAGATTTACAACAATGTCGGCGGGTGCTGTCGGGTCGCCTTTGCTAAGAATTGTCGTTGCAGGATCGAGACGGAGGAGGGTCGCGAGACGCTGCGCGGTGGCGGGTTTGTTTTTGTACATCGTAATCGTGCTCGCAGCTGCAAGCGGAATGGAACTTTTGTCCAGCGTTGTATTCACGCCTTGCCGTTTCAATGCCGTTTGGGCGATCTGCGCGTTTTTCAAATTGCCGCTGATGATTTGGATGGTCGCCCCTTCGGATTCCCAGCGAGTTGCTTCATCATCATAAGGGGCGAAAAATTCGACGAGCAGCGAATGGATTTTTTCGGCGTTGGGAAGCAGGACTTGCGCGCCTTCCGCTGTGACGAACGAAATCGTAGTGCGGTTATCAATCGCGCGCGATTTGATCTTGTCCATTTTCAATTGCGTGCCGATGTACGCGAGCGCCGCCATTTCTGTCGGACTTAGATCGGTTTGAATCGAAGCGCTCATCTCTTGATAAAGTTGGGGCCATTTTGGCAAGAGATTCAGTGAAGTCGCTTTGTCCCACATCGCGAGAATGACTTTGCGCTGCCGCCGCCCGCGGTCGTAATCGCTGGTGGTATAACGCGAACGCGCGTACCGCAGTGCGGTCACACCATCCATCGTTTGCACGCCGGGCTGAAAATTGAGGACGCCGCCGCCCTTGTCATCATAAAACGCGGCTTCATACAACGGACAATCCACATCCACCTCGACACCGCCGAGGATGTCAATCGCTTTGCGGAACGCGTCAAAGCCACCGCGCACGTAATAGTGCACGCGGATCCCCAAATTTTGTTCCACCGTTGTTTTGATCAGGTTCGGTCCGCCGCCGGGGTAATCATAATACTTGCCGTAAAAATCAGCGGTGTTGATGCGCTGTTTGCCGACGCTGGGAATGTTGACGTACAAATCGCGCGGAATCGTCAACATGCCAACCGTTTTTTCCGTTTGATTGATTGTGAGCAAGATGATGACGTCAGTGCGCCAAATGCTGGCGTTGCCGCGTTGATCAGTGCCGAGCAAAAGAATGTTGATATTTGTTGGCGGGACAAGCCCGCCATCGCGTACCGTCGCCGCTTTTGCAGGGGCAGCGGAGGCGACTTTGGCAGCGGGTGTTACGGGAATCGGTGTTTCAAGCGGAACGACGGTCTTGATTGGTGCAGATGCCGCGGGCGCAATTTTTTGTGTAAATGGCGTCGGCGTGGGGAGCATGATCGATATGAAAGGCGCGTTGTTGGTGAACGATTGATCATTCGACGCGAGGGTTGTCGAATCGCCCGGAAAAAAATACGCGTAAGCCACCAACGCCGCGACGACACAATACACGACGAGGTTGCCAACGAATAATCTTTTGAGAAGGGAGGGATGCACGTCAAAAGTGAAACGTCATAGGTCCACGGAACCTACGACGTTTTTTATTTAGAGCGGACGCGCGGCGAGGCGTTTGATTTTGCCGCCCGCGTCTTGCCAGGTGATTGTAGAGAGACCCAACTTTTGGCGCAGCGTTTCATCGCGCATGCCTGCGGCGGAATCGCGCACCGCGCTTGTCCAGCGCAACACTTCAAATGAAACTTTGCCGTCGAGACCCGCGAGACGCGCGACATCGGACAAGACATATTCGAGATTACGCGGCGTACATTCAAAAATGCGTTCACGCGGTTGATATTGTTCGACGTACTGTTTGTAGGAAATTGGAAAATCGGGCGGCAATCGCAATTTACGTTCTTTGTGCCAGCGACGCGGATCGTCGTATCGAATCATGACGAAAGGTTGATCGGGATGCGCGAGCTCAATGTCACCGAGACGAATCGCCATTGCTTCACTTTTCTTCATGCCCGTTGTGAGCAGCAGCGTGACGAGGAGATGCGGACGCGCATCCGGTTTCGGCGCGCTCAATAGATCGCGCGTTGCTTTCAAGATGCGTTCCACTTGCGCGGTATTCAAAATTTCGGGCAGGGGAACGATAACGGGTTGGTGCGCGACGGTGGAGGCGGGATCGCTTTCGGTGATCCCCTGTTCGTACAGATAGCTGAAAAAAACTTTGATGGAGGTGAGTCGCCGCTGATACGATTTCATGCTGCACGGGATCCCGCGCTGGTAGCGTAAGTAGTGCATGAAGGTTTGAATATCTTGAGTGGTCACTTCGACGACGGGTTTGTTCGATCCCATGTACTTGCGAAAAATGTTGAGGTCGCCGCCGAACGCTTTGATCGTGTTTTCGGAAAAACCTTGTTGGCGCATGTGTTCGTGAAACGCGGTGATCGCCGCGCTCAACGAAGAAGTCATGTCGAGCGTATTTGGCACAAACGTAATGGGCAAGAGTTCACCATTGCGCGGTTTGTTGGGACGAAAGAGATTGAGTTGAACAGGAGTCATGGCACACCTCTTGAGACATATGAATTGACAAGCCGTAGGGACGATAGGGTTTCTAAATTTTTCGTGTTGTACGTGACGAGTGTGAGTCCGTGATGCAATGCAGTTGCGGCGATTACAGCTTCCGCGTACATCAACGGCGCTTCGGTGTCGCCGCGCAGCTTTAATAATTCCGCCGCGCGTCTGGCAATTTCATCATTGATCGGATGCGCGATAAAGGGCATCAAAAAATCTTGCGTCTGCTTCAGATCGTTCGGCTGTGTCAACAGCCAAATTTCCAAGTGTGACCAGACGGAGGTGTGCAGGTCGCCTTGTTCGGTCAGCTGCTGCGCGAAGGTCAATGTTTCCGCGACGCCGCGCAGACAGCGAATCAATACATCGGTATCGAGCAAATAATCACTCACGCCGCGCCTTCCGTCGGGTAGGGGAGGGGGCTACGTTGCGCGCGGTTGTAAAGGTGCCGGACGCGCGCAGCTGTGCCACGTAGAGATCAATTGACGAACCGTCCAACAGGTGCGGGTATTGCGCCGCGTCCCACGCGGGATTGCGATCCAGCTTTTCAAATAAAGAGGCGACTTTTAAGCGGCGCAGCTCGCGTGCCGTTGCGCGTGCAATGACTTCACTGCGCCGTTTCGCGGGAACGAGCCGCCGCAAATCGTCCAGCACGGGGCGCGGGAAATTGACGTTGATCCGCTCCAGCAAAGGTGTATTCATAAGTCTCTAATGAAAACATCATTATTTTACACCCAATAATACACTCGTCAATAGCACAGATGTTTGAAATGTTTATTATGTATAGTTTCCGACGCGCGTTTTTGCAGGAGCTATCGGCTGGTGAATACCCACAACGCGTAGAAGGCGTTCTCTAACGCCGAGTCGGTCGCGTTAGAGAACGCTCCCTACGCGAGATATGGGTAATCACCAGATGAAAGTATTGACGTGGTGTGCGAATCCATGTTAGTGTACCGCGCAGGGGAAAATAAAGCGAGTGTCCGAAAACGATAAAGCGAAAACGACGCGCGGAGTGCGGCGGATACCCACGCAATCGGTGTTGTATGAACGCATTGTGCCGATTGCGCTGCTGATCATGGGCGTTTTGATGGTTGGAATTATTGTGATTGCGTTGGGGATTCTTTTTGGTTTGATCCAACTGTGAGGGTACGACAAATTTGTAAATTTGTCGTACGGAGGAGGAGAATGTGGGAGCGTTAAACGCCATCGTGCCATTTGCGAGTGCAGTGCTGCTCGCGTTTCTCACGTATGATTTGTATCGGCGCTATCAACATTATCAAGGCAGCCATCGCCATTTGTTGTTTTGGGCGATTGGGCTGGGTATGTTTGGCGTGGCGAGTTTGTGCGATGGCTTGTTGGAATTGGTGTGGAGTGAATTGGCGTTTATTGGATGGTATTTGTTCGGGGCGATCTTGAACGCGGCGTGGATTGGACAAGGCACGCTGTTTCTTTTGGTACGGAAGCGATGGGTGATTTTTACGGCGACCGCGCTCGCCATGTTGAGTATTGTGACAGCGGTGCTGATGCTTTCAACTCCGTTGCAAGCGGAAGCATTTCGGCTCGGGATTCCCATCGCGGATCAATATCAGGAAATTTTGCCGCGTGATGCCCTCGTGCGCCGCGCGACACCGATCTTTAATATCTATGGCACAATCCTGCTGGTCGGCGGCGCGCTGTATTCGGGCTACTTGTTTTATCGCAAAAAGATTTTGCCGAATCGCGTGATGGGCAATATATTGATTGCAGCTGGCGCGTTGGCAATCGCGTTAGCTGGATTATTGACCCGCTTCGGACTAGGACAATTTCATTCGTACGCGCAATTGTTTTTCGCCGTATTGATGTACTATGGATTTATTCTCGCGAGCAAACCAGCGGCGGTGCAAGAGAATGAGCGTCTGCCACAGACGAAACCCGCAGCTGCGAAATAAAAAAACCGCGCAGCCGATTCAATCGGCTCCGCGGTTTTTTGTTTACTTGTCATTCTGAACGGAGTGAAGAATGACATTGATCATGTCAAAACGCGTTTGTGCTGCACGCGCAAACACATGCCCACTACCGTTTCCAATCCAGCTGCTTCTGCCATGTCCGCCGCGTCGTAATTTTCCGTGCCGGGCTGCATCCACACCACTTGCACATTTTTTGCGATCGCTTGCTGCACGATTTCGGGAATGTGTTCGGGACGCCGAAAAATATCTACAATGTCCACGCGTTCAGGGATGGACAAGAGATCGGGATACGCGCGTTCGCCCAACACCTCTTTTTCGTTTGGATTGACGGGGATGATGCGATAGCCGCGTGCTTGAAGATAGAGCGCAACTTCGTGTGAGGGACGCGCGGGATTGCTGGATAAACCAACCACCGCGATGGTTTCTGCTTCTCGGAGAATTTTTGAAATGGGATCCATGCCTCACCCTGATTTGTTCAAGACCGTCATATCCACACCGAGTTCCTGCATCAAGACGGGAATATAATAATTTTCGGGCGCGCCGCCTTCAAAGCGAATGGTCTCGTTTAGAACAGTCAGCGGCACGCCATAGACCTCATACTGCTGCCCAAGTTCGGGATACTCGCTAATTTCGATCATGTCTGCGCGAATATTTGGATTTTCAATTGCCATACGATTGGACAGTCGCACCGCGACCGGACAATGGGGTCAGGTAGGGGTCGTGAAAACTTGGAGATGCGCGGGCTGTGTGACTTGAGCGACTAACGCGCGGCTGGCGGGCGAGAGCTGTGAGTCGCCCGACGAGACATCGAGAATCGCGCCAATGAACGACATGAACTCATGCCCCGATGGGACGCCATAAAAACGAATGCCGTAATCGCGTTCGCGTAATTCGACGGCGCCGTTTTCGTTTTCGATTTCTTCCACGCGGACAACCGCGACGGCGGGAATCCGCGCGATGGCATAACGCGCCGCTGCTTCGCGATCAATGGCATAATTCTGCGTCACAAGCTCGAGCTTGTTGCCCAGCGGCACAACTTCGTGGACAATTTGTGCAGTGATGTCGCACGTTTCGCAGTCGAGCGCTTGTGTGAAAAAAACGAGACGCACGCGTTCCGACATTTCCGCAAATTCTTGGCGCAAGGCGTCTTGCGCCTGGGCGTTCAACAGTGGCATGGGGTTCACGTAAAAAAGAGCGCAATGTACGAAACATTGCGCTCTTGATTTTCAATTCAGTGGTCAACGCGGCGCGCGCAAAATAGCATCCACCAATGCAGCGGCAGTTTCTTGCGCGTGTTCATCCGACGCGTTCTCTTGTGTGCTTTCGATACATTCGAGCGCGTATTTTGTCGCGACGAGTCCGCTCACGCCGCGCACAGCTTGTTGAATCGCGGCGAGTTGATCGAGAACATCGCGGCAGGCGCGATCCTCTTCGATCATGCGTTGAATCCCGCGCGCTTGCCCTTCGATGCGGCGCAAGCGTTTTACAATTTCGTCGCGCGTGTCTTGGGATTCCTCACGCGCCCGGACGCGCGTGGTCGAGCGAATGGTTTTGCTCGGCATGGGAGTTTAGTTTGCGGCGACGGGCGCGGGCGCGTTCAAGATGGCTTCAAGTTTTGCGCGTAATGCTTCTTTGGGTTGTCGCGGCACGCCGACCATGCGATCCACTTCTTTGCCGTCTTTGAAAAAGATCAAGGTGGGAATGCCCATGATACCAAATTTTGTCGGCGTCATTGGATTCGCGTCGGTGTCCATTTTTGCGACGAGCGCTTTGTCGCCGTATTCGTTCGCGAGTTCCTCAACGAACGGCGCAATCATGCGGCACGGTCCGCACCACGCCGCCCAAAAATCTACTAACGCGGGTTTGTCCGATTTCAAAATCGTTGTTTCAAAATCTGTGTCGCTCACATGCACTGGTTTTTTATCCATTGGAATTTCCTCCTGAGTGAAATTGTTTCGGTAGGATACCCCCGTAGGGTATGCCGTCATTTTATTGAGTTTCAAAGCGGCGTCAATTCTTACGCATCAAAAAAGTGTCGCCATCGCGACACTCTTGTAGTTACGCTTCGTTTTCGTCGAACAACGGGTCTTCCAGCACATCGCTAAAGTCATTCTCGTACTCGGACAACATGCGGGCGATGCGAATGACATCATCGGCATTGATCGGCGGGGCGTGACGATAGTGCGTCCACTCTTGGGCGTCGAGATCAGTAACGTAGGTTCGCACGGAATTTCGATTCCAGACCGCGATGACAAGGCGTTGTGACATGCACATGGGGCAGCGTAAATTAAAAACGCCGTTCCGCGTGGAGGATTCGAGCGTCGCAATGTCTTGGGAACGGAAACGGCGCATACAACCGGGGCATCGCAAGCGCCGCGCCATCAGCATCGTAATATCGGACAACCGATTTGTATTGCTCAATTCGCCTCATTCTCCCGTTCGATCATCACCGGAACATGCGCGGTGACTTCGGGGTGTAGTTTGATTGGCACGCCGCGCTGTCCCAAATCTTTGATCGGATGATCGAGTTCGATTTTGCGTTTGTCAATGTTGATTTTGTGTTCGTTTTGCAAGCGCGCCGCAATGTCCGCCGCCGTTATCGCGCCAAACAACCGATCATTCGCGCCTGCTCGTACTTTGAAGTTGAGTTGGAGCGCATTCAGTACGTTTGCGAGTAATTGTGCTTCCTGCAACGTTTCCGCGTCACGTTTCGCCGCAGAGAGTTTTAACGCTTCTGCTTGTTTCACTGCCCCTGCAGTGGCGAGCACCGCCAGACCACGCGCCAATAAATAATTGCGCGCATAACCATCGGCCACATTTTTTGTTTGTCCGGCTTTGCCAATGCTTAGCACATCTTTGACCAAAAGAACTTGCATGTTTCCTCCTATGTCCAACTATTCTAGCATACGCCCGCTTTTAGGACAATTCGCCCCTTGCAGCGGGCCGCGCGCGGTGTTATACTTTTTTTACATGAGTCTTTCTGTGAACGAGTCGCAAACTCTCACCCTCGATCCTTCGATCTTGATGCAATTGCAAGAAGAGGAACGTCAACGCCTTGCCCATGCCTTGATGCACGGACCCGGTCAAATCCTGGCGAACGCGCTGACGGAACTTGAATATGCGGTGCCGCTTTTGGAAAAGAATCCGCAAGTCGCGCTGGCGGGTTTGCATGCGTTGCGTGGTGAATTGCGCGAGGGGTTGGCGCAATTGAAAAATTATGTAGCGGAATTGCAGCCGCCGCTTTTGGACGAGATGGGGTTGGGTGCGAGTATCAAGCAGTATGTTCGTCAATTTGCGGATCGGACGGGGCTGCGCGCAGAGTGTCATGGCTGCGAAAATTTTCATGATCGGTATCCTGCGACAATTGAAATGGCGTTGTTTCGCATTTTGCAAGAGGCGCTAACGAATGTCGAGACTCACGCGAAAGCGACCTCTGTGCGCGTCGAACTCGCGCGCAGTGCATCCCAACTGCAAATGACAATTCAGGATAATGGACGTGGGTTTGCGCCGCGCGCGCACCGCTTGCCCAAAAAACGGCAATTGGGTTTGATCGTGATGCGGGACCGCGCGGAATTGTTGGGTGGACAGATGCAACTGTTCTCGGAACCGGGACGCGGCGTCCAGTTAAGCGTAACGATTCCTTATCATGGGCATGCGAATGAAGCTGCCGAGGGGGGGAGACAAATTCATGAGCGGACAGACAACCACGGCGCGCGGGCGGAGCGCGCAGCCAACACCGACGGCAAAAGACAAGAAAGCCAACTCAAGTCGCCCACAACCCAACGCGCAAAATCTCAACGCGGGAAAAACGGCGAAAAGTAAAACAGCTGCGGCAGAGGTATCAAAAGCCGAAGCGCCGCGCAAAATTTCAATTTTGATTGTGGATGATCATCCCGTCTTTCGCGGGGGCTTGCGCGCATTATTGGAATTGGATGACACGATCCAAGTACTCGGCGAAGCGCAGGATGGACCCCAAGCGTTAGAGATGGCGCGCGCGCTCAAGCCGCAGGTGATTTTGATGGATGTGAATTTGCCGGTGATGAATGGGTTGCAGGCGACACGCGAACTTACCGGGGATCGTTCCGATGCGGCGGTGATCATTTTGACTGCCTATCACGATGACGAACAAATGCTGCATGCGGTGCGCGCGGGCGCGTATGGCTATTTTCCCAAAGAAGTCGCGCCGAGTGAATTGTTGAATGCAATTCGTACAGTGAGTCGCGGCAATTATGTGTTCAATGATGAAGTGCTGGCGAAACCGCAAGTGGCGAATTGGTTGCTGCATCAATTTGAAACGATGCAAGTGGGCGCGGAAGATGCGCCCGAAGAAACTTTCCGCGCATTGTCGGCGCGTGAAATGGAAATTTTGAAATTGATCACAAAGGGTTTAAGCAACAAAGAAATCGCGAAAGCATTGGGCATCAGTCGCCAAACGGTAAAGAATCACATGACTTCGATTTTGCGAAAACTTGCGGTGAATGATCGGACGCAGGCGGCGGTTTACGCATTGCGGCGTGGTTGGATTCGCTTGCAAGATACAAAGTTATGAAGGATCGGAGATGCCACGCACGGAGACGTTCCACCGGAACGTCTCTACAAGTGCGTGGCATCTCGTCACAAATTGGATCGGATATGGCTACTGAGTCGTTGACAGCAGGGGCGCAAATGCAAGCCACTGCCACCGAACTGTTATCCGAAGTGGAACAGTTGCGGATCGAGTTGCGCGAGATTGAAGTGTTGATTCGTCAGACGACGAATGAGATTGAACGGCAAGGACAAAAACAAGCTGAATCGTCTTCGCGTCTGCGCCAAGTGGAAGCGAATTACGAATCGTACACGCGTGAAGATGTGCGGCAAGCCTACGCGACGGAACGGGACGCGCAATTGAAATTGTTGTTGATGCGTTCGCAGTTGGAACAGTTTCAATCTAAACATCGCCAATTGGATCGCTACATTCAGCAATTACGCAAGCTGCATGATCTTTCTTCACGCATTGCGGAATCGGCTGTAGGGAATGAGGGCGAAACATCGCCGGGGCGCATCGTGTCCGATCACGACGCGGTGATTCAAACGATTGAAGCGCAAGAGTCGGAACGGCAGCGTTTGGCACAACAGATGCACGATGGTCCGGCACAATCGTTGACGAATTTGATTTTGCAGGCAGAGATCGTCGAACGTTTGTTTGACGCGGAACCCGCGCGCGCGCGTACCGAATTGGGACAGTTGAAAACGTCCGCGAATGTGACATTTCAACGTGTGCGCGATTTTATTTTTGCGCTGCGTCCGATGATGTTGGACGATCTGGGTTTGCTGCCGACAGTACGGCGTTATACACAGCAGTTCGAGACGGTGAACAAGTTGCCGGTGACGCTGGCGTTGAATGGAGATCGCGCCCTCGCGCCGTATATCGAAGTGACAATCTTTCGTTCGATGCAAGAGCTGTTGACGAATGTGGCGAAACACGGGAACGCATCGCGCGTCCAAGTGACGTTGGACTTGAACGCGGAACCGACAGTTGTGATTGTGGAAGATGATGGGAGTGGCTTTGATGCCGCGCAAGTGTTGGCGCGCGCGAGAGAGCGTGGGGGTTCGGGCTTGGTGACGTTGGAAAAGCGCGTCGAGATGCTCGGCGGAAACATCAATTATCAAACGGCGACGGGACGCGGGACGCGCGTGAGGGTGCTGATTCCTTCGAAATAAACTTGGCGCGGGTACTAAAATCTTATTGCAGTTCCATGTTGCATCGTCTAAAGTGGTGGGGTCAAAAGTGTATTTTTTGACCTCACTTTTTGTTCTTTGATAGTATGGCTGTCAAAAGAGTCGGATGTTCCATGAATCCAAATGAACGCGGGGCAAGTCTCGTTGAGTTTGCCTTGACTCTGCCACTGTTGTTGCTGGTTCTGGTTGCCGCTGTGGATTTAGGGCGCGCCTTTTACACATATGTCGCAATCACGAATGCGGCGCGTGAAGGGGCGCGGTTTGGAGCATCCTTTCCGTCTAATACGAGTGGCATCCGCGATCGGGTCCGCAAAGAAGTTGAAAATACGAATCTAACAATCCCAGACGGACAAATTGCTTCGCCACAATGTTACACGTATGTGGACGATTCTTATGCCTATGGTTCAAGTGTCGCCTGTAGCTCGGCAGTGAGTGGCGACTATATCAAGGTGCAAGTCAATTACCCATTTAATTTCATTACTGGCTATGTCATTGGGCTTGGTTCAGTTACGATGTCGCAATCCGCGACGATGGCGATTCACGAATGAAACACGGATTTCAATACTTGATTTCCAAAACGCACACCGACTCGGCAGGTGTCGCATTGGTTGAGTTCGCATTGGTGGTGCCGCTGCTTTTAGCAATCATTTTTGCGACCTTTGATTTAGGTTGGGCAGTGTACGCGAACAATACAGTTTCGCTTGCGGCGCGGGAAGGCGCGCGCAAGGGTATAATTAGTACTGCTTCAGAAAGCACGATTGATGCTCATGTCCAAACTATTGCCACGGGATTGAATTTGCAAGCGAGTGATATTGATGTCAATCGTCATACGGACAGCGGAGTTGACTATGTTACCGTCACAGTGGACTATACCTATTCGCCTTTCACACCCTTTATTTCTATTTTGCTTTCGGGGGGAACCATAACCCTTACCGGCAAAGCAACAATGTACGTCGAATAAAAAAGAGGTCACACATTATGAAAACGCATCGCCCTACACAAGAAGAAGGTCAATCTATCGTCCTCGTCGCGCTGGCTCTCGTTGCCCTAATCGCCATCGCTGGTTTGGTGGTGGATGGTGGACGTGACTATGGCGCGCGACGCCAAAGCCAAAACGCGTCAGATGGCGCAGCGTTTGCGGGCGCAGCTGTGCTAGCCGCGCGTACAGGGAATGGTTCTGGTGATGACGATGATGTTCGCGATGCTGTCACTGCGTTTGCACTTAACAATGGTGTCACTGCGACAAGTGATATTGAGGCCTATTACATGATTTTTGGGCAGACCAATCCCTCTACTTTTGCGATAGGAGGTACGGTCATTCCAAGCGACGCAAATGGCGTCTGGGTTAGAACCACCATCCGGTTTCAACCCTTCCTCATTACTGTCTTGGCAGGTGGTGGAAATGTCGAAGCCAAGACGTACGCGATTGCCAAAATTGGAACTTTGACAAGCCCCGGTGGAATGAGACCGGTAACGGTGCAAGATCCCGAGTCCATAGGTGAACCACCCTGGGAATATGGTGATCTGGAGACCCTTCAAGGAGGAAATACCGGACCCGGGAATTTTCAATGGCTGAACCTTGATGGGATCAACGACGATTTGAACAGCTGTCCTAACCCTGATACGCCGGGTTTAGAATGGGATCTCGACAACGATAATAGTCCAACGATTGATGAGGAAATTGATGTCAACGATCTGACGATTTGTGGCAATCCCGGTCAGCATGCAGGCGTAAAAGATACACTTCAAGAGTGGTTTGACGATGATGCCGATGGTCCGCACCTGTGGTTGATTCCAATTTACGATACAGTCGAAAATCAGGGCAACAACTTTCGGTATCATATTGTCAAATTCGCCGTCTTTAATATGACCGGCTATGACTTTGGGGGGAGCCATCATGAGGGTGATCCCTGCAACCCCCAACCACCCGGCAACAAGTGCATTGTCGGCACGTTTGTGAGGTATGCCACACTTGCGGACATTAATGAGGGCGAAAACTGTTATACCGCTGAAGTAGATGTGTGCGGCGCCAAGTTGACCGAATGAAACCGCCATAACGACAAGCGGCTTGCAAAGGGGGAACGGACGCAAGCCGCTTGTTTTTTGTAAGACAAAAAATTGCCCGGCTGAACTCGCAATAGGATGCAGTTATGAATACACGCACAACTCGTGTTCCCATTACGTTTGCTTTCACGCTTGGCGTTCTCGCGTGTGTCGCTCTCGCCGTTCTCTTTCTCACGATGCCAAGTTCTTCCGTTTTTGCTGCAACTCAAACGTTGAAGCAAGACACGGTGGCGGATTTCAACCCCGGAACATTTTTTCACACCGGTTTAACACAAAGTACTTTGCCCGGCGGCGCAGGCGATGGGAATGGCGAAGTCCGCCTGTTAAACATCGGGATCAATCCTGCGACATGGCAATCCAATGGAAATACAATGGGCTTGCCCAGCACAGGGTTGTGGGGTCACGCGGCTGTTTTTTACAATGGGCGAATTTATGTGAGCGGCGGCTACAATGGCACGAACGCCACTGCCGGTGTTTATTACACAACCATCAAAGCAAATCACAATTTGAATGATTGGACCGCTACTAGTTCTTTGCCCCAAGCGCGCTATGTGCATGCCATGGCTGCGCTTGATGGTTATCTCTATGTGATGGGTGGGGTTGATTCGCAATCCGATTCAACCAAGACGGTGTACAAGGCAGCCATTAACGGGGATGGAACGTTAGGCACATGGACTACGACAAATGATTTGCCCGTGCTCGTCGCAGATGTTGGGCTTTATGGCACGAGTGCGGTGAGCACCGCTGGGCGCGTCTATGTAATCGGCGGACATAATAATAGCGGCGGCTCGCTCGACAAGGTTTATATCGGCACGCCTAGCGGTAGTGGAAATCTTACATGGACGACTGCGAGTGGGACTTTACCCGATCGTGTAGCAGAACACAGCGCGGCGGTCTCAGTGAATCGCATTTATCTCGCGGGTGGTGTGGACAACAGTGTGATACCTCCTGAATATTCCCCCAATGTGCATTTTGCGACTCCTGCTGGATCGGGGGATGTTACGAGCTGGAGCGCCCCGTCGCTCATGCCCTATAATCTTGTGCTCGCCAGCGCGGCTACCTTTGCTGAGGAGATTTATATCGCGGGGGGCGCGAACAATACCGGTGGCACACCGCTTGACAGTATTCTCTCCAATTTGATCAACGCCGATGGAACATTGACCAATGCAAATTGGTACACGAACGAAGACCTGCTCTCTTCGCCGCGTATTCGAACGGCAGCGGTTATGAGCAACGACGGGTGGCTTTACATCATTGAAGGTGGAAGCGGCACGAATGGGCTTACCCCGCTTACGACAATTGATTACGGTCCCACCGCTTCTACCAGTGGCGCGGCATTCGCAG
>Ga0247727_10010780_pt1 | contig 16118 bp, 12 predicted proteins | sample WisWelCaveWW1625_FD_202498 | JGI IMG/M metagenome (GOLD analysis project Ga0247727, IMG submission 202498) | Biofilm microbial communities from Wishing Well Cave, Virginia, United States - WW16-25 | ecosystem: Environmental > Aquatic > Deep subsurface > Groundwater > Cave microbial mat | place... | reverse complement strand
GCCCAGGTGCCGAGCGCCAGCACCTCGACGTAGTTGCCGTCGTTGCTCAGGCTGTAGCGTGTCACAAAGGCGGGGCTGAACGCGGCGTAGAGCCCCGTCAGCAGCGCCGTGCTGGGGCCCGACACCAAAAGCGCCAGACGAAAGAGCCCCGCGACGTAGGCGAGATAGAACAGGACCGAGGCCAGCGCGAAGGCCGAAGCGGGGTCGAGCGCGGTGGCGAGGAGCGCCGCGACATGCGACTTCAGGGTGCCGCTGTACGGCACCTGCGGCACGAAGACGAGGCGCTCGCTGCCATCCAGGAGATGGAGCGCCACGATGCCCGACAACGCGCCATCCGCGGTCACGGCCGCTCCGGCGCCGCTGGTCACGACCGGGAGCCGGAAGAAGAAGGCGAGGGCCAGCACGAGTCCCAACGCCTTCGTCGTGGCGCCGAGCGGCGCGCCCCTGAACGTAGACCACCGGCCGAGCAGCCACACGGCCACGGAGGCCATCAGCCCCGCGAGCAGCACGACCGGGGGCAGCGCCGCGAGGAGCGCGGGCCGCCACGGCTCGGCCACGTCGAACCAGCGCAGGCACAGTAGCACCCACAGCAACGCGGCGGCCGCGCCGGCCCGGGCGGGGGCGTCTTTCATCGGCCCAGAGAGGCTAGCACGAGCGTGGTGAACGGCATCACCACGGCGCGTGCGCGCGGTTGACACCAGCCGGAGCGCATGTCACTTTCCTCGCGGATGAAGCTCCTGATCGTCGGCAATGGCGGCCGCGAGCACGCGCTGGCGTGGAAGATCCGTCAGAGCCCGCTGGTGAGTGAGCTTTACTGCGCGCCCGGTAACGCGGGCATCGCCGATATCGCCGACTGCGTGCCGATCGACGCCTCGAACATCGTCGAGGTGGCCGACTTCGCCCAGACGATCCGGGCCGACCTCACCGTGGTCGGGCCGGAGCTACCGATGGTGCTGGGCATCGGCGACGAGTTCCTGCGCCGCGGCCTGACGATTTTTTGCCCCTCGCGCGGTGCCGCCGAGATCGAGGGCTCGAAGGCCTTCGCCCGCGAGTTCATGACCCGCCGCAAGATCCCGTCGCCGCGCTACGAGGTCCGCGCCACGCTCGACGAGGCGCTCGATTTCGTTAAGCGAGCGCCCTTCGGCTTCCCTTTCGTCGTGAAGGCGGACGGCCTCGCCGCGGGCAAGGGCACGCTGGTGGTCCAGGACGCAGCCGCGGCGCGCACCGTCGTCGACGAGATGATGGCGGAGAAGAAGTTCGGCTCCGCCGGCGCGAAGCTCGTGATGGAGGAGTTCCTGGAAGGCGAGGAGGTCTCGTTCCTGGTGTTCTCCGACGGCTCGCGCGTGGTGCCGATGGCCTCGGTCCAGGACCACAAGCGCGCGCTCGACGGCGACCAGGGCCCGAACACCGGCGGCATGGGGACGGTGTCCCCCACCACCAACATCAGCCTCGACGGCCACAAGCGCATCATGCAGGAGATCGTGCTGCCCACGATCGCCGGCCTCGCCGAGGAGGGGCGCCGTTTCCAGGGGGTGCTGTTCGCGGGGCTGATGATCACCGAGACGGGGCCGAAGGTGCTCGAGTTCAACGCGCGCTTCGGCGATCCCGAGACGCAGGTGATCATGGCGCGGATGCGGACGGACATCGTGCCGATCCTCCAGCAGTGCGCGACCGGCGCGCTCGGCGACACGCGCCTCGAGTGGGCCAAGGAGCCTGCGGTGTGCGTGGTGCTAGCGAGCCGCGGCTATCCGGAAACGCCCGAGACCGGCAAGGTGGTGAGCGGGCTCGACGCGCTCAAGGAGTGGAAGGACGTCGTCGTGTATCACGCCGCGACGAAGCGCGAAGACGGCGCCGTCAAGACCGTCGGCGGCCGGGTGCTGGGCGTCACGGCTCTCGGAGCCAACCTCGAGGCCGCGATCGCGCGCGCCTACGAGGCGATCGAGCGCGTGAAGTTCGACGGGATGGTGTTCCGGCGCGACATCGGCACGCGGGCGCTCGCCCACCTGCACGGCTCGAAGCCGGCCTGAGGCTCGGCCGCGGGCTGCGGAGCGCCGCTACTTTGAAACGCCTGCCAGCCCCGCGGACACGACCTGAAAGCGCAGCACGTCGGCCGACGAGCCCGGGCGGATGCCGGAACGCGTCTCGAGCGCGACGCCCTCGAGATCGACGATGCCGGGCAGCAGAACCAGCTCCACCACGCGTCCGGGGCGCAGCAGGTCGCCAGGATCGACGCGCAGCGTGCGCAGGCCGCCGTCGTAGGTGATCCGCACGGCGTCGAGGGAGTTGTCCCCAGGCTGCGGGCGGCCCGCGTAGCGGAACAGCACGCGATCCTTGAGGCTCGCCTCGTCCATGTCGCGGCTGAACTGCACCAGGAACACGCTTCCCGGGGGCACCTCGCGCTCGCCGTCGAGCGGCAGCGAGAAAGCGACGACCGGCGGACGCCTCGGCCTGGGAGGGGGTGGCGGCGTAGGCTCCGGCTTGGCCTCGACGGCCAGCTGGACCTCGGGCGGCTTCGTGAGCACGACGTCGATCGCCTCCAGCGTGACGACGTGGTTGCTGACGCGCACCCGGCCCATGATCTGCAGCCACTTGCCCGTGTCCCGCTTCAGACTCGCGTCGAGGCTCCAGCCCGAGCCCTTGGGCTTCTTCCCGGTGACCCAGACCGCGAACACGTCGTCCTTGATCACCCAATCGGACGAGCGCGCCCGGCTCGCCGACGGCAGGTCGCCAAAGAGGTTCTCGCCGCGGAACTGGCCGCGCACGTTGACGGTTTTGCCGTCGTAGCGCTCGGGTTTCGTCACCAGGTCCTCGAGCGTGGCGTCCGGCGAGTCGGGGCGCTTCTTCGGCTTGTCGTCGGGAGGACCGAGGTATCCCCAGATCGCGATGTAGGTGATCGCCTGGCCGTTCTCGTCCTGCCCGCGACCGACCGAGCCCGTCACCTCGACCTCGCGCCCGACCCACTGCCGCGCTTCCTGCTCGAACTGTGAGGCGAGCTCCTGGCGCGGGAACACGTACAGGTAGCCGCCGAACGTGCCGCGCAGCCCGAAGCGCTGCTGGCGGCCCGTCAGGATCATCTCGAACGGGCCGCGCGTACGCACGGCGCGATCGGTGTACTGGTCGGGCATGTCCAGGAGCGAGTCGACCGAAACCTCGATCGTGGGCCCGTAGCGCCCTTCGTACTGGCTCACCTGCGCGGCGATGGGGGCGGAAACGACGGCGCAGCCGAGCGCCAGGGCGAGTGCTCGAGCAGGCCGGCTCATGGGGCCCAGTATAGGCACAAATCCAGCGCCCGGTGACGAGGCTCACTTGACCCGAATGTGAGCCGCGTGCTACGGTCGGCGGCAGCGGTTTCCCGCAAGCCCCGAAGAGACAGGGACTTGCGGGGGAGCCAACGATGAAGCTTCGCGTGCTGGGCTGCTACGGAGGAAACGCCCCCGAACTCGGGATGACGTCTTTCCTCGTCAACGACACGGTCTGCCTGGACGCGGGTTTCGTCTCGGGCGCCCTCAGCCTGCGCGAGCAGGTCCGCGTCAAGGACGTTCTGATCTCCCACTCGCACCTCGACCACACCTGCTCGCTGCCGTTCCTAATCGACAACAACTTCTCGGCGCAGGGCTTCACGCTGCGGATCTACGCGATCGCCGAGGTGATCGCGTCGATGAAGAACCACCTCTTCAACAACCACACCTGGCCCGACTTCACCTGCCTGCCGAACGACCTGACGCCGGTGCTCAAGCTCGTGGAGATTCCGGAGGAGCGGGCCTTCAAGGTGAACGGCCTCTCGGTGCGGGCGATCCGCGTCTCGCACAGCGTGCCCACCACCGGCTTCCTCGTCGAGGACCGGGTCGGCACGCTGGCGTACTCGAGCGACACGGCCCCCACCGAGCGCTTCTGGGAGGCGGTCAACCGCGCGCGCAACCTCAAGGCGGTGATCGTCGAGACGTCGTTCCCGAACGAGCTGCAAGACCTCGCCAACGTGTCGGGACACCTCACGCCCCAGACGCTCCACAGGGAGCTCGGCAAGCTCGCGCGCGACGTGCCCGTCTACCTGTACGGGGCCAAGCCACGCCACCTCGCGCGCATCCGCGCCCAGGTGCGCTCGCTGAAGCGGCGCAAGCTGGCATTCCTGGTGCAGGGCAAGACGTACAAGTTCTGAAGCTCCGGGGGGCAAGGGGGGGCGGGTTGCCCCCCCTTGAGTTCAGCCCAGGCCGTCTTGCCGTTCTCCATTGTCCGTTGTCCGTCACTCTTCAAGTTCCGCTCGTGAAGGTGCACGAAGAGTGCCTTTTTTGATCTGGTGGCTTCACCCGCAGTCCCCCGTGAACCGCTTGCCTGTCGGCCGTTAGACTTCGAGACGGCTGAGGCTCATCAGGCTGCCGGCGAGGCCCACGGCCATGCCTCCGGCGACCAACAGCACCGCGATCGCGGGCGAGAGCGCGAGCGTCGCGTGGGGCAGCAGGTCCGACGTCGCGAGGTTGCCCGAGAGCTGGGCGAGCGCCGTCCACAACAGGAAGGACGCGACGAGCCCGCCGAGCCCGCCCTGGACCACGCCCTCGGTGACGAATGGCCCTTTCACGTAGGCGCGCGTTGCGCCCACGAGGCGCATGATGTCGAGCTCGTCCTCGCGCGCGTAGATCGTGAGGCGGATCACGTTCGAGATGGTGAACACCGCGGCCAGCACCAGGATCCCTCCGAGAAACGCCCCCACCACGCGCACCAGCCGGACTCCGGTCGTGAGCCGCTCGATCCACAGCAGGTCGTACTGGATCTCGCGCACGCCGGGGACACCCGTGAACGCCTTCGCCAGCCGCTCCACCTCCGCGGGCGACTGAAGGCTCGGCCGCAGGCTGACCTCGAACGACGCCGGGAACGGATTCTCGCCCAGGTCCTCGGGCAGCGAGCTCAGGTCGCGGAACATCGCGCGGAAGCGTGCGAGCGCCTCCTCGCGGGTGACGAGCTCGAGGACAGCCACGGCGGGATCCGCGCGCAGGCGGTTCTCGAGGCTCGCGCGCACGCGCTCCTCGAGGCTGTCCTCGAGGTACACGATCACCTGCACCGTCTCGGTCCAGCGCGTGACGAGGCCGGAGAGCGCGCTCGCGACCGTGAGAAAGGCGCCCAGCACGAACAGGCTCACGGCGATCGTGCCGATCGAGACCGCGTTCACCAGACGGCTGCGCCACAGGCTGGTGAGCGCCTCGGAGACGAAGTAGGAACAAGCGCGCAGGAGCGCCATCGGGAGGCGGATTATAATCCGCCGCATGGCCGTGCTGATCGGGATCGCGGGCGGCACCGGGTCGGGCAAGACGTCGCTCGCGGTGAAGATCCGCGACCGCGTCGGCGAGGACCGCTGCCTGCTGCTGGCGCAGGACGCGTACTACAAGGACGGCAGCACGCTCACGCCGGCCGCGCAGGCCGCGATCAACTACGATCATCCGGACGCCTTCGACACCTCGCTCTTGGTGCAGGACCTGCGCGACCTGCGCGCGGGCCGCCCGGTTCCGTACCTGACCTACGACCACGCGAGCTACGCGCGGCGGGTGCAGCCCGACCCGCTGAAGCCGAAGCCGGTCGTGATCCTGGAGGGCATCCTGGTGCTCGCCGAGGAGCCGCTGCGGCGGCTGATGGACATCCGCCTCTTCATCGACACCGACGCCGACGTGCGCATCCTGCGCCGGCTGCAGCGCGACATCCACGAGCGCGGCCGCTCGTTCGAGTCGGTGCAGCGCCAGTACCTCGAGTCGGTGCGCCCGATGCACCTCGAGTTCGTCGAGCCGTCCAAGCGCTACGCCGACCTGATCATCCCGGAGGGCGCCGAGAACGAGGTCGCGCTCGAGGCCGTGGTGGCGCGGGTCCGGGCCATGCTGGCGCGCTGAGCGACGACCCCCACTCATGCGGAAGCCACCCGCCCCCTCTCGAGCGAGATCACGCGCTTGCCCATGCGTTGGATCATTTCGCGGTCGTGCGTCGCCACCACGACGGTCGTGCCGCGCGCATTCACGTCCAGGAACAGCCGCATGATCTCCTGCGCCATCTCCGGGTCGAGGTTGCCCGTGGGCTCGTCGGCCAACAGCAGCATCGGCTCGTTGATCAGCGCGCGCGCGATCGCGACCCGCTGCTGCTCACCCCCCGAGAGCTGCAACGGGTAGGCGTGCATCTTGTGGTGCAGGCCCACCGCCTTGAGAGCGGCGAACGCCCGGCGCTTCTGCTCGCGCTGCGGCACGCCGAGGATGCGGAGCACGAACGCCACGTTCTCGATGATCGTCTTGCGTTTGAGCAGCTTGAAGTCCTGGAACACGACGCCGATCGAGCGGCGCAGTTCGGGGATCTGGCCGGCCGGGATCGCGGTCACGTTTCGCCCGCCTACGAGGATCTGGCCCTGCGAGGGCAGCTCCTCGCGGAACACCAGCTTCAGGAACGTGGTCTTGCCGGCTCCCGAGGGCCCCGTCAGGAAGCAGAACTCGCCCTTGTCGACGTTGAGCGTCACGTCGGCGAGCGCCACCGACTCGCGGTCGTACTGCTTGTAGACGTGGAAGGCCTGTATCATCGGCAGGGGCTCGCGCCGGCCGCGATTATAGCGGCGGTCGGCACGGGCCCCGATTCACGTGGAGGCCGCGCTGCAATCGCTCGTTCCGACCGATGGCTTTCGTCCCCCCGCGTGGTTCACGGGCGGACACCGACAGACGCTCCTCGGTTACTGGCTCAGGCGGCTGCTGCGCTGGCGCCTCCCCGCGGAAGACCTCGTGGTCGAGGCCGCCCAGGGCGTGCTGCTGCTGCTGCGCGCCACCTGGCAGCCAGGTCCGCGCGAGGATTACCCGGCACTGCTGCTCGTTCACGGTCTCGGGGGGACCGACGCGTCGTCGTACGTCGTCTCGACCGGCCGGCTCGCCTACGCTCGCGGCTGGCACGTGATCCGGATGAACATGCGCGGCTCGGGCGACGGCGAGGCGCTCTGCCCGCTGCTGTACAACGCCGGCCTCGACGGCGACCTGCTCGCGGCGATCAAAGCCGTTTCCACGCTCGCCCCGCGTCTCTCGGTCGTCGGCTTCTCGCTCGGCGGCAACCTCGCGCTGCTGATGCTCGGCCGCCGGCGGGAGATCCTGCCGGCCGGTCTCGAGTCGGTCGCGGCGATCTCTCCCCCGATCGACCTCGCGGCCTGTGCCTCGGCCCTCGAGCGCCCCGACAACGGCCTCTACCAGCACTACTTCATGAAGATGCTGGCCGAGGCCTATAGGCGCCGTCACGCGGCGCGGCCCGACCTCTTCGCCGCGGATCGCGAGCTCGGCTTGCGCACGGTGCGCGAGTACGACGACCGCATCACGGCCCCGTTCGGCGGCTACCTGAGCGCGTCCCAGTACTACGAGCGCTCGAGCGCGGGCCCGTGGCTCGCCGCGATCGATCGGCCGGCATTGCTCCTCGCCGCAGCCGACGATCCCATGATCCCGACCGTCTCGGTCACCCGCTGGCCCTCTTCGCCGACGGTCACGCGCGAGATCCTTCCGACCGGCGGCCACGTCGGCTTCGTCGCGCGCTCGCAAGCTCCCGGCTGGTTCTGGGCGCCCGAGCGGGCGCTGGCGTTCTTGGCCGATGCAGCTGCTTGATCGCATTGGCATGATCCGGCTCGACGTGTCGCGGGCCGGTCGGCTCGTCCGTCCGTCCTTCTGGGGCATCCTGCTCCTTCCATTCGCCTTCTTCGGGTGGATGCTCGGCGGACAGGAGACGATCGGCAACGACTACACCCAGCGACCCGCGGCCGGGGCCATGAACCTCCGCTTCTATACCGAGAGCGGAATCGAGCCGATGTGGTTCCCCCACCAGGGAGGGGGCTTCCCGATCGGCGGCCTCTTCTACGGCCAGTACTTCCACCTCCCGGCCGGCCTCAGCGCCAGACTGCCGGGCTTCTGGGATGGCGAGGCGCTGCGCTGGATCTCGCTGCGCCATCTGCTGCTGTTCGCCCTGCTTCACGGCGTCTTCTACGTCTGCTATCGGCGTGCCGCTCTGCTGGGGCGCGCGGAGTCGTTCCTGCTCTCGGCCCTTTCCGCCTACAACGCGCGCCATCTAGACGCGCTAAGCTACGCCATCGGGCTGGAGGCGACGGTCTTCGCCGAGTGCGCGGTCCTGCTGGCGATGCTGCACGTCTGCCGGCCGCGGGCGGCGCTCCTGCTGGGTGTGGGGGCTTCGACGCAGCTCCTGATCACCTCCGGCTATCCGGCCGTCATCCCCTACGTGCTGCTGGCCGCCCTCCTGTGCGTTCCGGTGCTGCTGGACGTGGCCGGGAAGCGGGCGGCGATCACCCGGGGCCTTCAGGCCGTGGGCGCGGCGATCGTGGGCGCGCTCCTCGCGGCACCCCACCTGGTGACGCTCGCCGAATGGTTCGCCGTCAACTTCGCGCGCGTCGCCGAGCCGCGGCTCGACTGGGCCGCGGCCTGGTCGATGGAGCCGGCGAGCCTCGTCGCCAACCTCGCCTTCCCCTGGTTGGCCGAGGTGACCTCGGCCTTCGGGGGCGCGACGCTCCACGCCGTGTGGCTGGTCGTGGTCACGGCTGGGCTCGTGACCCGTGGCCGGCGCACGTGGGGGCTCGTGCTCGGGCTGCTGCTTGCCTTCCTCTACGCCCTCGGACCGCGAACACCTGTCCACGCGCTCGCCTTCGAGCACGTTCCGCTCCTGGCTTCGCTCCGGGTGCCCGGCCGGATACTGGTGGTGCTCCCGATCCTGCTGTTTGCGGGCCTGCTCTGGCTGCGCACGCTCGCGCCGGGCTGGCGTCCGCTGGAGGGCACGCCCAACCGCGTCGGCCTCGCGGCCGGGCTCGCTCTCGTGGCCTGCGGGTTCGCGAGCTTCGCAGCGCCCCCGGGCCTCCCTCCCGAGCTCTCCCCCGCCGCCCTTTCGGACTTCTGGACGCTTCGCATGCGGCTCTTCTGGGTGTGCCTCGGTCTTGCAGCCAGCTGCGCCCTTTTGTGGGCCGCGCGCTCGCGTCTCGCCATGGCGGTGCTCCTGGCCGCCACCGCGTTGCAGACCGGGCTGCTGCTGCGCCACGGCACCTGGACGGAGCATCCCGCGCCGATGCCGACACGGCGGGAGTTCCAGGTCGCGAGCCATCTGCCCCTGTATGGGGAGGGGCCGCTCATGGCCAGCAACGAGCTCCGCCGGAGGGACGAGGGCACCGCGACGGTTCCCTATGCGCGCTTCGTACGGGAGACCGCGGACAACGCGGCCTGCGTACTGCCCATCCACGCCGTGGATCGCGAGCGCGGCGTGCTGCTTCCCTTCTATCTCTCGGACGCCGTTGTCTGCGTCTCCAGCCGCGAGGAGGCCAGGGACCGAATCCGCCGCGCGGATTGCCTGCGCGACCCGGTGACGCGCGTCTACGTCGTGGGGGCGCCATGCCGCGACGGGCAGGGGGTGAGCGGCGCCGATCTCGCCCTGCTCAACGCAAGAAACCGGATCGTCGCCCTCACGCCGAACCTCGTGAGCCTCGAGGTGGACGCGCCTCGCGATGCCGTCCTCGTGACGCCGTACGTCGACGTGACTCCCAACTGGTCGGGCTTCATCGACGGCGAGCCCGCGCCGCTCCTGCCGATTGACGGCGCCTTTCTGGGCGTGCGCGTGCCCGCCGGTCGCCACACGCTCTCGCTGCGCTACTTCTCGCGGCGTCTCGTGGCTGGCTACCGGATTGCCGCGGCGAGCGCGCTCCTGCTCGCTGCCGTGCTCGTGGTGCGTGGCGGACGGAGATTCCCCGTGCTGGCCGCGCTCGTCGCCGCCTGCTTCCTCGTCGCCGGCCTGCTGGCCTATCGCACCTGGGAGCGGGGCTTCTCAGCCCGGGCACGGCGGGAGACGATAGTCTTCCACCGCTACCCGGTGCTTCTGAGCCTGCAGCTCGACCGCTGGCGCGGCACGGTCCAAGCCGTCGATGGCCCGCCCCTGCGCTGAAGCTACAGGACCGGGCGCAGGGCCTTCCAGACGTTGTCGGCGATCCGCTCGTGGCCGTCGGCCGTGGGATGGATGCCGTCGGGCTGGTTGAGCTTCGGATCGACGGCGACGCCGTCGAGCAGGAACGGCAGGAGCGTCGCGCCGTTCGCCCTCGCGAGCTCCGGGTAGATCGCGCGGAAGCGCCGGCGATACGCCTCGCCGTAGTTGGGGGGCGCCTCCATCGCGGCCAGCACCAGCCGCGGGGCCGGGCTCCCGCGGCGAGCGGCGTCGAGAATCGCCTGGATGTTCGCGCGCGTGGCGTCGAGATCCTGGCCCCGCAGGCCGTCGTTGGCTCCCGTTTCCACGACCAGGACTGCCACGGGTTGGCGCAAGAGCCAGTCCAGGCGGCGCAGGGCGCCGGCGGAAGTCTCGCCGCTGACGCCGGCGTTCACGACGCGGTAGCGGAGGCCGGCCGTGTCGACCTTCTGCTGGACGAGCGCTGGATACGCCTCCGAGGGGTCGAGGCCGAGACCGGCGGTCAGGCTGGTCCCCAAGAAAAGAATCACGGGACGGTCGGCGGCCGTTTCCGCTGCGGCCCCCCCGGCTCGGGGCTGATTCGCAGCGGCTTCGCCTGGCGACGCGGTGACTGGGCTCGGGGAGGGTGTCGGTCGGGGCGATTCGACGCTCCGGCTGCACGCCACAGGAATGAAGATGGCCGGCAGCGCCACGACGACGAGCCGCGCGAGGATTGCCGATATGATGCTTCGAGGGGCCCGGTAACGTTTCATGTCCATCCTGAGCTGCGAATCGCTCACCCGGACGTATCCCTCGGGCGGGCGCGAGATCACCGTTCTCAGAGATATCACGTTCGAGCTCGAGGCCGGGCGCATCCTCGCGATCACGGGGCCGTCCGGCAGCGGCAAGAGCACGCTGCTCGGGTTGCTCGCGGGCCTCGACCGCCCGACCAGCGGACGCGTCCTGCTCGACGGCCGTGACCTGTCGACTCTCACCGAGGACGAGCGGGCCGCGCTGCGAGCCGCAACCGTGGGGTTCGTGTTCCAGTCGTTCCACCTGATCCCGACGCTGACGGCCCGCGAGAACGTCCAAGTGCCGCTCGAGCTGCGCGGCGAGGAAGGCGGCGCGCGCGCGGACGAGCTGCTGCAGCGGGTCGGCCTCGGCGACCGCGGCCATCACTACCCCGCCCAGCTCTCGGGCGGCGAGCAGCAGCGCGTGGCGGTCGCGCGCGACTTCGCCAACCGGCCGAAGCTCCTGTTCGCGGACGAGCCCACCGGGAACCTCGACGCGGTCAACGGGCAGAACGTGGTCGAGCTCCTGAGCGAGCTGAACCGCGAGCTCGGGACGACGGTCGTGCTAGTCACCCACGAGCCCGACCTCGCCGCGCGGGCTGACCGCGTGCTCCGGCTGCGGGACGGGGCCGTGGTCGAGGACGCCGTCGCCATGGCCTCACCCAGCCGAGTGATCGCTTGACGCCACGCTTTGCCCTGGCGCTGGCGTGGCGCGAGGACCGCGCCTCGAAGCGGCGTGGGCTGCTGATCGTGGCCGCGATCGCGATCGGTGTCGCAGCGCTCGTGGCGATCAACTCCTTCACCGACAACCTGCGCCAGTCGGTGCAGACGGAAGCCCGCGCGCTGCTGGGCGCGGACCTGTCGGTCTCCGCGGCGGGCCGCTTCAGCGAGCGGGCCGAGGCGCTCGTGGCCGAGCTGCAGCAGGCCACGCGGCCCGCCGCCGAGCTCGCCCGCGTCGTCAACTTCGGCGCGATGGCGTACCGACCCGGCGGCGAGACGACGCGGCTCGCGCAGGTGCTGGCCGTCGATCCCGGCTACCCGTTCTACGGAACCATCGAGACGGCACCGGCCGGCGAGTGGACGCGCCTCGCGGAGACCGGCGGCGCGATCGCGGAAGCGTCGCTCCTGGTCGTACTCGGCGCCGCGGTCGGCGACGAGATCGCGCTCGGCGAGGCGCGCTTCGTCGTGCGCGCCACCGTCTTGAACATGCCGGGCGACGTCGGCGTGCGCAGCGCCTTCGGCCCGCGGGTCTACATCCCGCGGGCCCGCGTCGCCGAGACGCGTCTGCTGACGCGGGGCTCGCGGGCCCGCTACGAGGCCTACCTGCGCTTCCCCGCCGGCACGAATGCGCAGAGGCTCGCCGAGCGCTTCCGCCCCGTGCTGTCGGCCGAGCGTCTCGCCGTCCGCACGGTCTCGGACGACCAGCGGCGCCTCACCGAAACGCTCTCGCGCTTCGGAAACTTCCTCGGCCTCGTGGCGCTCGTGGCGCTGCTGCTCGGGGGCCTGGGCGTCGCGAGTGCCGTCCACGTCTTCATCAAGCGGCGCATGACCACGGTCGCCGTGCTGCGCTGTCTGGGCGCGACCGGCGGAACGGTGCTCGCCGCCTACCTGGTCCAGGCGATTCTCGTCGGTCTCGCCGGCAGCCTGGTTGGAGCGGCGCTCGGCGCCGCCGCGCAGCTCGCGCTCCCCCGCCTGCTGCGCGGCGTGCTGCCTGTGGACGTCGCGTGGTCGCTGTCCTGGCCCGCCGTTCTCGCCGGGATCGGCGTCGGCGTCTGGGTGGCCGTCGTGTTCTCGCTGCTCCCGCTCGTGGCCGTGCGCCGCGTGTCGCCGCTGGCCGTGCTGCGCCACGACTTCGAGGCCGAGCGGCCTCGCCGTGACATGGCCCGCATCGCCGCGGTGCTGGCCCTCGCCGCGAGCCTGGTGGCGCTCGCGGTGATTCAGGCCGGCCGGCTCACGTACGGCCTCGCCTTCGCCGCCGGCGCGGCCGTCGCCCTGTTCGCCCTCTGGCTCGCCGCGCTGGCCCTCGTGCGGGGGCTACGACGCTTCTTCCCGCGGCGCCTGCCGTACGTCTATCGCCAGGGCCTTGCGAACCTCTACCGGCCCGCGAACCAGACGTTGATGGTGGTGCTCGCGCTCGGGTTCGGAGTGTTCCTGCTGAGCACGCTCGTCCTCGTGCAGCACAACCTGCTGCGCGAGCTGCGCGTCGACCGCGGCACGTCGCGGCCGAACCTCGTTTTCTTCGACGTGCAGCCCGACCAGCGCGAGGACATGGTTGCGCGCGTGACTACGGCGGGGCCGCTCACGGCGCCGGTCGTGCCGATCGTGCCGATGCGGATCCAGTCGCTGAAGGGCCGGGCCACCGCCGAGCTCTTGGCGATCGAGGACGAGTCGCAGCGGCCGGAGCGCTGGGCGCTGCGCCGCGAGTACCGCAGCAGCTATCGGGACTTCCCGACGTCCTCCGAGCGCCTCGTCGCGGGAGCCTGGTGGCGGCCGGGGGAATGGAAGACCCGCGTGGGCGACGCTGCCGTGCCGATCGCGGTCGACACGGGGCTCGCGCGCGAGCTGAAGCTGGCCGTGGGCGACGACGTCGTTTGGGACGTGCAGGGTGTCCGCATCGCCTCGCGCGTCGCCTGCCTGCGCGAGGTGGAGTGGGCGCGCTTCGAGCCCAACTTCTTCGTGGTGTTCCCGGAGGGGCCGCTCGAGGGCGCGCCACGCAGCTACGTGCTGCTCTCGCGCGTCGAGGACGCGACCGCACGGGCGCGCCTGCAGCGCAGCGTCGTGGAAGCCCACCCGAACGTCGCGACGCTGGACCTCGCCCAGGTGCAACGGTCCATCGAGAGTGTGCTCGACAAGGTCCTGCTGGCGATCCGCTTCATGGCCCTCTTCAGCCTCGCGGCGGGCGCCGTGGTGCTGGCGGGCGCCGTCGCCGCGAGCCGCTACCAGCGCGTCCGCGAAGGCGCGCTGCTGCGGACGCTCGGCGCGCGGCGGCCGCAGCTCGTGCGGATCCTGCTGGCCGAGTACGCCGTCCTCGGCGCCCTCGCGGCCGGAGCGGCGGTGCTGCTGTCGACCGCCGCCGGGTGGGCGCTCGTGCGCTTCGTCTTCGACGGGAGCTTCGTGCTCCCGGGCCCCGAGCTCACGACGCTGCTGGTTTCGGTCGTGGCGTTGACGGTGGCCGTCGGTCTCGCCGGCAGCACCGAGGTCTGGCGCCGGCCCCCGCTCGAGGTGCTGCGGGCCGAATGAGGCATTCAACGGGCTGAACGCGGAGGATTCCGCCCGGAAAGCCATGCTCTACACCCACGTTCTCAATCGCGGCGGTCGCGGCGTCCGCAGCCCCCTGGACCTGCTGCCGGAGATGGCGGGGCGGAGCCAAGGTCTCGCCGCCAACTCAGCCGCGCGACCGAAACCCGACGGCGCACCCGCCTCCGCGCCGGCTCCAGGGCCTCGGGGACCTCGGCCCGAGTAAGCCCGGCTGCGACCCCGGCCCTGGCCGGTGGTCATCATTCTCCAGATATACGCACCGCCAGGACTTCGACTGCCCCATCCCACGTGGCTACTTACTCGGAGCCTACGGATCGTCCCCGCACTCCGCCCGGCCTCGTCACTCCAACGGCGCTATACTGCCAGTCTACTAAGTGTTCTGCGGACGCTGCGTCGTCGCACGCACGCACGACGACGAGAGCCAACGGACGGATGCCGACTACGGATGCCGACACGGATGCCGACTACCGATGATGCCGACGACGGAACTCGACGACCGAAGCCAACGCCCGGTGCCGACTCCGGATGCCGACTACGAATTCCGACTACGGATGCTCACGACGGATGGTTACGACGGATGCCGGCCAGGGACAACGGGCTACGATTGCGTCCCGACGCCGCAGAACAAGTGGATGCAGCAGACGAGGTCCGCGCCATGGCCAGCCGGAGGCGCGGCCCTCGCAGCTGATCCATGTGTTCTGCGGACAATCCGGAGGTGAGCGCGCGGTGAGCGTCGGCTACTTGGTGATGATCGCGGCAATGGGAGTCGTCGCGGATAGTCAGCAGCCCGCTGGCCAAACGCACAGGCCGTTGCCGTCGCCTCAAGCCATCCGCGAACGCGTTGCGAGAGCAGGACCGATGAATGCAGTGTCGGAGATTGCGGATCTCACGCCTGAGGTGTCGGCCTGGCCGCTCCTTATCGAGAAGGTGGCGGAGGGTGCGAAGGAGTGGCTCGAGGTCGCCGAGCTTCTCGCTCCGGGCACGGACGCAGGTTACTCCCTGGAGCTTCGCTTCGCTGTGACGCGGGCCTTGGGCCGAGAACCCGGCAACGTCCTTGGCATTCTCGGCAGAGTCTACGCAACGGATGAGATCTGCGGCGATGTCAATGTCTTCATGGACTTTCAGACCTACGCTGACGCATCAACGGAGGTGTCCCGCTGGACGCAGGGGGTCACTGGGGTCTCAGACCCGACTCTCCGCCCGCGGCGCCAGGCTTGCCTCAAGGGCTTGGCGCATCTGAGCGCCGAGCTTGTCAAGAACAGGCAGAAGTGGTTTGTCCAATGAAGTACCCTGCGGGTGCACCGAGCCGCAGAACAAGGGGATGAAGCAGACGAAGCCAGCGCAAGCGATGGAGCTTCGCAGCTTATCCCCGGTGTTCTGCGGACGCTGCGTTGTCGCACCACGCCGACGACGGAAGCCAACGGACGGATACCGACGACGAATACCGACGACGGATGATGGCGGCCACCCATGATGCCGATGACGGAAGTCGACGACTGAAGCCGACGACGGATGCCGACTACGGATGATGCCAGCCACCGATGAATGCCGACGACGGAAGTCGACGACCGAAGCCGACGCTGGGTGCCGGCCATGGACTACAGGCTACGATGCGTTCGACGCCGCAGAACAAGTGGATGCAGCAGACGAGGTCCGCGCCATGGCCAGCCGGAGGCGCGGCCCTCGCAGCTGATCCATGTGTTGGACCGACAGTAGCGAGGCGCAGGGTCCCGACGCGGAGCAACCGATGACCGATTCGACGCCGGCACCGGTCAAGTCCCAAATCGTGTGTAGAAGAGAGACGAGGCGTCGAGGGGTAGTAGCTCCTCATGGTGACCCTCACGCGGCGACGACCTTCGGCGGCTCGGTCTTGAGCAGCGACATGTCGAGGTAACGGCGATCGCCCCACACGTGAGCGGTCTCGAGGGCGACAGCGGTCACGAGCCGCAGGGCGCTGTCGCGGTCGGGGAAGGCGCCGATGCTTCGGGTGCGCCTCTTGATCTCGCCGTGGAGCCGCTCGAGGCCGTTTGTTAGCGGCGGTCAGGAAACGCGGGAATCTGACGTGTCGTCGCGGCCGGTGCGCAGGGCCGGTTGTTTCTGGGCGACGAGCGGTCTGATCTTGGCTGCGAGGTACTGGACGTAGGCGGGGTCGAG
>Ga0247727_10010779_pt1 | contig 16119 bp, 13 predicted proteins | sample WisWelCaveWW1625_FD_202498 | JGI IMG/M metagenome (GOLD analysis project Ga0247727, IMG submission 202498) | Biofilm microbial communities from Wishing Well Cave, Virginia, United States - WW16-25 | ecosystem: Environmental > Aquatic > Deep subsurface > Groundwater > Cave microbial mat | place... | reverse complement strand
TCAAGAAGACCGCCACGTGCCTGAGGAAGAAACGCGGCAAGTGCATAAAGAAAAAGGTCACGACGAAGAAGCTCTTCTGGCTCACCCAACCGACGTGCCCGGCCTCGGGGCAGCTCGGCTTCGAGTCCCACTACGTGTACGAGACCGGGCTGACGACCACGAAGACGGTCGAGCTCCCCTGCCCGCGCTTCCAGCTCTGAGATGGCCTCAAAGGGACACGTTCTCGACGGCATGGTCGACATGGTCTTCGGTGAGATCGATCGGCCTTCCGACGGCACCGACTGGAAGACAGCGATGCGTCAGCGGGCGACCTCGGTACGAGCAGCACTCACGCGCCATCCGTGGGCGATCAGCACCCGGTCCTGCGACACTGCGGCGCCACGATGCGGATGCTGCCGCACAGCTGGCTTCTCGGTCGAGATGGCGGCGCACGCGTTCTCGCTGCTCGACAGCTACATCTACGGCTTCGTGCTGCAAGAGGTCAACCTGCCGTTCGACGACGCCTACGCCCTCGACGAGGTCGTCGAATCGATCATGCCCCAGCTCTCAGGCGATGGCTACCCGCACCTCGTCGAAGCTGACCACGGAACACGTCCTCCAACCGGGATACAAGCACGGCGACGAGTTCGAGTACGGCCTGGGCCTGATCCTCGACGGCCTCGAGACAGCCGTGCACGGTTGAACAACTCCGCTGGGTCTGCGCATGAGGGCGGATGTGAGGAGACAGAACGGCGACCGTGTCGCGCTCGTAATCGCAGCTGGTAACGCGATCGCCCGCGATGTCTACCCGACGAACTGCATGGGCCCTGGTTGTGACGAATCCCCGCCCTCTGCGTAGTACGGGTATCGCAGGCCGATCCCGGCCGCGCTGGGGTCGACGGCCCCTACCTCGATCTCAGGAGACCTTGACATGAGAACTCTGCTCGTCTCGCTCGTGGCCGCGGCGTCGCTGGCCCTCACCGGGTCACCCGCCGCGCTGGCCGATGGGCCGTCGGGAGTCACCGCGAACGGCGCGGCACAGGTGTCGCTCGACGCGGGTGCGAACGCCGACGCGGTCCGAGCGGCCTACCTCGGAGCGCTGGGAGCGGCCGTCGACGACGCGAAGGCGCAGGCCGCGTTCCTCGCCGGCAAGGCCGGTCTGCGCCTCGGCTCCATCCCCGCGCTGGTCGAGCAGTCCTCGGCGCCGCTCGACGGGTGCGCTGTCGTCTATGCGCTCGAGAAGGGCGCGCCCGGTTCCCCGAACGCGAAGCCCTCGTCGCCGGCGCGTCGCAAGCCCAGGAAGCATCGCCGCGACAAGCGGCCCGCGCGTCATGCCTCAGCCCCGTCGAAGTCGGTCTCGTCGCCCGACCGTCCGTCGAGGCTCTGCACGATCCAGGCGAACGTCGTGGTCACGTTCGCGATCGCTCCGTGAACGAGTCCCGGCCCGTTCCTTCACGCCCAGAAGTCATCAGCGCACGGTCAAACGGCCTGCGGAAATCTGCCAGTTCGATCCGTGGGAGCCCGAGGATGTCTACCGCCAGACCCGGCGGTCGCCTCTCTGGGATCACTATCGGACGTGCCCTCTGCGGGTCGCTCTCTGGGCGCGTCGGCGAATCTTCGGCGTTTGCCACCACGGGCGCGTCTCGACGACGACGGCCGGGCTGCCGCCCGCGAGGACGAGCGCTCGGTCACGCTCGAGCTGCCGTGCCGCGCTGACGGTGTTGAGCTGCCGTGGTTCGACGCGCCGGCTCGGCCGGGTTGTCGCCCCGTCGAGGCTGTTGCGCAGCAGGCGTTGCGTCGACTCGTCGGTGATCGGCCCCATGAAGATCTTGGTCGTGCTGTTGGCGAGGATGGTCTCCGCGGCCGTGCGGTAGCGCTCTTCGAGCTGGGCGATGGTCTGCCAAACGGTCGCGATGCGGATGCCGTGTCCGGCGGCTTGCGAGAGGTGGCGGGGAAGTTCACGTAGCGGCGCGATGTTCGCTGCTTCGTCCATGAGCACGCGGAGCGTCGGCGACAGCGCTGCGACCCGGCGGCCCGCTCAGCGCTCTCGTGGAGCAGCGCTGACAGAGCGGTGGCGATCAGGGGTGTGAGGAGCTGTTGGTGGCGGTCGGCGGCGACGAGGTAGAGCGTGTTAGCCCGTCCGTCGAGGAACGCGCTCGTGGTCAGGCACGACTCGTTCGTGCGGTTCAGTTCCGGATAGCGGTAGGCCGCGAGAACCGAGCCGGCGCTCATGTAGGTCGTGCCGCGGTTGCGGTCGTCGAGGCTGGCGGTGCCGTGAAGCTGCTTGATCGCCGCGACCGCGTGCGCGCCCGCGAGCAGCTCGCCGGGCTCTTCGATCTCTTGGGTGTCGAGCCAGCCGAGCACGGCGCTGATCGGTCGCTCGTCGATCGCGGCGGCGTGCAGCAGTGGTGCGAGGAGCTTGGCGGCCTCGCCGCGCCAGTAGGAGGCGATCTCTGAGTCGCCTTGTTGGGTGGCGTCGGCGAGCCAGGTCGCTTGGCGCAGCGCCGTTGACCAGTCGGTGCAGGCGTCGAGTGGGTCCCAGGTGCAGGTGTCCTGGTTGAACGGGTCGTACACCCACACCTGCCCGAGGTGGCTGCGCCATCGGCGGGTGACGTCGAGCACGTCGCGTTTGGTGGACGTGACGATCGCCGGGCCGTCGTGCTCGAGCAGCCACGGGATCACGAAGCGGGTCGTTTTGCCGGCACGGGTGGGGGCAATCAATGCGACGTGCGCCTCGGGATCACTGCGCAGCTTGCGTCGGTCGATCGTGCCGAGGCTGAACCCTCCGCGGGTCTTGCGTCGGCTCGTGAGCTCGCGCAGGTCTCGCGGGCGCGCCCACGCCCGCGGCCGCGATCCGCGCGGGTCGTAGGGTCGACGGCCGAGACGCTCGCGGGCCATCGCGGGCTCAAGCCGCCGCCAGGTCAGTCCCGTGATCGCAAGGAGCCCGAGCAGCGCGCCGCCGGCGGCGAGCCACCAGAGCTCGGCTTCCGGCATCTGCCGGGCCGTTGACGTGTCGTAGGCGCTCGCCGGGTCGACGAACCGCTGCTCGGCGGCGAGGCGGATCGTGCCGGCGATGAGCTCCCCCGGCCGCGACGCGGGCAGCCGGCCGGAGCCGGCGAGCGTGGCCGCGGCCGGCATCACGAACGCGATCAGCACGAGCGTTGCTGCGGCGACGAGCAGCGGCAACAGGTCGGCGCCGTCGAGCTGCGGTCCGCGCGGCGCAGGGTCGGGCGACCGGCTCATCCGCTACCCCGGGGTTGCGAGCGTGAGGACCCAGGCGGCGCGTGGCCGGTTGCCGGGCTGAGCGGCGCCGTGTTGCCAGGAGAGGTGCAGGTGGTGGCCGCGTCCGTGGCCCGGGTCGCCGTTGTAGCCGACCCATCGCCACGGTGACCGCGGCTGATTCTGCGCCGGTTCGGCGAGCGCGGCGAGGCGGTCGATGTCAGCCCAGCTGCCACCGGGGCCGGGGACGAGGTCAACGGCGAGGCCGAGCGGATGCTCGCCGAAGCCCTTGTGTCCCGTGGCTGCGTAGCCGTCGGTGACCCGGGCGTGGAAGGTCTGGATGATCCACAGGAGATCGGGCAGGATCCGCTCGTCGACCAGCTCGCCGGGCTGGCCGGGGATCGCGACGATCTGCCCGCCCCCGACGATGCGTCGGATGCCACCGGTGAGCGCGGGCGCGGTGATCGCGACGCAGCCATCGGCCGGGGTGGCGTTGAGCGCGCCGGCCGCGCCCGTGAGCTGCTGGGCGGCGTCAAGGACCTTGTCGACGTACCAGCCGGCGTGGTTGTAGGTCAGCAGCGCGCGTCGCCAGTCACCGGGGGCGCCAGAGGCGCGCAGGTAGTTGGCGGCAGCGAAGATCGCGTCCACCGCGGTGTTGGGGTCCGCGCGTCCGTCGCCATCGGCGTCGACGCCGTACTGCCTCCAGGTCTCGGGGAGAAACTGCGTCCAGCCGACCGCGCCGGCCGACGAGGTCGAGAGGTTGCGCCCGAAGTCCGACTCGACCTTCGTCAGCCCGGCCAGGATCGCCGGACCGTTGGAGCCGAGTTGGTAGCGGCCGGCGGCCTGCTCGAAGAGCGGCACGAGCCCGGCGGGGACGCGGCCCGCGGCGAGTGTTCCGGGGGCGGCGGGGGCGCAGCTTTCCTGCGCGCTGGCGGTGAAGCGCATCGCCCACCCGGCAACGAGCAGCAACAAGACGCCGCAGCCGGCGAGCGTCGCGGCCGCGGCGAGCAGCGCCGGTCTCGCGGTGATGACTGATCGCGCGCGCATCGTTAGCGGTAGATGCCGGTGCGGTTGCGTTGGCGGCGGCGCTCGTCGCGCAGGCGTTGTCGCTCGGCGCGGGTGCGGGCGTGCAGCTCGTCGGAGCGCAGGTGCGCGACGGCCTGCTCAATGCTCGAGCCAGGCACGTTGCCCGCGGACGGGGCGGCGGCGTCGAGGAGTGCGCGCTCGCGCCGCATGTTCTCGTCGACTTGGGTGGTGAGCTGCGCTTGGCGTTCGGCGGGAGCGGTGCGGTACTCGTGTGGGTCGACGCCGGCCGCGCGCAAGTGGCGCTCATGGTCCGGCGGGAGCGTCTGGTGCTCCCTGCGCCGCGCGTCCTGCTGAGCTGCCAGGTCGCGCGCGGTGATCGGTGAACCGGTCTGCGCACGGTTGCGCTGTGCGTGGCGGGTGATCTCCTCGGCGGCGCGCATGCCGGGGTTCTCAAGGATCAGTTGCAGGCGCTCGCGGTGGGCGATCAGCTGCTCCTGCTGGGCTGTCGGCTTCGGCGGCGCGGCGCCGGTCGCGTTTGCTGCGACGACGGCGTCGTCATGGCGTTGCAGGCGCCGGTTGATCGACCGCAGGTCGCGCTCGCCACCGGGACGTTCGGCGATGAGCGCGCCGGCGGTCTGCTGCTCGGCCCCGATCGCGCGGGTCGCGGTGGCGTCGAGCTTCTCGCGCGCCAGTCCGCTGATCGCCGCCGTCCGCGCCGTTCGCTGCTCGCCCGAGCGCGCGCGTGCGACGGCTGCGAGTGCGACGGGCCCTGCGGCAGCGCCGGTGGCCAGGGCGGCGGCGCCGCGGCCGAGCTGCCAGGCGTAGTAACCCTGCGCGAGCGTCCCGCGGACGGAGGTGTCCTGGTGGTGGGGCAGCCCGGCTGAGGCGAACCCGATCAGCTCGTGGCGCTTCAAGAGGACGCCCCACCAGAACGCGGCGAGCAGCAGCCAGGTGCCGAACCAGCCGATCCCCACGCTCGCCAGGGCCTGCGCGGCGGCGAGCACGATCGCCAGGAAGACGGCGTACAGGAGCTTCGCGGCGATCGCCCCGATCAGGCGCTTGATCCAGGCGAGGAAGGTCTGGCGGCCACTGTCGCCGAAGGCGGGCGCGAGCAGCATCACCGGCGCGAGTAGCAACAGCAGCAGCGTGAGCAGCGAGGCGAGCAGCAGGCGCACGGCGATGTAGCCGAGCAGTCCCAGCGCGCCGCTCGTCCCGACGGCGATGATCGCCAGAAGCGCGAAGCGCGGGAACGTGCCGCCGGCCTCCTGCAGCTCGACGCGCGCCGGTGCCTTCTGCACTTGGTCGCGCACGCCCGCTGGGAGCTTCTTCGGCTGAGGGAGGTTGAGCAGCGCCAGCGGCGTGCCGGTCGTGACGATCCTCAGCGGGTCAAGCAGGCTGCTGCCGCCTTGGTCGCCCTTGACGAGCTGGTAGAGCTCGCCGCGCTCGGCTGATTGCGCCGGGTACTTCAGCCACAGGCCGGCGTTGCTCTGCCCGTTCTTGGTCTTCTGGTGGCAGTAGTCCAGCGACCCGAACTCCAGGGCGCACCACGGGTCGGCGACCAGGATGTTGAACGTGCCGGCAAGCGCGCCGGCGAGCGCGGCGCGTGGCTGCTCGGGCCGGCCGGTGGTTGCGGCGGCGAGGATCCCGGCCGCGGCATCGTTGGCCAGCGCGGAGGCCTTGCCGACGGTCTGCTCTGGCTGGCTGACGATCACCAGTCCGAGCACCATCAGTGCGACCGTCGCGGCGAGCGCGGTGATCGTCTGCGTGTGCTGGCGCTGAACGAGACCACGCCAGATCCCCCACAGCCCGGTCAGTGAGATCGCGGCGAGCAGCCACGGCTCCCCGAACGCCTGCTGATGCAGGCGCGTGAGCGCGCCGTGGATCTTCGGGAGCGTCGTGGCCGTCAGGTCCAGCGAGAACGCCCACTCCAACAGCAGCAGGACCGCGTCGACGAGATACACCAGTCCCATCCACAGGCCGGCCGCAAGGGATTGCAGGGCGCCGAGGAAGCTCTTGCCGGGGTCGGTCAGCGAGAACCCAGCGCGCGCGTCGATCCCGTAGGACGACAGCGGGTGGCGTCGCGTGATCGACCCGCTCGTGCGGCAGCGTGAGCGCGTCGCAGCGTCGAGCGCGAGCTTGCACGACGGCGAGCTCGCCCCCAGCGCCCGCCCGGGGTCGGCGTACCCCGAGCCGTCGGTGCCATCCTCGTCCTGCCCGGCGGTTGGCGCTGCGGTGGCCGGCGCGGTCGTGGTCGGAGCGCTTGTCCCGGTCGCGGGCGTGCGCGCGGTCGCGCACGGCGGCGCGTGACCGGTCGTCGGGCACGCTGCGGGCGTACTGCGGGCTGCGTGCGCTGGCGCGGGTGACAGCGCGAGCAGCGCGAGCGCCGCGAGCGCCGCCACGGCGCCGTCAGCCCGGGATCGTGCCCGGGTCCGGGAGCCGGCCATTGCCGTGGGCGCGGTGGCGGTTGGGGGTGGTGTCCAGCGCGGCGAGCAGGGCGGGGTCGCCAGCGTCGATCTGGACGGGGCCGACGCGGCCGTCGTAGTCGCGCATCAGGCAGCGTCCGCGGCGAAAGGCCAGCAGCTGCGAGCGCGTGTCCTGGTCCTCGGGGTCGAGGCCCAGGAGCGTGAGCACGCGGCGCGCTTCGCTGTCGGTCTGCACCCCGAACGCGAGCAGGCAGCCGGTGAGCTCTTCGAGGCCCTGGAGGTCGCCGATCACCTGCGTCGCCAGGATCGGGGTGGCGTTCAGTGCGCGGCACAGCCGGTTGATGCGCTGCAGCAGCGCGAGCCCCGCGCTGTCGCCGAGCAGCGTCCACGCCTCGTCGAGCAGCAGGATCTTGTGGCGCGTCCAGTCCTGGCCGATCAGGTGCAGCGCAGCCGCCGCCAGCAGCCGCAGCAGTGCGCGGCCGGTGCGCTCCTCGCTCGTCAGCTCAGCGCGCGGGGTTCCGGGGGCGGGGAGCGTGAGGTGCTGGATCCGCAGACTCGTGACCGGCCGCTCATCGAGGGGCGGTGGTGGCTGGTCGGGGTCGGCGAACCCCAGGCGCAGCAAGCCGGACTCGGCGTGCACCCGGATCGCGCGGGCGGCGGCCGTGCCGTCCGGGCCGAGCAGGTCCAGACGCCGCAGGACGTGCTCGCAGCTGCGCTCGTCTGCGGCGACGGCCTTGGAGACGGCGGCGCGGATCTCGGTCTGCCAGCCGGCGGACACGGGGGTCGGCAGCAGGTCGACCAGGAACGAGAACGCCAGGTCACCGCGCAGCTCCTGCGGGGCAACGCGCAGCGGGTCAAGCAGCCCGCGATGCTCCTGCTCGGCGCCGAGGTCGATGCGCTCCACCTGATCCGGGCCGATCAGGGCGTCGAGGTGGTGATCGCCCTTGGGATCGATGTCGATCACGCGTGAGCCGAGCAGATAGGCGTGGTAGGCCAGCAGCTGCGCCGCGACGGTCTTCCCCGAACCGGGCGCGCCGGCGCAAACCACCGCAGGCGGCCGGGCGGTCCTGGAGGCTTCGGTCGCGTCGAACAGCACCGGCTGGCGCGATCCCGACAGCGAATGCCCGATGTACAGGCCGGCGGTCGTGCCGACGGCGTGGGTCGCGGTCGGGACCATCGCTCCGAACTGCTCGGTCAGCAGCAGGTCGTCGTAACAGGCGACCGGTGAGAGCTGCCCGGGCAGGTGCGCCATCCACAAACGGTGCTGCTCACCAAGCGGGCGATGCAGGCTGATCGGCTGGTACTCGCGACGCACCAACGCGACGCGCTCCTCCAGCTCCTGGGCGGACGGTGCGCCGACGGCCAGACCGATCTGCGCGCGCAGAAGCGGCGGGCGGTCACTGGCGGTCAGGACCTCCTCGAGCTCGCGCGCGAGATCCGGCCGCGCGGAGGTCTGCGCGGTCGGGCCGTGCTCACCGTGGGCCTCCTCGTGAAAGGCGTGATCGGCATCGACGATCCGCCGGCGCGTCAGCGCCAGGGCACGGTCGTTTGGGATGAACCGCGTCCAGAAGCACGCATCGACGGGGAACGCGAGCGCCTCCAATGGCGCGAACAGCAGCTCCGCCAGGCGACCGGGAAAGCGGGTGAGCTCCGGCAGCGCGCCGAGCACCAACTGCGCCTGATGACTCTCACCGTCCTCACCTGCGATCACCAGGCTGCGCGCGCGTTGCTCGACGGGCACGTCGAGCAACCGCAGGACGTCGGCCTCGAGTGGCTGCAGGCGCCTGCCGCCGTGCTCGTCCTCGCTATCGAGCACGAGCGCCTGGGGCTGCCAGAAGCGGTCCAGCCACGGTTCGCTGCTGCCGCGGGTCAGGGTGCGCCGGATCAGCCACTGGACCTCGCGCGTCGACGCGCGCTCGCAGACCAGGAAGTCGCACACACGCGCGAACGCACCCTGCTCAGCGTCGAGCACCTGCTCCAGGCGGCGCTGGGTGAGTCCGCGGGGATCACGCACGCCGAGCAGTGCCGCGAGGCGGTCGGCGAGCCCGCCGTCCCTGGACAGCAGTGCGCCGGACGCGCGGGCCAGGCGCACGGCGAGGAACACCTCCGCACGCGCCGGAACACCCTCAGCCAGGATCGAGTCGTGGGTGGCGAGCAGCGCGTCCAGGCGCCGCCCGTCGCCGCCCGGGTGAGCAAGTTCCTGAGCTTGGGCGACGTAGTCCTCACCGGACCATGCGCGGCTCACCCGCAGCAGCTGGAAGTCCGCTTCGACCGTGGATGCGAACGCGGCGAACTGCGCGAGGACCTCCATCTTCCCCGTGGCCGTCAGGCCCGGGTAGGAGCGCGTTGGCAGCCGGTAGAGCCCCCATACGTCGTCCCGGCCGGCGCCGAACACGAGGTTGCGGTAGACGAAGCGGATCGGCGCGCGCGTCATCGCTTCACCCGCATCCGCTGCCCGGCCTTCAGCGCGACGCGCACCCCGCGCTGGTCCGGCCTTCCACGGGTCGGGCGGACGCGCAGCTCCCGGCCGCCGCGCCTGGGGCGCAGCCGGGCGGGCAGGCGCACGATCACGACCCCTGGCCCCGCGACGACGGCCGCGCGAAGCGCCGGGTCACGGTCGTCGGGGACCAGCGCCACGTCCGCAAGGCGCCAACGCACGTCGTGACGCGCTTGGCGCAGCAGCGCGAGGCGCAGCGCGATCCACGCCGCCGCGGCCTGATGCGCCGGGCGCCCGTCGACGCGCACGCCGAGCAGCAGTTGCGCCGCCCCGGCCGGCAGCACGAGATAGCGGATCGGCCACGGCAGAGCGGACACGAGCGCGCCGAAACCGGCGACCCGCTCACCCAGCAGCACCACGGCGAGCGCGAGCGCCGCGTACGCCAGGCCCCGCAACGGCAGGCCATACGGGAGCGGGAGCCGGTAGCGCTCGATCCGAAAGATTCGCCGCTCGAGCGCGAACGCCAGCCGGTAGGAGCGGATTGTCACCGCCTGCTCGGGGGCACTCATCCGACGAGCCCCGTCCAGAGCTGGACGATCACCTGCTTGACGCTGCCCGGGGCGAAGATAAACCCGCCCAGCAGCACCACCAACAGCGCGATCACCAGGCCGCCGTTCACATCACGGCGCGTGAGTACCGGGATCGCCACCAATGCCGCGACCGCCAGGAACAACGCGGTCGCAAGGCCCTTGACCTCATCGCCGATGTTCTTGCCGACCTGACTCGTCGACGCCAGCACCGGTTGGGCCCAGAACCCGAGCAGCGCCACCACGACCGCGAGCAGCACGCCGCCCGCGAGAACCAGGATCCTTCGCATCACCCATCACCTCCAGCCCCACCGCCGGTGGGATCGACAACAACGCTCTTGACCAGCCACCGTCCGCTGTACTGGCCGACCGCCAGCTCGTAGCGCAACGCCGCCACCCCGCCGTCTGGGCTCGCCGCAGCGATGCTGACCGCGACGCGCGAGACCGAGGCCCAGGTGACCTCCTCCACGCCCCGCAGGCGCAGGCGCACCCGCGGAAGCGAGACGCGAGCACCAGGAGCAAGGTCGGCCTGCAGGTCCTGACGGTCGCCCGCCAGGTAGTTGCGCACCACTCGCTCGCACACCGCCCGCAGCTGCGCGTCCTCCACGACGCGCTCCACCGCGCCGGCGGCCGTCGTGGTGGTGAGCGGCGGGCCGACGAGCGCGGGCGCCGCGGGCACGACCAACCGACCTTCACCGTCCCATGCGACCGGCACAGCCAGGTCGACCACGCCACCCGCGACCGGCGCCTCGACGACGACGGTCACTCGCCGCGGTCCGGTGCGCTGCGCGCCGACGACCGTCGTCCACTGGACCTGACGCGCGCTCCTCGTCAATGCCGCCGCGCCCAGATTGATGCCGGGGGTCGTCAGTGCTGCGAGCTCGCGGCCGCGCTCCCTGCTCGGGTCGTCGGGGGACAGGTAAGCGCGAGCGAATCGCTGCGCGAACCCCTCGACCGCGACGGTTGAGAACCCCGCGGTGGCAGGTCGAGTTGGCGGCCCGACCGGCGGAACGAGCAGGCTGCGGACACCCATGGCACACAGGACAGTCCCGCCTGCCGCGAGCACCAGCCGCGGCATCCGCGCGCGCAACCGCAAGACCCACAACGCCTCACGTTCAACCCGCGGGAACCCCGAGCGCGACATCAGAAGAACTCCCCGGTGAACCCCTGTGGCTCGGGCGCCGGCGGAGGGACAGCCCGGGGGGCAGGCGCCAGCACGGCGCGCAGCGGGGCGCTCACCGGCAGGCCGGCTTGACGCGCTCGCGCCACCGCGGACGCAGCGTCGCGCTGGCGGCGCACGCGGACGCGGCGAGACGCCGCCTCGGAGCGTGCGCGGCGCGAGCGAGTCGCCGGACGCCGCTGCACCGGGATCGAGCGAGCTGCCGGCGCAACAGCCGTAGGCGGCAGGGGCGACGTCCCTGCCGCACGCGGGGCGACGGTTGGCGTACCCGCGAACTGCGTCACGCGGGAGCCGAGGAACCCCGCGACGCCGATGGCCGCGATGACCACGAGCATCCGCGATCGCCGGCCGCCGCCCAGCCCAGCGCCCGTCGCGTCAGCCGCGTGACGCGGCGCCGCCGCCGACGCCGGGGGCAGGTCGTCGTAGCTGTGCTCCCAGCCCTGCTCAGCGGCGCCGTCGGCCTTGGGCGGGCCGGGCTCGAACAGCGGTTCTTGGTCGATCTCGAAGAGGGAGCCTGCGCGCCTCACATCTACTCAGTCGCACGAGACTCCGATTACCCCCCTCCTGCTAGCCTTCGTCCGGTCGACTGCGAGCGCGGCCTGCGCTGCTCCTGGCGCGGACCGGAAGCGCGCCAAGACAACGCGCATCGTGTGGCGTCACCCGCGGCTGTGGTCCGATGCGAGAGCGGCGTCCGACTCCTTGAGGTGAGTGCTCCGGGGGTGACGAGCCGTGCGCCCCTGACCGCGGATTGCGCGACAGTCACCCCTTCGTGCCGAGGGTGTCAGGAGCCGCTGAGCACGTCGGCCGCTGTCATCAAGACGTTATGGCCGAGTGACGGCGCTTGCGCTGCAGGAGGTCGCGCAGGTCGATCCGGTCGTCGGGAACCCGCGTTTAGGTCGGCCCCGTCTGAACAGGCCGCGCTTCCCTTTCTTCAGCGTCAGGCTTCGGCGACCTCACTTCCGCAGCGTGAGGCGCTACGGTGGCGCGGGGAGCGGCCGGGGCCGGTGCCCCAGCTGGCCTTCAAAGCCGGTGGAGCCGTGCGTTCACGGTTGGAAGGTTCGACTCCTTCGCCGCTCCGTGCCCCTGCCGGGAGCGCACTGCGGGTGTCAGAATGCCGGCATGACGGACGATGGTCGCTCGATCGACGCCGCTGCTGTGGGTGCCCGTCTGCGTGCGCTCCCATCCGTCGATCGACTGGCTATGTCCGTTGCGCGCGTCGCGCTTTCCGAGCGGCGCGCGGAGATCCTGAACGGGGCTGAGGATGAGGTCGACCTGGTCGTGCGCGCCTTGAGTCATCTTCACCTCTCGCTACGGCGAGTGCTGAACGCGACGGGCGTCATCATCCACACCAACCTCGGTCGGGCACCGCTCGCGACCGCGGCTCGTGAAGCCGTGGCGCGCATAGCAGCGGGCTACTGCAACGTTGAGTTCGACCTCGGCTCCGGGCGCCGAGGCTCGCGCCAGGATCACGTCGCCGCGCTCTTATGCGAGTTGACCGGTGCCGAAGATGCGCTGGCTGTGAACAACTGCGCAGCTGCAACGCTTCTCGCCGTCGCCGCTACCGCAGGTGAGGGAGGCGAGGTCGTCGTCTCCCGCGGCCAGCTCGTCGAGATTGGCGGCGGCTTCCGGATCCCTGACGTGATAGCTCAGGCGGGCGCCCGGCTTGTCGAGGTCGGGACGACCAACAGAACGCGGCTCGCGGACTACCAAGCCGCGATGGGGCCGGACACGGCCGCGTTGCTACGCGTTCACCAGTCGAACTTCCGCACGCTCGGATTCACCGAGGATGTGCCGATCGAGGCGCTCTGCGGCCTGGGGCTGCCCGTCGTCGATGACATTGGCTCTGGTGCGCTCGCAGCGGATGTCACCGCACTGGCCGACGAACCGCTGGTACGCCGCTCCGTAGTCGCCGGCGCCTCAGTAGTGACCTTCTCTGCCGACAAGCTCTTGGGCGGCCCTCAAGCGGGATTGCTCGTCGGTCGCGCCGACGTGATCGCCGCAGCACGCGCGCACCCGCTCGCTCGCGCGCTGCGGATCGACAAGCTCTCGCTTGCCGCACTCGAAGCGACCCTCGCCCTGTACCGCGACCCGGCGCTTGCCCGCACCGAGATCCCGGTACTGGCGATGCTCGACGTGTCGCCGCAGGTGCTGCGCGCCCGAGCGGAACGCCTCGCCGCAGCGACCGGCGGCGGCGTCATCGACGCCATTGCCCGCGTCGGTGGCGGTTCGTTGCCGTTGCTCGAGCTCGTGGGGCCAGCGGTGGCGCTCGACGCTGGCGAGTCTGGCGCCACGGCGCTGGGTGCCGCGCTACGCGGCGGAGATCCGCCGCTGATCGCTCGCATCAGCGATGGTCGCGTGCTGCTCGATCCGCGTACGCTGACGGACGCGGAGGTCGATCTCGCTGCGCGTGTCGTGCATGTGGCGCTGTCACAAACGCAGCCGTGAAAGCGCTCGGCGCGCCGCTCACACTGGGGACCGCAGGGCACGTCGACCACGGCAAGACGGCGCTCGTCGCCGCGCTCACAGGCGTCGACACCGATCGACTCCCAGCAGAGAAGGCTCGCGGGATCTCGATCGCGCTCGGCTACGCCCCGCTCGATCTGCCCAGCGGACGCCGACTGTCGGTCATCGATGTTCCCGGACACGAGCGGTTCGTGCGCACAATGGTCGCCGGAGCCACCGGGATCGATCTGTTCCTCATGACGGTCGCCGCTGACGATGGGGTCATGCCGCAGACACGCGAGCACGCCGCCGTCCTCGCCGCACTCGAAGTCACATCAGGCATCATCGCGATCACCAAAGCCGACCTCGCCAACCCAGATCGTGCCACGTCGGAGGCCCGCGAGCTGCTTCCCGGGGCCCCGGTGGTCGCGTGCTCAGCGCGCACAGGGGCCGGCGTTCCCGATGTGGTCTGCGCTCTCGACCGCGTAGCGTCGAGGCTTGCGGGCCGTACGGCGCGGCCCGCAAGCCTCGTTCTGCACATCGATCGCGCGTTCACCGTCCACGGGGCGGGTACCGTCGTCACCGGGACGCTCTGGTCGGGCGCGGTCGCGCCAGGCGACACCATCGTCCTGCTGCCAGCGGGGCGACGCGCGCGAGTTCGCGGCGTACAGGTTCATGGAGTGGCCGTGCAGCGCGCCAACGCTGGCGAACGTGTGGCGCTGAACCTCGCCGGCGTCGCGATCAGCGAAGTCGCGCGCGGCGATGTCGTCAGCGAGCTAGGCGCAAGCCTTCAGCCGAGCATTGTGATCGACGCGATCCTGACGCTCCGCGACGACACGCACGGGATGCGCGTGCATGTACATCACGGGACCCGTGAGGCACCTGCTCGCATCGCCTCCCTTGGCGGCGACTTGTGGCAGCTGCGACTAGAGCGCCCGCTGGTCGCCGCAGCCGGAGACCGGCTCGTCATCCGGTCGATCGCGCCGCCAGGCACACTCGGCGGCGGCGCTGTCCTCGACCCGCTCGCGCGTCGGCACGGGCGGCGCCAGGAGATCGTCGAACGTCTAGAGCGCCTGCGGCGGGGCGAAGCTGCGCCAGCGCCCTATGAGCACCCGCAGCCAGCCCCACCCATCGCAACCTCGACGCCGCCCCCGCCAGCCGATCTGTCGCCCGCCGCGCTCGCGCTTGAACAGCGCCTGCGCGAAGCGGGCCACGAGCCCCCGACGGAAGACGAACTTGGCGACGATGCCGCTGAGCTGCCGGCGCTCCGCGCCGCCGGACGCGCGGTACGCGTCGGACGCTCGCTGTACGCACACCCCGCCGCGATCACCAGAGTGAACGAGCGCGTGGCCGAGATCATCGAGACCGATGGGGCTATCACCCTCGCTCGCCTGCGCGACGAGCTGGGCACCTCTCGCAGGTACGCGCAGGCCCTGCTTGAGCACCTGGACGCGGCACGAGTCACCCGCCGCCTCCCGGATGATCGACGCGTCCTGCGTCACCGGGCACCGACCCAGTAGACGGGCGTTCGACTTCAAGGTCGTCGGGTATGTTCGGGTCGATGACCTCGCCGTCGCCCGCGATCCCGCTGACATCGCTCGCCCACGGCGCCGGCTGCGGCTGCAAGCTTCCCGCGGCTGCGCTCCTGCCCATTGTCCGGGCGCTGCCGCGAAGCCACGACCCGCGACTTCTCGTAGGCACTGAGACCGCCGACGACGCGGCCGTATTCCGCCTCTCGGACGACATCGCGCTCGTCCAGACGCTCGACTTCTTCACCCCAATAGTCGACAACTCCTACGACTTCGGCCGCATCGCCGCCGCCAACGCGCTGTCCGACGTCTACGCGATGGGCGGGACGCCGCTCGCCGCAATGAACATCGTTGCGTTCCCACTCGAGCATCTCGGCCCCGATGTCCTGCGCGAGATCCTGCGCGGCGGGCTGGACGTCGTAACCTCCGCTGGCGCGCTCGTCGTCGGCGGCCACTCCATCGACGACCGCGAGCCAAAATACGGGCTCGCCGTTACCGGGCTCGTCCACCCCGACCACCTGCTCAGCAACTCGAGGGGTCGGCTGGGCGACGCGCTCGTCCTGACCAAACCGCTCGGCGTCGGCGCCATCACCACCGCCCACAAACGCGGGCTCGCCGATGATGCGCTGCTCCAACGCGCCACCTCGGTCATGGTCGAGCTCAACGCGGAAGCGGCGTCGGCGGCGCTCGCCGCCGGTGCGCGCGCGGCCACTGACGTGACCGGCTTCGGGCTCCTCGGGCACGCTCACGCCCTAGCGCGCGAGAGCGCGCTCGCCGTCGAGATCGAAGCGGACAGCGTCCCCGTGATCGACGGCGTCGCCGAACTGCTCACTGGCGAGGGCGCGGTCTCGGGCGGCAGCGCCCGCAACCGGGAATGGGCCGAAAACTTCACCATCTTCCGGAGGTGCGTACCTGAGTGGTGCCGGCGCTTGTTGTGCGACGCCACGACCTCGGGCGGACTGCTCGTCTCCGTCGCTCCCGAGCGTGCGTGCGAGATCCCAGGCGCCGTTATCGGGCGACTGCTTGCCGGAAAAGCCGGGGCCGTACTGGTTCGGTAACTGGCCTGATCGGCGAGAAAGGCTATAGGTGATGAACCGTGCTGGGGCGCTTGCGCCAGCCGAGCCAAAGGCCCGCGCCCGGGACGCGCTGTTAAGAGGCCACCGCGATCGAGACGAGGTTGTCCGGATCGTCGTGGAACTTCGGCGGCGATCCCGGTGGGTTGACGGTCAGACGGTAACGGGCTCGGCGATGTCCTGACGGACCTGGTCCTTCGCGGCGGCGGTGAGGGCGTGACGCT
>Ga0247727_10010778_pt1 | contig 16120 bp, 13 predicted proteins | sample WisWelCaveWW1625_FD_202498 | JGI IMG/M metagenome (GOLD analysis project Ga0247727, IMG submission 202498) | Biofilm microbial communities from Wishing Well Cave, Virginia, United States - WW16-25 | ecosystem: Environmental > Aquatic > Deep subsurface > Groundwater > Cave microbial mat | place... | reverse complement strand
TGGGAGGGTGAGCTCCGGCCGGAACACGTCGTTGACGGTGATGTTGAAGGACCGGCTTGCCGTGACGCTCGAATTGGAAAGCGAGGTGGCGTTCACCCAGAAAACGTGCGGGCCGTTGGTCGGCAGAGGGGGCACGGCGACGTTGAGGGTGAAGGTGAGGTTTTCGTCCGGGTTCAGCGAAACGCTCGAAAAGGGCAGGGAAGTCCAGGCCGCCTCGGTCCCCGCGAGTTCGAGGGTGAAGGTGTCGGCGAGGTTTCCGCTGTTGCGCACCGTGATGTCCAGGGAGTAGGAGGTGTTCCGGTGCGCGTTCGGAGTGTTCGACGGCGCCGCGACCACCGCGACCTTGCGGTGCGTGTTCAGCGCCGCGGTGAACGAGGGCGAGACGGTCACATTCAGGTCGCCCCCCGAGACCACCCGCACGCCGAGAGGGTAGGCGCCGGCGGCCGTCCACGAGGGCGCCGTGACCTGCACGGTGAAATTCATCCGGCCGCCCGCGGAAATCGTGCCGCTGCTTAAGGGAATCGTGACCCAGGTGAGGTTGGGGCCGGCGCCCTGCTGCTGGATGCTCACCGTGTCGGGGCCGTTGCCGTTGTTCACGACAGAGACGGTGAAAGCAAGCGTGGTGCCGGGGTCGCCGGATTGGTACGACGGCACCACGGTCGCCGACAGCGCGAAGGTCTGGTTCACGGTGAGTGCGAGGTTGACGGTCGACGCGCGCGACACGTTTCCAGACGACCGGGCGGTCACAGCATAGTAGTACACGCCGGCCGCGGGGGCAGGCGAGAGCGCGATCGCGACGCTCACGGTCACGTTGGCCGAAGCGCCGCCCGCGAGCGACACGGTTGAAGAGCCCACGGTCACGAGGCCCGCCTGGGTGGTGTTGGAAGCGCTCACGGTGAAGTTGTCTTGGCCCGTCCCGTTGTTTCGCACATTCACCGTGAATACGACGGTGGCGCCGGGCAGCCCTGCGCCCGCGGCGACGGAACTCGATGCGAGCACATCGTACACCTGCCTCACTTCAAGCGTGAGGTCAACCGTGCGGTTGCGGTAGGGGTTCGTCCAATTGATGGTGCCCGCCACTTGGAAGGCATACGAGGAGGGCGCCGCCGTCCCGGGGATCGAGAAGTTGTAGTACACAATCCTCCAAGCGCCCGGCGTCAGGGTGAAGGGCGTTGCCGAGATCGTTACCCACGCGCCGTTTGGTCCCGCGTAGGTGAGGTCCACGCGGTCGTCGAACGCGCCGGGGTTCGAAACATTCACGGGGAACGAAACGGTGGCGCCCGGGTCGCCGGACTGCTTGTCGATGAGGCTCTCGTACACGATGCTGAGGTCGTGCTTTGCGGTTACCGTGATGGTGAGGTTGAGGAACGCGATGACCGCCGTCGAGTTCTCCGAGAAGATGCGGAACTCCACGGTGTAGTCACCCGTCGCCGTGATGGACGCGGGAACCGTGACGGTGACATTGAGGTAGCGCTGCGTGAATGCGCCGAGCGAAAGGCTGGTGCTTTGGAACGAAACCCAGTCGCCGTGCCGGCTTGCGTTCGCCGTCCCCTGCAGCGTGTAGGAATCCGCGACGTTCCCCCGGTTTTCCACGATGATGTTGCGCACGGTCACGGCGGCCTCCGACTCGGTCGAGGCGTGCAGGTCATCCGGCGTGAGTCCGGACAGGCCGACCGCGCGCTTTGGGTTCACGGTCGCCGCAAAGAGCTGGAAGCCCGTCACGCTCGAGTTCGCGCTCGAGGTCGCACTGATCTGCGAAAAGAGCGTGCCCACGGGGGCGATGGTGCTGATGTTGATCGTGACGAGGATGACGCGGGTGTCGCCGGGCGATACGGAGATGAGGTTCGTGGTAAGGTTCGTCGAAGTGTAGGAAGTGTTGTTCACATTCACGGTGTAAGTCTGCTGGCTGTTCCCAGTGTTCTGCACATACGCGAGCCAGGTGATGTTTTGCCCGGGGTCGCCGGAGGTGCCCGCCTGCGGGATGAGCGTGACGGAGACGCCGAGCACTTCGGTGACGCGTGTCGTGGTCGAGGCGGTTTGGGCGGTCGTGTTGTCGTCGGGCGTCGCGGTCACATTGACGAACTGGCCGACCGCATCGGCGAGAGCCGAAAGGGGCGGGCGCACCGTGAGCACCACCTGGCCCGTGCCCGAGGGGCCCACGGTAAGGCTTGCCTGCGAAAGCTGCGTGGTCCAACCGATCGGGCCGGCCACGATCGAAAGGTTGAACGAGATGGAGGCCGAGGAATTCAGGTTCGTGAGGTTGAGGGTGTAGTCTTTCGCGACGCCCGGGGCGGTTTGGCCGACCGAGGAGCCCGAAACGTAAAACGTGTAGGTCGCAGCGGCGCTTGCCGGGGCCGCGATGGCGAGGATGCCCGCAAGGAGAAGAAACAGGGCTGCGGCGGTCGCGGTCAGTCTTAAAGCCAGATGGGGGAGCGGCATCGCTCGAACCTCTCGCGCGGCATCCCGCTTGCCCTTTATAAGAGTAACTAACGAGTGGCGTTTAATTTTGGAGTGCTGGCCACGCGCGATTTTCGGGCGCCCGAAACGCATTTTCATTCGGCTGCGAGAATAAAAATTAGGGAGCGCCCCCCGCGCACCGTCACCCGAACATCTGCGGCGCCGGCGCCCGCTTTCCGCCCTTCGGCCCGCGCGCTTGCCGGTGGATCGACTTGATCTGGCGCTCGATCTCCTCGGCCTCGCGGTACAGGGGTTCCGCCGAGAGGTCGATGTTGAGCACGAGTTTGTCGATGATCTCGATCACCTTCGCGGCCGCCCGCGCGTCGGGGTAGTTGCTGTGGGCTTCCGCGAGGATGGTGATCACGTCAAAGTCGCGCCGCGCGCCCTCGTTGAGCAGCACGCCTGCAACGCCCGTGATCACGCCTTCCTCGAAGAGCTTGATCGAGTGCTCGCTGAGCCACTTGTTCGCTTTCTTCGTCGACCCGACGCCGTACACATCCACGCTCTCGTCGGGGCGGGCGCCCTCGGGCACCTCCGGGTTCGGCTCCTCCCCTTCGCGCTCGATCACGAGCCCCTCCGGGGAGATCATCGCGCGGCAGCGCTGCTCCGTCACCCAATCGAGGAGGGTGGCGGCGATGGGGCGGATGAGGTTCGGTGGCGGCTGGAACTCCGAGAGGAACACGACGAGCTGGTCGGTCTCCTCGTCCACGCCGACGACGCGCTCGCTCGCGTAAATGCGGACCGTAGAAAGGGGCTGCCCCTTGCGCACCAGAGAGATTGCGGGGAAGTGGTCAGATTCCATGGTGCCGATTTGCTGCAGGTGGAGCGCGTTCACGAGGTAATTCGCGACGATCGAACTCACGAGCCCGATCGAGGGGAACCCGTCGATGACCGTGGCGCCCTTCAGGTTGGTCTTCTTGAGTTCGTAAATGCGGATGTCGCCGCCGCTCGCCATCGTTCGCTCCGGCGGAAATCCGGCGTGGGCGATATAAGGGTTGAGGGGTGGCGGATTGAAATGCGACGCAAGCGGGCGCCGCGCTAGAGGTATATGGCCGCCCGGCGCGTTGGCCACAAGCGTGCGCCCCCACGTCGTCGTGAACTGCGCGGCGTCGATCGACGGGAAGATCGCGTCGCGGGAGCGCCGCCAGATACCTCTGTCGAGTGAAGCGGACTTCGAGCGGGTGCGCCGGCTTCGAGCCAGCTGCGACGCGATTCTCGTCGGCGTTGGAACGGTGCTCGCGGACGACCCGGGGCTGAAAGCGCCCGTCGGCAGCGGCAAAACGTTGTTGCGCGTTGTGGTCGACTCACGGGGGCGGACGCCGAAGGGGGCCAAGGTCGTCGACGGGTCCGCGCCGACCCTGATCGCAACTGCCGAGAGCGCGAAAGCGACCTTCGACAAGGCGGAGGTCGTGCGCCTCGGCAAGGAACGGGTTGACCTCGTCCAATTGATGGAGCACCTCCACGGCCGGGGAGTCGGCAAGCTGCTCGTCGAGGGAGGCGGGGAGGTCATCCACTCGTTCATCGCGGGCGGGCTCGCCGACGAACTCTTCCTGTTCGTTGCGGATCTGGTCCTCGGCGGCCGCGCGGCGCCCACCGTCGCCGACGGCGAGGGTGCGCTGAGCACCGAGGGCGCGGCGCGCGCGCGCTTCGTGTCCGCCGAACGCCTGGAAGGCGGCCTCCTCCTCCACTACCGGTTCGGGGCGCGCGCGTGATGGCCCGGAGGGGGCGCGATGGACGGCCCGCCAACCTTCGCGGCTGACGCGATGCTCGGCAAGCTCGCGCGATGGCTCCGCCTGCTGGGGTACGACTGCTTTTACGAGCGCGACATCGACGATGCGCGGCTCATTGAACTTTGCAGGCGCGAAGGCCGGATTCTGCTGACCCGCGACCGGCGGGTCGCGTCCAAGTCCCCGCGCGCGCTCTTTGTGCCGCCCGGAAACCTCGACGCAGAGCTGCTCACGGTGTATCGCGCGATCGGAGGCACGCCCCCGGACGAGCCCCCGACCACGCGCTGCTCGCTTTGCAACGCGCTCCTCGTGGCCGTGGCCCCGTCCAGCCTTGCGGAGGGCGCCGTCCCGGAGCGCGTGCGGACCGATCACGGGGAGGTGTGGCGCTGCCCCGCGTGCGCGCGCGTCTACTGGCGCGGCACGCACGTGGAGTCGATGGCCGAACGCCTCGCCCGATTGCGCGCGCGGCTGGCCGAGGGGGGCGTCGTGGCGCCGCGCGGCTGACCGCCCTCGTCAAAACGGTTAAGTAAGGCGCGCGGTTTTCCGCGCCAACGCGCCCCTCCGGTGGAGGCTTGTTCCAATGGCAGACGCCGAACTCTTCCAGATGGGCACGATGCTCGGCATCGCGGGCGGGCTCGTGGCGCTCGCGTTTGCGGGTTTTTACTTCACGCTCATCCGCAAACTGCCCACGGGAAACGCGCAGATGCAAGAGATCGCCGTGGCCATCCGCCAAGGCTCGATGGCCTACCTGAAGCGCCAGTACCGAGTCGTAGCGTTGTTCGGCGCCGTGATCGCGGTCGTGCTTGCCGTGGCGGTCCCGGACGGGCCGCGGATCGCGCTCGGATTCGTCGCCGGGGCGTTCATGTCCGGCCTCGCCGGGTTCATCGGGATGAATGTCTCGGTGCGCGCAAACATCCGCACGGCGGCGGCCGCCGAGAAAAGCCTGGACGCGGCGCTGCGCGTGGCCGCACGGGGTGGCGCGGTGTCCGGCCTTGCCGTGGTGGGGCTCGGCCTCCTCGGCGTTTCCGCATTCTATCTCGTCTACAACTCGCCCTACAGCCTCCGCGGGAATCCCGCGCCGCTCATCGGATTCGCCTTCGGCGCGTCGCTGATCTCGCTCTTCGCGCGCGTCGGCGGCGGGATCTACACCAAGGCCGCAGACGTCGGCGGCGACCTCGTCGGCAAGCTCGAAGCGGGCATCCCCGAGGACGACCCACGCAACCCCGCGACGATCGCCGACGCCGTGGGCGACAACGTCGGCGACTGCGCCGGCATGGGGGCCGACCTGTTCGAGACCTATGTGGTCACGATCGTGGCCGTCATGCTCGTCGGCGCGCTCGACCCGGTCTCTGCGGTGCTCGGCGAGGCGGGCATCGTGTTCCCGCTCCTCCTCGCATTCGTCGCCGTCCTCGCGTCGGTTGCCGGCACCTTCGCAGTGCGCCTGCCAAAGAGCGGGAACATCATGAACGGGCTCTACCTCGGCGTGGCGGTCGCGGCCGCGGTCTCGATGGTGGGGTTCGTCGGCATCACGCTCACGATGCTGCCCGGCATCCCTACGCTGCTCCTCGCCTCCGCCGGGGTGGGGATGTTCGTCACCGTCGCTCTGATCGTTGTCACCGAGTATTACACCGCGACGCGCTTCAAGCCCGTCAAGGACATTGCAAAGGCCTCGGAGACCGGCGCGGCCACGAACATCATCGCGGGCCTTGCCGTCGGCCTGCAGTCCACGGCCATCCCCCTCGTCATCATCTGCATCGGGATCCTCGCGTCCTATGCGGTCGGGGTCACGGCGTTCTCGGGGCTCCCCGGAGGCGATGTGCTCGCGATCTACGGCATCGCAATCGCGGCCGTCTCGATGCTCTCCACCGCCGGGATGATCGTCACCCTCGACACCTACGGCCCGATCACCGACAATGCCGGCGGGATCGCCGAGCAGTCGGGCCTTTCGAAGGAGGTCCGCGAACGCACGGACAAGCTTGACGCGGTCGGGAACACCACGAAGGCCGTCACGAAGGGCTACGCGATCGGTTCGGCCGGCCTTGCCGCCCTCGTGCTCTTCTCGGACTTCACGCAGCACGCGCAGGTGGGCGGCGTGCCCCTCGTCTTCAGCATCAGCAACCCGCTCGTCCTCGTCGGCCTGCTGCTCGGAGGGCTCCTCCCATTCCTCTTCGCCTCGTTCCTCATGAACGCCGTTGGGCGCGCCGCCTTTGCCGTCGTGAACGAGGTCCGCCGCCAGTTCAGGGAAATCCCGGGCATTATGGAGCGCACGGCGAAGCCCGACTACGCGAAGTGCGTCGACATCGTCACCAAGGCCGCCCAGAAGGAGATGGCCGTCCCCGCGATTATCGCGGTCGCCGCGCCGCTTGCCACGGGCTTCATCCTCGGCCCGCTCGCGCTTGGCGGCCTGCTCATCGGCGTGATCATCTCGGGCCTCCTCGTCGCAATCTCCATGTCCGTCGGTGGCGGAGCATGGGACAACGCCAAGAAGCTCATCGAAACGGGCGAGCACGGCGGGAAAGGCTCGATGGCGCACAAGGCCGCGGTCGTGGGGGACACCGTCGGCGACCCCTACAAGGACACGGCGGGGCCCGCGATCAACTCGCTCATCAAAGTGATCAACACGCTGTCGCTCATCTTCATCGCGCTGATTCTCCAGCACAGCCTGTTCTGAAGGGCGTCGGCCCCCGAACCGCCGCGGGCGTCACTGGTAAAAGTGCGGGTCGGTCGCCTTCTTTTCCTTCTCCGGCTCCTCTTTCTTCGCTTCGATCACATCGAGCGAGACGATCATGTGGCTCGGGATGATCCGGACTTTCCCCGCCATCCCTTCGTGCGACTTGTCGAGCCGCATGGCGATGCCGTCGATGTTGCCCATCATCGTGAATCCGAGGAACTCGCCGTGCGTGACGATGGTCCGGTCGCGGGACTCGAGGCTCTCGAGGCGGTACTTCGAGCCTTTCGTGAGCGTAAGCTCCGGGTCATGGGTCGCCGTGGTTCCCCTCGGGTGAAATGCGCCTTTTACGCTATATATTGAGCATGATCCGGGCACGCCGTCATTTCGCGCGGGGGGCGGCCTTTTTCGGGGCGGCGCGCTCCTCCTCGACGAGCTTGTCGAGGTGCTCCGCCCACCTCGCCATGGAATCAAGCGCGAGGCGCGCGCGGGCGTCGGTGAACTCGAAGGCGCGCGAAAGCGAGCCGTGCCGGAGGCGGAAGTAGCGCCTCGGGAACCCCAATTCGTCCGGGATGGCGGTGCGTTCCACGAGGTCGAGGCCCTCGATGCGCCGCAGGTGCTTGAGGAGCGTAGGGCGGGTCGACGGCGCCTGTTTGCCAAGCTCGTCGAACGACCACCAGCGTTCGCCGCCAAGCACGAACGCCGCGTAGAACATGCGGAAACTCGGCAGCGAGGCGACCTTGCGGCCGCCGGTGCGGTCGCCGATAAGGCCGATCGCCTGCAGGAACGCCGCCGCAAGGTCTTTCGGCGCCCCTTCGGAGGGCAGAGGCTGGTCCGAAAGCTCCATCACGAAGGTCTCGCGGGCCGTGGGGGCGTTTTCCATGCCGCGGAGCGGCGCCGCGCGGCCCGCTGGCCGGTCGCGGTGGGGCGCGACGCGCGCTTCGATGAGGTGCGCGAGGCGCGCATAGCGCTCGAGGCAGAGGCCGGCGGCAAGGTCGGTGAACCGCCACGCATCGACAAGCCTCCCGAAGCGCAGGCGGAACCGCTTGCCGGCAAGCGCGCCCTTCGGTCCCCCTTCGGCCTGCGCGACCCAGTCGAGGGCCTCGAACTTGAGGAGCGCGCGGTACACCTGCCCGACGGGCACGCCGATCGACGTGGCCATCTCGGCCGCCGACCAAGAGCGCTCCGGCTCCATCAGCAAGCAGTCGACGAGCACGCGGACGGGCGGAGGGGCGCTCGCCTCGCGGCCGTCGCCCAGGGGATCGTACCCCTCGGAAACCGCCCCCACCTTTCGCAGGAACGCGAGGGCGACGGCACGCGGGTCGTCACTCGAAACCGGAGGCGCCGCCCGCTCAAGTCGGAGGGAGAAAGGCACGCGCGCGGGACGCGCGCATGAGGGGATGACCTTTTTGGGGGGCGCCGGGGAGCTAGTTGTCCGGCACGCGCGCGCCGTCAAGGACCGCGCCCGGCGAGATCGTCTGTCCCTCGCCGACCACGCAGGATGTGAGCTTCGCGCCGGCACCGACCACGCTGCCCGCCGCGATCACGCTGTCCCGGATTTGCGCGCCGGCACCGATGTCGCAGTCCTCAAGGACGAGCGCCCGTTCAACGACGCACTCGCGGCCGATGTTGGACTGGTCGTGGACGGCGGAGTCCTTCACGAGCGCATTCACGCCCACCCGCACAAAATCGCCAAGCAGCACCGCCCCCGCAAGCTGCGCACCCGCCTCCATCTTCACGCGCCTGCCGGCAAGCAGCGCGTCGGCGCCCTGGCCGCCTTGCGGACGGCCTTCCCGCCGGATCATGAGGAGGTTTGCGCCAATCAGGTCCTCCGGGCGCCCCACATCCATCCAGAACCCCTCGATGAGCTCGCCGTAAAGCGGCGTCCCGCGCTCCAGGAGGTCGGGCCACAAGTCCTTCGAGAAATCGAACGCCTGCCGCGGCGGAATCTCATCGAGCACCTGCGGCTCGAGGACATAGATCCCCGCGTTCACGAGGTCCGAAAACACCTGGGCAGGCCGCGGCTTTTCCTTGAAGCGCTCGACGCGTCCATCCGCGCCGATGCCGACGATGCCGTACTGCGACGGGTCCTGCACGCGCGTGAGCGCGAGAGTCGCCACCGCCCCCTTCTTGCGGTTCTCCGCGTGCCGCTCGACGAGCCGCCGGATGTTCACGTCTGCAAGGACATCCCCGCTTGCCACCACAAAGGGTTCGGTGCCCAGGAACGGCCCGACATGCTTCACGCCGCCCGCGGTGCCAAGCGGCTCGCCCTCGAACGAGTAGACGACGCTGACGCCGTGGCTTGCGCCGTCGGCAATCCCGCGGATCACCCGGTCGCTGAGGTACCCGGTCGTAACGACAATCTCGTCGATGTGCGCGGCGGCAAGCGACCGGATCACGTAGTCGATGCAGCGCCGCGGGCCAACGGGCACCATCGGCTTCGGCAGGTGGTTGGTGAGCGGCTTGAGGCGGGTGCCCTTCCCGCCCGACATGATCACGGCCTTCAGCGCGCGGCCCCCTTAGAGCGACAGCTTCCCGCGCTCCTTCAGCGCGGCCACCGCCTCGTCCGTTTCCTTTTCGAGGCGCTCTTCGTCGTAGAGGTTCGACTTCACGCGCTCGGACTGCTCCTTCATCGCCGTGCGGCCCTCCTCGGTCTCCGCCTGCCGTTTGGCTCGCTCGGCGATCACAAGCTCGCGCATCTTCATCGCTTTCTCGTGGATCTCGTTCGCCGTTCCCCGGTGCTCGACCACCTTCGCGTGCTTGATGTCCGCTTCCTTCGTGAGCGCGTCGATGTCGGTGGAAAACTTCTGGGCGGCCTCGTGGGCCGACTGCGCCTCGCCCCGCAGGCGGCTCGCGTGCGCCACCTCTTCCTCGATGAGCTGCTTCAGTTCGGTCTCGTCCGTGGGCAGCGCTTCGGCAGCCATCGCCTCCCTGGGGGCCCGGGCCTCCACCGCGGCTTTCATCCGGTCGGCCTCCCGCTTCTTGCGCCGCGCTCCCTCCACGAGCGCCTTTTCGTCGGCGAGCGCCATCGGCTCTCGCTCGAGCCTGCGCTCGGCCTCGGCAATCTCCATGCGCAGGCGACCGAGCTTTTCCTCGTCGGTCTCGGCGCCTTTCTGCCGCCCCCGCGGGCCGCCGCGCTTTGCGCCCTGAAGGCGCGACCTTGCGGCGCGCGCCACTTCCTCGTGCCCCCGCGCCTCGTCGGAAAGCGCGTCCCTACGAGTGCGCTCCGCGCGCGAGGCGTCGACAAGCTCACGCCGCCGGCCCTGCAGCAGGTCGCGCTCGTCCCGGGCTTCATCGGCAAGCCTTGCCTCCAAGTCCCTTCGGTCAAGCAGCCCCCGGTAGCGCTGCTCGGCGGAGGCATTCGGCCGCACGGGTTGGCCCGGCATCGTATGCACGCACACATGCGCTGCAGCAACGCCGCGGCGCCTGCCGCGTCCACCTGGCTGCCGCTATAAAAGGGCTTTCGGGCGTTCGCGCGGACGCGCAGGTCAGCGCCATGTAATGAAGCGGTCGAGGAGGGTGAAAAGGTCGTCGGCGACCTCGCCTTTGATGACGCCCGTCTTGACTTTTTCGTCGATGAAGTCCTTGGCCTCGTCGATCGATGTGCGCGACCCCTTCGCGATGATCATCGACTGGAGCGCGTCGGAAACCTTCTGGTCCACTTCGTGGCGCGCGAAAAGGTCCCGCATGGAATAGCGGAAAAGCTTCGCCTGCCCCATGTTCAGCATCGGTCGCCGCCGGAACGAGTCGCCGCCTGTGTTCCAGTAATTGTGCGAGCGTTTTCGCGGCGGCGGCGGCCCCATGCAGTCCCTTGGAATCGCCCAAGGGCTCTCCTCAGTTAAAGTTTCCGCAGCCTGGCTTTGGCCCCCGCGCGGCGCGTTTACGCGACCGCATCCGCGCTCGCGGGGAGCAGCTCGAAGCCGGACCTGCGGATCAACGCGACGCGCTCGGGGAGGAATACTTCCGAGTCGTACACGACCACGAACACCGTGCGCGATTGCGCGACCAAGTCGGCAATGCGCCGCAGCGCCTTGAGGTACGTGTCGAATTGGTCGCCCGAGTAGGTGATGAGGAATTCAAGGCCGTCGAGCAGCACCACGCCGTTCTTGCCTTGCGACGCGTCGACAAACGACTTCACCTGGTTCACGAGGTACTCGGGCGCGGGCTTGAGGTCGCGGTCGCCCCGGCGCTCGGCCGTGAGCCAATACACGAGCGTGCCCGGTTCGAACGCGTAGCGCTCGGCGAGCTTTGTGGGCTCCGTGCGCGAGATGCAGAGCCCCAGGTAGCCCTGCCTCACAAGCTCCTTGAGGATTTCGTAGCCCCGCCCGCGCGTGGCGGTCGACTCGTTCAGCAAGTAGGCGTCGCCCCCGCGGACGATGAACGAATACGGCGAGAAGCCGAGGGCCGCAAGCCCGCGCAGGAACTCGGACCGCCCCTGCGGCGTCATCTGCCCCTCGAACTGCTTGAGGAAAATGCGCACCTTGTTCGCTACATCCGTGTGCAGCAAGTCGACCTGGCGGCTGATCGAGGGCGAGAGCGCGATGTCGGGACCGCGCAATTCGACCTGCTCGAAGAACGGGTCCACGCCCCGCAGGGTCTCAATGCGGCGCAGCGCCTCGGAGGGAGGCATCGCGCACTTCTCGAGGATCTTGTTGAAGAGGTGCGAGAGCACGGCCTTCTTCACGATCGGCAATTCGAACAGGTTGTGGAGTTCCACGGCGTCCCCCTCCCGGCTCGTGGAGTAGAGCCAGGTGATCCTTGAGCCGCCCGGCCGAGGGCCGGCAAGCTCCCGCCCGATTTCGAGCGCCGCCCGCGCGGTAATCCAGCCGTCGTCGAAGATCTGGTCGATTTCGTCGAGGTAGATGACGCCCTTCTTGACCGTGAGTGCGTAGTTTAGGATCGAGTCGGAGAGGCCGCGCAGGTTGGTGGCGGGGACGTAGCGGATGTTCCCCTCCTCGCGCACGCCCCACCCGGAGCGCTCGATGACGATGACCGGAATCCGCTTGAAAGTCTCAACGATGTCGGGAGCGGGGCGCGAAACGCCGACATAAACGCCCTCCATCCCCTCGTGCACCAGCCGCTTGAAAGCGGCGCTCGCGCGCGTGCGCTGCATGACGTAAACGCGCCCCGGGGTTACCTGGAGGCCGGGTTCCCCCGCATCGACGCCCGCCACCCGCTCGGTTACGGGCGAAAACAGCAGCACGCCGCGGCGGGTGATGCCGAGTGCGATCACGAAGTTCATTCCGACGATGGCGACCGACGAGAGGCCCGGCAGTGGCCACGTGGCGCCCATCGCGTTGAAGATGATGGGGAGGAAAATGTCCGTGGGCAGTCCGACGGCGAGCAGCAGCACGATCCCGCCGAGGATGTAGCGGATTTCGCGGCGGTACGCGGGGGTCTGCTTGTCCTTCGGCGGGCTGATGAGGATCAGGAAGCCGACGATGTAGAGGATGAGCGTCGTGGAAAGCCCGAAAAAATACCACTGGTCTTGGAGGATCATCCGGGAGGTTTCCTGGAAATCGCAATAACTGAAGTTGCCCGGGCAGACTTCCGCCGGGATGGGGTAGAGCAGGACCCTCACCGTGGAGTTCATCCACGACGCGATTTTCGGGAGCACGAGCATCCCGACAATCCACCAGTGCTCGCGCTCGAGCGCGTGGAACCCTCGGGTGTACGAGAGGGCAAAAAGCACGAACACGCACGGCGACAGGTCGGCGAACAGGTAGGAGAGGGCGAACCACGGGATGGCGTCCGGCGTTTTTTCGACGACGCGGAACGCGAGGTCGGCGATGATCCAGCTGAAGAACAGGACCACGAACAGCAGCCAGATGAAGGACGGGTGCGAGCGCTTGACGCCCCGGCGGACCATGAAAACGACGATGGCGAGGTTTGAGATCAGGCCGATGAGCGGCAGAACCGCGAGCGGCGATACCACGGCGTTTCACCCTCCGCGTGGGAACGCGTGCTTCGGGATTTACCTTATGGGGGCGCGCTGGCAGCCCGCGTTTGCCGGTGAGAGGGCTCGGCCAGCCCCTCGGCGGGCCCGGCCCGCGTCGCCAACGCGGCGGCGCTCAAGGCCCCGCGGACGCCGTTTCGTCGCCCCACAGCCAAAACCCGCCGACCCGGTGCCCGAGGCCGAGCACCGTCTCCGCGTTCTTCGCGTAGTAGCCGCGGAGGTACTCAAGGGCTTGGGGCTCCAGGTTCTCACGGTAGCTCTTCGCGCCGAAGGTGCGCCGCCGCACGAACATGAAATCGAAGATGACCTTGCGGTACCAATTGCCCTTCATCTCGGTGGCGGGGATGGGGGTGAAGTAGCACTCCGCGTACTCGCCAAGGAAGGGCGGCATGGTCTCCGACAGGCGGCACTCGCAGGGGCGGATGAACACATCGACCGTCGGGATGTCTTCGCCGTAGTAGGCGCGGACGAGGTCCGGGTAGCCGTCCTGAAGCGGGTGGTGGTCGTGCTTGCGGCCGCCCTTCAGCGCCTCGCGTTCGGCAAGCCGGATCTGCTCGATCGCCGTCGAGCATGCGAAGCCGAGCCACAGTTTCTTCGAGTAGCCCTTGGTCTCGCGGTCGAGGTCGTCGGCAAACTCGAGCGTCTTTGCGTAACCCTGCTCGAGGAGCATGTCACGGTCGCCGTAGATGCGGCAATGGATCTTCTGCTCGTGGAACCACTGGCGCCAGAAATCCCCGCTGAACACCTCGTTCGCGTAGGCCGTGATCTGCCGCTGGTAGTTGGAGTCGAGCGCGTAGCGCCCGTGGGTCATCGCCGGCGTGAAGACGTGGTCGGCGCCCTGCGCGAAGATCTGCTCGTAGGTGTCCATGAAGGGCCGCGCGAGCCTGCGGTTCAGCTTCACCATGAACTCCTCCTGGCTGAGGTTCATGCGGTAGCTGATGAGGCCGGTGCGGCGCGTGCCGTCATCTACGAGGGTTACGACTCGCGGCCCTCCGTTTGCGCGCACGAACCGCGCGGTCTCTTCGTCGGTCAACGCCAGGAAGGCGCCTGCTTGCATGGTTTGTTTACCCCCTTGTTTGGTCGGCCACCGGCGCGAGTGCGGCGGGGAGGGTCGATGCCCGGGCACCCACGGGCTGCGCCTCCCCGAGTCGGACTCGAGCTGGTGAGATGGAGGCGGTGCGTACGTCAAGGGCGTCCGCGGCAGCGAAGAGGGCGCCGGCGACAGCGGCTTTCGCCATCGTCGTCGGCGCGTAGAGCACCTTGGCGATCCAGGTGGGCAGCGGCTCGTCGTCCCGGTGCGCAAGCAGCCACCGGGCGCCCTGCTCCACCTCTTCGAGGTAAGCGCCCGGCTGGATCCGCCGGAACGCGCAGAGGCCGAGGAGGCCGTAAGCGGTGTCCTCCGCCGTCGAGGGCGACTCGTTCGTGGGGCTCCACGACCCGTCGGCCCGCTGGGAGGCCGCGAGGAAGAGCGCGGCGCGGGAGGCCATGGCGTCATCGACGCCCGCGAGGGCCTCAACCGCGTGCCATGTCGGGTAATTCGGCGAAACCGAGTAGTGGTCGATGAACGAGCCGTCCGGCCGCGCGTTCTTGCGGACGTAGCCAAGGGCGATTTCCGTGAGCTCGTCGCGCATCGGGTGGCGCAGCACCTTGAGCGCCTCGACGGCGTGGAGGTTCGGCGCGACCGCGCCGCGCCGGTCGGTGAGGTAGCACAGGAAGTAGCCCTCGCGCGCGTACGAGTCGAGGAAGTCGCAGGCGACCCTCTCGCCGGAGGCCGCAAGCACGAGCGCCGTGAGCACCGAGTCGTCGAGGTCGACGGCGGGGAATTCGCGCGAGAACGCGACCCCCGTCGGCATCCACGCCTCGCGCAGGAGCCGCAGCGCGGGGGCCGCCGCGGGAAGGCCGAGCAGGGGCGTGCCGCGCATCGCGTACATCGAGTAGGCGGCCTCCATGAGTTCGTAGGGCCCGAAGTGGCGCTGGCCGCCGTCGGGGTTCTGCGTCCGGCGCAGGTAGTCCATCGCGCGCGCATCGGGCCGGCCGGCGCGCTCCACGCCAAACGCCGTCGAGGACGGGGCGCACATCACGGAGCCCGAGGTGGACGCAGTAAGGCGCGCGAAAATGCGCACGGGGTCGCCGCCCTCGCCGGTGAGTTCGATGAGGTGGCCGACCGGGTGGCCCGAGTAAAGCGTGCGGCCGTAGAGCGCCTGCGCAAGCCTGCCGACCTTCCGGTACGGCCATGCGTCGGGGTCGACTTCGAGGCCGAGCTCGGCGCAGCGTTCGACAAGGGGCGGCAGCAGGAGGTCGGACCCCACGAGCTGGTTGGCCGCCGTGATGCGCGCGAGCGCCGTGCGGACCGCTTCGGTGCCACGTTCGATGATCGGGGAGCGCAGCGCCTCACCGGCGGCCGCGAGGCCTGCGAGGGCCGAGAGGCTGTTCAGCGCGCGGTCGTGCGGGTTGTAGACCGGCGACCCCCACGAGCCGTCGGGCAGCGCGGAGCGCTCGAGGTACCGCGCGGCGGCCTGCACCGTGGGATCGCCCGGCAGGATCGGGGTGAGCCTAGCCACAAACCCGGAGTCGTAGGCCACCGAGCCCATCCGCGATGCGCCGACCCGCCGCAGCGCGTCCGTGGCAAGCTCGACCGCCGCCCTGCGGAGCGAAGCGGGGGAGCACGACGTGGGCGCCGCCACCGAGAAGCCCTCCGAGGGGCCCTTGCCGCGTGGTTTGGAGTGGATCATTTGGACAGCCTCTCGAGCTTCAATTCCACGAGGTCGCCTGCCTTGCTGTCGTGCGTGATGGTGGCGACTGCGACGGAAAGGTCCTTGATGAACGAGGCCGTGAGGTCGCGCCTTTGCGCCTCGCGCGTGTCGATGTTCCATTTGCGGCAAAAGAGCACGAAGAGGATCTGCGCGTCCTTGATTCCGCCTTCCTGTGAGAGGATTTCGATGCACGACTGCGACAGCGGGTTCATCTCCAGTTCCGCGAAGGCGGGGAGCTGCGAAATCCTCCGGACGGAAATCTCGAAAATCTCGTCCTCGTCGGGCGATAGGACTTCCATGTCGTCGGACTTTATCGTGATCCGATTGCCTTGGATGATGTGTCCGAAGAAAGTGATCTCGTTGCGCAGCGGTTTTCCCATTCGCGCACCTTCCGACCGCGAAGCCTCAATGAGAGTCAATAATGGAGACTTTTTAGGACTTCTATTGTTGGGGAATTGCCCGCCTATTGTATATAAAGATGACCGTGAAACTCTCCCTCGCAAGACCGATGAGTGCGAAATAGCGACTTTTTGAGACTTCTCGCGCCCGGGCCCGCGCG
>Ga0247727_10010777_pt1 | contig 16120 bp, 7 predicted proteins | sample WisWelCaveWW1625_FD_202498 | JGI IMG/M metagenome (GOLD analysis project Ga0247727, IMG submission 202498) | Biofilm microbial communities from Wishing Well Cave, Virginia, United States - WW16-25 | ecosystem: Environmental > Aquatic > Deep subsurface > Groundwater > Cave microbial mat | place... | reverse complement strand
AGAACACTTTCGGTGGTGCTGTGGATGGCTTCATTGTAACATTTACTGCTGCTGGCAGCCGCCTTTGTGGCTCTTACTATGGCGCAACAGGCGATGACAGGGGTTACAGCGTATTCCCTGATGGTTCCGGAAATGTATACCTCGCGGCAAGGACTGCCAGCACTACAGGCATGGCTTCGGGTGGATTTCAGAATACTTTCGGTGGGGGAGTCTGGGATGCTTATTTAGTGAAGTTCACTTCGTGCGCACCAGTTTCCGTTATAGAAAATGAAAATAAAATAACCGTTGATATTTTTCCAAATCCATTTTCGACCGAGACAACTTTGAAACTAAATGACGATCTTAAAAACGCAACTTTGACAATCTATAACTCGTATGGGCAAAAAGTAAAAGAAATAAAAACCCTCTCAGGACAGACAATCATTCTGCATCGCGACAACTTACCCAGTGGAATATATTTCATTCAATTTTCACAAGACGACAAAACAATCTCGACATATAAATTGATCATTGCCGACTGACCACATGGCAATTGTTCTCCTGAACCACAAGCTGCAAAACCGACCTGTACAAAACCGTAATCGGAATATTTTATTGCGGGATTTTTGAATGAGGAAGGCGCACCGGGATAATAAAAACTGTGCCAAATATTCCCAAACACAAATTATCGCTCTCTCAGAGTGTTAATAAAATAATCTCGTGGAAAATTTGCCACAATAAAGAATATTTATTACCGTTGTGGTGTAAATTACAACACTAAGTTTCTGAAAAGAAGAAGCAGAAGAGCAGCTTATTCTCGGTCGAGTGAAATTTTCTGCCGTACTGTGTCGTTGAGAGTTTCCTTCCGCTAAGAATTTCCTGTAAAACAGAGAGAGTAGAATCGTTTTAGCATTTTTGAAAACAAAAATGTTCAGGGGATTCGTCCCCCTAAAAATATGCAACGATAATAAATATTCATAATCATGTCAGACAAAAAAATTTCCGAACTCCCTCCATTAACAAGTCCCACGCTCCAGGATTTACTTGCCATAGTAAATTCTTCTTTGACAAAGAAGATCACACTGGATGATCTCTTTAAATCAATTGGAGGCGGGATCGTTTCGGTAACAAAGAGCGAACTGCTGGCGCTTCGGAACGCATTCAACCTTGCTCCCGGAAAATTTTACCTGGTCACTGATGCCGATCCTGACGGATTCTTCCAGGTGATCATTATGGCGGCAACTATAAATGAATTGTGCCTCCAAGGCTGCATAATTGTGAAGGTGCCGGACTACCAGCAGGAAAATGGCTCGAACCTGGGAATATGGACTCCCTCTCTTACTCCGGCAGCTAACAACAAAGTGATCTGGGGAGGAAAGATGTGGGTGAATATGACCGGAAATGTGGGGACAGCAGTGGATGATTTTAACCTTGATTCTGTGAACTGGCAATTCAGTCCTCCTAATGTAGGGGAGGTTTATGCAACGGAGGTTGATGCCATTCATTACGATGCGACTCCCGCGAATGTTACGCAATGGAACGTGGTAAAGCGCGAAGATAAAAGGGGAAACAGTGTTAAAGGTATCATTACGGGCGGTGGAGCGGCTCCGCAAAACCCGATCACATTTTTCCAATGGGGCCGTGATAGCGTAACAGGAAATGAAGTATCGTTTGCAATACTTAATAATATAAATGCACTGGTCGTGCAGAAAAATATGATTGTAAGCGAATTTGCCAACATTAGAATTCCGGATAATGTAACTGCTTCAGGGGCGCGGATCCGGAATTCACAAATTACTGTGCAGGGCGATACCTTGCTTATAGATTCCGAAATTAAAAATTCCACAGTTGACACTCAAGGGAATTATAATTTCTCCGGGACAAAAATGGATGATTCTGTGGTGGAACTTTTTAACCAAGGACAGTTTACGGTGAATTATCAAAAGATGGTAATAGTAAGCAGTACTGTTCAAAATCAGGACGCAGGAAACAGCACCTATGAACGCATGAGTATTTCAGATAGTTCAATGCAAATTCTGACTTCCGGTGGCGTTGACTTTTCTCTGACTGTTATAGAGACTTCAGATGTTCAAATGCTTCATGATGGCGTACTTTCTTTCTTCACTAATATGTGTATTCGTACCAGCGAATTTGCCGCGCAGGTGTTTTCAGGTGCAAGTTCTTTTACTGCTGATTCTGCTGAAATTACAGGAAGCAGTATATCTATATCATCCTTTGTTGGCGCTAGTGGAGCGGATTTTTCCCACATGCGGATCAGGAACAGCGATTTTCAGATGCAGCAGAATGGTGCTTTCAATTTCTCTCAAACACTGATAGAGGATTCAGATGTTCAAATATCAGATGCGACTATAGCATTGCCCGCTCCTGTTGCCGGCAGCTCAAATTTTTCAAACTTCACTGCCCTTAAAAATTCATCCGTATCAATTATTTCAAACGGAGATCTTTTTGTCGGATTTAAGGCTAGTAAATCCGATTTTACTTTTCAGACAATTGGCGGAGCTGATTTCACCAATGCAAGCTTCGATGGTTCTGATGCTTCATTTATAGGAAAACCCAAGTGCATGGATATGATCGTTGATCAGCAATCCAATTTACAGATCACCGGCAACGCGGATTTTTCTCAATCGCGGCTTAGCAGCAATTCACAAATTTTCTGCAATGGCAACGGTAATTTTGTAGGGCTGATCGTTACGCAGGATTCCCAACTATCTGTAACGGGCGCTCCCTCATTAAGAGATACGGTCATAAGCACTTTTGCGAATGTTAACATCAATGGCGATGGAATATTTGAGAACATGGTCATATCAGATTACAGCCAGTTCTTTAGTTCCGGAGATGCAAGCCTGAGAGGAACCAGGATAACAGAGGACTCCTCCATTTTTGTTAATGGCAATGGGCAGATGGAACATACGGAAGTATCAAAAAACTCCACCGCCTTTCTCGGTGGAAGCGGCAACCTTTCAGAAGCGCTCATCACACAAAGTTCTATAGTTGCATTAAACAGTAATGGACATTGTGTGGGTTTAACTGTTTCCGCTCAATCGACAGTAGTGGCTAACGGGTTTCCTATTCTACCTCATGCTATGGTATCACAAAATTGCTCGGTTTCAATATCTGGTGATGCTTCATGTTCGCGCTTAAGAGTTTTGGCTCAATCAAACTTAAGTATAAGCGGCAATGCTAATCTTACCAATGCTGAAATCGCACAAGGCTGTCAGGTTGTTTTAACCAGCAATGGCTTCTTTAATAATTTGAAGGTATTCGGTTTATCGCAGTTAGACGTGGACGGAGATGCTAATTTGAGTGAAACCAAGATTTTTGGAAAGTCTGAAGTAAATGTAAGTGGTGCTCCTTCCATTCAGCATACCCTTGTCGGAGGAGCCTCTTCGTTTGATGTTTCCGATAATGGAACTTACGATTGTATGTTTATTTTTTGCAGCAATGTTGCAAGTGAAGGAAATGTTAATGCTACCGGCAGTAAAATTGAACAATCATCTGTTGACATTTCCGGAGATACCTTGTTAGAAATACAAAATGCAAATATTTCTGCGGGCGCTTCCGTGGCCTTACAAGGCGATGGCATCTATACAAATATAAAGGTGTTTGGTGGAGCTACGCTTGATTCCAGCGGTGCCCCGAACCTGAAAGATGCTTCCTTTTCACAGAACTCTCCGGTTTCTATCCTGGGAAATGTAATTGCTACTCAGTTTACTGTTATCGGTAATTCAGAGGCAAGCATGGCGGCAACCGGGGGAGCTTCGATTGATGTTAAATTCTCCGGCATCTGTGCTTCTTCAAACTGGCAGTTGAACGCCAATGGGCCTTCATGTGGTATAACCCTAAGCCCGCAATGGACTGTCAATTCTACAATAGTTGCAAACTGCTCATCATAAATAAATTAATCTCACAAAAAAAATGAAAACTGCAAAAAATATTTTCACTGAGCTAAAAGCAGGGATGACGACTACCCAGACGATTAATGCTTCCTCAAACCCTGATTATCCTGTGGGCCTTGAAGGAGATAAATATAAGATCACAGTTCCCGGAAAGGTTGGCGGGCTGAATGGAAAAACTGTAAATCAAAATGACATAATATATTGTACAGAGAATAGTCCTCTGCCCGGCAATGAAGCAATCGTAGGAAAAAACTGGGCTTTAATTCCCGCAAAGGCTGTTGAATTTTTTAATGGAAAATAATTTTCTGATTATATAATAATTTACATTCAAATAACATGAAAACAGCAGCAAACATTTTTACAGAACTAAGAGCAGGAATGACTGCTCCGCAAACGCTGGATGCAACCGCAAACCCCAACTACCCTGCCGCGCAGGAAGGCGACAAACGTAAGATCACCAATGCCGGAAAAGTTGGCGGGGCAAGCGGAAAATCCTGCGGGGTTGACGACATCATTTATTGCGTTAACACAAGTGTAACAGGCGATGAAGCGGCCGTAGGTAAAAACTGGGTTATTCTGCCGAAGAAAGCGATTGAATTTTTTAATGGAAAGTAGTTTTAATTTATTGATGCATGAATAAATTTATTGCTAAAATATTATTCTTTGTGTTTCTTATTGCATTTGCGATAAGTAATGGGATTTATCAATGCAATGCAAAGGCGAGTTTGCAAAAGAATAATTCTGTTGAAGATAAAGCATTAAAAATTTCGCTCAGCAATTCTGAAGGGATATATGTTGGGGGTGCGGAAGTATATTTAGTTATTTCAGTTAGTAATGATACTATACGACCGACCTATTCCCCAATCGAGTCGTCCTCAGGTCAAATCTTTTATACATTTTTCAGTTTCTATAAATTGAATAACAAAAATGTTACTGTACATATCTCTTGCCCTACATATATGCCTGTAAAAAGAAGTTTGATAATTAAGGACGAGCATGTACTTCTTCACTTATGGAGAAAGGGTGATTTGACAGTGTATTATACTAAACATGATAGTTTTCTAATTAGGCCATGCCCATATCAAATAGGAATTTTCATAAAAAATACAGATACTTTAATTTTTAAAGAACAGAAATTAAAAACTATACTCGAAAAATATGGATACAATACGGCATACAAGGAAAAATTCGGAAAAGACAGTAGCAAATTTTTATTTAGGAGCAAAGCAATATTGGAACCAATTGGGGCAGCATCAGCGGAGAATTTTAAAAATACGCTCAGAGAGTTAGAAAAAATTCCCTGGGTAACAGCCGGTACGATCAGGAAATGTGAGAGTAGCTGGACTGATTTGGCCGTTTTTACAAATGATATAAGAATAACCCTCAATTCACCTCTTGATACCTCTTCAATCAAGACTATTCTAAACAAATATATTAAAGACTACAAGCTTACGTCCCATTCCATATCTGAGAATAAAACTTATCTATCAATCAGGCTCAACGATATAACTATTGGATATGAAATTGTAGATATAGGAAATAGATTGATAACTGATGACAAAATTGTTGCGGTTGATTTAGTACAATTTGATAATAAAGGAAATTAATGCCGAACGTAACTCCAAGCGATTTTTTATTTCCCTCGCTCTGGGATCGGAAACTTATTCGCTTGGAACAGGCGTGGGGTTTGCTTCCGAATAGTATAAAATACGGTGATCCTAATATTGTTATTGCAGTTATTGATAGAGGCATTAAAACAGATGCTAATGGTGTCCCTGAGAATATCGAATTCCAGGGTATGGCTGGAAACACATCCCTATCCAAGATTTATAAAGTTCAGGATTTCACCAAAGAGAAATTCGGTTCTCATAACGAATTCCCAGTATTGAATAATGGTGAACCTGACGATCACGGTGTTAATGTTGCGGGCGTGGCTGCAGCTAAGGCGGACAATCCCTCTATAAATGCTAAAGGCGTAGCCGGAGCTGCACCCGATGTACGACTCATGGGCATCATTCTTAATAATGTCGATGAACAAAGCCAGCAGACAATTAACTTTGATCAGTCGTGGAGATATAATGCATTAGAATGGATAGCTGGAATAAATCTATTCAGCAAGGGGCAAAATTCTATTGCTCAAATTTCTCCTGGTACCGACATTATTATCACAAGCACTACTTATACTCATATTAGAAAACAAAATGAATCAATCAATGAAGATTTGTTTGAAAAGGTAATTAGTAAACTCGCAACCTATAGTAGAAATGGATTTGGAATCACTTTTTTTGACGCTGCAGGTAACGATAATATAGAATTACCAACCGCGCCAACCATTTTTGATCCAAATGACAATTCTGTCATTTGGGAACGTTACGAAAGAATCATTGCTATTGGTGCCTCTTCCAGATATAATGGCTACTCGGGGTTGGGCGAAGAGAGAAGAGCATCATACAGTAATCACGGAAACAAAATAGATTTGTGTGCGCCCAGTGCAAATAGTTTTTTTCAGAATTCCAATTTTGATCTGCTGCAAAATAAGCATAGCCCACCGTTTAAGTATGGAGTAATGACACCAACTTTCACAGGAAAAGGTAATATTCCAGGGGATGCACTAAATCCTTTCATTTTACAAACATCTGTTAATGCGTTTACCAGTTCGTATATAGTTTCGACAAATGCAGTTTTCGTAGTAGTTTTTATTGACAATGGAACTCAAGTTGTTGTGCCAATTTCAGATCTGTCTGCAAACGCTAACGTCAATGATAATTCAATAACGGTTAGTAATGCTTCTGAATTTCAGGCAAAACAGTGGATTTTAATACAGGACAGTACAAATGGAGATGAGTGGCTGAAAATTAAAAATATAGTTTCTAATACACTATTCCTTGATGATAATACGCCTGTAACCATTCAACATACGGCTTCCTCTCAAGTTCAAGTAAAAGGTTTTATATCTATAAGTGTGCCTCCATCAAATCTAAGTTCATTTTTTATAGGTAAGAAAATCATTCTCTCAAGTACCGTTTTGCAAGAAGTAGCAGATGCTGGTCTTGTACCTGTTTCCTTGTATAAAGAGGGTGTGGAAATTCTTCATATAAATACTAATGCCAATGAAATTATTATCTCAGATACATTGAGTCCTGCTATTGCAAATTTTGGGAATGGTCATCCTCCAAGTATATTATCAGCAACAACACTAAAGTTAAACACGCTTCAAGGGCTAGACACTCATGAGTTTTTACTTATTGGAGCACCTAATTATGATTTAAATACTGGAACTGACGATGCTCAAAAAATTGAAATTTTAGGATTGCTACCAAATTCGGATGAAATAATTATTAAAGATTTATTTAAGCCATATTCTCAGAATACAAATCTTTATTTGGGAAGCGGTTCTGACTACACTTCTGAATTTAGCGGCACTTCAAGTGCTGCCCCTTTGGTAGCTGGCGTTGCATCTCTGATTTTATCAGCTAAACCTACACTTAATTGGGTTGAAGTCAGACAAATTCTTCGAGATAGCGCGGTGAAAATTGATCTTAATACGAAGGGATTTGAGCATCCGGCCGTTCCTAACAATGATAATAATAATCCATTTAGTGCAACTCAAGATGACATCACGAGAAAACGCGGGGTTGGAAGATGGAAAAATAAAGCAGGACAATACATTTATGATTTTGATGGGATAACTGTTAATACAGGTGTTACAGATACAACACCTCATTTCAGCGAGTGGTACGGTTTTGGAAGAATTAATGCAGAAGCTGCTGTAAATGCTGCTCTGCAATATAGTTTCCAACAGCGAGATTTAAAGATCAGGGACAATCCTACTGATGATGGAACTGCTACAAACCCAAACACAATAAACAGTCCTGATGTTTGGGTTAGAGTAGAAGATCCTAGTGTTGACCTGGCCAACGCTTATCCCGGAGGAGATTCAAACCCGAATAATTTCAATGCAAATTTTGGTATTGAGGGGCCGACTCAGCAAGTATATCTTTCGCAAGACAGCCATCTATATGCAAGAATAAATAATAAGGGGTTTTCTAATCCTACATCAAAAGAAAGTCTTGATACTTGGGTAAGATTTTATATTGCGGTTACGGATGGCAATGTGCCACCCAATACCTCCCTATTTAAGTTTCCTGATCACTTTAAAGGAGAAGATGATATTATACAATTGTATTCTCAGGGAACAAAAGTTCAGCTAATCGGTGAGAAAAAAATAGACGCAGGGACAATGACCGGTGATAACGGCAATACCCCGATTGCTGTTACAAACATTACTTGGAGTAATTTAATTAAACCGCACCCTGATAATACGCTAAGGACTTTTTTATTAGCGCACATTGCTCCCTTTGACGGAGGAGATGATGCATCTGAAGTTGAAAACAATAATAATCTCACATACAAAGAAATTTTTATCCCTCAGATAAGATTAAAAGATGGAAATGGTTTTGACAATCTTCCTAAAGAATTGCCAGTAGACATAAATGGGGTTCCGGGATCAATCAATTTTAATATTGATTTGCTCCGTTTGCCTCTTAATGTAAATGATGGGATTGAAATACAATGTAAAATATTCTTCAAGGACGGAAGCTCACAGACTATAATTTTCAAAAAAGTCGGCAATTCATGGGTGTTCGATAACGCACCAACAAATAACTGGATCGATTTATCACAGCCCAATCCAACGGGAACAAATCCAAACTTCCAGGAGAAAGTAAACTTTCAGGGAACATTTAACATCGATAATCAGGTTGATTTTATACAAATCAGTGTTAAATCAGTGGATGGGAATACTATTATTATAATTGAACGCAGCTTCGAATTTCTGTTGACCTATAATTATGTTATTCCTGATTCGGGCATAGCTTCCGAAAAGAAAACCACTCTTCACACCTTCACTGATTTTGATTTACTACCTCCGCAGGATGGAACAAAAAATTTCGGACCGGTAACAGGAGTAGAAACTACGGAATACAGAACATGGTCAGCATTTACGGGAATAAATACCGGCAATCAATTAAAAGCGTACGCTGTAACGGATGGACAGTTTTTCATTCAGGAAATACCCAGTACCAGTCTGGTGAATCTTATACTTAAACCTGACACCCAACCGGAAGGTAATTATAGTCCGGTTAAGTTTTTTGTTTACAGAGGATTAAAGAGAAGCTCTTTCCTGGATGGAAACGGAAATCCATTGCCTGATAGCACAGGTGGATTGTCCCAGCTAATGACGAGGATGTGGCAAGTAAAAAATGCAAATAATGTGAAGCAGCTGCAATTGAATCCAAATTACACAGACCTTACTCTTGTGAGAGGCGATTTTGGTTTAGAAGAACCTACCGATCCCAACCCAGATGATCCTAATACAACTCTAATAGAGAATATTTTTGATACAAACGTATTCCAGCAATTAACTGCCGGGATGTGGATAGGAGATTTTGATACAGCTGATTATGGTTTTGAGATAATTGTAGAAGGGCCAAATTACAGTCCAAAGCTGGCAGATGCTCGTTTGCTGGATCATAAAGTGCTAATTACCTATCCACTTACAAATCAACCGCAATTTGGAAATGATGAGGAAGAAGATATTAGCATAAAACTGAGACGCGAACAGGTTTTGTCTTATTTAGATGCAACTGCGTATTTTGGGTTGCTTGCGCATGGCAAAATCGAACTACATAAAAGCTCAGGCAACCAGACTATTGATGATACAGATACTATCTATAATGACATTATAACGAGGTTTGATACAAAAAATAAAGTGTATGTAGATATTCGAAATGAATTAAATAATTCATTGAACTTTTATGGTTCCTACAGCGACAATTCACTTGCAACCAAAGTTGCAAAAATTAAATTCGATTCTGCACCGGTAGAATACCATAATAATGGTTGGCCCATTTTAATTTTGGATGCAGCCAATGATTTTACCCCGGATGTAAATGCAGATTTCATAAAAGCAACATTCAATTTTCCTGATGGCGATAACAATTTGCCTTCCATTTACCTTATGGGTTCATCTTTCTTTGCTGACGCATTAAACTACAAAGAAAGATTTCAGATACTGTCAATATCATCCGGATTTACAGACGATATTGAGCTTAGTGTTGCAAATAAACCTGCTGGTAATTCTCTGGAGGTGATATTACCCTTTGCGATAAAACTTGCATATACGAGAAGATATGACACAACCAATCTTCCTACTAGCTTACCTCCTGTGCCTGCTATTTTGAAAAGACCTTGGAAGGATGACCTAATTGACAACATACTTATTTTTGATTCCATTAATATCGTTCCCCCTGTTTTGGATCTCAACTTTCAAACCACAACCAAATGGAATACTTTAAAAGAACTTATCTATTGCGGCTGGACATCTGTAAATGGAATTGATTTTACATTACGTAGGGGCACAGCAAAGGATAGTATAGGTGAAATATGTTTCGCAACCAGGAATGGGCCTAGCGAGGAAAATGGCAGCGCCTCATATGATACAGTTCATTCGGAATTTAGCCTCACAAACAATGCAAAAAACCGCTTATCATTTTTTCACGCAATAAGCCATGACTTTGAATCCATAAGAAATAGAATATTGGACCTTGTTAATCCCAATGCTAAGACCGTTCAAGTGGATTCTGTTTATGATAATTATTCTGGCAATCAAATGCACAGGTCGTTTGATGATGTTATTTCCTTGGCATATACAAACGCGGAAAAGCAAACGATCCAGACAGCAGCATCTTCTTTCATGCAGGGCCCAAACCAATATTTGATTGCCCTGAACCATGAGCTTAGAAATGATAACAATAATATTCCATTTTATGTATTCGATTTAGGAATTCAAGGAGTGGAGTTCAGTTCGACTACATTTCAACATGAAGTGAAAAGATTTAACACCAATATTAAGTTCTACAGTTTAGATGGGCGAATTTATTTTACAGATGGTTATGCTACATCATTTGAAAATGTTTCAGATTTTAATGAAGATGTTCCAATGCGCGTTCCACCAGATGTAGATGCTCAAAAGCCAAATCAAGCCGATCCGCCACATATTATAACATAAAATATACTATGCCCTTAGACACATCCAACATATCATCTTCCGCTTTCAATAGCCTGAATAATTCTGACTACGGAAGATTTAATACATTAACCAGAGCCACGGCAATAAATAGAGGTGCTCCGATTGCTTTGCCTTGCGATTTAGATATATATCTCCCGATGAGAAAAAGCTGGTACGGAACAGGTGTTTCCGATTCCTTCCGCAGGGACTTGTATTATGATCTAATGGATGCGTGTTTAACGGGAAAGGCATATAAGGTTTTCCTCCACGAATTAGGAATTTATTATGTGGCCATTCCAGATTTCACTTCTATTTCAAATCCGAGAAAGTTTGATGTTCTACCGGAACCAACCAATGTTATTACTATGAAACAAAATATTGAAAGTCGCTCCAAGGCTGACTTTTTGGTGGCTGGCAATGGACCGTGGTTCAATGATAGTATTGGGCGGCCAGTAATAGGTCCTGCCTATTCGGAAGGATCTTTACAAACTGTTGCGGGTTCAATAGCAGGGAATAATGCAATTATGTATGTTCAATGGAATTCACCAAATACATTGGTTCTTGGTACAGGTGAAGCGACCGGGGGAGATGGATTTTCAAGTTTACCTCCATTAATACGAGATGGTGCAATTCAGGATGTCTCAGATATAAGAAATAACCCGGGAATTGGCCGGCATATCTTTGCATACAATCCTACCCGCGATTTGGTTTTTATCTTCGTTCGAGAACATGATGTAGAGAATACATCCAAATTTAACATTGATGAAGTTGCTGAAATGCTTTTTTTTCTAGGATTTGAAAAGGCGGCATTTTTTGATGGCAGTACTTCGGTTCTATTGTATGAGTATAACCACAAAGGGAAAGGAAGATATCTCATTGATAGTTTAACACTTGAGAAAAATGGCAATCTATTACTTGGTGGGCTTGATATCGTTTATGGTATAAAGAAAAATAACACAGGAACGACAGATTAAAGTCATGAGTTTTTTCACAGACATACCCAAATACAGCAAGATGCTATTAGGACTTCTGATGGCAGTTTATATCGTACATTATGTATTGATGCTGGGAATTTATCAGGTAACCAAAGAGCCACACCAGCATGGCCCATGCTATCCCTCATGTACTACAATTAGAAGTTTACTTTCTTTTCATTTTTTGATTTTAATCTCACTTTTCTCTATGGCTTCTTCTATCTATTTCATTACAAAGAAGCAACCTACGATAACAAAAAAAATACTTTTGCTTCCCGTGTTGGTAATTTCTGCATTTCTGTTCTTCATATCTGGCCAATACATTTCGATTTCTTCCATTGATCCAAGTATATCAGCAAGTATAAGTGAAAGATTTTCTGTATTTACTATTAGAAGTGTGAATATTGAGAAAAAAGAAGTGATCATTGAACCTTGTAATTATGTAGATCAGCCATTGGTTCGCAATTATATTATTGGTTCTGATAAACAATTTACCGTGATAAGAGGATTGGGGTTAATGTTCAATTTGCCCGACTGCTCTAAAAATTATTAGAAATAAATGCTTGTTCAAAAATATAATCCAACTCTCCGCGATCTTGTAAAGATCGATAGTCTTCCACCTAATCTTGGATTTATTCAAGGGCCTCTCGGGAATTTTCTGGATTCGTTATATTACAAAAATTTACAAGTATTCAAAAGCGCGTCTGGTAACTCCGCATCATATAATCTTGATATAGTACTTCTAGAGAAACTTACATTATTAGAAATACCGGGAACGGGAATAACATTCCTCTTGAATCCTCCTGATACGCAAGGCAATCAAAGCGGGGCAGAATTTAATGTATCATTTGAGTATTCATGGGAAATATTGAAATATATCCGAAATGCCAATCTTCAAACATTTGGCTTCGATATACGAAGTTATATAAATCTCTTCTCAAACATTTTTGGAATTACACAACAAGAAATTCTTGAAGAAACTATTATTGTTTTTATTGGCGATTTCAACAATCCATTTCAAAATCAGGATCCTCTTCAGGATTTTGCAAATAGATTTAATGCGAATCATACCAATCAACTGTCTTATACTCCCAATGTAACAACGTTTAATGATATTTTCAACGAGCTACAATTTTTCAATGAAGATATTTTTCAGTTAATTATTGATGACTATTTAGATAATGTTTTTGAAAAGTTGAAGTTATTAATTACTAAGTGGATTGGCCCCATCGGAGAGGATCGCTTAAAGGACCTTTTATTGCCTCAGTTTTCAGCATCACTAAATAGGATTTCGTTCGGTATCGAATTCCCAAGAAGCATATTCATTCCATTAGATAATGTCAATCAGCCACTTCCTGATCCAGCTAAAACCATTTTGAGAGTAAATGCAGGTTCATTTCTATACAGCACCAGTAATGGATTTCAATTTCAAAAAAATATATCCTTTGACTTTGAGAAATCTCAAATCCTTGGTACCGGATTTACTTTAGAAGTAAACGGCTTAAAAATTGATTTGAGTGAAACCCGGAATATCCCGGAAGCAGATGCCGATGGAAGGCCGAGAGATTTTAAAGGTGTTTATATTAAAGATGCAACAATAGGATTGCCGCCATTTTTTACTAATTCAACGAATCCATCAACTGCGGAAATAGTTGCAAGTAACCTTCTTGTTGGTACCGGAGGGATTTCCGGCACCATTGGATTAGACACGCCAGGCGGCGAGATCTGTAAGACTCTTGGGGGATTTGAAGTTTGTCTGGATGCAGTTGACATCACCTTTCAGCAAAATGCGATAATTGAATCGAACATTCATGGTAAATTAAAAATTAATGGATTTAAAGATGCTGGAGGAGTTAATGACGCGGAAATTGAAATTGATGTTCATATTGGAACGGGTGGAGATTTTCAGGTTACCGCCTCTGAACAACAAGGATTAGTAAAGATTAAAATTCCCGGAGTTCTTGATCTTACTGTAAACAGTGTTTCTATTGGCAGGGATGGAGGCAGATTCTTCATCGCCATTTCGGGGCTGCTTGACTTCATGGTAAACGTTCCGGGTCTTGGAGATGTTTTACCAAAAGGATTGGACATCAAGAAAATCATTATCTGGGATGATGGAGAAGTAGAACTCGAAGGAGGAACGATAGTATTACCGAATTCTGTTTCATTGAAAATCGGCCCTGTTGAGCTTTCGGTTACCGCAATCGGTTTCGGTTCGCATGAGCAGGAACATCAAAGTGTTCTGCGCAGATACAAGTTCTTTGAATTCAGCGGTGGGGTCAGCGTAAACCCCGGTGGCGTAGATGTACGAGGAGAGGGAGTTAAATTTTATTACACTACTGATAACCTGAGCCCTTTCCATTCATTCATAAGGATACAGGGCATAGGGATTGACCTTATCATCCCCGGCAGCGCCACTAAAGAAACGGCTGCCTTGCTGGTGAAAGGGTTCCTCTCCATGAAGAATCCTCCAGTTACCAATCCCAACTCTCCTGCATTGGAAGAATATGCAGGAGGTGTGGAATTCGTCCTTCCAAAGGCCAAGATGGGCGGCAGCGCGGCCATGCGCCTGATACCGAAACTTCCTGCTTTTATTATAGACATTAGTCTTGAAATGTCCTCTCCGATACCATTGGGAAGCACGGGGCTTGGTATTTACGGCTTCAGGGGATTGGTTGGTCAGCGGTTCGTTGCCTCTAAAACTGCTGCCGGTCTCTTGGAACAGGATGAATGGTGGCGTTACTATAAGGCAAAGGTTTCACCTGATTATAAAGAAGGGATACAGGTTTCCAAGTTTGAACCCACATCGGGATTTTCCATAGGAGCGGGAGTATCGCTTGCCACCACGGCAGACAGCGGAAAATCGTTATCAACTAAATTGTTCCTGCTGCTTTCCCTGCCAGAAGTATTTTTATTTCAGGGACAGGCGGCTCTTTTGAAAGAACGCATCGGTCTTGATACAACGACAGATCCACCATTCTTTGCGCTTATCGCTATAACCAGCAGTTCGGTTGAGGCCGCCTTCGGAGTAACCTACAAAACACCGGAAGACACTGGAGACATTGCTTCAGTGAACGGCCTGATCGAAATGGGCTTCTTCTTTGGCAACTCAGGCGCGTGGTATATCAATGTAGGAAAAGACCAACCTGTCGAAAGAAGGATACAGGCGAGGATCGTTCAACTGTTCAATGTCTATGCTTACCTCATGCTTTCTTCTTCCGGCTTACGTGCAGGAGCAGGAGCATCGTGGGAATTCAAGAAAGGGTTCGGGCCGGTTGGAATTGAATTAGGCGCATACATAGATGTAGCGGGAAGGATCAACTTCTTCAACACTGTGGATCGTGAACGGAAAGTGCAGATCGGTGGCTCCATACAGATGGGAGGATATGCCAAGATCAAAGTATTCAAGTTCAAATTTGGTTTTATAATCACCGCGTCACTTGCTGCCGAAGCACCGAAGCCGTTCATTGTTTCCGGTTCGCTTACCATTGCCATAGACTTGCCCAAGCCGCTTAAGGATATTGATGTTGACATTGAATTCACATGGACATTCAACTCATCGCTTAACAACGAACAGGCCGCATTGATGGACCTTGAGCAACTTGTGCTGAAGCAGCCAGCGAAAGCGGTTAACGTCCTGACAAAAGAAACCTTCAGTGTGTTTTTTGCAAATCCGGGTGATGTAACCACTATACAGCCACAGCTTGCCGCTGTATTAGCTGCTGTTCAAAGCGGATTCAAATATTCCGTGCCGATGGACAGCAGAATCGATATTGAATTCTTCAAAGGGGTGCTGCCGGAAATCTCGAATCCATCGGTTGCTAAATTCGGAGGGTTCACTACAGGAGCGGTATTTACCGACCCCATTCCACCGCAGAAGGGAAAATCGGACCAGGTGATACACGATTACAGGATCAAGGACGTAAAAGTGCTTTCGTATGATGGAGCCAACTGGGTTCCTTATGATATTTTCCTTGCCAATACCTCATTGCTTGCTCCTCCATTGTCGGTTCCTCAAAGTGTGCTTAACACGCTCAAGTATGGTTACTGGCAACTGGACGATCCTAACGGGAATCCGAAGAAATACACCAAGCTGAGTGTATTAGCGCAAGACCCGCTCACCTTCCTCGCAAGCGGCTCAGGGGGCTTAACACCGGAAGACTTCGGGATCACTTCCGAAA
>Ga0247727_10010776_pt1 | contig 16121 bp, 11 predicted proteins | sample WisWelCaveWW1625_FD_202498 | JGI IMG/M metagenome (GOLD analysis project Ga0247727, IMG submission 202498) | Biofilm microbial communities from Wishing Well Cave, Virginia, United States - WW16-25 | ecosystem: Environmental > Aquatic > Deep subsurface > Groundwater > Cave microbial mat | place... | reverse complement strand
TTCTCTGTTCATTGTTCGCTGTCTCCTGTACTCCATCCGAGACGATCCAGACCACTGACGGGATCGAAACTTTCCGTGACACCGATCATTTCGTTCACAAGGACATTGATGTCTATCACCGCAAAACCGGTTCGGATATTATTTCCGTGAAGATTTTCGTCAGGGGGGGGACATCAAATTACGTTGACCGCTTTGCAGGAATCGAATACCTTTCCCTGCGAATCGCTGTCGAAGGTGGAACGATCTTGTATTCGCCCGAAGAATACCGCGATCAGGCCAGGTCCATCGGAGCGGCAATCCGCGTTGGCAGACCCTCTCTTGATTATTCCGTCATTTCCATGAAATGTCCCGGCGAGAATTTCACCGCTGGATGGGACATGCTCACGCAACCGTTGATGAATCCGGTTTTCAAAGCAGATTATTTCAAAATCTTCAGGGGAGAGCAAATTGCGGCGATTGCCGTAACACAGGAAGGGGAGGCCGGATTGCTCACATTGTCGCGAAAAAACCTGTTTTCCGGCCGGAATTATGAAAAATCCCCGCTTGGCAGCCCCGAATCGCTCGAATTCGTCACTCCCGCTGAAGTGTCAGATTTTTTTAAGTCTCTGATCACCCGCGATCGCCTCGCCGTCGTCGTTCACGGTTTCGTTCCGCGGGAAAAAATTGTGGAGAAAATTGATCAAACGATTGCCGGACTTCCCTCCGGTTTCTTCCATGTGAAAGATGAAACCCTGAAGCCGCTGCCCCGGTCTGTGATCCACCGGTACTCTGACGACCAGCCCCTGTCAGGAATTGCAGGCGTGTTTCCAGGTCCGCAAGGCGGAACGGAAGAATCGCTTTGCATGAAACTTGCCATGATGGTTCTGCATTACCGCCTGACCCTGGGAATGCCAGGAAATATTTTCGCTTCATATGAAGAATCGCGGCAATCGTTTTGCACCGTAGCAGCATTCGGGGAAAATTCTGACCGTGCCCTTGATGCCATATTGCACGAACTTCGACTTATGGTGGAAGAAGGCATCGGCGAAGAAGAATTGCAGGCGCAGAAACTCCGGCTTTCGACTGAAAGATCCATGCTCATGGAAGAAATGGAAGGGCATTGCCACCTCATGGGACTTGCAGCGGTTCAGGGCGATTGGACCGCAGCGGTAAACTTTCATGCCTGGCTGGAAAGCCTGGATCGCAAAGACGTCGAAAATGCATTCCGGAATTGGTGCCGGGGAATCTGCTGGACGATCCAAGGCAACCCGGAATACGCAAATCTCGACCTTATGGAAGTTCCTTTACATTTGAAGAAATGAAATCTCTGATTGTCGCGATACCGGTATTGGTTTTCATGGGACTGAATGGCTGCCACCAGACTGTAAACAAGGAGCGGATTGCAGAGTTCCGTACTGCACATGCTTCGTGGAAAATGGAATCAGAAAAATTCAAATCCATGTTTTTAGAATGTGAATCCGGCTACCAGGCCTGGGTGTCATTGCTGGAAGACACAACTTCAGGCCCTGCTGTTTCGCAAGTGATCATGAACGATTCAGCAGGCAACCTGGAATTCTCCGGGCTCAAAGTCCTGCACTTGAACTGGGTATCTGCCGGTAAAGTCCTGGCCGAAAACTATCAGCAGCACCTGGTCACAACGAACAGCTGGATGGAATCACTGACAAAAGACGGAGTAAGCGAAGAGACAGCAATGCGACAGTGGGAAGAAAGGAAAGTGGTCATGTCTGGCATCCGGGAAAGGACGAATATTGCCATGACATTGTGTGATACACTCTCGGGATTGCAGCTTCACATGTCGTCAAAGTGGAATTCCGCATCCGGAAAACAACAATGAATCCATTGCGTACAAGGGACACGGCGGTTTTGGTTTGGTGCAAAAGGTTTTAATTTCGATCAGACGAATGATGTTCAGAAAACGTTTGGATAGGATGAAGGCGAATATCTGGCTTGCAGCATTTGCGGCAGCGGTCCTGTTCAGTTGCGTCAAGGTGAAAGATTCATCGGAAATCGAAAAGATCAGGTCGCTTGAAGAAAAATCGAAGAATGAGAAACTGAAAGCTGCAGATCCGAAGGCGATGATTGACAAGGCTGTTTACCAGGATCTTTTCCAGGCATACATCGCCTTTGTGGAGAAATATCCCGATGCATCGGAATCGCCTGAATTTCTTTTCCAGGCTGCACAACTCTATAATGACACGCGCGGCCTTGACAACAAAGGAAAAGCAATTGAACTGTTTACCCGTACTTACACCGAATATCCCGATCACGAAAACGCTGCTTTGAGCATGTTTCTTGCGGGCTATATCTACGCCAATGATTTGAGGGATGAACTGAAGGCCGAGAGGATTTATAAGCTTTATCTTGAAAAATATCCATCCGGCAAGATGGCAACGAGCGCAAAAGCTGAACTGAAGAATCTCGGCAAAACCGATGCAGAAGCGCTTGAATCCATACAAAAAGAGCGAACTGACAGTCTCTCTGCCGACACCACAAGCAGATGAAAATGAGGTTTGGAGGAATCCTGCCTGTTTTTTGGCAAGAATTCCGGTTTTTTTTATCTTTATCGTTTAAAATCCGAAACACCGCTTGCGAATGAAGGTCTGGCATCTCCTGGGCTTGCTCCTGTTGCTAACGGGCACGGCGTGCAAGAACAAAAACAATTTTGTCGATCCCGACCGGAAGCGATCATTCCTGCACGTGGTGAACGGCGCAGATGATTCTCCCACTTTCGACATTTCGATCAATTACTTCAATGTCAACAATCTTGTCATCGCCGATTTCTTTTACAACCGCAATTGGCCGATTTCAGGATATGCAGATCTGGAAGAAGGTGGGGAAGCAGACGAATTCGGACACGGCAAACTGTGGATTACGGCGCTGATTGATACCAATAGCTCGACGATCCCCGATGATACCGTAATGATGCCACGCGAGATCAAACTCGAGGCCGATCAGAAAAGCACTCTTTGCTTTGCTGACAGTTCAGGCAAGCTCGTCATTGTCAAATTCGAAGATGAATTCACTGCACCAGACGATACATTTGCACTGTTGAGATTCATCAATCTCAAACAGGATGTCCCGGCGGCCACACTGAAATCGGGTGATGGAGTCATTCAGTTGCAAGACATTTCTTCATTCGCTGCATCCACTTACATGGCTGTTCCCCGCGGAAATTATTCCATCGAGGTAAATGACGGCTCCACGGTATTGTTTACCGATCCCGATGTTGACATCCTCGAAGGCCAGGTGTACACTTTCTACCTTTCCGGTCGCCCTGGTGTCCACAATCTCGATTATTTCATTCATTGAACAGAAAACCGTTCGTTGTCGCCGGCATTGACACCGATGCCGGGAAAACTCTTGCTTCTGCCATTATCTGCCTGGGAAGCGGAGCGTCATATTGGAAGCCCATTCAGGCGGGCCGCGAACCTCTGACCGATTCCGAACAGATCAGGAAATGGACCGGAATTTCCGCCGAAAAAATTCTCCCTGAGGCCTTTGTCCTCACAAACCCGATGTCACCCAATCTTGCTGCTGCCACAGATGGCATCCGGATCAGCGCCAAAGATCTGATCATTCCTGAAACCGCAGGTCCCCTCATCATTGAACCGGCAGGCGGCCTGATGGTACCTGTCAACGAAACGGAATTGTTTGTTGATGTCCTTGCCGAATGGAAAATTCCGGTCATATTGGTTGTCAGGACATATCTGGGTTGTATCAATCATACTTTGCTTTCGGTGGAGGCCCTGAGATCCCGGTCAATTCCCATTGCGGGAATTGTATTCAACGAAGGCGGCCGCCCGGAATCAGAAAGTGTCATTATTTCCAGGACTGGCCTGCAGGTACTGGGAAGAATTCCGCAATTGGAAAAAATTGATCCGGAAAGTTTGCGGAAGGTTTGGATGGAGGGATTTGAGATGAAGGGAGTCCTGAGCTGGGAGTCCTGAGTCCTGAGCAGGGAGTCGGGAGTCGGGAGTCGGGAGTCAGGAGTCAGAAAGGACGGATATTCTTTAAGGGAACCTCTAAAAACTTCGAATTTCTTCGTTGGATTCCAAGTGAAAATGCTCATTTACCAAAGTAAACTCCGCTTTTCACTTGTTCATCCGCCTCGAAATCATTGTTTTTAGAGGTTCCCTTAAGTTTCATGCCCGATTTTCGTTGGAAATTTATCCGGAAATGAAAGGGTTGGGGTAAACCCATGAAAGGCGGGCGTAAAGCCAGCCCCTACGAAAACGCTTGTAAGCCTAAACCTGAAATTATCGAATTTTTTAGCGGATTTGGCTTTCTTCGATTAAATCCCCGTACACTGTTGAACTTCCATCTTTTTTCTTTCCTTCGAGGTTTTGGATCATCGCAAACAACATGCGTGATAGCTCGTCCGCTTTTTTGAACAAATCCTCAAGCTCAGTTACACTAATTTTTCCCTCATCAAAAAGAATATCTATAACTGCAATACATTCAAAAACTGATGCCCGTGCAGTCGTGAAATAGTTCTTGCGATCTGCTTTAGAAAATTTTCCCGATCCTTCAGAAATGTTCAAAGACACACTGAAAGATGCTCTTCCCAATTGATCTATAACATATTTATCAAACTTGGATTTCAGGATAAGGTCTTTACATTCTTTGTGGAAGGTCTTTGCCTTTTTATAAACTACAAGTTTTTGAAAGTCGAACATAGCAATTGATTTTAGGGAACCTCTAAAAACTGCGAATTTCTTCGTTGGGCTCCAAGTGAAAATGCTCATTTACCTCAGTAAACTCCGCTTTTCACTTGCACGCCCGCCTCGAAATCTGTGTTTTTAGAGGTTCCCTTTAGAGCGAGAAACAGTGTGAGAGCGAGGAAAAATCAGAGCGGGAAACTCCGCTCTCGCTCCGTTTCTCGCTCTGATTTTGTACCCCGAGCCGGAATCGAACCGGCACTCCCGTTGCTGGGAACAGGATTTTAAGTCCTGCGCGTCTACCTGTTCCGCCATCGGGGCTTTGCAGACTTCATCCCTATCAAATTCTCTATTCAGGTGCAAATATAAGTATGTGGGAGAGTTGGCAAGGACCTGCAACTCGCGGCTTCCTACTTGTACTTCGCTGCCATGGCTTTCACGGCAGGAATTTTCTCCCTGATCAATTTGATCCTCGTTTCGTGCGAGGGATGCGTACTCAGGAATTCGGGTGGCGCGCCTTTTGAAGACGCTGACATCCTTTCCCAGAAGTTGATTGCATCCTCCGGATTGTAGCCGGCCATAGTCATGAGGACCAATCCGATTTCATCGGCTTCCGCTTCGTGAAGACGGCTGAATGGCAGCATCACACCCAGAGCCGTGCCGACGCCGAAAGCCCCCATAAAAATTTGCTGTACCTGGCTTGATTTTTCCCGCAATGCCACCGCCAGGCCTATGCCGCCAAGTTGTGTCGCAAGCCCCTGGCTCATTCTTTCGTTGCCATGATTGGCAATGGCATGGGCGATTTCGTGGCCCATCACTACAGCGAGTCCGGATTCATTCTGCGTCACCGGCAGGATGCCGGAATAGACGACAACTTTGCCGCCCGGCATGCACCATGCATTCATGATGTCTTCATCCACCAGTTTGAATTCCCAGGAGTATCCGTTGAGATATTTGCTCTTGCCGGTTTTCGCAAAATATTTTTCAGTTGCCTGCTGAATTTTCCTTCCCACATTGGCTACCATTGCCGCCTGCGTGGCGTTGGAACTGACAGGATGTTCATTGAGGAATTGACGGTATTGGGTAAAACTCATGGAATTCATGGTTGCCTTCGGCAGCACTTTCAATTGTTTCCTTCCTGTGATGGGAACTTTGCTGCATTGCATCAGGGCGATGCCAGCGAGGGTCAGAATCAAAATGAGTTTTTTCATAATCATCCGTGAACTGGTCGCCAAAATAGGCAAAATGAGGCGATTGCTCCGGGCAATCGCGTTTATTTTGGGTGCGGACGCAACGCATTCCCGGGGCTTCACCCCGGGCTGTGATATTGCGCCACGTTGTAGCTTTGTACCACTACTGGCGGCATATTCCGGATCACTTGAACTGATTGTTCAAACTGCCTTCAGCGCCGGCAAAAAAATACTCACCTTACTCCCTACTCCTTCCCTCGAATCCATCCTCGCCTTTCCCCCGAGTTTCTCCACCGCAACTTTTACAATGTAAAGTCCCAATCCCGCGCCGGACGATTGAAGACTGCCCCGGTAGAACATTTCGAATACACGGTCTTTGACAGCGGCGGGCATTCCGATGCCGTTGTCTTCCACCGTGATGCCGATGCCACCATTCATCTTGCCCACCGAAATCTCGATGAAACAATTTCCCTTGCCGGGATCGCGGTAACGGATGGCGTTGCCGATGAGATGATGGAAAACCGGACGGAGTATCCTCGAATCATTGAGATAGTCCTCCCGCAATTCAAATTTTTTGCGGAATTCCATTTTCAGTTCCTTTTCCGGATCCAGCTCGGCGATTACGTCGTCAACGATTTCTGCAAACCTGATCGTTTCGGGAACAAGTTCCCGCTCCGTGACGCTGATCGTCTCCACCAGATCCCTCAACACGCCGTCAAGCCGGTTGATTCTCTGCCGGATCATCGCCAGGTAACGCAAGGCGGTAAGATTCGTCAATTCCTCCCCGGCCAGATGCAGCAATCCGAGAATGGATGCCACTGGCCCGCGGATATCATGAGACAGTTTGTATATGAAAGTATTTAATTCATTATTCCGTTCGAGGAGCTTCACTTCCGCTTCCATCAATGGGGTGATGTCATTGCGGATCACCAGGAATTCCGGCTGACTGGAGTTGACCGTCAGTGGAACAATGTGTATTTCGAAACAATACCGCTTGCCGTTCCTGGAATCTTCCCAAAGCTGCCCGCTCCAGGGTTCGCCTTTCCCCATCGCAGTTGCAATTTCCTTCCATCCGGCGAATTCGCTTGCCTTCCTTCCCGAAAGGGTAAATTCCGTCCCCGTCGCCTCACCGCGTTTTTCTTCAAAAACACTGCCGTAGAGTTCGTTGCTTTCTGCAATTTTCAGATTCTTATCAATCCTGGTGACCAGCGCAAACCGGTCCATTGCCGCACGCTGCCTTTCCAGCAGACCAACCTGCCGCCGGAGCCTCTCTATTTCAGAACCTTGTTCTTCCTCCAGTTTTTTTACCATCAGTTGAAAAAACCTTTCTGAAAATTTTTTGGATGGTTATTGCCGGATGAATTTTGCCGCAACGGCTCCGGCCACAATCGTATATACTCCCGCGGGAATCGCGCTGATATCCAGATTTGCCTGAATTCCGTTGAAATCCGCCTCATAAATAATCGCCTGTCCCAATTGGTTGAACACAGTCAAACCTGAAACCCTTTCCGGAAATTGGACAAAAAGTTCATTCGTTGCCGGGTTGGGATGAATGAACACCTGCAGCAAGGGCAAATCAGGTTCAAATCCTACTTCTGATTTTACTTCGACGCAATAGTCTTCGATCTCTCCAAACTGGCTTCCGGTGCTGATGTCGCAAGGATTGCCGCCTGTATTGAACCTCATATTCACACGCATACGGGTAATTCCTGAAACAGCCGGCATCGGTACAGTGATGAATCCGTTCACAACAAATTGGGAGGCAGTCAATCCATCGTAGGCAAGCTCACCGGCATCGGCGTACAACCCGTTGTGATTCCAATCTATCCAGACTTTCCAATATTCGTTGAATGAAGTTGATGAAAAACCGGGAGTCAGAGTGACTCCGTACGACTGCCCTTTGACGAGTATCGTTGTTTGCCCGCCGGTAAAATCTGTGTATCCGTTGCCGCTGCTTCCGGAGCTGTTGCTGATGGATCCGAGATCAACTTTCGCAATCCATTCGTCATTGTCATCCAGATTTGCTGCACAATACGTGGCTTCCAAACAGGCGCCGCAACCAGAAGTTTTGAAGCTGGCGGTGACGGAATACCCTGATCCACCGGTATCACATACCGTTTCGGTTTCATATTCATATTCCGTACATGCCTTAAGTCCGCCGATCGTAAGGGTATCGGTTCCCGACGAATAATTGGACCACGTTCCTCCAGACTCCCGGATTCTGACATTGTAGGATTGAGCGGCATAGACTTCATCCCAGGTCAAAACAGCCGAAGTATCGCCAGTCGTGACAAGACTAAGGGATGAGGGCGGAACGCAGCATCCTTCTGAAGCAAAAGTAAATGTATTCGTCCATCCGCTGCTGAAAGTGTCACATATGGTTTCAATTTCGAATTCATACGCGGTACATGCCGATAACCCTGTCAGGTTGGCCTGCGGAAATGTGTCGGTGAGTACGGTCCAGGGCGATGTACCCTGTTCCCGGAACCGGAGTTGAAAACTGTCAGATGCCGAAATGGCTCCCCAGGATATGGTTGCACTCGTATCGGTCAGGGAAGAAACCACCTGTCCGAATGGTACGAGGCAGCCTCCCTGGCTGCAATAATTCAGAACCTGGTTGAGGGCATTGAAGGCATTCAGCCTGCCGCCGGTTACCGAAATCCCCTGAAGGGAGGCAATGCTGTCTGTCCCATTCAGCATGAAATCACGGAACTGAAGCGCGAAAGTTGCGGGATTGTTTTTATAATTCACGATCAGGTCCTGACAGGCCGCCGCATACATCAGGGCAATGACGCCGGCAACATGCGGTGTCGCCATCGAAGTTCCCGTCATATTCTGATAATTGTTGGTCGGAACTGTAGAATAGACAGATGTTCCCGGTGAGCCAAGATCAATCGTCGTCAGTCCAAAGGCGGCTCCCGAATTCCTGAGATCGTCGCGGTCGGTATTTGTGACGGAAATCATATATGGACTTGGACAAGCAGTGGGGATGTCACTGTTAATATCCACATCGGAATTGACATTCATGGTTGCACATGCATTGAGTACTCCGACATATCCAAGAGAATCATACATCGCACACCAAATCGGATAGGCGCTGGGAAGGCCGAAATTGACACCAAATGAAGAATTTGTAGATACGACGAATGCCCCTTTTGTGCCATTGGAGGAATTGTACAAGGCGCGCATATCGCGCACATATCCGTATGCCTCCACAACCTCAGCTTCCACACCTGAAGAACCGGCAACCGGCATGATCTTCACATTCCAGTTGACCCCCGCCACGCCTTTGCTGTTGTTGCCAATGGCCCCGACGATTCCGGAACAATGCGTTGCATGACTTCCGCCCGTTCCTCCCGGATTTCCGTCGCTGTTGTAAGCATCCCATCCGTCGAAATCATCTTTGTATCCGTTGTTGTCGTCGTCAATGTTGTTGTTGGGTATTTCGTCATAGTTCTTGAAATAGCTGATGTCTTCATGTGTCAATGAAAAATTCCCATCCACCACAGCGACCACGATGGTATCGCCATCCGCTGTCAATCCGCCTTTGGTGATGTCCCAGGCCTCCGGTGCATCAATGTCGGCATCCACAGTACCGCCGCTCTGCCCGGAATTGTGCATACTCCATTGCTGATTGAAAGACGGATCATTGGGCATGGTTGCCCTGCTTTCGATGTAATGATTGAATTGTGCAATGCTGACAGAAGGATGTCTCCGGGCATACTCCAGCACCTTCGTTTCCTCCGAAGCCGGCGAAAAACTCAACAGGTATATCCCCATGGATTTGACGACGGGTTTCCGCATCGCGAAACTCACTTCTACCGTACCCAGTTTCGGCCTTGCATAAGCGAGGTCTTGTATGCTTCTTCCGGGTGAAACCTGGACAATCAATTCACCGGGAACGTGATCGGCGGATTGTGCATTGCCCCGGAAAACGATGAAAAACAGTGCAAATACCAACAAAAAAATCCTGCGCATGGTTGAATATATTTCGATTGGACCCGGAAACAAATTGAGCCGGAAGAAGCTCAAATTTACGAATTATTGAAGCAATTCTGCACGAATCCCTGCCCATTATGTCCCACTCGTTACATTCCGCTCAAATTCACAAAACGCAGGAAATAAGGCATTCAATTTTTCTTAATTTTCCGTTTCATTCATCGTGAAACCATTGAGAAAAAAATGAAAGCAAGATTTACTTCATCGGCCCTGGTGATGTTCCTTCTTTTCGCAGGGCCGCGATACCTGAAGGCCCAAAACAATACCGGATGCGGCGAGGCTGCGCCGGAAACGGTTATCCTGGAAGGAAAAAACCAGGGTTACCCCGAAACTCCTCCGCTCTGGCTTCTGCAATTCTCCCACAACAGTGAAAATGCTTCGGGAAGTGGCGGACAAGCAGGTATTGTTTTTACAAAAGGCGAATTCTGGGCTTCATTCTGGAATGCCGATTCAATAATCCGCCTTGATAAAAACGGAAATTACCTCGGATCATTCAAAATCCCCGGAGTCGCCAACATCAGGGGAATGACATTCGACGGAACGAAAGTATATGCCGTAAACAATTCGAATCTGATATATATGATTGATACCCTGAGCAAGACCTCTCTCGGTACCATCACCGCTCCCATGGCGCAGGTCAGGCACGTCACCTATGATCCGACCGCAAATTCCAACGCCGGCGGATTCTGGGTTGGAAACTGGAATACCAGTCTGGTTCAAATCAGCCTGACCGGTACGACATTGAATACCATAGCGGCCGGGACGCACAACCTCACCGGGATGTACGGTTCTGCTTATGACAACATGTCGCCTGGCGGTCCCTACCTCTGGATATTTGATCAAAACACAAGTGCAAGCAATTCCGACATCGTCAGATTGCAATTGCCCGCCGGTACTCAAACGGGGATGAAATTTGATGTGGTTTCCGATCCCCAATTGGCCGGATTGCTTTCTTCCGGACTTGCCGGCGGATTGTACGCTGCCAACAACATTGTTGCCGGCAAGAAAACTCTCGTCGCTCTGATCCAGGGTACTCCTGACAATCTCATTATCGGCTACGAACTCGGCAACCAGGCCACCGTTGACGGAAGCATGGTTTCTGCCCATACCGTCCAGGGTTACACCCAAATACCTCTGAAACACCTGGTTGCAGAAACTCTCCAGGCAACCGTGCGGAACCAGGGATTGAATACCATTTCAACTGTAACGGTTGATTTTACAGTGAGGCAGGGAGGTTCTACAGTTTTCACGGGTAGCGGAACTGGTACCAACATTGCAACCAATACGGAAGACACCATTCCTTCTTCCACCACCTGGACACCTCCCGGAGTCGGAACCTATACGATTTCTTCCCTGCTGACCACAAGCCTCGATTCAATTCCCGGAAACGATTCATCAGTTTATACTCTGATGATTACGGACAGTACCTACGCCCGTGACGATGGCAATCCGCTCGGCGGACTCGGATACGCAGCTTCCAATACTTCCTGGGCTTACACCGGAGCGCTTTGGGACATGGTAGTTCCTGATACACTCACATCGGTATGGATCAGCATTCAAAGCCCCGTGCTTGGCGATACCACTTATGCCGTTATCGCATCGGTCTCCAACGGACAACCGCTCAATCTGGTAGCGGTTGGCAATCCGGTGATTATTGACGACAACCAGGAAGACTACACATTGACATTGAATGGTGATCTCCCGATTCCCGCAGGACCGGTGTTTATCGGCGTATATGAAGTTGAAGACACGACCATCAATCTGAAACATTCCTCAAAAGTCTATGTTGACGGCATGAACTGGCTGTTTTTCCCTGCCAGTGGATGGGTAGCAAGCTCGATCAAATCTGCCCGTTTTATCCGGCCGAATTTTGGCAACGTTGGCACTCTGGTTGAAAGGGAATCTGCATCGGGACGAAGCGGAGTGTACGTAGCTCCGAATCCTTCACGGGGAATTTTTACCGTCGGTTTATGGGAAGCTACGAATGTACCGGTTGTAGTTATAGCCAGAGATGTGAGCGGACGAACGGTAAGGAGTTTCACCGCACCGGATTCCGGGACCAAAGAAATTCAGATTGACCTCAGCGATCAACCGATCGGAACCTATTTCCTGGAGATTTCAGGAAGTTCAGGAATGACGGTTTCTAAAGTCATGATCATGCAATAAGGGGAGCATCATTCCCTGCCGGAACGGCCGTTCTGTTTTTCAGGACGGCCGTTTCTGTCTATAAAAATAGACAAAGAATCCTTTGAATTTACAGGAAAACGGCGATTTCCGGCTTGTTTAGACCGGCGGCACGAGGTTTGAAAGGTACCCGGAAATTGAAACTTCAAATCAAACCAATATGAAAAATCTGAACCCGCGAAACATGATGCTTGGCCTGATCATTTTGATGGCTCAGGTCATTCCCGGATGCCACATGCATGTGTATGATGATGATCCGATAGTAATCATCCCGCCTTGCAATAACGGCCCATCGGGTTACAATGGAAGTTCCTTCCTTGGACTTGACTACTGGACTGTTGAGCCTTCCTATATCTGGGGAAACAACACCGCGATTCCGTCCTATTTCCATTACGGACTGAATTACCTCAGCAATCCGGGTACCTTCTATCTATATTATGAAGGCTCATATATTGACGGATGTTGCCTGGTTCAATATTACTGGGATGTAGAATACAACGTCTGGTACCATCCGGGTTCGGTCGGTGGACCTTGCGGACAACCGGGTGTCAATGGCGCAGACAGTTTTCTCACGATCTGGATGGATCCCCTTGGACCTGATTTTTCCAGGATCAATAAGAAGGGGGACGAATCTATCAGGCTGGTACTTGACAGTCCTGATAAGAAGATTGTGGAACAGGTGATCGGCGACAAGACAGTAAAAATCGTTTACACAAAACTGAAGGAAAGCCAGAAGGGCAAACAGCAAGGTGGATTTGACCTTGAGGGAAGCAGATAAAACATTTCCCAAAAAAAAATCCCGCACCAATGGTGCGGGATTTTTTCTGTAAGTCCGGGAAGCGGGATTGTTCCCGGGGACCTTTCATCAAGCCACAAAACGACATTACATCCCTTCGGTAATTTCCGATCTCAGGAGCGCTTTCAAAATCGGGTTGGAATTGAAAGGCAACGATCCGGGAATCGGATTTTTGACCTGGTTTGCTTCTTTTTCAACAATCACTTCAGGCTTTTCCTTGTCCTTGTACATACGGTACCGGTTCTCCAAAAATTTCATACGGCATAGCTTTCACGGAACGCTTCGTTCCTGGTCAACAAGAAATCTGTAGTCAACGGTCAATTGGCGACCCTGGCACCCCCCAAATGGTGCTCGCGCGGAAACCGCAGAATTGCGGCAGAAGATTGGATTGTTGTTTAGCTCAGTTTGATTTTAGACAATCAAACGCCATAAGGTACGATTAATTATTTCCAAAATCAAAATTTTTCGGGAAGAAAATATTCACAATCGGTTCCATTTCGCTAAAAACGCTGCAGATTGTGCCGCTATTCTGGCCGATTTAGCTGGTTTCACGCTGCTTTTCGGGGCATTGGCCCTCTTTAATTTTGAATGGTCTGACGCGGATAAAGGCTCATTTTTCACTTGAATTCTTTAGCACCTGGCCTCAGTCCTTAGGGAATTTTTGCACAAATCAGGCTCAATCATACCTATATACCCCCTTTTTCCCCAAATCCCGGCAGATTTCCGGTTTTCCACGAACTTTTTGATATTACCTTTTTTAATTATCGAAAAAGGTATATTTTTGAAACAGTGTTTTCGGAAAGCGTAGTGATACGCGCATCATTTTGTACTTCGAATTTGAATGGAGAAAGATCTCAGCGAACCGCAATCTCTCTTTTCTATTAAGCACACATAGCGTTTCTCCATTCCGGGGACGGGCCTGCCACGAACTACTCACCTGACAATCAGCAGTCCGTCCCTTCTTTTTTTTCCTCTTCACGAAAATTTAGCCTTCTCCAAAATTTCGGCGCTATTCCGGCCGTTATGGTTTCAGAGTATCCTTTTTTGAAAAAAATCATACCCGGTTTCCCGCGGGTGTGAAATTAATCCTCCACACGCACCATATATGAAGGGAACCGCCAAAAACACAGAGTTTTTAGCGGTTCATCAAAAGTTTGCATTTCATCAGCTTGCTTTCCCTGTTACCCGATCAGTTTAGCGATTGGGATTGAACGTCAGAACCTAATTAAAAAAACAGCTATGAATTTTGTCACTTCCACTTTCCTCCTGACACTTCAAGCACACTTCCGTTCATCATTGCCTGCCCTGTTTTTTCTCCTGATCATTTCTGCACAGGCACAGCCAGGCGGCCAATCCGGCCAGGCCGGATCCTCGCAGCAACAGCGCCATAACGCGGTTGCAGCATTGCTTTTGAAAACAACAGTACCCAGTACTTTCCATGACGTCAAGTCAACAGAGCCGGTTACTTTGTCCGGCAGGCAGGGTACTATCGTCAATATTCCGGCATCAGCCTTTGTCAATGCCAATGGAATTCCGGTAACCGGATTGGTGCAGATCGAAATGAAGGAAGTCTTCACACGGTCAGAAATGCTTCTCTCCAATCTGCCAACGATTTCAAATGGCAAGCTCCTGGAAAGCGGTGGTGTGGTTTACCTCGATGCCAAAACTATGGACGGCGAAGAGGTTTCGGTCGCACCGGGAAAATCCATTTCCATTCAGTTTCCGTCGGGACCTCCGGCTGCCGGAATGCAGGCATTTGCAGGCAACTACGATGCAGCAGGAAATATGAATTGGATTGCGATGGATGAATCAAACCAGGAAATCCCGGATGGACAATCCGGCAATCTCGTGAATCCGGCTACCCTGATGTTCGCCGATGGCAAACGTACCGTTCAATCTTACTTGTATTCAATCCTGGAAAAGAAAACCTCTTGTACAGGCAACGATAAAGTATGGATCGAAGTCGCAATCGCCCCGGACGGAACAACGAGAAAAGTCAGAACCTCAGGTTACAACTCATGTTATTACAAATCGGTTCTGGATATCATTCATCATTTGCGCTGGAATACCGCTGCCGCTCCGGAAATGAGCACAGTCAGTTTTACTATCTCCCCCGAAAACTATTCCAATGAAGTCAATCCGCGCAACGGTGTATATGCAGAAGTGGCATCAGCCGGCGACTGGATGGCTTTATATGATGAAAAATTTGATCAGTATGCATCCAAAATCCAGGCCGGTGAAGTGGCAATGAACACTTTGCAGGTAGCACAACTCGGCTGGATCAATTGCGACCGGTTTTATGATGTGAATCCGAAAGTCAACCTCATAGTCAGCGTCGAAGGCGGAATGGAGAAAGAATTTGCGAAAGTCTTCGTGATATTCAAAGACATTAAATCTGTTGTTGGCGGCAGCCAGGTAGATTACAGCTCGCATGAGTTTGCCAATCTTCCGGGCGGAATGAAAGCATACGCTGTTGCGATTTCATACCTAGACAATCAGCCGTATTTCGGCGTCAAAGAAATATCCGTCGGCGAAGCGCAGGTTGCGGTAGCGATCACCAAAACCACCCTCGACGATTTGAAAAACAAAATGGAAACGATGAACTGATTCGAACTGAGTTCAGAATTCCGGCAGAATTTTTACCAGTCTTATTTTGCGCCAAAACGAGAGTCCGCCCCAGGGGTGGACTTTTCGTTGTGATGGGGAGCCGGGATGAGCGGTCACCGCCCCACCACAACCTTCCCATTCCATCCGCCTCCTCCCGCATTCACCTTCACAAAATAAATCCCTGGAACCAATGAAGTCACCGGGATGCTGATCTCCGGTTTCCCTTCGCCTTCCCACATCAAAACGATCCTGCCATCCACTCCGGTTAATTCAATCATCTGCAACCCTCCCGGCCAATGTGTAGCAATATTCAATTCCTCTTTTGCCGGATTTGGCCAGATGCTGATGCTTCCCGCAGCGAATTCGTCTTCCCTGCCCACACCCGAAACGGCAACATTCTGGCAGACGCTGTCGCTGCAACCCTGTGCCGTTGTTACAGTCAAGCATACCAGATATGTTCCGGCTGCGGCATATGTATGCGTGAGCGTTTGAAGATTGGACGAATCTCCATCGCCGAAATCCCATATCCAGGATGCAATTGCCCCGGTCGCGTTTCCCGTAAAATTCACCAGCAAAAAATTCGGAGTGAAATTAAATCCGGCCCCGGGAAGCGCATTGACCGATACAAGCGTTTCGGCCGGGCAAAGACTCAGGTCGGTGAGAAGGCTCAATGTGAAAAACCCGATT
>Ga0247727_10010775_pt1 | contig 16121 bp, 13 predicted proteins | sample WisWelCaveWW1625_FD_202498 | JGI IMG/M metagenome (GOLD analysis project Ga0247727, IMG submission 202498) | Biofilm microbial communities from Wishing Well Cave, Virginia, United States - WW16-25 | ecosystem: Environmental > Aquatic > Deep subsurface > Groundwater > Cave microbial mat | place... | reverse complement strand
GTTGCGACAACTGCCACGCCGTGTCGCCATCGGCGGCGACGACTGGCTCGTACCCCCAGCGTTGCAGACTCACCTCCAGCAAGCGCCGATTCGCCGGATCATCTTCGGCAACCAGAATACGCATTACTCACCGTCCCCTTCTTCACGATAAACGCGGATCATCTCATCCACGGCGGCTTCCAACTCGGAATAGTCCACCGCCAGCGTCGCAAGTTCTCCGGCCGCCGCGTTTTGTTCGATACGACTCGCTCGGGCGAATGCCAATTCCCCCCCAGCGTCCCGATCGGCGACTTGGCGGCATGAGCGGCGCGTTCAACCAGGCGAGTATCGGCCTGACGGATCGCGCTGCCGAGTTCGAACCGCAGACGCGGCCAGTCGGCCAGGAAGAGTTCGAAGATCTCTCGCAGCAACGCAACGTCCCCGGCCACGCGTTCTATGGCGGCCTGCCGATCGACCACGGCGTCGCTGGGATCGAGCGACGGCGTGGTCGCTGGACGGGTATCCCCACCGACGGCGCGGTCGACCGCAGCGTACAGTTCGTCCACCGCCAGGGGCTTCGACAGATAATCATCCATACCGGCGGCTTGGCAGCGCTCGCGATCACCGCGCATCGCATGGGCCGTCATGGCGATGATCGGCAAGTGTCCGCCGTGCTGCAGTTCGCGGTCGCGAATTCTCCGCGTCGCTTCCAGGCCATCCATCTCCGGCATCTGCACGTCCATCAACACCAGGTCGAAGGTCGAGCGTTCAAGTTGCTCCAGGGCCTGGTACCCGATGGAGGTGGCCGTAACGACATGTCCACGCTTCTCCAACAAGCGGATCGCCAGGCGCTGATTGATGGGATGGTCTTCCACCAACAAGATTTGCAAGCTCCGCTCGGCGCGCGCCTCGCAGCCGATCCCCGCGGAAGGGGCGATTGTCGTTTCTCCCATTGCGCTGACGATAACGTTGAGCAAGGCGGATTGCTGAATGGGTTTGGTGAGGTAGGCGGCGAGGCCCATTTGCTGGCAGCGTGCCTTTTCTCCGAATCGATCCGACGAGGTGAGCATCATGATGGGAACCTGCGCCAGTCCCGGATCGCGCAGAATTTGTTCGGCCAGGTGAAAGCCGTCTTGGCCTGGCATGTTGACATCGAGCAGCACGAGCGCATAGGGCGTGCCCGCCGCGCGCGCGCGCGTCAGTTCCGTCAAGGCCAGTGGCGCACTTTCGAGCGCCCGAGGTTGCATCCGCCAGTTGGCCAGCATTTCTTCCAGCAGGCAACGATTGGTCGGGTTGTCGTCCACCACCAGTACCGGCAGCCCGTGCAGCCGCGCAGTTTGCAGAATCGGAGGCGCCAGCGGTTGCTCGGTGGCAGGTCCAAAGCACGCGGTAAACTGAAACGTGCTACCCAACCCCTCATCACTCTTGACGCTCAGGCGCCCTCCCATCAACTCAACCAATTGAACTGAAATGGCCAAGCCGAGCCCGGTACCGCCGAAGCGTCGGGTCGTGGAACCGTCCGCCTGCGTAAAGGCCTCGAAGATACGCTGTTGCTGTACGGGAGCGATACCGATTCCGGTGTCCCGCACTGCGCAGCGCAAGACAATTTCGCGCTGGGTCACCGACACGGATTCCACCCGCAGTACCACCTCCCCGGTTTCCGTGAACTTGATGGCGTTGCCGATGAGATTGACGATGACCTGCCGCAGCCGCCCGGGGTCTCCCAGCAGGACTTCGGGAACGTCGGCATCGACGTGGCACGCGAGTTCGAGTCCCTTCAGCTCCGCTCGCACCGCCAGGGACTTGACGGTTTCACCGAGGATTTCGCGCACCAGAAATGGGATCGACTCGAGCGCGAGCTTGCCGGCCTCGATCTTGGAAAAGTCGAGAATGTCGTTCAGCAACGTCAGCAGTGAATCGGCGGATTGCTTGGCCATCAGCAGGTAGTCGCGCTGCTCATGGGTGAGTTCCGTATCGAGGGTCAGTTCCGTCATCCCCAGAATACCGTTCATCGGAGTGCGGATCTCGTGGCTCATGACGGCGAGGAAATCGCTCTTCGCCCGATTGGCCGCTTCGGCGGCCTCCTTCGCACATTGCAGGGCCTCCTCCGCCAGGTGGCGCGCCGTCTCGTCCCAGAACAACCCCTGGATCCCCACGGTGGCGCCCTCCGCGTCGAGCAAGGGCGTCTTCAAGACATGAACAAACAGGCGCTCGCCATCCGGTCGCTGATGCTCCTCGACATCTTCAAACGGCTGTCCGGTTTCCATCACGGCGAGATCGTCGGCGCGATACTTGGCCGCTAGCTCTGGCGGAAAGAAGTCGGCGTCGGTTTTGCCGTGCACCTCGGCGCGCGGTCGGTCCAGTGTTTCGAGGAAACGCCGATTGACAAAAGTGAGACGCCCGTCGCGGTCCTTGCGAAAGACGTTCAGCGGCATGGTCTCGACCAGGTTGTGATAGAAAGCTTCCGAGTTGCGCAAGGCCTCTTCGGCTTGTTTCTGCTCGGTGATGTCGTGGGCCAGCGCGTAGATGACCTGCTGCTGGGGATACGGCGCGGCTTGCCACGCCAACCATCGGTACGATCCGTCTTTGCAGCGGTAACGGTTTTCGAAGTTGATGGCATTGGCGCCAGCGCTGACTTTCTCCGCTTCGGCGGTGGTCCGCGCGCGATCCTCGGGATGGATGAAGCTCAGGTACGGCTCCGCCATCAGTTCGGCCTCCGTAAAACCGAGGGTGAGTTCCCAGGCCGGGTTTAGCCGCTTGAAGTAGCCATCAAAACCGGCGATGCACAACAAGTCGAGGCTCAAGGAGAAGAACCGGTTCAAGTCCTCCTCCGCGTGGCGGCGTCCGATGAACTGCCCCACCTGGTTGCCAATGGATTGCATCAGTCGCAGGAACTGATCATCCGGCTGCGGAATCTGGTGACTGAAGAACTCGATGACGCCCAGGACCCGGGAACCCAACATGATCGGAAAGCCAATCGCGCCATGCAGTCCGGCCGCCGCCGCCTTTTTGGTGCGCGGAAAATTGGGATCAACCACGACGTCTTCGATCCAGGTCGGCTGCGGGTTGGTCCAGACTCGGCCGGGCAAGCCGATTCCCGGGGCAAATTGGGTTTCGCGACTCAACGTTTCAAAGTCGGCCAGTTCCGGGGATGGCAAGCGCCAGACGGCTATGCACCGCAACGATTCTGCTTCTTCATCCACAATCCAGAGCGCCCCGAATTTCCAGTCCAGGCTCTCGCAGATTACCTGCAGAATTTGCGGCGCTGCGACCGCCAGGCTGGGCGATTGATCGAGTTCTTTGGTAACGGCGTGTTGCACCAACAGTCGCCAGGTGGCGGCGTCGGCGCGCTGATCGGTCGTGAGCGTATCGTCGACCGCGGCGGTCAGCATTCGGAGCGCAATCGGATTTGTGGATTCAGCGGAAGGCGAACTCATGGTGGAAACTGGTTGGTGCGAAGGATTCCTGAAATTGCTTTCGCCACGCGCAGGAACATCCCTTCGCTGAACATGTATTCCGTGGCGTGACAATATGGTGGGAACCGGACCCGACGACCTTCGTCGCAAGCTGCTATCGTGAACTCCTCCTCTAATCCACTTCGCCACGCGCTTGCCGTGACCATGGTCGCGTTGCAGGCACTGGCGGCGGCCGGTGGACCGGTCGCGGCCGGGGTGTGGACTTGTCCGGATGGCCAACGGTGCGAGTTCGTCAGCGGTCGCGGCTATCGCTGTCCGATGAAGATGGCGAGCGGGCAATCCTGCTGCGCCCGTGAAGTGATCGCCTGGTGCGGACATGGACTGGTGCCGACGCAGCGGAGCCAACACAAGTCCGCCTCGGCTGGGGCCAACCACTGCCAGTTTGAAGTTGCCAGGTCCAACCCGCGGCCGTTCGCGGCTACCGGCGTTGACGCGCCTTTCTGCGTTCCTTCGTCGATGGCATTTACCTTCGCGGCGCCGACCGGCCGCGAGCTCGTTCCTTTGACCTCAGCGGAGCTTCCGCCTCCTACCGAGTCGCCTTCCCGTCCCGCCCGCGCCCCTCCGTTCACTGGTTAGCCCCCGCATTTCCTGTTCGCTGAAATCGGTGCGTGCGCGCGCCGAGAAAGGGGTCAATCCAGTGTTTTCGATTCGCTTGTTCTTGTTTGCCGCGCTTCTCGTCGGCGTCAATTCAATGCATGCCGCGTTGAAGGTCGGAGTTCGTGCGCCCGACTTTTCCGGCAAAACTCCCGAAGGCCAGGCCGTGCGTCTGCGCGACCTGCGCGGCCAGGTGGTCATCGTGGACTTCTGGGGGCCGGGCTGACCGAGCTGCAAAGTGGAGATGCCGATTCTCCAGCTCTGGTCAGAGCAGTTCAAGGCCCGAGGTCTGCGCGTTGTGGGTGTGACCGAAATGTCCACCGATGCCGACGTCATCAAGCAGGCTTTGGCAGAGGTCGGTGTAAAGTATCCCGCCGTCACCGACCACGGCGAGCGCATCGCCAACGCTTACAAGGTCACCGCGCATCCGACCACCTACTTCGTCGACCGCCGTGGCGTTATCCGTCACGCGGAAGAAGGATTCCTCAAAGGCGACGAAGTGGAGATGTTGAAGGTGCTCGAGAAGCTGCTCGCAGAACCAAAGCCGAAGCCGACGGCGAAATCCACGCGCAAAGCGCGGAAGGCCGTGCGGCGATGAAGCAGCTCCTGGTCATGCTGGCGTTGTTGGCGACGCTCGTCACGATCGCACCCGCCCACGAGCCGCTGTGGGGCGAAGCCGCCAGTACGGTAGGCGATCGAGTCTGGCATCCCGACGTGAAGTTCGGATTCATGTCGAGCAACCGATTGCTGAACGGCACCGGCCGCGTCGCCAACCCGACGGGATTGAAGCGTTCGATGATCGAGCAGTTCACCTCGATCGACTACGGAGTTGGCCCGCGCCTGAATCTGCGCATGGAATTGCCAGTGCATCGCTTCCAACAGGACGAGACGATTGGCGGCGTTCCCGTTACCGCTCGCTACACCGAGCCGGGCGACGTAATGCTGGGCGCGAAGTACCGCTACTATCTGCGCGGGGGCCGCGGGTTTAAGAAGCAGCAGGCGGTCTCGTTCGGGCTGATGCTGCCGACCGGCGAGACTGCCCGTCGCGACAGCACCGGTGCGTTGGTGCCCGCCGAGCATCAACCGGGCACCGGCTCGTTCGGCACGATGGTCGGCTGGCAAGCCGCACGAGAGACAACGAAAGACAGTCTTTGGCTCAGCGCGATGGCGAGGAATTCGCTCGGTACGCGGCGCTTCCGGCCGGCTCTGGATGTCGAGGCCGACGCCTCCTATGGCCGCTGGCTGAAGTTCCCGAAAAGCATTCCCGACCTCGGCACCATGCTGACGGTCGGCCTGCACGCCCACTGGCACGGGCGGAATCGCGTGGCCGGGACGCTGGACCCCAACTCCGGCGAATCGCAGTTCGCGATGCACTCGACGTTCATCGCCCAGCAGCACCAGTATCAACTTCGCCTCGGCGTCTTGATCCCGGTAACGCAGGGCGTCAATGGCGTGCAACTGGCCGAGCGCGCGCAAGTGCGCTTCGGCATCGAGAAGTTCTTCTAAGGAGACGATCATGCGCAGGATCCTACTCGTGCTCGCTACCGTACTCATCGCCACCCTCGCCGCCGCCGACCTGAAGAAGGTCTGGTTCGGAGTGGACGGCATCACCTGAGCCGACTGACAGTTCGCCCTGGAGAAGGGGCTAAGGCGCCTGGCAGGCGTTGACTCAGGTCGTAAAGACAAAGGTGTGGAGTTGCTGACGACGGTGCGGGGAGGTGGAGTCTACGTCCACTTCAAGCCCGGTTCGACGTTTGACTTGAAGCGAGCGTTTCAACTCATCAACGCCGGTGGCTTTCAGGCGCGGAAACCAGAGACAGTATTCACCTTGAGTGGCACGGTGGCGTTGGAAGGGGAACAGCTCGTCCTGACCGTGGACCAGACAAAGGCGCCACTCAAGTTCGAACTGTTGGAACCGAAGGAGGTGCCGAAGTTCCTAGAGAAGGAGATCGCGGTCAGCGGGCCGGGGGAGACGATGAAGCTTCTGCGTCAGCGGGCCGAGGCCAATTCCAAGCTGGTGGTTGAGCTCGAAGCGATGGCGGTCGTGACCGAGGACGCACCGCCACGATCGCTGCAAGTCTTGCGAATCGTGACCAAGAGTTGATCAAGACAGGTCATCGACAAAGCCAAATGAGCCAGCGGAGGTTGTTGCCGGCCACGACCAGCACGAGCGCGCTCAAAGCCCACAGCAATCGCACCGGGCTTCGTTGCAGTTGCAGCCGCGCGATTTCTGCCAGTGCGACGACAACGCACAAACCCGCGAGCTTTACCGCCCAGAGTCCCACGCTGCCGGCTGCGGCGACCACGGTGCGAATGAGGGGGTTGGCCTCCGGCGCGCCGATCTGCAATCCCATGTCGGTGGTCAAGGCATCCAGCAGATTCGCCAATGTCAAAGCAACATAAGCCAGCCACGGACAGGGTGGACAGCGCCGGCTGTGCCCGACGAGTTCCTGATGAATTGTTGTCGCCGACTGCACCATGGCCGTCTCCTTTCGTGCTTCAGCAGGAAACCGTGTGCGACAGGCCGCGAGGCAGTTTGTGAATGCACTTATTCCCGGTACCGGGCAGCGACAAACACCGGCAGGGAAGAATTCATGGAGCCGGTCAACTTCACGGAAATCCGAGCCGCGAACGTAAGAGAGCGGAGGTGTAGGGAAGCGTGTACCGCTCTCTCACGTTCGCGGCTCGGATTGTCTCCAAGGCGAAGCAAACAAGGGGGGGCGCGCCACCAGATCAGTATTGAAGTGGCAACACGACGCGATTCCCCAGGTCGGCGGACTTATAGGTCGCGAGCACCAACTCCACCGCGCGTCGACCTTCTCGCGCCTCTGCCCGGCACTTCGTCCCGCGGTCGAGGCATTCCACGAAGTGGCGCAATTCGCGCTCCCGCGGTTCGGCTCCAGGGTCGGACGGCGTCAATTCGGTCCAGTCCGCGTCCGGCTGAAGCTTGCGACTGACCAGGCCGGTATCGATGCTCAATCGCAGCGATCCCTTCGTGCCATCGAGGAAGGTGTCGCGACTTCGACGCGCCCCCAGGAAGCCACCCCACCGGATCACGCCCACTGCGCCGGCGCGGTAGCGAATCAAGGCGAGGGCGTAGTCTTCCCAATCATCATGACCGGAGAAGCTACCGCGCTCGGCGGCCACGTGCAGTGCCTCGCCGGCGAACCAGTTCAGCAAATCCATTTTGTGGATGCCGTTCTCCAGCAGCCCACCGATCGCTCCGAACCAGTTGCCGGGCCGATCGCGCTGGCCGCAATACGGCAAGGCGTAGTCGGTTTCCAGATGCACCAGGTCTCCGATGACCCCCTCGGCCACCAGTTGCTTGCCCAACTCGTGGACCGGATAAAACCGCAACACATGGCCGACCATGGCAACGACGCTGGCTTCGTCGGCGGCGGCGATGATGGCGTCGCAATCTTCCATGGTCCCGGCCAGCGGCTTTTCGACAAACACATGTTTCCCAGCCTGCGCCGCTGCGACCGCCAATTCCCGGTGCGTGGCTGGAGGGGTCGCAATGACCACCGCCCCCACGCGCTCCAACAATTCGTGGCAGTTCGTGAAGGCCACGACCTTGTGGCGCTCCGCGAGTTCGCGCGCGGCTTCCTCGCGCAAGTCCGCCACCGCCACGAACTCGCACACGTCGCCCATGTGCGCGAGCGCCGCGGCCAGCCGCCCGCCCATGTAGCCAGTTCCAATCAAACCAATTCGCATGACGTGAGGCTGAGTATTTTCGCCCACGGTGTAAAGCCCTACGCCGCGAACTCGTCGGCGAAAGCAAACAGCGCCGGCGTGCCGCCCGTGTGTACGAACACCACCGTGTCGTCGCGTCCGACCTGACCGGTGCGGATGAAATCGATCAAGCCGGCCAGCGCCTTGCCGCTGTAAACCGGATCGAGGATGATGCCCTCGGTCCGCGCCAGCAGCTCGATGGCTTCGCGTCCACCGGCGCTCATCGTTCCGTACGACTCGCCGATGTAGTCGAACCGCACGTCGAAGTCGGAAGCAGTCAGCGGCGAATCCAAACCGAGCAATTGCGCCGCGCCGCGTGCCATGTGCGCCATGCGTTCTTCCGTGGAAAACGGCCAGACAATGGGTGAGATGAACACCGTCTTCCAGGGAACGATGAGTAGCTTCGATCCCAGCAACGTGCCGGCCCCCGTCGGTCCGGCCGAGCAGATGAACAACCATGTAGGCGTGACGCCGGCGGCTTCAAGTTGCGGAACCAACTCAGCGATCATGTTCACGTAGCCGACCGCATTCGGCGGATTGCCGCGCTCCGACGACAGTACGTACGGGTTCTTGCCGGCGGCGGAAAGTTCGTCCGCGCGGCGCTGTTTGTGCGCGTCAAGCTCCGGCCCCATTGCGCATTCTACGAACTGAATGTCCGCCCCCAACAACTCCATCAGCAGCAAGTTGCCTTGCCGCGGGTTGCCTTTTGAGTTGCTTTTCAAGACGAGGTGGCACGGTAAGCCCAGCCGAGCGCACGCCGCCGCCGCCTGGCGGCAGTGGTTCGACTGGCTCGACGCCCCGGTGACGATGCAATCGGCGCCGAGCGCCAGCGCATCACCAATCCCGAATTCAAACTGGCGGGTCTTGTTGCCGCCGAACGCGAGACCGGTGCAGTCTTCGCGTTTGATGAAAATGCGCGGCCCGCCGAGCGCCCGGCTCAGATTCGGGGCCTGCTCGAGCGGAGTCGGAAACAGGCCGAAGCGCGCGCGGGGCAGCGCGTCGATACGAGCCTGCAATTCGGTGACAGTCATGGACAGGCCTTTCAGCGTGGGGTGGATTCAACTTCTACGCAGAGCGAGAACTTCCCTCCGCCATCAGCGCGGCGATGCGATCCGCCGCGTCGGCAAAGCGCATGGAGGCAGCGCGCGCGTGAGCGTTTTCGCCCAGGGCAAAGAGCCTGCGGCGCTCACGCAGCAATTGGCGGAGGCCGAACGCGAGTTCGGCCTCATTGGTCGTCACAATCCCGCAGGCGCGCGTGACCAGTTCGCGCGCGCTGTAATGGTCGGTGGTGAGCACTGCGCAGCGCGCGTGCATTGCTTCGACGATGGTGAGGCCGTAGCTTTCGTGGCGCGACGGATGGACGAAGAGATCGGCGAGTTCCAGCACCGCTTGCTTCCTCGCGCCAACGAGGTGGCCGAGAAAGTCAACCCGCACGCTGCGCAGAGACCGCGCACGGGCCTTGAGCGAGCGGAGGTAGCGCTGGCCGCGCATGTAAGCCGCGTCGCCGCAGATGAGCACTCGCGGTCGTGCCGCCAGACCTTGCTCCTCGCTGCGGAGTGCATTCAGCAGGCGCTCAATCCCCTTCTCCGGCGAGAGGCGGCCCAGCGTCACAAGTACGAGGTCGCCGTCGCGCAGGCTGAGTTCGTCCCGCAACTTCGGCTTTTCTCGTGCCACCGCGCCGTGATCGACGGACTCGGCACGCCGTCCCCACGGCACGATCTGAATCCGCTCGGGCGGAGTAGTTGGGTAGCAGCGCAGGATGATCTCCTTCATCGGCCCGGAGGGGACGATGAGATGGCGCGAGTGCATCACCGCCGCCCGTTGCTTTTCAAACACCAGTCTCAGCATCGCCGGTACGAAGCGCTGCAAGCCGCACGCGCGCAGCCGCTCGTACCAACGCGTCATGCGCTCCGGGCGAACTCCCCGGAGGTAGAACTTGCAGAAGTAGTCCACGACATCGACGTGGAAGATGGTTGTGATCGGAATTCCATGCGCGCTCAAGACCTCGAAGTCCGGACCCTCGCTGATATCGTTGGCGAGGACGGAGACCGGGCGTTGCTCCGCTTCGCGCAGAATGAACTCGGTTGTTGCGCGCTCGAACAGCCGGCAAAAGCGTGCGTACTGTCGTTCCGTGAGTTCAGTGAGATTTTGGAATGCTGAGTCAATTTCAAGGCGACGGTAATTGAGTGACGAGGTCTCTGCGCCCGGGCCCAAAACGACAAAATTAAAGGGCCGCGTCCGGTGCCACTGATCGTTCAACCAGGTAGCAATGGTAGCGCCGCCGCCGAGCGGAGATTGCACAGCGAAGCCGGCGTGGGCGGCGGTGTAGGTAACAAACGCAGACGATGCCATTGCCGTTCAATCGTCAATCGCCAATGGTCAATGATTTGGCGGACCCGACGAGATTCGAACTCGCGATCTCCGGATTGACAGCCCGGTGTCCTAGGCCTCTAGACGACGGGTCCCTGTACCGCCGAGGATCGAGGATTGAGGGTCGAGGATCGCCCGCTGCCGGCGACGCTCGCTATCTTCGATCTTCGGTCGCATGGTGGGCAGAACAGGACTCGAACCTGCGACCCCCTGCTTGTAAGGCAGGTGCTCTAACCAGCTGAGCTATCCGCCCGCTCTGCGCCAACGACGCGTGATTCTAACGCAGCGGGGAGAACAGAGCAACTTACAGTTTGGCGGCAAGCTCCTTCGCCAATTCGACTCGTTGGCGAATCAGCTCGGCTCCACCCCGCCAGAAATCGGGCGAGGCGATGTCGAGGCCCATCGTTCGTTGCAGCAAGGCCGCCGGCGACTCCGAGCCGCCCGAGGATAGCAGATCGAGATAGCGGTCGATGAAGGCCGCGCCCTCCCGCTGGTACCGAGCGTACAGCGCGAGCACGAGCAGTTCGCCGAACGAATAGGCGTACACGTAGAACGGCGACTGAAACACATGCGGAATGTAGAGCCACCAGGCGGCATGCTCATCGCCCAGTCGCACCGAGTCGCCGAACATCGCCTGAATGTTGCGCTGCCACAATTCGCTGTAGGCTCCGGTCGTCTGCTCTCCTTGCTCTCGCCGCAAACGATGCGCGTCCTGTTCGAAGCGGAACATAGCTACCTGTCGAAATACCGTGGCGCACGTGTCTTCAATCTTCTCGCAGACGAGGGCGAGTTGCTCGCGCGGATCGGTGAGGTCGCGGAGCAGCCGGTCGAAAGTAAGCATCTCGGCAAAGGTGCTGGCGGTTTCCGCCAGCGGCAGCGTCGGATGGTAATTGAGCAACGACTGCCGACTGGCCAGCAGGTCGTGCAAGCCGTGGCCGAGTTCGTGCGCCAGCGTCATCACATCGCGCGGTTTGCCGGTGTAGTTCATAAAAACGTACGGGTGATGATCGGGCGTGACCCCGGCGCAATAGGCGCCGCCGGTCTTGCCCGGCGCCAGCGCTGCGTCGATCCACTGTTTGCTGAAGAACGGCTCGATCATTGTCCGCACTGTCGGTGAGAACTGCTCAAACGCTTCCAGCACCAGTTCACGCGCGGCGTCGAAGCTGACTTCCGCTTTCGATTCGAGTAGCGGGGCATACCGGTCGTAGTGGGTCAACTCGTCGAGACCCAACAGACGGCGCTTCAACGCGTAGTAATCCGCAACCACGGCAAAGTTCTCGGCGCAAACGTTGACGACGGTGTCCACCACGTCCCGGCTTAACTCGTTGCCCAGATGGCGCGAATGCTCCGGATACTCGAACCCGCGCAACCGATCCTTAACTGCCTTCTCGTGTAGCAGTGTATTGAAGCAATACGTAACAACGTGCGCCTGACCGGCCAGACCCTGGCTCAATGCGGCCGCCGCGGCTCGGCGCCGTGCGCGATCGGGCTCGTAGAGCAGGGATAGGAGTTCGCTTTGCTCCAGCTCCCTGGTCTCGCCGTCGAGTTCGACCGCATACTTGATGCGCGATACGACCTCGGTGAACAAGCGTCCGAACGCGCGCCCGCCGGTGTTGGCCAACTCCTCCGCAATCTTCTCTTCCGCCTCGGTAAGGTGATGCTTGGCCAGTGTTCGCTCGTGTTGGAGGTAATGACAGTAGTTGGTCAGCCGCCCATCGGTGATGAGCCGGTCGAAGGTTGCTTGCGGCATGCGGCCGATCTCAAGATCGAAGAAAACGAGATGAATGGCGAGACGACTGCCGGATTCGCGCACTTTCTGCAGCAGCGCTCCGCGCGCAGGGTCGGTCGTGCAGGTGGTGAAGTGCAAGTGGGCATACGCGCCCGGCCGCGCTTCGAGGCGGTTGATCTCTTCAAACTGTTGCAGCGCGCCCAGCAGGCGGTCGGCGGTCAATTCGTCGCTGGCAATTTGGCCCTTATGCTGCTGCTCGAACTCTACGGCCAGTTCCAGCGCGCGAAGCAAATCGGCGTCAAGCCGCGGGTCGTCCACGCCGGCGTACAGGTCGGAGAGATCCCAGGTAATATCAGTGTGCAAATGCAGACTCCTTGGTACGGTTACCCGTTCAGCCGCGCAACGGTACCGTGGTTGTTGGCCGATTTGATTCCAGCTTCGATGAACGCAACGATTTCCAACGGAATCACCGGCGCGATGGGTGGCTTTCCGCTCTCGAACATTGCCACAATCGCCTTGAGCAACTCGCGGTAGATGTAGGCGGCGTTTACGCTCGACGCCACGACCTTCTTCTCGCACTGCGCAGTGAAGCCGAAACCACTTGCGCCTTTTCGGATGCCACGAACAGTGCCGAGTCTCCCGTCCTTCCAGCGACCGGTGATCACGTCGGAGCCTTCGCTGGTGACGCAGGTCACCTCCTGACAGCCGGGTCCCAACAGCGTGTATAGAATCTCAACCCCGTGAATGCCGTAATGAAAGAAGCCCGGGTTCCCGGGATGTAGCGCTGCCGGGGTGTAGGTGTCGCAGCCGAGCACCGCGCCCAGTTCGGCCTTGCGATCCGCAACCGCCACGACCTCGAGTCCGTAGCGCAGACTGGAGGCCGAAAACACCGGCAACTTCTTGCGCTCGGCGAGCGCGACGATCTCCTTCGCATCTTTCACCGAACAGGTGAACGGCTTATCAATGTAGCAGGGCAGGCCCTTCTCCATGAAGAGCTTCGCGTGCGCAAGGTGCGCCGCCCCCCCTTGACTTTCAACCAGCACGGCGTCCACCTTCCCGATCAAGTCCTCGGGTTTCTCCACCAACTCGACGCCGAGGTCCTGCATCGCCTTGACGTACCCGGGAATGCGCGCGGGTTCGATGATTGAAGTGCCGGGACAGCCGACCACCACTCGAGCCCCGTCCACCCATTGTTCCGGCTCGATCTTTAAGTGGTTAAGCCGCGTGGTGAAGGCAACGACATGCGAAGTATCGAAATCGACGATCCCAAGACGAATCATGGCGGTGGCTCCTGCAGGAATGGGTTCAGTCTAACCGTTGCGAAACGGCGGGGAAGTTGGCTTTCGGCGAGGCTTGTGCCAACCTTAGCGACCGGTGATTGTTGCATGGCCTTTTCCTGGCAAAGCTGGATTCAAGATCACACCGCCGCGATTCTGGAACGGATGCCATCGCGGGCGCGCAACGGCGCCACCCACGCAATGCTCACTGCGCTCGCCGCAGCGCTCAGCGGCAACACGCCGCAGCCGTTGATCGATTCCCTTCCGCGCGATGAGCAACTGACCGCCGCTGCCCGCCACGTCCTCGCCCTGCGGGACGCCGTGCAGGCAACGTTGACCGCGGAGGCGAAGTCGCGGACGGCGGCGCAGTTGCAGCGAGTGGCGCTGGTCGCCAATGTTTGCGAACACGCAGTGATCAGTCAGGTGGAAAAAGCCGAAACTGCATGGAGGCAGGAGCGCTCGCGGCTGAAACAGTTCAAGTTGGTTGACTCGACGCGACGGATTCTGACTACCGATATCGACCTCCTCACTCATGTGCATAATCACCGGCACTTCCGTGCGCGATTCGAGGAAGAGGTGGAGCGCGCCGCGCGATACGGCGAAACCCTGTCGTTGCTGATCTGCGATATCGATCACTTTCTGGCGATGCAGGACCGCCATGGCGTCGACGCGGCCGAAGAAGCGTTGCGCAACGTCGGGGCGGCGATGATCGCGCTCACCCGGCGCGTGGATTGTGTCGCGCGCATGGACTGGGACGAGTTCGCGGTCATTCTTCCGGAGATCGGAATTCACGGCGCCTATGCTACGGCCGAGAAGATTCGCCATGGTGTGGAACGGCTCCTCTTCCCGCTCGGACACCCGTTACACGACTGGCACATTACACTTAGCGTTGGCATTTCCAATTTCCATCTCGATGCCGCCTCGACGGAAAGCCTGCTGCGCCATGCGCGCGCCTGCCTCGGCGCCGCCAAGCTCGGCGGTCGGAACCGCTCCATGGCCAGTGAGTAATCGTGCCAGTAATGAATGTGGCTGGGCGACGATGAATCAGCCTCGGCGAGGTCGAAAGGCAGCAGAATGAACATCCCCTTGGTCAACCCGTCAGAGGCCCGGGCACCGGTGGTGGTGGTCATCTCCGACGACGCGACCGAAGCCAAGCGCTTGACCGCGGCATTTGAGAACGCGGGCATTCCCGTCCACCTGGCCACCGACGGAAGCACCGGCATTGCGCAAGTTTATCAGCGCCATCCAGACTTGCTGGTCGCTCCCGTGCTGCTGCCGGAACTCGACGGCTACCAGATTTGCCGGTTGCTGCGCCACGATATCAGCACGCGCCACATCAGCATCGTGCTACTGGCCGAGGCGGAGGCCGGGTCCACTCCCTGGTGTAACGAGGTGGCCGCCGACTCGGTGATCAATCGCACTGCCGCGCCGGATGAGATTCTGGCAACTTGCCTGGAACTGCTGGGCGAACGGATGCAACGGCCGCGTCCGCTGGTGCGCACCGAAGAAGAACAGCAACTCCGCGAACGCCGCTCGCAATGGAACCGGCGGGTCAGCTATCTCCTGGAAGAGCGGCTCTACCGCACGACGTTGATCAGCCGGGTCAACCCAGGGCTCTGTCGTTACGAGGACCCGATTGCCAACCGTCGGGCGATTCTCGGGCAATTGTCCCAGGCGATTGAATTCGATGCGGCCCTGCTCTTCGTCGAAGGAGACCGCAAGTGCCTGGTCTCACTGCGTGCCCCGCTGTCGGAAGCCGCGCTGCAACCGCTCGTCACCTTGCTACACGACAACATGGCCGCGCTGGGTGTTGCGACCCTGCGGCTTCCGCGTGATTTGCACGTCATCCTGGGCGACGGCTTGCTGGGCGAGGTGCCTGCGCACCTGGGCTCGTTAGCCTGTGCGGCCATGCACTCCGGCGAACGTCTAATGGGCTATGTCGCACTGGGGGCGATTGGCGCCAATGCGTTCTCGTCCGACGATCTATCGCTGTTGGAGATGTTTGGCGTGCAGGCCGCGGCCGTTTTGGAAAACTCGCTGCTGGTCGAACGCAATGCCGTGCTGGCTGCCGCCGTGCAGAATCTGGATGATGCGGTCCTGCTCACCGATCTGCAAGAAATCGTTGTGCATGCGAACCCGGCCGCAACCCGTTTGTTCGACCGCCCAGCCAGTGAATTGATGGGACATCGGGTCCGTCAAGTCTTCTCACCGCGCTTTCCACCGGAACAGCTCTCGAAGCTGCTGGCGTCGGTTGAATCTTCCTGGCAAGGGGAGGCGATCGGCCTGCGCGGGTCCGAGCACTTCCCGCTGGGATTGGAGGTGGCCGCCATCCGAACGCGCAGCGGGGCGATTATCGGTACGGTGATCATCGGGCGCGATCTGACCCCGGTCAAGCAGCAGCAGGCCGAACGGCTGCGCGCTGCCGAATTGACCACGCTGCTGGAAGTGGCCGTGGCCTTGAATCATGAAATCAACAATCCCCTGCAAGCCATTATGAGTTGCGCCCAACTGTTGCAGTATCAATTGCGCGATCTGACCCAACCCGAGGTGCATGACAAGCTGCGCATGATCACCGAACAAACGCAGCGCATTGCCGACTCGATTCGCAAGTTGGAGCATGCCAAGGCCGCCTCCCGTCGTCAGTATGTGACCGGCCAGACCATGATCGACCTCGAGGCCAGCGCCAAGGCCAGTTAGCCGCGCCCGACCTTAGATTGCTCATGCATTGACGCTGCCGAGCGTTGTCTCGCAAGAGCGGGCGCAAGAGAGTGAACGGCATGAGCACGACGATCAACACACCGAAGATGACGAGCGCTACAAGTAGTCGGATGAGTAAGAAGCCACGCGACTTGAAGTTGTCCCTCGCGCAGTTGAAAGTTGAAAAGAGACGGCGGCGCTCCCAAACCCCATCGGTTAGAATGGGGATGCGCAATTCAACAGAAAAGGAGAGTCGCCGTGAAGAAA
>Ga0247727_10010774_pt1 | contig 16121 bp, 21 predicted proteins | sample WisWelCaveWW1625_FD_202498 | JGI IMG/M metagenome (GOLD analysis project Ga0247727, IMG submission 202498) | Biofilm microbial communities from Wishing Well Cave, Virginia, United States - WW16-25 | ecosystem: Environmental > Aquatic > Deep subsurface > Groundwater > Cave microbial mat | place... | reverse complement strand
TTATACTTGACCATCGGCGCGAAAATTTGCGGCCCGCCGGCCCTCGACCGCGAGTTTAAGACGATTGATTACCTCACCCTCTTCGACGCCGAAGCCATGGACGATAAAACCGCGAATTATTTTTTTAAATGAGAACCCTCCGCGCCATTATCAGAATCGTGCTATTGAGCTTGGGCACGCTCGTGCTCTACCTCCTCTGGCAGTCCGGCAAGCTTTCCGGTTTGTTTTCAGCGCGGCGGGGAAGAGCTTGGCGCTTGTTCATCTTTCGCGCGTGGGCGCGCATGATGGCGCGCGTGATGGGCATGAAGATCACGGTACACGGCCGGCCGCCGCAAGCGCCCTTCATTTTGGTGACGAATCATTTGAGCTACATGGACATCGTGTTGCTCGCGACGCAGGCCGAGTGCGTCTTCGTCTCGCGTCATGACGTGCGCACGTGGCCCATCGTCGGGCATTTGACCACGAGCATGAAGACCGTTTATATCGACCGCGGCCTGCGCAAAGAAATCTTGCGCGTGCACCGCGCGTTGGAGGAAACGTTGGCGCGCGGCGAAGGCATTGTCTTGTTTGCAGAGGGCACAAGTTCCGCCGGCGCGGAAGTGCTCCCGTTCAAGCCCGCGTTGTTGGAGCTCGCCGTGGCGCGCAAACAACCGATCTCCTACGCGAGCCTCGGTTATCGCACGCCTCCGGAAGAGGAACCCGCGCACCTCGCCGTGTGCTGGTGGGCCGATATGGCTTTTGCCGCGCACGTGTTCAATCTGCTCAAGCTCAAACACTTTCACGCCACGCTCGTGTTCGGCGAAGAAACGCTGCTGGAGAGCGATCGCAAAGTGTTGGCGGAGAAGCTGCACGCTTTAATCTCGAAACAATTCACTCCCGTGGTCAAGATGGAAGAGCTATGCCATACCGCGAAGGTTTAATCGAAGACAACATCGGCTATTTGCAGCAAGTCTTGGAGTTGTTGCGCGGCTTGAAGGATGATATGTATGGCAAGGCCATCCCGCTCGCGTTTGGCAGCGGCGTCGGCCAGCATTTGCGCCATTGCTTGGAGCATTACGAAAGTTTTTTGGCGGGATGGCGCATCGGCAAAATCGATTATGACGCCCGCGCTCGTGAGGCGCGCGTGGAGCACGAGCGCGCCCATGCGATGAGCCGCATTGACGCCCACATCGCCGCGCTGCGCCGGCTTACTGAACCAGACGAAGATCGCCCGGTGAAAGTGCGGCAGGACAGCAGCGCCGCGCACGAGGCTGCAACGCTGTGGAGCCATTCGACCGTTCGCCGCGAATTGCAATTTCTCGTCAGCCACACGGTTCATCATTTCGCGCTCATCGCGATGATCTTGCGCTTGCACGGTCTCGAGCCGCACCCTGATTTCGGCGTTGCGCCTTCTACTCTCAAGTATCGTCAGGCTGTCGGCGGCTAATTGTTCAGCCACGGCTGGGCCGCGGCATTTGTTGTGATCAAGCCACGGTCCAGCCGTGGCTGAACATGGTTGAATGTGAACGTCAAAACTTCGCCAGCATGTGTACCGTAACTTGGCTCCCTCTCGAAGACGGCTACGAAGTCTTCTGCAACCGCGATGAGTTGAAGACGCGCAAGCCGGCGTTGCCGCCCGCATTCGCCGAGCGCAACGGCGTGCGCGCTCTCGCGCCCATCGATGCGGACGGCGGCGGCTCGTGGCTCGGCGTGAATGAGTTGGGAGTGTCGTTGTGCTTGGTGAATCATTATCCGCTTCAGATTCCGAATGCGGCCGGCGAAAAGCGGGAACGCGGATTTTTTGAAAAAGACGGAGATCAAGGAAAGAGCTTGAATGCTGCCTCGCCGCAATCTTTTCGCAGCCGCGGCTTGCTGCTCACGGAGTTATTGGATTGCGTTTCGCCTGAAGTCGTAGCAACGCGCTTGGAGCGCGAGATGATGGGGCAGTACCGTCCGTTCATTCTGCTCGTCTTTGGTTTGCTCGCGCCGTTTCGCATGTTCGTGTGGAATGGAGAGACTATGCTCCACCAGCACCTCAACGATGCCGACCTCCCTGTGACTTCTTCTTCCTTTGAAACCGAGCCGGTCATTGGCTCGCGCTGGCGCGCGGTCAATGAAACCGTGCGCGAGAAAAAAATCATGACGCCCGATCTGCTGGTGCGTTTTCATCGCAGCCATTTGCCGGAGCGCAGCGCCTACTCCGTTTGCATGCACCGCGATGATGCTGCGACCGTGAGCTGCACGCACTTGCGTGTGAGTCCTGTGAAAGCAGAGTTGCGATATTTGCCCCATGCGCCTTGCTCGGGTTCGGAACCAAAGTGTTTCAGTTTAAGCCTCGAGCCAAACGAAAATTTGTTGGCAGAAGGTTATCAAGCTCGGGCAAAGCTGAATGCCGAAACCGTTGCGGAGAGTTTGGCGGCGCAAATGTTGGCAATGGAACTTCGCTATGAGTAAAACTCTTTTTATTCTTTACCTCATTCTCCTCGCGCTCTCTCATCTCGTGCGTTGGCAAAATCCTGCTGCGCGTCCGCGCTCGAATCAACACCTTGCCAAGGTTAAAGCTGTGGAAGGCGTCGCTTTGCTCTCAGATACGGTGCAATTGGCCTATCAGGATTTGCGTCCCGAGAGTATCGACGATCCGCCGATCGTGTTGCTCTTGCACGGCAGCCCTATGGCCTCGGAAACGTTCAAGGCCTCTGCGCACTTGCTCGCGCAAACCTGCCGCGTGATCGTCCCCGATCTGCCCGGCTTTCGCGGCTCAACGTGGAAGATTCCGGATTACTCCGTGCGCGCGCACGCGCTCTATTTGATTCAGCTTTTGGAGCAATTGCAAATCGCGCGTGCGCATATCGTCGGCTATAGCATGAGCGGCGGCGTGGGTTTGGAAATGATCGCGCAAGCGCCGCAGCGCGTGCAATCGCTGTGTCTGCTCTCGGCCATCGGCGCGCAAGAATTGGAGTTGTTCGGCAACTATCATCTCAACCATCTCATTCACGGCGGCCAGCTTCTCGGCTTGTGGCTGCTGCAAGAAGGCTTTCCTCATTTCGGCTACATGGACGACGCTTATCTCAACGTGGCATACGCGCGCAATTTTTATGACACCGATCAACGTCCGTTGCGAAAAATTTTGCAAAGCTACGGCGGCCCGACGCTCATCATTCATGGCAAAGAGGACGATCTCGTGCCGTTGGCTGCGGCATTAGAGCACGAGCGTTTGTTGCCGCAAAGCGAGCTGCTGCTTTATGATCGCGGCGGACACGGTTTGATCTTCAGCCGGCCGCAAGAGATGATGAACGCGGTGAATACTTTCGTGCAAAAAGTTGAAAGCGGGGAAGCGCTCACGCGCGCACAAGCCGAGCCGGAACGCATTGCGCGCGCACAGGCTCCGTTTGATCCGCGCATCCGGCCCAAGCCCGGCGGCATTACGCTGTTCGTGTTGCTGCTCTTGCTCGCGCTCGCCACGTGGGTGAGTGAAGATTTGACCTGCATTGGCGCGGGTTTGCTCGTGGCCGAGGGCACGATGAGCTTTGTGCCCGCCGCGCTCGCGTGCTGGTTCGGCATTTATTTCGGCGACTTGCTGTTGTTCTTTGCCGGACGTTATCTGCGCGAGCCGGTGCTCACGCGCGCGCCGTTCACGTGGCTCATCAAGCCGCGGGCACTCACGCACGCGGAGCAATGGTTTGAGCGCGAGGGCGCAAAGGCAATCTTCGCCAGCCGCTTTCTTCCCGGCAGCCGCTTGCCCACATATGTTGCCGCGGGCTTGATGGGCGCAAGCTTCTGGAAGTTCGCGCTCTATTTTTTTATCGCCGCCGCCGTGTGGACGCCGGTGCTCGTGGGGCTTGCTGCCGTTTTGGGAAGCCAAATGATGGGCTATCTCGCGCTCTATTCGAAATATGCTTTGCTCATTTTCGCGCTCGGCGCTTTGGGCCTAGGGCTAGTTATCAAACTCATTCTGCCGCTGTTCAGTTTTCGCGGACGCAGAATGTTGCTTTCCTCCTGGCGGCGCAAAACCCGCTGGGAGTTTTGGCCGATGTGGATGTTTTATCCGCCCGTGATTCTCTATGTGCTCTATCTCGCGCTCAAGCATCGTTCGCTCACGCTGTTCACGGCAACGAACCCCGGCATTTATGCAAGCGGCGTCATCGGCGAATCCAAATCCGAAATCCTGCACAAGCTTTCGGAGGCCGATGGTTATATCGCTCGGCACGTTTTGATCGATGCGCCGACTTTCGAGCAGCGTTTGGAGCATGCGCATCGCTTCATGGCGGAACTCAATCTCACTTTTCCCCTCGTGCTCAAGCCCGATGCCGGCCAGCGCGGCGAGGGGGTGAGCATCATTCGCTCGGAAGAGCAGCTCAAGACTTATTTGCGCCGCGCCGAGCGTGCGGTGATCGCGCAGGAGTACGTGGCCGGCTATGAGTTCGGCGTGTTTTATTATCGCTATCCGAAGCAAGAACGCGGCGACATTTATGCGATCACGGATAAACGTTTTCCGGCCGTGATCGGCGACGGCCACAGCACGTTGGAAGAATTGATTCTCAAAGACGAGCGCGCCGTGTGCATGGCGGCTTTTTATCTGGATAAACACCAAGACCGCCTGTTTGAAGTGCCGGCAGCCGGCGTGCGTGTGCAACTCGTCGAGCTCGGCACGCACTGTCGCGGCGCGATGTTTTTGGACGGGGCCGCGGTGAAGACGCGCGCGCTGCGTGAAGCGATCGACGCGATCAGCAAAAAATTCGACGGCTTCTATTTCGGGCGTTATGACATTCGCACGCCCTCGGTTGAAGATTTCAAACAAGGCAAAAATTTCAAAGTGGTCGAGCTGAACGGCGTGACTTCCGAAGCGACGAGCATCTATGATCCGAGCCACAGCCTCTTTCATGCCTATCGCGTATTGCTGCGGCAATGGCGCATTGCGTTTGAGATTGCCGCGGAGAATCGCCGGCTCGGCGCGCAACCCGTGCCGTTGCGCGAGTTGGTGAAGTTGGTGCGAGGCTAGGAAGCGTCGAAGCGATGAAAGAAGAAGTGCTTGCGAAAATCTTGAGGGGAGTGTAGATTGCTGGCGATAGTTTTACCAAGGAGGAGAAGGCTTGGTTGAAAAATTCTGGCTTCAGGATTTTGAAACCGGTGTAGATCGGTTGAGAGTCCACTTTCATACAGATCAAGGACACGTTGTTGCTCTACTTGTGATTCAGTATGAAGCTTTTATTGATGGTAAATGGCGGCCGATCATTCGATTTGATGAAGCACATGGCTACTTTCATCGTGATGTGATGTCTCCTTCAGGAGAACAGCGTAAGGCCCCCATTCCTGTTACGGATAAAAGCGCAGCCTTATCAAACGCCCTTCGCGAAATTAAACAATTTTGGCGTGCCTATCGCAAAACTTATGAGGATCAATTCAATGCCGGCAAACAATCTGAATAGCCTAACGGATAAAAACTTGGATCATCTCGAAGAGCTTTTACATCGTGAAGTGACGCATCCCAATTTGGCCGAGCAAATTCCGTCGGGTGCGCACCTCTTTCACGGCTCATTCAAAGACCCAGGCCTCACCGAGGCCAATCTCAAACTTTTTTCAAAGGTACTTTTGGGTATGACTCTTGGTTTTGTGGAAGAAGCCCCGTTGCTCATGATTTACGAAGATCAACTCGGTCGACACAAGGTAGTCGACCTGTCTTCAGAAAGCCAAAAGTACAGGATACGAAGCTTAGTCGAAACTTTCCAAGAGCAAAGTCAGCGCGAGGTCACATTAAATCTGGATATTTTACAAGCAGCTTAAAGATTTGAACTGGAACGATTACGAAAGGTGTTTTGCCCTCGAAGATTTATACAACAACGACGTCGGCGTTGAGCTGGACGCCGCCGCCCGGCGTAAACTCGAAGCCCTTGCCCGGCAATTCAAACTGATGTGACGACACCAGCAATAACATGAAGGCCTGGCTGCCATGCCGAAATCGGAAAACTTTCAGGCGGCTTTTAAGCGCCTTAAGGCTTTGTTGAAAGAATATGAGAAGCGTTTGGTGCTCAAAACTAACGGGGCGGAGAATTATTATTTGAACACGCCGTTCACGGAGAAGTACCAGAAAGAGCTCTTCTTCGGCGCGGTGCAGATCAAAAAGAATTACGTGAGCTTTTATCTCATGCCGGTGTACATGTTTCCGGAGCTGCTGAAAGACGTTTCGCACATATTGAAAAAGCGCATGCAGGGCAAGTCGTGCTTCAATTTCAAAACTATCGACGACGACCTGTTGCGTGAGCTGGCGCAATTAACCAAGAAGAGCTTTGAGCGCTTGAAAAAAGAAAAACTCATTTAGCGCCGCGCCAAACTCGCCACGAAAATTCCGTTAGGACAGGAGGGAATGGCGATTGCAGAGTTCAAAAATATTTTGGCAAATGACAACTGGGAACTCACCACGCCGCAAGAACAAAACCTCCCTCGGGTTTTTTCTTCCCTAAAAGTCCTTTCGCGCTACGTGATGCGCAAAGCGCTGCGAGCGATGCGCTCGGCGTAAACTCGCGATTTTGCTGCGAATGGTCGCGCTAAAACCGCCTAAAAAAATCTTGCTTTTTGAAAACCGGTGGTTTACTTTGCGCCCCGAATTTTTGCAAGCAGAGGTTCTTTTTTATCAGAAAGCGCAGGCTCGGAATGTTAAACATTCTGCAGATCTGTACCTCGAGTTCTTGGGGAGGTATGGAAATGCACGTCGGGTTTCTCTCGCGCCGGCTTGCGCAACGCGGACATCATGTAATACCTGTGTGCGCCCCGAATACACCGCTAGCGCAAGATCTCCGCGCTTCCGGCTTGGAGCCTTACCTATTAGATCACACCGGCTATTTTCAACCTCGCAGCCTCGTGCGGTTGGTGCGCTGCTTCGAGGCGCGACCGGTGGAGATCGTGCACTCGCACTATTCACGGGATTTATGGACGATCGTGCCCGCCATGTCATACAGCAGAGTTGGACGAAAAATACCGTTGTTGTTGACCAAACACATTGGCACCGGAAAACCCAAGCGCGATTTTCTCCATCGCCGGCTTTATCGACGCGTTGACTATCTCATCGCCATCTCCGAGGTCATTCGCCAAAATCTCATTGCCACACATCCCCTCACTCCAGAAAAGGTCGGGGTCATTCATCACGGTGTTGATTTGGAACAGTTCTCCCCGACCAAAATTTCAGATCGCAGCTTGCGGCGGGAATTGGGATTTTCGCAGAACGAAGTAGTGGTGGGTATGGTAGGGCGGCTTCAAATTAGCAAAGGCGGCCTGGAGTTTTTAGAAATGGCGCGCCGCGTTCATCTCGTGCAGCCGAACACAAAATTTGTGATCGTCGGCGAGCCGACGCGAGGCGAACCCCGCGACGCGGAAATCATTCGGCAAACCTGCCGCGACTTGCAACTCGAAAACCTGGTCACTTTTTTGGGCTTTCGGAAAGATATACCCGCAGTGCTTGCCGCGCTGGATGTTTTTGTTTTCCCCTCGCATGCGGAAGCTTTCGGGCTTGCGCTGCTCGAAGCCATGGCCTCCGGCAAAGCCGTGATCGCCTCGAACAATGACGGCGTGTTGGATCTCGTGCCCGATGAAAGCCTCGGTCTCTTGGTTCCACCGCGCAATGCCGAGGCCTTGACGCAAGCGTGTTTGCGCTTGGTGGAAAATGAAAGCCTGCGCCGGAAGATGGGCGAGGCCGGTCGCGCCGCTGTGGTTCAAAATTTTTCCGTGCAACGCATGCTCGAACAAATTGAGTCTATATATTGTCGTTTGCAGGCTCGGCGCAGTATCCCTGCGCTCGAGAATGAAAAGGTTAGGGCCGCGCTCACCGTTTAAAAAGGCCGGCCGGTTTTAACGTCGTCGCGGCAAATAATTCTTTCTTAAGGAGAAGAAATATGGAGATTACAGTTCAAACCGAAACGCTTCGCGCCCTAGCGCATGATGAAGCCGAGGCCAAAGCGTTCATGAATGAAGTTGACGGTTCTAAACTAGAAGACGATGACTTGGCATTAGCCCTCGAAGCCTCCCCTCGCCGCAAAGCAGAGCCGGGAGAAGAGGAGGAGGAGGAGAAAGAAGGCGGCGACGGCAACTATGAAGAAGAGGAAACCGAAGAAGCCGAAGGGGAAGACGAAGAAGGCCAGAAGGAGGGGTGGGATGAAGAAGAAGCCGGCGAAGAAGAAGATCTCGACGATCTTGAGGATTGGGAAGAAGAAGGGGAAGGGGAAGAGGAAGGGGAAGAGGATGAAGATTGGGAAGATGACGAAGACTGGGAAGATGACGAAGAGGAGGAAGACGACGAAGAAGATGATGAAGAAGACGAAGATTGGGAAGATGAAGAGTGGGACGAGGAAGACGAAGAGCTTGATGAAGAAGACGAGAGCATGGATTGGGACGAACGCGAAGAGTGGAATTGAGTTTCCTTCGCGCTTTAGCCCGAGGGTTTATAAACCGCTTGATCTTCCCACTACGATTCTGTGAGCACGCATGAATTACAGCGTCCGAGTCGGCAATGAAAACTTTGCGATCACATCTGTAAGCACCGGCTCGGGGAGGGCAAAGGTCAACGGCGCGGCGGCGAAGGTCGACTTGCGCCACGTTCGCGGAAACCTTTATCACCTCTTGTTGAACGACGAAGCCTTTGCCGTGCAATTCGATCACGACAAAAGCGAAGTCACGATTGGGCCGCATACTTTTGCCGTACAAATCGAAGACGAGCGCAGCGCCACGATCAAAAAAATGCACCGCGGCGCGCAAGCTGAAACCGGAATCACGACCATCAAAGCTCCCATGCCGGGCCTCATTGTTCGCCTCGAAGTGCAGCCGGGGGATATGGTTAAAAAGGGCCAGGGGCTCGTGGTGATTGAAGCCATGAAAATGGAAAACGAAATCAAATCATCTCTCGCCGGAACGGTCGCGGAAATCATGGTCGAAGCCCGCATGACCGTGGAAAAGGATGCGCCCTTGCTGCGAATCAAGCCCGCGGCCTGAAATGTCGCTCTCACAAATTCTGCTGCTCGCCCCGCCGATTCTCCTCGCGCTCACGATTCATGAATTTGCTCACGCCGAACTTGCGTACCGTCTCGGCGACCTGACTGCAAAAAATGTTGGGCCGACTTACGTTGAACCCGCTTAAACCTCTCGACCCGCTCGGCACGCTCATGCTGTTTGTTGCGCAATTTGGCTGGGCCAAGCCCGCGCCGGTTGCTCCGCAATACTTTCGCAATCCCAAACACGATCTGGGAGAAAACGCATGGACGAATACGGCACCACCGCGGAATTTTACGATCACATCGGCGCCTATCGTGATCGGCAAGACGTCGATTTTTATATCGAAATGGCCAAAGCCGCGCACGGTCCGGTGTTGGAAATCGGTTGCGGTATGGGCCGTGTGCTCCTTCCTCTCGCGCGCGCGGGCGTGGAAATCCTCGGCATGGATCTGTCGCCGAGCATGTTGTCTCTCTGTCGCGAGCGGCTAACACGCGAGCCGAACGAGGCGCCACGCAGAGTGCAATTGCACGAAGGCGACATGCGCCAATTCGAGTTCTCGCGCCGATTCCAAAGCTCCGCCGAGTTGATCTTTCTTGCGCGCAAAGCGTGAGGCGATTCTAAATTGAGCAATCAGCAACCAGCCCATGGTATACGACGCCATCATCGCGGGTCTCGGCGCTATGGGCAGCGCCGCGGCATATCATCTCGCCAAACGAAATCTGCGCGTGCTCGGCGTTGATCGTTACACGCCGCCGCACACGCTCGGCTCTTCTCATGGAGAGAGCCGCATCATTCGCGAAGCCTATTACGAGCATCCGCTCTACGTTCCTCTCGTGCAGCGTGCATACGAATTGTGGGCCGAGTTGGAACAACAAACGCAGCAACAACTCTTTCTCCAAACCGGCGGCTTGATGATCGGTATTGAAAATGGCACGCTCGTGCGCGGAGCTTTATTGAGTGCCACCACGCATCACCTCGCTCATGAAGTGTTCGGTGCCCAAGAAATTCGCCGCCGCTATCCGGCTTTTCATCCCACTGACGAAATGCTCGCGGTGTGGGAGCCGCGCGCTGGCGTGTTGTTTCCGGAAAAATGTATTGCCGCGCACTTGCACAGGGCGCAACATTTCGGCGCAACGTTGCACGGCGAGGAAGTGGTGTTGAGTTGGCAAAAGGAGGGAGACGGCCTTCTCATTATCACGAACAAAGGACGATATCGCACGAACAAACTCGTGCTCTCTGCCGGCGCGTGGTTGCAAACGCTCACGCCCGAGTTAGCTTTGCCGCTGCAATGCACGCGACAGCCGCTCTTTTGGTTTGAGCCACTGGCGCAGGCGGATTATTTCAAGCCTCCGAATTTTCCAATCTATATTCTTGAACACGAGCCGAATCGTTATTTCTACGGTTTTCCCAATCTCGGCGCAGGCTGCAAAGCCGCGATTCATCACGAAGGCGAAGTGACAACCGCCGAGCACGTGCGCCGCGAAGTGGCTGATGATGAGGTCACACCATTGCGCCGCTTGCTGGGGCGCTATCTTCCTCATGCCAATGGCGCGTTGCGCAAAGCCGCAGTCTGTATGTACACGAACACGCCCGACGCGCATTTTATGATCGACTTCCATCCGCGCGATGAAAACGTTCTGATAGTCAGCCCATGCTCGGGGCACGGCTTCAAATTTTCCAGCGCGATCGGCGAAGTCGTGGCGGAGTTGCTGATGGCGGGCAAAACGGATTTTGTGCTCGCGCCGTTTCGGGTGCAGCGTTTCTCATTTAACTGAGCCTCGCTCGTCTGTCATCCTGCAAGGATCTTTTTATGCACTGGCACAAACGTCTCGCTCTCTTTTCTCTCTTGCCGTTGCTTTCCGCTTGCGGTGCGCGCTTCAAGATTATCGACAAGACCATTTCCTTCTCCCCCAACCGCATTGAGCTTACGCGCCAATACATTGAGCACCACTACGGCCTCTCACCAAGAGACATCATCATTACGCCGCGTATCATCGTTTTGCACTGGACGGCTATCGCAGATTTGGAAGGCTCCTTTCGCGCCTTTGCTCCCGAGTTGCTCCCCAACTCGCGGCCCGAGCTGCAAAGCGCCGGGCAAGTCAACGTGTCGATTCAATTCTTGGTTGATCCAGACGGCAAAGTCTATCGCCTCATGCCGGAAACGTGGATGGCGCGTCATTGCATCGGTTTGAATTAAGAATCCCTTGGCGTAGAAAATGTCGGCGGGGAGGGCGGCGTTGATAATTTAACCGAGGCGCAGTTGCGGGCGAACCTCGAACTCGTGCGTTACCTCGTTAAAAAGTTTCCGACGATTCAATACCTCATCGGTCATCATGAGCACAACCTATTCGAGGGCCATCCGCTCTGGCGGGAAAAGGATGAAAGCTATCGCACGACGAAGACCGATCCGGGCGATCGGTTCGTGAATGCCGTGCGCGCCGGCGTAGGTGATCTCCAGTTGAAAGGCGTGCGTGAGATTGCTGCAGAAAAAAAAGCAGCGAACATTGCAGTGCCAGAAGAAAAGTCGGAAATCCGACTTGATTTTTCGATGAAAAGGCTTTATTATTTTCATGAATGAAGCGATGCGGTGAAGTGAATTTTTGAAGCAAGGAGATGATCACATTATGACGCTCACCATCACAAGTGAAGTTACGCAAGAAAAAGTTCTTCCGGTTTTGCAGCATTCGATCGAGAGGGAAATTGTCTATTTGTCGGTTGGGCTTCACAAGACCCAAACTCGTTTGGACGCATTTCGCAAAGAATACGGCCGGCAGGCTTCCAGTGAAGCTGGCGCTATCCCTCCGCTGGACAAGCTCGAATGGGAGGGGGAAGAGATAACTCTGTTTAAGCTGGAAGAAAAGATTCGAATTTTGAAAAACCTTGTTATCTCATGAGCATTCGCGATTACTTCACACGACTCAAGAGCGTCATAGAACTTTGCGAATTCGTATACTCGTATGATTTGAAGTTTGACGAGCGTTCGAATGACGTCGGTTACATTAAAGGCACGCTCAATTTCCCGCAGGGCTTTGAACTACATTTTCGCGAGTATGTTGATGCTGCAAAAGGTGAAAAATACAAGTATGCCTATCACGCCATGAAAAATACGATGATGATTTTTCGTTATGACAACGCCAGTGATATACAAGCCCGTGCTCTTGAATCTTTTCCTCACCATAAACATCTAGCAGATGAGACAGTCATCGAAGCAGAGGTGAAAACCTTGCAAGAAGTCCTGGCTGAGATCGAGGCCCTGTTATCCTTTTCGGCCTGATAGGTTAAACTTTTTATTGCCCCTCATTGCCAACTATTACACCGTTACCTCCATGACCAACCTCCCCATCTATCTCGACTACAACGCGACGACTCCCATCGACCCCGAAGCGGCGCAAGCCATGTTGCCGTATCTCACCGAGCACTTCGGCAATCCCAGCAGCGCACATTGGTTTGGCCGGCAAACGCGACAGGCGATTGATCACGCCCGTGCGCAAGTTGCCAGCTTGTTGGGTTGCGAAGTTGATGAAGTCATCTTCACTAGCGGCGGCAGCGAAGCCAACAATTATGCGCTCAAAGGCTATGCGTGGGCCAATCGCGAACGGGGCAACCACATCATCGCTTCGGCAATCGAACATCCGGCTGTGCTCGAAGTGTTAGAGTTCTTGCAGCGCCAGGGCTTTCAATTCACCCTGTTGCCGGTGGATGAATACGGCCGCGTTGCCATTGAAGACTTGCAAGCTGCGCTTACCTCACAAACGACTCTCGTGAGCCTCATGCACGCGAACAACGAAGTGGGAACGCTGCAGCCTATTTCGGAAATCGCAGCAATCACAAGACGCGCGGGCATTGCGCTGCACTGTGACGCGGCGCAATCCGTCGGCAAAGTGCCGGTGCGCGTGCACGAGTTGGGCGTCGATATGCTTTCGATTGCCGGACACAAGCTTTATGCGCCCAAAGGCGTCGGCGTGCTCTTCGTGCGACGCGGTGTGCAACTCGAAAAACTCATTCACGGCGCGGGCCATGAGAAAAATCGGCGCGCGGGCACGGAGAATATTTTGGAAATCGCCGGCCTCGGGCAAGCTTGTGAAGTCGCGCAACGTGACCTTGAAAAGAACGTGAACCACATGCGCGTGTTGCGTGAACGTTTGCGCCTCGGCTTGCAGCAACGCATACACGATCTCAAATTCAACGGCCACCCCGAACAAAGCTTGCCGAACACTTTGAGCGTGAGCTTTCGCGGCGTGGCTGCGAATGCCTTGATGGCTGAAATCAGCGATACGCTCGCCGTCTCTCCCGGCGCGGCTTGCCATGCCGATGCGGTTTCCATTTCGCACGTGCTCGCCGCGATGCGCGTGCCGCAAGAATATGCCATGGGCACGCTGCGGCTTTCCTTGGGGAAGAAGACGACGGAGGAGGAGGTTGATCGCGCGGTGGAGGTGCTTGTGCATGCGGTGCAGCAGGTTACGCGAGCATGAGGACAAGCTTGCGCTTCGGTGGGGTTTTTGTTATGTTCGTCCATGATCACTAGTTCCCTTAAAAAAGCTTTAGCGAGTGGGTTGGAAGGCAGTTTGCGCGACATGAATCCCTGGTGGCAAGGGGCATGGGGTAGCCATCTGCCCCCAACACGGCGCTGGGCGTTTCAGTCTCTACGCGCTTGGCTGAAAACGGGTTTGACGAAAGTGACCGTGTTGCGCGGCCCTCGTCAAGTGGGCAAGACCACGGTTTTGGAACAGATCATTCTGGCCCTGCTGCAAGAAGGCATAGCACCGCACCGAATTTTTCGCGTGCAGTTCGACAGCCTGCCTCCCCTAAAAAAAATTCCATTGCCGATTCTCGAATTGAGCCGATGGTATTCAGAAGCGATACTCGGCCAAAGCTTTCATCAAGCCGCGGAGTCCGGCCAACCGTGTTATCTTTTTTTTGACGAGCTGCAAAATCTTGTCGAATGGTCTTCCCAACTTAAACAACTCGTTGATCTTCATCCAATACGCGTGATGGCAACCGGCAGTTCGGCGTTGCGCATTGCAGAAGGCCGAGACAGCTTGGCCGGGCGCATTTATACTTTTGAAATGGGACCTTTGCTGCTCCGTGAAATTGCGCAATTTCAGAATTGGGGCAGCATTCCTCCGTTTATGCCACCAAACGGTTTGTCGCCGCTCAAACAAAAAGAGTTTTGGCAAGAGTTGCGCGCTTTCGGCGAGCAGCATCGTGAGTTGCGACGCAAAACTTTTGCGACCTTTTCAGCGCGCGGCGCTTATCCTCTTGCTCATCTCGAAGCGGAACAACAATGGGAGCGCACGGCTGATTTGCTCAATGAAACCGTTATCCAACGTGTGCTGCAACACGATTTGCGGCAGAGCAAAGCGGCGCACAAAAGCAACGAGCATTTGCTCGAAAGCATTTTTCGTTTTACTTGCCGTTATGCGGGACAGACGCCAACACCGGCGTTTTATACCAAACAGCTCACACCGGAATTGGGCGAACACGTCACGTGGCGGCAAGCTGCCCGACATTTAAAATTACTTGATGGCGCCATGCTGTTGCGGCTGATCGAGCCGTTGGAAATACGACTACGGCGGCGCCAAAATATTTTCAAGCTCTGTTTATGCGACCATGCTTTGCGCGCGGCGTGGTTGCAAGAGGTCATTCCGCTGTCGCCGGAAGAATTACAAAGCCTCCCACACTTGACGGATCTGGCCGGCCATCTTGCTGAAAGTGTCGCAGGCTATTTTTTAAGCGCGATTCCCAACCTCGAAGTGACTTATTTCCCGGGCCGCGAGCGCGAACCGGAGGTTGATTTCGTTTTGACTGTGGGCGAGCAGCGCATTCCGGTTGAAGTGAAATATCGCCGCCGGATCGCTTTGCAAGACACACACGGCTTGCGCGTGTTTATGGAGAAAGCGCACTTCAATGCGCCGTTCGGTTTGCTCGTCACGTTGTTTGATGACGCGGGAACGGATAATCCTCGCGTTGTTTCAATGCCGTTGTCGACGCTGTTGTTGCTGCGATAAGCAGGCTGGCCTAGGCCCGTCTTGCGCTTCAAAGGGTGATTTAGTATGTTGAGGCAGCAACAATCAAAAGGAAGCTCCTATGGAAACTGCGCTGAAAAGCCAAATTCTAAACAAGCTAGAGCGATTGCCCAGAAGCAGAATGCTTCAAGTTTTGGATTACATCGAATTCATCCTCGTCAAAACGAGGCTAGAACAAAATAGTCCTATCGAAGCTTCTGATAAAGAAATCCTTCGTGCCATTGAAGCCACCGGCGCGTTGGATTTCTATTATGACAAGTCACAAGACGTTTATACGTTAGAAGACGGAGAACCCTTGCGAAACGCGGCGATATTATTCTAATCACAGTGCCTTTTTCAGATTTGACTTCAACAAAAGTTCGCCCCGCCTTAGTCATCTCTCCTGAAGATGCCTCAGAAGGCGATTTTATTGTCGCGTTGATAACGACCAATATTCATCGCTCCCTTCGGTATTCTGATTATGCAATTAAAGTCGGTGACAAAGATTTCCGCGCCACGGAATTACGTGCCGATAGCGTCTTTCGCATGTCCAAACTTTTTAATTTAGACAAAGCATTAGCTCAAAGAAGATTGGGAAGAGCCTTGCCCGCGCTTATGAAACGGTTGGAGGGAAAACTAAAAACAGCTTTGGGTATTGGAAAATAAAAATATCATCATCTGATCATGCTCTCCGACAAACTCCGCTTCATCATCAACCCCATCGCCGGTTTCCGGCGCGATAAGAGCGATATCGTCAATTTGATTCATGCCGGTTTTCATGATGCTGATTTTGAAATAGCGATGACCACTGCGCCGGGCGATGCGACGGTGCTCGCGCGCGAAGCCGCGGAGCAGAATTATAACGCGGTGATTGCCATTGGCGGCGACGGCACGGTCAACGAAGTCGCTTCCGGCTTGGTTGGCACGAACACGGCGCTGGGCATCATTCCACGCGGGTCCGGCAATGGTTTGGCGCGCGGACTTGCGATTCCGATTGCGCCAAAGCCTGCGCTCGGCGTCATTCAACACGGCATGAGGAAAACCATCGACGTCGGCAGCGCGGGGCATCGTTATTTCTTCGCGGTGACGGGCGTGGGCTTCGATGCGCATGTGGGCATGAAATTCAATCACGCCTCGTGGCGCGGGCCGTTGCCCTATTTC
>Ga0247727_10010773_pt1 | contig 16122 bp, 13 predicted proteins | sample WisWelCaveWW1625_FD_202498 | JGI IMG/M metagenome (GOLD analysis project Ga0247727, IMG submission 202498) | Biofilm microbial communities from Wishing Well Cave, Virginia, United States - WW16-25 | ecosystem: Environmental > Aquatic > Deep subsurface > Groundwater > Cave microbial mat | place... | reverse complement strand
CTGCAGCTTCCGCTGCGTCGAGCGCCGCCAGCATCCGATCAGCGAGATCGCCCGATGCACTCTCGAATGCCTTGGACATCGCCGGCCAGATCTTGTCGTTGAGCATCAAGTTTGCTTGGACGGAGTAATTCCTGCCGATGACGTGCCCTGCCCCCTGAATACATTTCGCTCCAGTGTGCGCAGCGACGTTTCCTCGTGCATCGACCATTGCGACTTGCCTCACGTCTCTGCCCGGATCCGACGTGACCAAACCCTCAAGTGCCTGATTCGCAGTCTTTCCTGCGCGCATGAGCTCGAGTCCGAGCGGGCCATAGGCCGGGTCGACGAACGACTGTGTGGCAACTGCTCCGACGCCCGCTTCTGCCCAGGTCACCAGGGAGCCGACGGAGAACCAGTGCGACTGGACAGCGACTCCCAGTTGACCGGTTGCGCTGTCGCGGGCTACGATAGAGTATGTGTGAACGGGACGATGGAACTGCCGGTCCACCTGGGCAACGGCAGCGCTCGTGATCAACGTCCACGTGATGAGAAAGAAGAAAGTTTTCATATGTGGCTCCTTGTGGGGTACTTGACAGAGCTGCGTTTTCATCTGACGAAAGGTTGTGACCTGGGGGTTTCCGCCATGGAGAGAAGATGCACCGGCGAGAATATGTTCATAGTAGTAGGATCGGTTTCGTTGTGCGAAGAAACTTAGGCAGGGACAGCGAGAAAGTCAAGCTTCTTGTAATTCGATTCTTGCGGAAAGAATGTCTTACAGATCTGATCCAATCTTCTGCCGATCTTCGTCGGAGAACGGGCCAAGGCTGAACTGCGTAACGTCAGCAAGGTTCAGCTCGTCGATAATGTCCACGAGCATCGTGAATCTCGCATCGCGCGCCGCCTTTACAACGGTTGTGATGAGTGGATTCTTTTCATATTCCTTCCGGAGGAGTTCACGAAGATCACCGAACCCAACCTTTTGAGGCCGATCGAAACCGATGTTCCAGAATATCGCCCCGTTCTCATTTACCCGCAGGATGAGCAGGTTCTCCTGGGGAATCTCCACGGGTTTCTTATCTGGAAGATTGATCTCCATTGCCTGCGGCCTCAACATTGTTGATGCGAGCATGAAGAAGGTCAGGAGCAGAAACGCGACGTCCACCAACGGCGTCATGTCGATGCGAACACCCAGCCGGTGAGGCTTCCCCTTACCGCGTTCTGGGTGCCGTACGAGAACTTCACCAGCCATAAGTTATCCTCCTTCCACAGGGTGTGACAGTCAAACGTAATGCACTAGACGAATGGGTCCTCTTAAGAGTGAATTGCGAAGTCCGAAGCGAATTGAGGAGTTCAGAACCGGTGACCATGTTCCTAAAGAGACGAGTTTTGCATTGTGCAAGAAAAGGGCTTAAGAAAGGTGAGCAGATTCTGTGAAGATGAATGAAGACAACTGCTTATGGCATCTTGCATTCCGCATGATGTTGCATGGAGACGACTGGAGTGCCTCCTTATCTTAACCGAAAGACTGCCGTGCACGCGTTCCTCCATTTACGTGCGAATCATCTTGTCTCAATTGACCGGGGAATGTTCAAAATCAGCGATGAACCGCTCGGCGAACCGCCGATCCTTCTGCAGCAACAGGCCGACCGAGGTTGGAATCGCAGACAGAATTCACATTTCGAAGAACGGAGAAGCTTTTCTCATGATTGACTTTCTTCTTCACTTTCCAAACCACTAGATATTTCAAGGCTTTGATTTTTCTTCAAAATCCTCATAACTTTCTCCCATGGGGCACGCCGAAAGACACCAGCTGCCCAAGGCTGTTTGTTCCTGTTTCGCATCAACGCTGGAGTCAATCTCATGGGGAAACGAAGTCCCCCATCGCTGCAAATATGGAAAACGATCCGAGTCAACTACCATAGGCTCCTGATCACCGCTGCAATTTTCTCCCTCAGTGCAGACGGTCTGGCAACCGGTACACGCCCACAACTGGCGATAACCGTTCACCACGTTTCCTTTGGCAAGGGTCTGCCACACGGTCACGCGCGTGCCATTGTGCAAGACCACCGAGGCTTTATCTGGATCGGCACACTGAGGGGACTGTGTCGGTATGATGGCTACCGGGTGAAGGTCTTCACGCTCATACCTCCCGATTCGGTCGCAGCAATAATTGACAACCGGGTTGATACGCTCCATCTCGATCACGAAGGTACCATCTGGGTTGGGACCGGGTCGGGCATCGCTCCCTTCGATCCTTTGACAGAACGCTTTGGTCAGCACATGACGTGACATGAAAGTCCTTAAGTTCGGCGGCTCATCACTTTCCACTCCGCAGCGTTTACGACAGGTTGCGCGGATCATCCGTGATGCATCAACACGGGAGCGGGTTGTTGTTGTCGTGTCTGCATTCCAGGATGTTACCAATCAGTTGCTGGAGTGCGCGCGCTTGGCGGAAACTGGTAAGGAAGCGCATGAATCATTGTTCCGCGCTATAGCAGAGCGCCACCGCGCTGCAGTTCATGCGCTGCTTGGGGTCCATGTGGGCAAGGCGATCCGGGCACAGGTTGATGCCCTGCTGGAGGAGTTGCGCGACGTCCTGCATGGGATCAGCCTCCTTCGACATTCTCCGCCGCGTGCGCTGGACGTGACTGCAAGCTTCGGGGAGAGGCTCGCTGCGCGGATACTCGCTGCCTACCTGAACCGTTCACGCCACTCGATATATGTGGATGCACGCGAGATCATTATTACAGACGATCGCTTCACCGAAGCGGCAGTTGTGTTCGAAAAGACAAATCCGGCAATCCGCAAATATTTTAAGAAGATGTATGCTACACATGGGCAAAACACCATTCCTGTTGTTACAGGCTTCATCGGATCAACGGAAGACGGTCATACAAGCACTTTGGGACGGAATGGCTCCGATTATTCAGCGGCCATTGTTGGTGCGGCACTTGGCGTTTCACTGATTGAAATCTGGACAGATGTTGACGGTGTGCTAAGCGCCGATCCGCGCGCTGTTGCATCCGCATTTGTCCTGCCACAGATGTCATATGAAGAGGCGATGGAGCTTTCCTACTTTGGAGCAAAGGTGTTGCACTCTGCAGCCATTGCACCTGCTGTGGCGAGGAAGATTCCGATCCTCATCAAGAATACCATGAATCTCAAATCGCCCGGCACCTTGATATCTGAGCGGGCGGGAAATTGGGAGGGAGTTGCAAAAGGGATCACTGCGGTCGATGACATTGTGCTGCTCACTCTGCGTGGGTTGAGTATGGTGGGCGTTCCGGGGACAGCGGAACGGCTCTTCCGCGCCCTCGCGTCGCATCGCATCAGTGTTATTCTGATCTCGCAAGCCTCATCGGAACACACGATTTGCTTCGCCGTCAGCACTGCCGATGCCTCACGGGCACGCAAGGCGATCGCGCACGAGTTCCGCTATGAGCTGCACCATCGGCTGACCATGCTGGATGAGGCGCCAGGCAAGACCATTGTTGCCATCGTCGGCGAGGGAATGAGGGGAGCACCGGGGGTTGCGGGGAGGGTATTCCAAGCACTCGGCAACAACAGCATCAATATCAGCGCCATTGCACAGGGGGCGTCGGAGCGGAACATTTCGTTCGTCATCGATTCGAAGCAGAAGAGACCGGCACTCAATGTCATTCATCAGGCGTTCTTTGAAAAACGGAAACGCCTTGCGCTGGTTGTCATCGGGGTGGGGAACATCGGGTCCGCTCTCCTCCACCAGATCCACCAACAGCGGTCATTCCTCCTGGCGCAAGGATGCGACGTGTCGGTCTGCGGGATCGCCAACAGCAGCAAGTTCGTTCTTGCTTCTGATGGCATCGACATCGACCGATGGCGAGAAGAGCTTTCCCATTCCCACCATCGTATGGATCCGGTGGAGCTGGCACGCCGAGTTGCTGGCCTTCAGCTTATCAATGCCGCAGTTGTCGATTGCACCGCAAGCTCTGAGGTCGTCGATGCCTATCCTGAATTCATCAAAGCGAATTTGCATATCATCACACCCAACAAAAAAGCAAATGTGCTTCCCTGGCGCCGCTACCAGAGCCTGATGGAGCTTCTTAAGCTCCGTCAGAAGTATTTCTTATACGGGGCAAATGTGGGTGCCGGGCTGCCGATACTCTCTATCCTAAAGGACCTGATCGCCAGCGGTGATACGGTCGTGCAAATTGAGGGAATTCTTTCCGGCACGCTGAGCTACTTGCTCAACAGTTTTGATGGCACACGTCCGTTTAGTACACTCGTGCAGGAGACTCAAAAGCTTGGGTTCACCGAGCCGGACCCCCGGGATGACCTCTCCGGCCAGGATGTAGCTCGCAAGCTTCTGATCCTAGCCCGTGATCAAGGATTCAAGATGGACCTTGAAGACGTAGAGGTAGAAAATCTTCTCCCTGCAAGCCTGCGGAACGCTGCACTATCCAAAAGGTTTTATGAAGTGCTGTCGAAGCATGATGCGGTCCTCCGACGCCGCCTCGAATCTGCCCGATCGCGAGGATGCGTGCTCCGATATGTGGGGACATTGCGCGAGGGCGCTGCACGTGCTGGGCTGAAAGAATTTCCACGCGATCATCCCTTTGCCGCAACGAAAGGAACCGACAATATCGTCGCGTTCACAACACATCGGTATGCACGCTCGCCGCTTGTTATCCAAGGACCGGCGGCTGGTGCGGAGGTGACCGCAATGGGGGTGTTCTCGGATATCCTCAAACTGCTCCATTATCTGGCGTTTTGAAATATAACCGCAAAGGGCGCCAAGAGATGAAAAGAAAGAGCGCAAAAAGGAGATTGGGATAATCAAAGAGAACTATTTACTCTAACTTTTCTTTGCGCTCTTTGCGCCTCCTTCGCGGTCTTTGCGGTTAGTAACACAACCAGCGTGCGCATGATTCAAAAACGAATTACAGTCTTCGCTCCAGCAACCATCTCGAATCTCGGCTCTGGTTTTGACGTGCTTGGGATTGCCATCGACCGGCCTGGGGACATGGTGACTGCCTACCGCCAACGTGCGCCTGGTCTTTCATTTTCGGTGCGGACAAACCATGCGAACGTACCTGCTGAACCACAGCAGAATGTCGCCGCGCATGTTGCAAACCTGATGCTCGAAGAATTCCAGCCCCCATTTGGCATCAGAATGGTTCTTCATAAGAAGATGCCCATCGGATCAGGGCTCGGCAGCTCAGCCGCAAGCAGTGTTGCGTCAGTTGTGGCAGTCAACGGTCTCCTGGAAAAACGATTGAAGAAGAGTGACCTTCTTCGTTTTGCTGTGGAAGGTGAACGAATGGCCTCTGGCGCGCCTCATGCAGATAATGTCGCCCCGTCACTGCTTGGTGGTGCATGTCTCATCCGCAGCTACAGTCCGCTCGATGTCATCTCACTGCCACTCAGAAACTCTGTTGTGTGGGTGGTTGTACATCCGCGTATTGTTGTGCGGACCGAGGAGGCTCGGCGTGTGCTCCCGGCTCATGTCCCTCTGGAATCGGCAATTCGCCAGTGGGGGAACGTCAGTGGTCTGACTGTGGGACTATCGAGCGGCGACGCACGCCTTATCGGGAAGTGCGTTGAAGATGTGATCGTCGAGCCACTTCGTGCGCATCTCATCCCGGGGTTTTTCACGATGAAACAATCGGCACTTGACGCAGGGGCAACCGGCTGTTCGATTTCCGGGTCGGGTCCTTCCCTCTTTGCAGTAGCGGCATCGATGGCCATTGGTCGGCGCATCGCGGCGGCGATGGCGGACGCATGTTCCCATGCTGCCCGTGTACCGTGTGATGTCTATATCTCGAAGGTCAACACGCGAGGTGCCACCATCCTGCGGAAAGGATGACGGTGAAGTTTACAAGTATTGCCGGCCGAAGTCCCGCGGTAGGATTCCGAGAGGCGCTATTCCACGGCCTTGCCCCAGACGGGAGTCTCTACATACCCGAAGACATTCCCCGCCTTTCGCCGAAGGAATTGGACTTCGCTGTTGAAGGTGGAACGGATTCCGATTTCTTCGAGGATCATGGTTTCACTTCCCTGCATTCAGTTGCTGCGACCGTCGCATCTTCCTTCATCGATGATATTTCCACGGAAGATCTCCGCCGCATGGTAGAAGACGCGCTGACCTTCCCGATTCCACTTGTGCAGCTCGAACCCGGCATGTTTGTACTTGAACTGTTTCATGGGCCCACTCTCGCCTTCAAAGATGTCGGTGCACGGTTCATGGCTGAGGCACTTTCCTATTTTCTGACAGAGGAAGAACGGAAACTCACTATTCTGGTCGCAACGTCCGGCGATACCGGCAGCGCCGTTGCACACGGGTTCTATAATCTCGCCAACGTTACTGTCTATGTTCTCTATCCCTCCGGTAAAATCAGCCGTTTGCAGGAGCAGCAGATGACAACACTCGGTGGGAACATTCAGGCGGTGGAAGTCGACGGGACATTCGATGATTGTCAGCATCTGGTGAAGCAATCCCTTGTGGACCCAGAGGTTCTCGGATCCCGTGCGGTGACCACGGCCAATTCCATGAACCTGGGCCGGCTCATTCCCCAAGTTGCCTACTTCGTCTGGGGAGTTGTCCAATTGCGCCGCCAGTTTGGCGAGCGCTCCGACCCGCTGGTTGTTGTGCCAAGCGGCAACTTCGGCAACTTGACTGCTGCCGTCTATGCAAAATGGATGGGGACTCCTATTGGTGGATTCGTTGCCGCGACAAACGCGAATGATGCGGTCCCGCATTACTTGCAGACGGGGGACTTTGTTCCCCGCCCGTCTGTCCGTACGCTTTCCAATGCGATGGACGTCGGGAACCCGAGTAACCTGGCACGGCTTCAGGCGCTATACGGCAATGACATTCAACGGCTTCGGACAGATATTACGGGTTCGCGGGTTACCGATGATGAAACCCTGGAAGAGATCCGTCGCACCCACCAGCGCACGGGCTACATCCTTGACCCGCACACCGCTGTGGGCGTTGCGGTTGCGAGAAGAGCAGGGAATGAAAAAACAGATTCTCCCCCGATCATCATCGCGGCGACGGCACATCCGGCGAAGTTTCCGGAAATTGTGGAGAGGGCGATTGGTGTCAAGATTCCTTTGCCGGACTCGTTGGAATATGCCCTGAGTAAAAAGAAACAGAGTATCCTCCTAAAAGCAGAGTATGAAAAATTCAAGGAGTTGCTCGTCTCCACTCGCTGATGGGAGTAACTTCCCCGTCCTCCCAAGGGGGAGGCAAGATCTTCTCCGTGAGCCGAAGCAATGGAATCATCGTCGCAGCTTGCAAGTGGTGACGAAAAGTGATACCTATTCTGAACTCACAAACCACTAAGCAGAAAAGGGGGATGTTCAGTAGCGATGATTCTTCGTTCTGTCCTTCTCATGATTTTTTCCACGATGCATATGCAGGCTCAGACGCCGACGGTTTCGTACAAACTTGGGATGTCCAAACCGTGGACACACCTTTTTGAAGTCGAGGTCGTGTTCGATCATTTACCTTCGGGGGACCCGTCGCTGGAGTTGATCCTTCCGGCCTGGAGAACCGGACGATACCTGGTGTTCGATTTTGCCGGAGGTGTGGTGGAATTTTCCGCGACCGATGGGGAGGGCAAACTGCTTTCATGGTCCAAAGTTGATAAATCCAGATGGAAGATCGAGACCATGGGATCGCGGAAGGTCATCGCTCGATACACGGTGTTTGCGAACGAGTTTCAGCTGCGAACTCGTGGGCTGAATGATGAGCACGGGTTCGTTGACGGGACTTCCGTGTTCATGTACGCCCAGGCGTATCGATCGCTGCCGATCACTCTGACTGTCGTTCCGTTCGGGACGTGGCATGTCACGACAGGGCTTGACGCGGTGAAAGATAAGCGGTTTCGTTTCACCGCCCCCAACTATGACCACCTTGTTGATTGTCCCCTTGAGATTGGGAATCAGCGAGAGTACGCATTTGAGGTGGAGGGGAAACCGCACGTCCTGAGTCTGTTCGGGAAGGCAAATTGGGAAATCGAGACCGTACTCCGGGACATCAGCACAATTATCAAGACCAACAAGAACTTCTGGGGAGATCTTCCGTACGAGCGCTTTGTGTTCCTGCTCCATTCGACTCTAAGCGGACGCGGCGCCACGGAGCACTTCAACTCCATCGTTCTGGGCATAACGCCGTTTGGCTTCAAAGACGCCGAGAGGTATAAGAGATTACTGGCGCATCTCTCGCACGAAATCTTTCACACCTGGAACGTCAAGCGCCTTCGACCCAGAGGGATGGACCCATATGATTTTACTGCCGAGAACTACTATCGTGAGCTCTGGATTGCCGAGGGCGCGACGGAATATTACGAGGATATCCTCTTGGTACGCTCCGGGTTGAAAACAACCGCGGAATATCTGAAGGCGATTTCTATGGTGGTTAAGACGGATCGCCAACGGCCTGGGAATCGAGTCCAATCGTTAACCGAGTGCAGTTTTGATGCGTGGGTGAAGTTTTGGCGCAGAACCCAGCAGTCATACAATTTTGAGACGGATTACTACGACAAAGGAAAATATGTTAGCCTGATCCTGGACTTTGAAATCCGAAACCGGACAGGCAATACACATTGTATGGATGATCTCATGCGAACAATGTACCACCGGTATCCCCTCGGGAGCGGTGGGTACACCGTCGATGATTTCCAAAATGCTGGCGAAGAACTCGCCGGTGGAAGCCTGGAACAATTCTTCAACGACTTCGTGCATGGAACAGTACCCCTCCCATGGGAGCGTTTCTTGAATTATGCCGGACTTGACCTTACTGTTGTGGATACGATTCAGAAGCCATGGCTCGGCATTGTCAGTTCGGATGCCGGAGAGAAAACGACGATCACTCGGGTCGTTGCAGGCTCGTGCGGGTATGATGCGGGATTGAATATCGGAGATGAAGTCCTTGCCCTTGACGGCTTTCGTGTCCGCACGAGCGATTTGCAGAAAAGGATTGAAGAGATGAATGCGGGGGACAAAGTCAAGCTGACAGTATTCAGAGACGACGGACTCCGGGAATTTGAAGTCACATTACGTCATGAGGAGATACCATCCTACAAGATCACGAGAGTCGAGAACCCTTCACCTCTGCAGAAGTCGATCTATGAATCATGGCTCGATACACAGTGGGAGGATGCGAAGGAATAGATCACGCATGAGTCGAAAGTCGATCTCAGACCGATTTTGCTTCTCAGGGCGTGGCGTGGTATATTGAAAACGTGAGATACGAACGATAAAGCATGGCAGTCATTCAAAAAAATATCCGGCTCATGGGTTCGCTGGGAAGCAAAGATGAGCTTGCGTTGTTTGATAGTGGTGCAACGTACTCCTGTATTAGACCTGAACTCGCGTCAGAACTCGATGTTGTGGCCTCCCTCCCGGAGCCGAAAGTGTTCGGAACAGCAAAAGATGGAGAACAACTTACCGCCACGAAACGCGTGAGCCTGGACTTTCTTCTTGAAGGTTACCGCTTTTCAGACGAATTCATGCTGATCCCTGGCCTGTCAGAGCCAGTCATCATCGGTGCTGCAACGTTGCAAAAGTGGAGAATGAAGTTGGATTTCGAGCACGACGATGTCATTATCGATCCACGCGTCACGAAACTGCGGTTGATGTAACTCCTCTCGCTCCTCTGACCCGAACGGCTCTCGCTGTTTCATCAACTTCATCTCGACATGGTTTGCCCGCTTGACTCTCAGCCCACTTCCGTTAAATTTGTCTCCGTATACTTAACGCTCAGGATTCTCTATTCCCTTATTACAGGATCGAGGTGTTGCAATGAGTGCGTTGGAAAAAGAATCACTTGGGGCCGGGGCAGTTGCTATTATTGGTGGAGGAAACATCGGGCTTGCCCTGGCAAAGGGACTTGTTGATTCCGGTGTGTACCTTCCCGGCCAGATTACCATTACACGCCGCAATGTGCAATTGCTTCAACACATGGTGGAGAAGGGATTTCGCATTCAGACAGATAATCATGACGCCGTGAAAAGAGCCAAAACGATTGTCATTGCCGTGCTTCCTCAGCAGCTTGCAAATGTCTTGCACGAAATCCGGTCCGATCTTGTTCCGAAAAAACACACCCTCATTTCGCTTGTCACGGGCGTGAGCATCAATGAAATAGTGAAGCACCTTGGCGTGGAGGTTCCGGTGGTCCGCGCAATGCCGAACACTGCAATTGCGGTACGTCAGTCGATGACTTGCCTCTCATCCAAGCAGGGAGCGGGAGAAGCTCTCGAGATTGCCAAAACGCTGTTCGATGCTGTTGGCAAAACGCTCGTCATCAGTGAGGAACATATGATCCCCGCAACCGCGCTGTGTGCGTGTGGGATCGCGTTCTTTCTCCGTTCGATACGGGCCGCATCTCAGGGAGGAATCGAGATCGGTTTCCATCCGGATGAAGCGCTCCTGATGGCTTCGCAGACGGCCAAAGGTGCTGCGTCCTTGCTGCTCAGTGGTGAGAGCCATCCCGAATCCGAGATCGACAAGGTGACCACACCGCGCGGCTGTACCATCGCTGGATTGAACCAGATGGAGCATGAGGGGTTCAGCTCGGCGATGATTAAGGGAATCACGACGTCGGCTGAAAAGGCCGCACGGTTGTATGTAGGGACGGATAATTCAGTGTGAAAAATCAAGTGTAGTAGGTTTGGGCCGTAGGGGTCAGGCGCTTTGGGAGCAAGAACTCGCTCGATTGAATTTGAACAAGTGAGTTTCAGGTTCTCGTCGTTACTTCTCTGAATTCGTATTTCCCTTCATCCCTTTAGAATGAATCGCCGGTTGATTAATTTTCAGAACGATGTCCTCCTGGCGGAGCATACCACAATCGGCCTCGGCGGGAAGGCCAAGTACTTTCTTTCATGCAAATCGCTTGAAGAAATTCGGTCCTCTCTGACGTATGCCCGGGATAACAATCTGCGGGTGCACGTTCTTGCCGGTGGCAGCAACGTTATTTTTTCAGACAAAGGATTTGACGGTCTTGTCCTGAAGATCGATCTCCGTGGGATTGCGATGAACGACGAGGGCGAGTGGGTCACTGCTGTTGTTGCGGCCGGTGAGAACTGGGACGACTTTGTAAAGCTTTGCATCGGTCACCATTGCGGCGGGATCGAGTGTCTCTCAGGTATTCCAGGATCAGTCGGGGCAACCCCGATCCAGAATGTTGGGGCCTATGGTCAGGAAGTGAGCGACACGATTGTTTCACTGAAGGCTCTCGACAGGGAGCGATTGGACATCGTTGAGTTTCCCGCCGCCGAGTGCAGGTTCGAATATCGTAGGAGCAGATTCAAATCCATTGACAGGGACAGATATATCATCACGGAAGTCACGTTTCGCCTCCGAAAATTTGCGCGGTCGGAAGTACGATATCCTGAACTCGATAAGTTCATCAAATCGCGCGTCGATCTGACCTCTCTTGCAGATGGGCGTCCTTTCCTTGAGGCGGTGAGATCAGCAGTCATCGCCCTCCGAAGAACAAAATCGATGGTGATTGACCCCGCTGATCCCAACACTCGGTCTGTCGGTTCATTCTTCATGAATCCCATCCTTACTTCGGATGAGTTTGCAAAACTGGAATACCAGTGGAAGCGTGCCGGCTACGGCCACAATGATTCCATACCGACTTTTCCAGCTCAGGACCGTGTGAAGGTTCCCGCTGCGTGGCTTGTCGAAAAGGCCGGATTTCAGAAGGGCTATCGGAAAGGAGGCGTGGGTGTTTCCGCCAACCATACCCTTGCGCTTATCAACTGCGGCGGGACATCGAAAGAACTGGTGGAGCTTGCCAATGAAATCGAAGAGAAAGTTTACGAACGATTTGGTGTACTCCTAGAACGCGAACCAGTTGTAGTGATGTAGGTCGAGCAGGTTGCTCGACCAAATTGCCTGACCTACAAGGTAAACCACGGAGGTAATCATTCAGCGGGTGCCTGCGTTCTCACCGGTAGATAGCGCTTCAGGGGAATATACAAAAGAGTTCCGACACTCAGTGCGCCAACTCCCCAAAGCAATTCATTGGCAGAGCTTTGAAGCAGAAGATACACGACGAGCAAAATTCCCAGGACGGGAATTACCACACCGCCGGGTATTCGTATGGCTGCCTGTTCGGGGTGTTTCTTTTGAAATGCGATGACAGCACCACATGTGATTCCAACAACGACGAGTCTTGCTAACACATTGATGATCACGAGGGAAAGGAACGACAGCCCCACTGCGAGGAACCAGGAGATGATGGCATGGAGGATAATCGAAACCCACGGAGTTCGAAACGTGGGATGTATTTTCGCAAACACCGGATGGAATTGTCCCTGTTCAGCAAGGGCAAATGTAACCCGCGGTACGACGAGAGAGGCGCCGAAGATATATCCACACGTCGAGATCAACGCGCCTACAGCAATGAGACTTCCCCCGAACGATCCAACAATAGATGTCGCTGCATCTGAAAGAGGGCGTTTCGATGCTCCAAGATCTGGGTACAGACCGTACGCCACAAATTGGATCAGGACATAAAGGAAGGCAGCTGCCCCAATCGAGATAACCAGCGCCTGAGGCAGATGCTGTTTCGGATTATGTGCCTCGCCTGCCGGCACAGTCGCGACCTCAAAACCGCCAAAGGCAAAGGCCACGAGGAGCACTGATCGCATGAAGTCCGACAACGAGATCGTTGTGGGCGTGGAGGCCTTTTCCCAATTGAGAACGAGCAGGCCTCCGACGACAAGAAGGACGAGAGGCACCAACTTCGCAATTGTGAAACTGTTTGTGAAGAACGAGCCGATCCTCACACCTCTAATGTTTGCAGCCGCGACGATGATGACAATGCAGGTAATAATGAGTGTCTGTATCCAGCCCTCCGCGAGATCCGGGAAGAAGTAACCAAGATAGATCATTGAAACGCTATAGTTTGCGCCAATGGCAGCGAGTCGGGAAGCCCAGAATATCCAGGCGACCTCGAAACCAACAAAGTTGCCGAAGGCTTTCTTTGCGTATAAGTACGGCCCGCCTGTTTCTGTAAAGCGGCTTCCTGCTTCCGCGAAGGAGAAGGCGAAAAGCAATGAGATTGCTCCGGAGACCACAAAGCACAGCGGTGCCCACGAACCCACCATTGAGGCAGCGGTTGCGGGGAGCAAGAATATCCCGCTTCCAATAATTGTGTTCAACGAGATCGCCGCGAGGTCCCAACGGCCGAGTGCACGCAGAAGTGTAGGTTGTTCCGATGGAGCGTTTTTGATCATTGATGTGATCGCCTGAAGACAGCTCGTGTTGTCGATCTGCGAACTGAGATTACCCTTTCCTCAGAGGATAGGGTGCCAATATTATCTCAACATGAGTAGCTGGTAGAAGCGCAGTCGAAAAGCCTGGTTTCTTGCCACCAAGACACCAAGGCACAAAGACTACACAAGGAGAGGAATTGAAAAAAACTCTACACCAATCAAATTTGGAAATTTTTTCTTTGTGACTCCCTTGTGTCTTGGTGACTTTGTGGCAACTACCTCTGCATTCCTAGTTTTCGACCGGTTCTCTAGTGTCCTGTGTCTCAAGTACGTTGAATATGTCTCAGTCTTCTTCTTCATCGGCATCATCAAGTTCGAGAACCGTGGGACCCAAAAACCTAGTCATTTGCGACACTAGTAGGGAGTTAAAAAACTCTCTTGAGGAGCCACTGAGTCACAGAGACACAGAGTTTTTGTAGGTAAACATTTGTTAAGAGTCTAGGTTCTTAGCTGAAAATTCCCTTCACCCTGATTTTCTCAGTGGCTCCGTGCCCGCCAGACCTTCTGTCGGGCTGGTCTCTGTGGCTGACATCATTTCGTTTTTCAACAGCCCTCTCGGGGCACCAGCCTGATCGCTTTCGTCTCGTTTATTTATAGATATAATCTCGTGGCATCACCGCTCGCTGCGCTGGCCCCGAATTCTTCGGGGCTGGCTGGTATCTTTCGCGATTGATTCCGATGGAGGTTCAGCCACGTAATCGACTGCCATCTCCCTTGGCATACCGTAGAGCTCCGGATGCTGGTACCTGCCCCGTTCGTTGGCGGGCTTCTCCTCCTCTACAGGAATTCGGTGGGAGTTCGCATAAGGATCCTGGCGGATCCCCGTGACCTGCCAGGAGACCTTCATCCACGGTTTCCCGCCGGCTATCTTGAAGCGGGTTCCAGAGACTTCCTCGGCGATATACAAGTCCGGGGCTGGCGCACCAATGGCAGTGAGTTGGTACCGGTAATCGCGATTGAGAGCCTCAAACCAAGCGGGAAGGTGAACCCACGCTTCACCTTTTCCATCCAGCCCGACGTTGCCATTGTAGATATTCATCATGTCGGGTGACTCGACGAATGAGTGCGAGAGATACTTGTTTGCGGGATCCACCGGGTGGTCGATCTTGAATGAGCCAGCTGATTTAGTTACTGTTCCAACGACACGGACATTTCCGTTGAAGGCACCTGCATATCCTCCACCGGAATTGTCTCCACGGATGGCAGCGGTAAAAACCCCGGGGCCTGTAGCGTTGTTGGCATGGACCCCGAAACCATTAGTGCTTGAGGCGCGAAGGCCATTGCCGAGTACGCTCTGGGCAAGCACACCGGAAGCGGTGTTGGTGCTGATTGCACGGATGACGTAGGGGAGGAAGCTGATGGAGTTGTTGGTAGCCTCTAAAGTGGAGCTCGTACCACCAGAGGGGGGCGCGTTTAACACAAGTGTGGTTGCAATCTTGGCTCCGGTTACGGCTCCGTCCTGGATTTTTTCCGTCGATACGCTGTTATTTGGAATTGTTCCTGCGATGGCGTAGCGTGCTGTATCCGCTTTCATGGAGTTCATGCTATAGCCGACAGCCGTCAAGGGGATGCGAGGTGACAATTCCGGCTCCATGCCCAGCTGAATGCCTAACCAGTACTGCCTGTCAAATCGAATTGATGGATCGAAGGGTGTCTGGTCACCTAGAATCGTGGAGAAAAGACCGCGGCTGACAGAAAGATTTTTTAGTTCGATCCAGATCGGACTCCCCCCCGTGCTTGTTTCATACAATCTGATCGTGAATGCGTATATCCCATTCGGCTTCAGATTACCCAGCGTGTCTGTCAACAGGCCCTGGTAGGAAAGCGTACGTGGGATTTGGGATTCAGATGAGAATGGGAATAAGATCATGAGAAGCGCAACGAAGATAAAAAAATATCTTTTCATGGCATCCTCCTTGGAATGGTTATTTCCTATTAATTATTAATCAAGTGTGATGGTTCCCACGACCTTCAGGGGCGTACCGGATGAATTTGTTAACAGCCCTTGATAATTAATCAATTTGGGAACATCGGCTGAAGTTGCAGCGCATGCAACAAGAACTGCCTGCATGTTATTTCTCCTTGGTTAATTGTTCTATTTTGTATTCAAGTTTTTCAATTTGTGTCTGCTGTGCCTTAACTGCCGCCATCAGGAATGCAATGGCGTCGGCGGTGGGAATTCCTTTGCGGTCCGGACTGGCCATTTCTTCGGGGACGTCTTCAGCAATCATGCCGATATGTTCAACTTCCGGTTCTGATTTGTATTTGAAATGAACGACATCTAAATCTTCAAGCTTTTTTAATATGTCAGAGTATTCTTCATTCTTTAGTGGCTCGATATCGGTCTTAAGTTCTCTGGAGCTGGCGTTGGTCCAAACGCCACCAACAGTACAGTGTGCGCTGCTGCCCATGTGGAGCGGATGGATGGGGGCGACAACGTTGTTCATACCTACATTGCCGTTCGCCAAAAGGGTCAAGGGATTGATCAAGTTAGTGATGTTGCTGAAATTCAGCATGCCGTTTCCTCCAAATACTGCGGACGATATTTCCCATTGTATTCCGATGGGCTCATCGTCGCCGAGACGAAGGACGGAACGACCGCTGGGGTTGTTAATATGCAGAACCTGACCCCCGGCGTAGCTTGTTGGGCTGTTGGTGCCAATCCCGACACCTCCGGGAGCGCTTATCAGGAATTGATTGGCTCCGGTGGAACTAAACGGAACCCCGTTCGACCAGACAAAAGTTCCGGGATGACCAGCTGTTGCGAAGGCGCCGGCGGCGAAAGAAGAACTGCCGGTGGCTTCATTCTCAAAACCTCCTGGTATCGTGGCGTACGTACCACTCGCTTGGTTTGAAAAGCCCCCACCGA
>Ga0247727_10010772_pt1 | contig 16122 bp, 14 predicted proteins | sample WisWelCaveWW1625_FD_202498 | JGI IMG/M metagenome (GOLD analysis project Ga0247727, IMG submission 202498) | Biofilm microbial communities from Wishing Well Cave, Virginia, United States - WW16-25 | ecosystem: Environmental > Aquatic > Deep subsurface > Groundwater > Cave microbial mat | place... | reverse complement strand
ACAATTTCTAACCAAGGATTTTTTGCATGAGCACATCTCGCGGTTGCACCATTTGGTTTACCGGTCTTTCGGGCGCGGGCAAGTCGACGATTACCGAGCATCTCGTTCCCATGTTGCAAGCACGCCGCGCCAAAGTCGAAGTGCTCGACGGCGACGTCGTGCGCACGAATTTGAGCAAAGGTTTGGGCTTTTCGCGCGAAGATCGCGACATCAACATTCGCCGCATCGGCTTTGTGTGTGATTTGCTTTCGCGCAACGGCGTGGTGGCCATTGCCGCGGCCATCTCGCCCTACAAATCCGTGCGCAATGAAAATCGCGCTTTGATCAAAGACTTCATCGAAGTATACGTGCGGGCTTCGTTGGAAACTTGCATCCAGCGCGACGTGAAGGGCCTCTATAAGAAAGCGCTCGCCGGCGAGATCAAGGAATTTACCGGCGTGAGCGATCCCTATGAGCCGCCCGATAATCCCGAGGTGATCTGCGAAACCGAAAAAGAAACGCCCACGGAGAGCGCACAAAAGATCATCAACAAGATGGAAGAGCTCGGTTACTTGGCATGCGCTTAAGTTTTTCCACGTAGACTGCCGAAATGCGGATCGGAGCAGGTTACCGTGCTCACGGGCGTAGTGCCTCCGCGCGATGCTGCGTCCGGAAATTCGATTTCGCCTGGCGCGCACCCTACGATGCTTTGTTGAAGAATCAAATCCTCGCCTTGAGTTTGCAGGAGGCGAGGATTTTGAATTTTGAAAAGACCGGCAACGAGCTACCAACCGCGAGCACCCAACTCATGAACCTCGTTTATATCACCGCCGATTTCGGCGTTCCTCTTTTCGGCTTCAAAGGCGCTTCGATTCACGTGCGCGAGCTGGTGACGGCGCTGCAGCACTGCGGCCATGCCGTGTGCGTATGCTCGCCCGCGACCGAGGAAGAAGCAACGAGTTTCGGAGAGCTGGCGCCGCCGCATGCGCCGTTTGCCGCGGCGGCCCGGCGTCGCGGCCATCTCACGTTTTTGCCGGTGGCGCCGAGCGCGGAACAAGTGCGCGCCTTCAAGGAACTGGAAGCGCTAGACAAGTTCTGGGGCGTGAAGACGCGCGTTCGTCATGAGCTGCGCAATCAGCTTTATAATCTCGCCTTGTTCGAGGCTGCGCTCGAGTTGGCGCGCGCGAGCCGCATCGATTTTGTGTATGAGCGCTACTCGCTGTTTAGCTATGCGGGCATTCGCCTCGCGCGCGAATTGGGCGTGCCGCACTTGCTCGAAGTCAATGCGCCGCTGGCTTATGAGCAAGAGAAGATGCGCGGCTTGGAGATGAAAGAATTGGCGCGCGAGATGGAGCGCCATATTTTTTGCGGCAGCGATCAAGTGCTCGTCGTCTCGCGGGCTTTGCAGGATTATGTGAGCTCTTGCGGCGTTTCGCCGGAGCGCGTGCGCGTGATTCCGAACGCCGTTGATCCGCGGCGTTTTGTTGCGCCCACTGCGGGCCGCAGCGTGCGCGCGCAATATCAGCTCGAAGATAAATTCGTCATCGGCTTTGTGGGCAGCCTTAAGCCGTGGCACGGCACGGATACCTTGCTCGAAGCTTTTAATGAATTGCACGAGCAAGCGCCGCACGCGCATTTGCTCATCGTGGGCGACGGTCCGGCGCGCGCAGCGTTGGAGCACTATGCCGCCAAATATGAGCTCGCCTCGTTCGTGACGTTCACGGGCAACGTGCCCTATGAGCAAGTGCCCGAATACGTCGCCGCGATGGACGTGACGGTCGCGCCCTATACGCCGCACGAAAATTTTTATTATTCGCCCATCAAAATTTTTGAATACATGGTCATGGGCAAGCCCGTGATCGCCGGCGCATTGGGGCAAGTGAAAGACTTGGTGCATGACGGCGAAACCGGCCTCTTGTATGAGCCGGGCAATATCCCGCAACTCACCTCCGCACTCATGACGCTTGCCCATGACGCGAGCTTCACGCGCGCAATGGGCGAGAAGGCCGGTGTTTGGGTCCGCCGCGAACGTACTTGGGAAAACAACGCACGCCTGGTGGTTGAGGTCGCGCAAAGGTTGGGAAAGAAGTAGTAGAGTGATGGATTGTTGGAGTGGCGGATTGTTGGAGTGGTGGGACTCCAGAAATCCAACAATCCATGAATCCATCAATCCGAAAAGGAAACATGAACACAAAAACCTGCCTCGTCACCGGACAATATCCGCCGCAAATCGGCGGCGTGGGACATTCGGCGTATCGTGTTGCCAACTTGCTCGCCCATCGCGGCATGCAAGTACACGTCGTCGCGTTTCAAAAACATGCCGAGCCTTTGCCGTTCGATGAAAGCTTCAGCAGCACGCCAGAAGGCGAGGTGCTCGTGCATCGCGTCAAGGTTTATTATCCCGCGCCGGCGCCGGGCGCATCTGAAGCAGAGATTCTCACGCGCTACAATCGCGAGATGTATCATGCGCTCGAGCACTTGCAACTGCGCCATGGCTACGACGCGCTGCACGCGTTCTTTCTTTATCCCGCGGGCTTCATTGCCGGTTTGGTCGGCCGCATGCACGGCGCGCGCGTGATCGCTTCGATTCGCGGCAACGACGTCGGCAAATATGTCTTCGATCCGTTGCGATTGCCGTTTGTGCGCGCCGCTTTGGAAAACGCCAACTTCGTCACCTCCGTGGCCACGAGCTTGAGCGAGCTTGCGGACCGCGGCATTACGCCTATCGCGCACAAGGCCAGAACAATCCTCAACTCGGTTGACTTGGAACGCTTGCAGCCGCAAGCACGGCCGGCGCTCGAGCTGCGCGGCCTCGTCATCGGCACGGCCGGACTTTTTCGCTACAAAAAAGGATTGATCTATCTTTTCAAAGCGCTCGCGCGCATGCCGCACGAACTCGATTTCACTCTTCTTCTCGCGGGCGATTATTTCAAGCCGGAAGATCGCGCGCCGCACGAGAAGGCACTCGCGGAGTTGGGCTTGGCCGAACGCACGATTGTGACTGGAAAAATTCCGCACGAGCGCATGGCGGATTATTTACAGCTCATCGACGTGCTCGTGTTTCCTTCTTTGTTTTCCGAAGGTTGCCCGCTCTCGATGCTCGAAGCCATGGCTTTGGGCAAAGTGATCATCGGCAGCCGCGCCGGCGCGATTCCGGAAATCATTCGCGATGGGGAAAACGGTTTGCTCGTTCAACCCGGCTCTGCCGAAGAAATCGCGCAAGCCTTACGCACGATCGTGAATGACGCAACGCTGCGCCAACGTTTGAGTGCGAATGCGATCGCGACCGCACGCACTATGACGCACGAACGCGAAAGCGAAGAATGGCTGCAAGTTTATCACGAAGCCGGAGCCTAGCGCTAGAGAGATGGATTGGTGCAGTGATGGATTGGTGGAGTGATGGAGTTGTGGAGTGATGGAGTCGTGCTGCTCTCACCGCTCAAATAACCAGCAACGAGCAACCAGCAACCAAACACGAGCATCATGTTTGCCGATCATAAAATCGACACGAGCGCGCTTCCCGGCCTGAATTCGGCGTGGCTAAAACAATACTTGCCGGAATATCTTTGGCGCGAAAATGAAACGCGGGAGGAGATTCTCGCCGTTGAAGTTTTGCAAGTGTGGTGGGATGAAAAGCGCACAACCGTGCTCTATCAAAGTCGTTTGCGCGATCGTGCGGGCCATGAGCGCGATCAGCTTTACGCCGGCTACCTCGTCGCGCCCGAGCGTTTGAGCGAGGAATATAAATCGGCGTTGAAGCGAGCCAAGCTGCAACCCAGTGCGGGCCGCGCGGCGACGGTTGTGCCCGAAGCGAATTTGATTCTGCTCGCATTTCCCAATGATCGCAAATTGCGTTTGTTCGCGCGAGAAGAGTTGTATTCCTGGCTCAAAGCAAAATGGCGGCGCTATCGCGAGTTGCTTCCAGCGCACGCGCGCCAGAGAAAGTGGCGCGTGAAAGCCGCAAGCTATGAAGTGTTGCGTTATATTCCTGATAAGCGCTTCACCATGCGCTGCCGCGTGCGCCTGCAACGCAAAGGCGGCCCAATGAAAGAAGTGTCCGTCATCGCCAAGCAGTTGAGCGACGGCAAAAAAGCGAAGAAGCTCTTTCTCAGTTTGCTCGGCCTCCAAGCTTCATGGGCAAATATCACAAGGCTCACACCGCGGCGCGTGCTCGCGTTGCGCAAAATGCGAATGCCCGTGCGCTTTCCGCGCGCGCTGGGGTGGGATGAAGAGCGTGCGATTGTTTTTCTCGAAGAACTTCCCGGCAAAAATTTGGAGCGTATGTTGGCGGAAGTCGAGCTTGCGCCGATGTTGCACAAAGTCGGTGAGATGCTCGCCACGTTTCATCGCGCGGCCAAACGCGTGCGCAAGCGGGTTACTTATAAGAGCGAGATGAAAGAAGCGCGCAACGCCGTGCGGGAAATCGCGGCCGCCTTTCCGATATGGCGCGCGCGGTTGCGTGAATTGCTGCACGCGCTCAAAACTCTCACGGGACAAGAGGAAACGCGTGAAGTGTTGCTGCACGGCACGTTTCGTCTCAACCATGTCTTCGTGCACGAAGGCGAACCGGCGCTGCTCGATTTGGACAGCATGCGCATGGGGCACCCCGCGTATGACCTCGCGAACTTTCTCACGGCGCTGTATTACTTCGAAGCTCAAGGCCGTTTGACCGCGGAGCAGCGCGTAACGATCATGCGCGCTTTTTTGCAAGGCTACGCCGCGCAAGCCGAGCACAATATTGCGCCGGCAATAGTGCTGTGGTTTTTCATCAGCCTGCTGCTCAATAAACAAGCGAGCAAGTACGTCAATCATCATCACCCCGACCGCGCGCAAAAAGTGGAGCGCATGCTCGCGCTCGCGGAAGAGACCGTGGCGTTGTGCCGCAGCTTGACGCCAGACGTGACGCTCGCAACGTTGGGCGCGATGATGCCGTCGATTTCGCGCACGACAAATTCCCTCCGTGGGTGAGTTTATTCATGCAGTCGTGGCGTAAAAAAATTCCATTGCAGCTCACGCAAGCGCAGCGCAGCGAGCTCCGCGACGCGTTGATCTTTCTCGCGCTCATTTTGCTGCCCAGCGGCTTGCTCGGCTATCTGAGTTGGCGCGCGTTGGAGAATGAAAAGCTGCTCGCGCACGAGCGCTTGCTGGAAAGCTACCGTCAAATCAACGTGCTCGCCGCGCGCGAGATTAACGCCGAGCTGGCTGAGGCCGAGAAAAAATGGGTCGCGGTGATGCGCGAGTTTTTCCGGCGGCACGGGCAAGATTTCAATTCCGCGAATTTGGACAGTGCGCTCGCGCGCGAGCCGTTAATCTCCGCGTGTTTCGTGATCGAAGCGCCGGGCAAAGTGCTCTATCCCCAGGGCCTGAGCTTGCAACAGGAAGCGCGGCAGCATGCGGCGTGGGAAAAAGAATCCTACGTGCACGAGCATGAAATTTTCGAGCAAATCGTGGCGCGTGGGGAAGAGCGCGAATATGCGCGGAATGATTTCGCCGGCGCGCTCGCGGCTTATCGCGAAGCCATGCGCGCAGTTGCGAATCCCGGGTTGCGCGCCGTGGCGGAGGGCCATCTCGGGCGCGTGTTGATGAAGCAAGGCGAGTGGGCGGAGGCGCTCGCGACGTTTCAACGCCAGCTTGCAATGTATCCCGAAGAGCGCGATCTCAACGGCCTGCAATTGCGTTTTCTCGCGCAGTATCAAATCGCCTCGGCGCTCGATAATATGAACCGCGAGCAAGAAGCGGTCGAGGCCCTGCTGCGTTTGAATCGGGATTTGCTGGAGCGCAGCGACGCGGTGAATGCGCTGCAATATTCTTACTTTCTCGAGCAGACGCAAAGCCTGGCGCGGCGCCTGCGGTCTTCGAGTAATTTGCCGAACCGTGCGCACTACGAAACGCAATTTCGCGTGCTTGCGGATAAGAATAAGAAGCGCATCAGCCAGAGATATTTTTTGCAGGTGCTCGAGCGCAAGCTGAACAAGCTGGTGATCGCGCGCAAACATTACGGCGCCAAGTTCCGCTACTTGTCTGACGAAACGGAAAACGAGCCTTACCTATTGGCCTATTGGCCGCTGCCCGATCCTCAGGGCAAATACGTTACGGGTTTGTTAGGCTTGCAAATCGATTTGCCGCGTTTGCGCTCGCGTTTATTTCCGGCGATCTTGAAAGACCTGAAAGTGAGCGAGCAAATCGCGCTGGCGATTTTGAGCGAGAAGGGCGATTACGTCATCGGCACGGAAAAAATCGCGCAGGCGCCGGCCGGTGCGCAGAATTTAAAAGCGCCGTTTGATTTTTGGCAAGTGGCGATTTACATGCGCCACGAAGCGCCGGCCGCGCGCCATGGCGACTTTCGCGCCGCGCTCGGAATCTGGGGCATCGCCATTTTATTGTTGAGCATTTTGTCCGGCGCTTATCTGTTTATTCGCCGCGCGCGCAGAGCCGCGCGGCTTTCACGGATGAAGTCCACTTTCGTGTCCAACGTTTCGCACGAGCTGCGCACGCCGCTGGCCTCCATCAAGATGATGGCGGAGATGTTGGAGCTGCAAGTGCTCGCGCGCGCGAATGCAAGCTCGAACACGAATGCCCAGTCCCGCACGGAGCAATACTTCGGCATCATTCGGCGCGAGTGCGATCGTTTGGGCCGCTTGATCGAAAACGTGCTCAACTTCGCCAAGATCGAGCGCGGCGTGGCGCAATATCATTTCGAATTTGAAGACCCCGGCGCGCTGCTGCACATGGCGCTGGATTCTTTTCGGCCGCACGCCGAAGCCCAAGGCTTCACCTTGACCCATGACATTGCCGAAGACTTGCCCGAGCTGCGCCTCGATGCGGATGCGTTCGTGCAAGTGATGCTCAACCTGTTCGGCAACGCGGCGAAATATAGCGCGGGGCAAAAAGAGATTCACGTGCGCGCGGACCATGAAGGCGGGCGGGTCGCAATCGCCGTCGCGGATCGCGGCCTCGGCATTCCCCAGCAGGCGTTGCGGAAAATCTTTCAAGAGTTCTATCGCGTGGATCAACGCCTCAACACGGAACGGCAGGGCGGCCTGGGCCTGGGCTTGACCTTGACCAAACACATCGTCGAAGCGCACGGCGGCGAGATCATCGCGCAAAGCGAGCTGGGCCAAGGCTCGACGTTCACGGTGTATTTGCCGATCCCAAGCTCGGAAGCTTCGCAACCCCAAAGAGTATTGGCTGACGGATGAAGCGAGCAAATGGAAAAGCCGAGGCTTCATCCGTTTTATTCGTGCAATCCGTTCACAGAAAAGCTTTTTGCTTTATAGGCAAAGACTATGAAAAAAATATTGATTGTTGAAGACGACGCTTCTCTCGGCCTCGGTCTCGAAGGCGCGCTGCAAGATGAAGGCTATGAGACCCATTTGATGCGCACCGGCCCCGACGGCTTGCAATGCGCGCGTGAACTCAAGCCCGACCTTCTCATTCTCGATTTGATGTTGCCGGGCATGAGCGGCTTGGAAATTTGCAAACGCTTGCGCGATGAAGGCGTGAAGACGCCGGTCATCATGCTCACTTCCAAAACCGAAGAGAACGACAAAGTGCTCGGTTTGGAATTGGGCGCGGATGATTACGTCACCAAACCGTTCGGGCTGCGCGAGCTTTTGGCGCGGGTGCGTGCGCATTTACGCCGTGAGGCGCAACCCGTAACGGGTGCGGGCAACGCGAAAGCGCCAAGCAAAGCCGAGCAATATACTCTTGGCAATGTGCTCGTTGATTTCAAACGCCATGAAGTTTACAAAGCCGGCCAATTGCAAGAGCTGACCAATCGCGAGTATCGTTTGCTAGAATATTTTGTGCAGCACCCCGGCGAGCTGCTTTCGCGCGAAAAGCTGCTGCAAGAGATTTGGGGCTACGAAGTTTATTTTAACACGCGCACGGTGGACAATCACATTCTGCGTTTGCGCAAACACATCGAGCCGGATCCCGAAAATCCGCGCTACATCAAAACCGTGCGCGGCGCGGGTTATTTGTTTGAAGAAGGGTGAAGGTTGAAGGGCGAAAGGTGATCGGTGATAGCGCCCATCGCCCTTCCCTCTTCACCCTTCCTTCGTTACCCCTCGTTCTCCGCCCTTCGGCTGCAAGCTCGCAGGGAATTTTTGAAATCAAACAAGAAGTCGTCATTAAAGGAAGTCATCATGGAAAAGCTGGGCGTGCGCATGCACGGCGTCACCTTGAATTTGGAGTCGAATCAATTTCCGCTCATTGCCTATGCCGCGGAACATCTCAACACGTTGGCCGTTGCGCCGCATGTCGCGCCGAATCTCGTCGTGCGCTGCATGTGGTCCCAGGGCGACTGGGATCCGGAACACAATCCTTTTCCCGCGGATGGCGCGCTGAACGTCATCGGCAAGCGCATGTTGGGGAATAACCACGAGCTGATCTGGCTCGATACTTTGCGCATGAAAGGCATGCAGCTTTCTTTCCGCCGCGAAGGCGAGCAATGGGTCTTCGACGTTTCGTATCGCTTTCATCCCAGGAAAGAGAAGATCGAAAATCTTCCCGAGTATGAATACAAAAAATATTTCAGCCTCATGAGCTATGCGGTTTACTATCCGCTCATGTGGTATTTGGAAACGTTTCGCCAATGGACGTACATGCACGCCTCCGCGCTCGCCACGCCCAAAGGCGGCGTGCTCATTGGCGGTCTCGGCGGCGTGGGCAAAACCACCACGTGCGTCGCGCTCGTGCAAAAGCCGGACATCGAATTGATTTCTGAAAACATCGTCTTCACCGACGGCAATTTTGTTTATCCGTGTTATGAGCCGATTCGCCTCGACGAAGGCAGTCTCAAAATGCTCGGCGAAAACCCTCCGGGCCTGAGCCGCATGTTATTTCCCGAAGGCTTGAAAGATAAATGGCTCTTTCATCTTAAGCCCGGCGAGAACGCGCAAAAAGTGAAGCCCGCGGTGTTTCTCTTGCCGCAATTCTCGCCGCAGCGTTACGTGCGCCCGATCGCGCCGGAGTTGGCCCTGGAGAAAATGGTTGCCATGAATCGCCTCACGCGCGAGTTGGATGATTACGCCTGGTATGCTTCCGCGCTCGAAATGCACTGGCCCAAAGCCGGCCAAGCCGCCAATCGCCTCGAGGTGTTGCGGCGCTTCATGAGCAACGCACGTTGTGTGGAGTTGGGTATCGATCGCTGGGCCGGCGTCAATGCGGTCGTTGATGACATCTTGGGTTGTTTGGATTGAACGTTGATCGTCCCCAATGGATAAGTTGTTGCGGCTTTCTCTGCCGTCCTCTTCAATGTCATTCTGGAAGAACCTTCCCTCGCGCTCGGAATAAATCTAGTTTTGTAATTCTTGCCGAGCACTAGGGAAGTTTCTTCCAGAATGACAGTTTAAATTTCGCGCCGCAAGCTTTATCCGCTGGTCTTAATCTAGCAGTTGGGATTTTTTGTATTGAGCCAATAGGATTGAAAAATGAACTCTCCCCTCGAAATCAAATCGCAGCGCGCGGATTTGCCGATAAAACTTTTTCTCACGCCGGAGCTGATGCCGGATCAAGAAACTATCGCGCAGCTTGAAGGCCTGGCGAACGCGCCCGGCTTAACGCATCACGTTGCGGCTTTGCCGGACATTCATCGCAAGAGCCGCAACCTGAGTCCGACCGGAACCGTGGTCGCCGCGAAGAACGCCATCGTGCCGCGCGCGGTGGACACGGGCATCTGCTGCGGCATGCGCATGATTCGCACTGAAATCGACGCACGCGAACTCACCGCGCCCGTGCTCGATGCCATCTTTGGCGAGATGATGCGCACCATTCCCGTGCTCGAACATGAAAACGACGTGCTCTCCAAAGACGACGTTGCTGAAATTCTCGTGCGCGGCGGCGCGTGGAGCCAAAAGCGTTTTGGTTTGAGCGAGGAAGAAATGGATTGCATCGAAGATCGCGGCACCGCGCCCACGGACACCGACGATGCTGAAACGATTCTTGCGTGCGTGCCGGATAAGGCAAAGAAGAAGGGCAAAAGCTGCTTCGCCACTTTGGGCGATGGCAATCACTTTTTTGAGCTGCAAGAAATCGTGGAAGTAGTCGATGAAGCAGCCGCGCGCTTGCTCGGCTTGCACCAAGGCCAGGCCATGTTCATGCTGCACACCGGCTCGCGGAGTGTGGGCAGCAAAACCATGAAGGCTTATCTCGAAGCGCTGGAAGAAAAATTTCAACCCCATCCCGCGCAACCGATTTGGTCCATGCCCGCGGATTCCGAAGAGGCCGTGCAATATGCGCGCGCCGTGTCCGCGGCTTCAAACTTCGGCTTCGCGAATCGCATCGGCTTGACGGAGCAGATGCGCGCTGCGGTGCGCAAAGTCTTGCGTGATGGCTCGCTGCGCATACCTCTGCTCTATGATTGCTCGCACGTGAGCATCAAGCTTGAAGAATGGAACGGCGAGAAGCTGTGGCTGCATCGCCACGGCGCAAGCCGCGCGTTGCCGCCTTCGCGCATGCAGTCGCATCGGCTCTTCGCCAAGACCGGCCAACCGATTCCGATTCCCGGCTCGATGGGACAGGCCTCGTATATCGGCGTGGCCGATGAAACCGCGGCGCAAGCGTTTTGCTCGGTCAATCACGGCGCGGGCCGCGTGCTCGATAAACCCGAGGCCGTGGTCAACTTCACCGAGGCGCAAGTCGAAACCGAGATGCGCGAAAAGAACATTCGCCTCTATCGTTACGGCTCCGACAACATCGCCGAACAAGCGCCAAGTTCGTTCAAAGATATTTCAACGGTGATCAAAGCCATGTCCGCTCTCTCCCTCGCGCGTCCGGTCGTGAAGCTGCGGCCGATCGCTGTGTTGAAAGGATGATGCCAGTGTTCAGTTGCGAACTGATTACTGGTCACTGAATACTGATCATTGTTTCCAGCAACCAACAACCAGCAACCAGCACCATGACTCATTGCTTCTGCATTCTCGGCTGGCATTTTTATGAGGAGTTCTATGAGAGCCTCTATCAAGTCGAGGGGAAAAAATACATCATCAGCCATCGCCCGCGGGAGTTTCTTGCGCCGCTATCGCTTTATGCCAAGATTCAGCACGACGTCTTCTGTTGCGAGAATCGCGGCTTGGAGTGGGGCGGCTATCAACAATTCAACGCGATGAAGCTATATGAGCCGTATGACTTCGTGATCTATTGCCACGATGATGTTGTGCTCAAAGACCTCGGCTTCGTCGGCGCGCTGCGCAAACAGTTCGAAGATCCCAAAGTGAAAGTCGTGGGCAACGGGCGCAACGGCAGCGATTGGGAATTTCGTTTTGAGAAGTACAAGTATCGCATGCCCTACACTGAGGCCGACGATTTTCTGGTGCGCACCGTGCGCGGCTCGTTCTTCGCGGCGCGCTCGGAGATTTTTGCAACGATAGAAAATTTTCCCGTGCACCATCTCTCGAAGAAGATGAGCAACGGCAATATCTCGCTGCGCAGCTTCGGCTATCTCGTCACCAAACACTTCGGCCGCGAAGCCATTGCGTACCTCGAAGACGCGCATTTGGAAACGAAATATTTGGTGGAAATGAGGAGAGGGGAAGTGGTGGAGGGCAAGAATTAGAAGTTGTGTGCTCGTGCTGGGTGTAGAGATAAAATGAAATGTGCCTGTATTTGCCCCGCCGGATCAAGCGCGATCCGCAAAGTGTAAACTTGCCAGCACCTTCTTGCGAAGCTCTTTTTGATCGTGGATCCCAATTTCCTTCCTGTTTAGGCGACGGCATATCGGCCGAGAAAAATTTCACAAGGGAGGCATTCGATGACGGACTTGGTGATAAAACTTCTCGAGTGGATTCTTGATAAAATCTCCTGGAATAAGCTGAAGCAGGTTTTTCGCTTTGCTTTTGTTTTGGAAAAGAGACGCAGGCCGGCGTTCTGGTTTTTTATCTTCCTGCTGGTCACATGGATTTCTTTAACCGGTTGGTACTTTTCGCGCTCGCTGGAATATAAAAACATCGCGTTCAGCAGCTTGGAACAGGACTCAGAGCCGACTCCCCAAAGATTTAAAGGGCTGGAAGCCTTTATTCTCTCCAGCATTGAAGGCAAACTAGACGAGGATTTGAAGAATGCCGAGTTCAATGTAAAATTCAGAGAAGAATGTGAAAAACTGCAGGTGCAGTTAGAGAATTTCAGGTTTGGCGTCGAGGCCGTAAATTTTGAGATCGCCCCCGGCGAAAACGAGGGGCTGATTTTGACGGACACCGCGAAGGTCGGGTTCTTATTTCTGCCGGTATTTATTCTTCGCCCTGCGCTCGGTAAAGAAGATTTGAGAGTCCTTGCTTCCAAAGATCGCCGCGATAAGGTGAAGCAGGATTCCTTGATCGCAAAGTTAACCGGACATGATCGCGAAATAAAGAAAGACGTCGCGCTCTCAAAGCATATCGCGGAATCCTTGCAGGCATTTACCCGCATTGCCGTCGTCAATGATACGGAGGGCAAGGTGGCGCAACACCTGATGCTTTTTCCTGCGCAAGTTTACCTCATCACGAAAAACGGCGTCAATAGAATCTTCAGTAATTTTAGCCGCGCGCCTTCATATTATTATGGCAGTCAATTCTCGCCAACCACTTTTTTTCCGAGCCGCCCCTATTTCTGGCCGACCTTTCAAGAAAAAAAATCCGGCAATAAAGAGAGCATCGTTCCCCGAGAAGGAAACCCCCTGGGAAATTACTTTCACATTTCTCGCCCTTATATGGATCTAGGAGGAAACGGGCTAGTCATCACGCTGACGCGCGGCATTTACTGCGACGGCGTCCAGGCGGTGCTCTGTTTCGACCTGCCTTTCGTTGGCGCTAAAAGTATTCCCCAAGCGCTGGTCGAGCGGATAGATACCTTTGACGGTGAGAAATTGCAGGTTGAGATAACGCTCTATGATGCCGGCAAGATTGTCTACAAACCGGTGATTGAAAAGTGCTGCAGTATTAATAATTGGAATTCACTCTTGCAATGGCTGCTCAATTGGCTTCCGTTTATACACAAGGAAGTCGCATCGAACCAGCCGAGTAAGCTGCAGCAGAAATTGCTCGAAAACATGAACGCTTTTGTTCAATCCAAAATAGAAAGAGGCGAGCGCGCGGAAGTGTTTGGCATATCCGGGTCATCAACGTGACCAAAAAAGGGACGCTCCTGGGAGAAGCATTGCAGGCTTCGGTCCCGCTCGGCACTCCGGCTTTCGATGAAAAAAACCGTTCTCAAACCATGAATTCAGAGCCTTTTGTGCGACTGGGACAAGCCAGAAAAAATACGATGAAGTTCAGAAACAACGTAAACGCGGCGAGAAGGTCAAAACACCTTATGCGCTTATTCTGGAAAAGAAAACCGGTGATTACGTAAAGGTTTGGGTTGTTAGTGCAGACATTCCTTCTACGGACCGCGAACCTTTACCAGAAACTTTTGGCATACTTCTTTTCTCCATTTTTCGTGTCAGGGAAAAAAGAACCTAAACATGGAAAAGGCGCACCTCATGAACGCGGCATGAGCAGAGGAGATTATTGCCCCCGCCTCGTTACATCCATCAACCCTGCCGCTAACAAAACCAACCCTCCCACACTCCCCGCCACAAGCGCCATCCCATACCTATTCTGCTCCTGCCCGTGCAAGACGCGAACTGGAATCAGCCACGGATAATACTTCCAGCTCGAGGCAAAGAGCGCGACGAACGTGCCCGAGATGCCTACGCCGAGCGAGACGGAAAGCGTGCTCCAACGCATGCTTACTCATGAAAAAGAGGCGAGGCTATTTGAATCGCGGAAGCCAGCGCGGCACGCGCGCGCAGTATTGTTGGAACGAGTCGCCGAACAAGCGCCGCAACGTAGGCTCTTCATAGAGCAAAACGAAGAGATTAAAACCGAGAAAGACAATCGCGGCATAATACAAGAGAGTGGTTGAAGCAAAGAGCAAGGCCTCGCCGAGCAGAATGGCAATGACGCCAACGTACATCGGATTGCGCACGAAGCGATAGAGGCCGTTCACAACGAGCTGCTTGGGCGCGTCGATGGGCGCGGGCGTGCCGCGGCCTTTCACCGCAAAGTCTTTCGCGCACCACAAGTAAATGCCGAAGCCGAGCAGCATGGGCAACGCACCAAGCCAATGCCATGAGCTAATTGCAAGCTTGTGGCTCGCACGGGCAAGGAGCAAATAAGGCAGCGCAACCGTGACCGTCCCGGGCGCAACGATTGTGAAGAGTAGAGTTTTGAGCCAGAGCATATTCGCTCACCGCACTTCACTCATCAACGCCAAAATGTTTTTATCCAAATCTTCGAAGAACGTCATCCACAATTCATGGTCGGGAAGCTTTGCGATCAAGTGCGGTTTATCTCTGAAGCTCACGCCACGACCCGAAAGTGTTTCAAACGCCGCGTTGAGGTCATCAACTTTGAAATAAAGAATCGAGCCGGGATGATCGAACTCCGGCGTTTCCGGTGGGCCTAGCATAAGGCGAATGCCGCCGCAATTAAAGAAAGCCAAGTTGGACGCTTGAAACAGAAATTGCACGCCGAGCACGTCGCGATAAAACGCGACGGCTTTGTCGAGATCGCGGACGATGACGGCGATTTGGCCGAGAGCGTTTAAGCCGAAGCCGGTGGTTGCACTCATGATTCTCCTCGCAAGTTAGAATTTGGATAAGTTGGTGCGGGCTTAGATTGATGATCATGTTTCAAAGTATCAGAACCGCCGGCGAATAGCAAGCCTCGGCGGCAAAGTTTTTTTGACTTTCTCTCGTTGCCGTGCTATATTCGCGCGGTTAAATTTCAAGCGGAGCTGTTGCGCGCAAACAACGAAACGGACTTGAACCCAATCACATTCCTGCAATGACCTCACGCATTCCCTTCCGCAAGTATTCCGCAACCGGCAACGATTTCATTCTGCTCGACAATTCCACGCGAATTTTTAACGGCAATGAAGTCGCGCTGTTCGAAAAACTCTGCGCCCGCAAGACCGGCATCGGCGCGGACGGCATTTTGTTGATCGAAAAGCCGCGGCGCGGCGAGTGTGATTTCACCATGCGCTATTTCAATCGCGACGGTCGCGAATCCGAAATGTGCGGCAACGGCGCGCGCGCCTCGGCCTATCATGCGGCTACGACGAAGCTCGCGGCGAATGCGATGCGCTTCGAAGTCAGCGGCGAGGTTTATCATGCTTGGGTTGAAGGCGAGCAAGTGAAGCTGCTCATGCAGGCGCCGCGCGATTTACGTTTGCGGCCGGGTGTGGTTTCTTCTTTTAATAAAAAAGATGACACGTTTTTTAATTCCCCCCTTGAGGGGGGCCAGGGGGGTGTTGCGCGGTATCGTAAACACGATGAATTGAAAATGATCGACGCGCATGAAGACACCCCCCTAACCCCCCTAACCCCCCTCAAGGGGGAAATCGTATTGCACGAAGGCGGCTTCGTAAACACCGGCGTGCCGCACTATGTTTTGTTCGCGGCGAATGTCGAGGAGCTGAATGTCGCAACGCTTGGCTGCGCGTTGCGGCATCATCCGGCTTTTGCGCCCGCGGGCACGAACGTAAATTTTGCCGAAGTGCTCGCGCCTTCGCACGTGAAGCTGCGCACGTATGAGCGCGGCGTGGAAGAAGAAACGCTCGCGTGCGGCACGGGCGCAACGGCCACGGCCGTGCTCACGCATTTGATTCATGGCCACGCTTTTCCGATTCGCCTGCAAACTTGCGGCGGTGAATTGCTCGTGAGCCGCGACGCCGCCACTGAGCGTTTCGTGCTGCAAGGCCGCGTGCAGCGCGTCTTCACCGGGGAGTTTGAGCTTTGCAATTAACCCTTTCACTCGCGAAAAAAACTTTACTCGGCGCGACGCTTGGGGTGTTGGCGTCCGTCTTGGTGTTGCTCGTCACGCGCGTGTTCATGCCCAATCTCTTTGAACGCTTCGAAGCCGAAACGTTGGACAGCCGTTATCTCGCGAAGATCGAGCAGCAATCCGCCGCGCGCAAAGGCGATGTGATTGAAGACCTCGTCATCGTTGATATCGATCAGCGCAGCCTCGACAAGCTAGGCCTCTATGCGCAATGGCCGCGGAGCTATCACGCGCGCGTGATCGATTATCTCAAACGCGAAGGCGCCGCGGTCATCGGCTTCGATATTCTTTTCATGGAGCGCGACGAGGACGCGGCGCAGGATAGCGCGCTGGTAGCGAGTGT
>Ga0247727_10010771_pt1 | contig 16123 bp, 15 predicted proteins | sample WisWelCaveWW1625_FD_202498 | JGI IMG/M metagenome (GOLD analysis project Ga0247727, IMG submission 202498) | Biofilm microbial communities from Wishing Well Cave, Virginia, United States - WW16-25 | ecosystem: Environmental > Aquatic > Deep subsurface > Groundwater > Cave microbial mat | place... | reverse complement strand
GTGCTATACTTGGGCTAAATCTGTGAAAAGGTATTGAAAAGGGCAAACTATTCGTGAGGATAGGGCGCAAAGCTATCCCGACGTTTTCTTTGAATGATTTCAAAGGAGGTTGGGACCCCGACCAAAGCGTCGGGGAAGGGCCCTGTGCCAGGCGGTACAGGGTAGCCAGTTACCAATATCTAATTAAGAATTTTAAAAAGATATTATTAGCTTTAGCCTGTTCTCATTCTGGGAATAGGCCTTTTATTTGGGAAAGAGTTTGACATTTCAGTTCCCAAATTTACAATGACGTTTGCGACTTGAGTATTGAAGCCTCTGCAGCAAAATGGTATTGAGAACGGGAGTTCCCGTTATTATTCGTTTTTATCATAACTCTCATGCCATAAGCCGCGAGGAAGACAATACTTAAATCACGGTCGAAGAAAGGAGGGCATGAGAGATGAAAAAGAATAATCGTGGTTTTACGCTCGTTGAAATTATGATCGTTGTGGCTATCATCGCGTTATTAGCAGCTATCGCTATCCCCAACCTGTTGAGAGCCAGAATTTCAGCGAACGACGCTTTATCGAAGGGAACGTTGCGGACGATTTCCACCGCTTCCGAGACCTTCGGTACGGCCAACTCCGGCAACTATCCTGCGGTCGAAGCTGATTTAACCACCGCCACGCCACCTTATCTCAATAAAACCTATTGTGATAAGACTCTGGCTGGGTTTATGTATACCTGCACCTGGGGGGTGAGTGGTTATACGATTCAGGCCGAGCCGGTTACGGTTGGGACCTCTGGTACGACAACGTACACGATTTCAACGGGGGGTGTTTTAACACCGGACTAATCGGGTAGTCAGCTTGTAGTGGGTTATAAATGGTGTAAAAGGGGGGCGTGAAAAGCGTCCCCTTTTTGTGTGTGTTTAGGAAAAAGCGAAATTTTAAAAAGGATTTTTTTCCCGAATCGCCTGTCACTTCAAGAAATTAGTGAATTGCTAATTCCAAGAGAAAAATTCCCACGTTACAATTGCCCCAAAAATTTCTTTCTGTTACAATGCCGCTAAGTTATGAGTAAGCTACTGGAAAAATATTTTTTTCTTGTCAAGAATTTCTTCCCTGAAAAATCCCGTCGCCCAGCTATCGGTCTTGATATCGGTTCTCGCTCCTGTAAACTTGTTGAAGCGGTCCCCGGAGATAATGGCTGTGAAGTATTGAATTGGGCTATCGAATCTTACGGAGAAGGGAGTCCGGTGGAGGTTATCCGTAAGCTTTTGGCAAAGTTTGAGGCTGATCAGAAAAACGTTTATACCGCCATTTCCGGGCAGGGGACGTTGATCCGGTATCTTACCATACCGCGCATGCCGTTAGAGGATTTCAAAAAGTCGTTTTCCCTTGAAGTCGATAAATATTTCCCTTTTCCAAAAGATTCGATCTATACGGATTGTTTTATTCTTGACCCCGGCGGTAAGGAGAGCAAAATGTCTGTTCTCATCGCGGCGGCCCGTAAAGAAATGGTCGATCAACGGATTCAGCTTCTTTCTAGTCTCAGTGTACCGGCCAATTTTATCGGGCTGACGGCCATCGCTTTGGTCAATACCTTTAGGGCTTTGCGGCCGCGTAAGCCGTCGGCCAACTCAATACCGGATGTCTCTTTGGAGGCCGCGGCTATTTTGGATATGGGGGACCTTAACAGCGGGATTTTAATTCTACGGGACAATTTGCCCCGGTTTACGCGCTCGATTTCCCTGGGAGGACGAGAATTGAATAAACGGGTCAGTAACGCGCTGGGCATCCCCATCGAGGAAGCGGAGAAGATTAAGACTCACCCGCAAGAACAGTTCCAGAATATTATGAACGCCTGTGAACCGGTTCTGATGAATTTAATCTCGGAAATCCGTTTGTCGTTAGATTATTTTGTTACGGAAAATAATATGACGATCTCCCGGTTGTACCTGACCGGCGGGTCGGCGGAGTTCCAGGGGATGGATAAATTCTTATCGGACAATCTGGAGATGCCTGTCGAATTGTGGAACCCGATGGGTGCATTAAAATTGGCGCCGTCCGTGTCCCCGGAAGAATTACAGAAGAATATCCACAAATTGACCGTGGCCTTAGGCTTATCCCTGCAAAACAATGATTAATATCAATCTAGTCCCCCAGCATTTACGTAAAAAAAGTAAAGCCAATTTTTTGCAGTCGCCGTCCTTGGTTATTCCCCGCGAGGCATTCATCGGCCTGGTGGGGGGGCTGGTCGCTGTTTTAATCTGTACCCATGTTGTCCTGCAGGTTATTATTTTTATGAAATTTTTCCAGCATGCCCAGCAGAAAAAAGAGTGGGGAACCATCCTCCCAGAGAAGAAGCAGGTGGACGTTGTCCTCAATGAATTAAGATCCATCCAGAGTAAAATCAGGGCGGTCGAACAAGTCACGACGGGAGAGCGCCTTTTCTGGGCGCAGAAGCTTAACGATATCAGCGACAGCCTGCCCAAAGGCATCTGGCTGACCAAGATGTCGCTTGTGGAGAAAGTTTTGTTGATTGACGGCAGCGTGGTTTCCCGCGACAAAGGAGAGATCATTCGCGTCGGCCAATTTGTTGCGGAGTTAAAAAAGCATAAAGGGTTCATGCGGGGTGTGCAGAATAAACAAGTCGAAGTCGGATCCATCCAGAAACGCAAAATCCACGACGTCGAAGTGGCTGATTTTCTTTTGACCGTAAAACTACAATGAGCATCAAACAATCCCTTGAACCATTGTTGGCTAAACTGCCCCCGCTTGACGAGAAAAACCGTTATTATTATCTGGGCGGGGTTTTGCTCTTGGTTTTTATCCTGGATTACCTGTTGATCATGCAGCCGCAGTTAAAGACTTTGATGACGCTTAATCCGAAGATTTCCGTCATGGCCAAGGATTACGCGAAGGCCAAAGAGGATATCCAGAAGTTCCAGGAGTATAAAACGCAGTTGGAGAAGATGCGCTTTGAGAAGGACATTGTCCACAACACCATTCCTTTAAAAGAAGAGATACCGACGATCCTTGAGAATATTTCCACCCTGGCGAACAGTTGTGGCGTTAAGATCAATCAGATCGTACCGTTAAAAGATTCGGAGAAGGTTGTTATGGAGAACGAGGACGGTCAATATTTTTCCGCGTTGGTCTTGGTGGACGCCCGTGGTGGTTATCACAACCTGGGACAATTTTTTAACCATATCGAAACCGATCCGGTGTTTATGAGTATTGCCGGGTTCGATTTCTCCGCCAATAGTGAAGATTCCGTTAACCATTCAGGACGGGTCACCATCAATGCGTTTTATCTTGAGAGGTCGTCGGGCGAGGCCAAACCAAAGGCGGAAAAGGCGAAAAAGAAAACCTCGGGTGACAAAAAGGGAAATAAAAAAGATTCCAAGAAAAAATGAGAAAGTTTATTTTATTAATGGTATTATGTTTCGCGTCTTCGGTTGGAGCGGCCGAAGAGAAGTTCCAGTATGATGCCAAAGGTAAACGTGATCCCTTCTGGAAACTGGTGACGAATAGCGGAGTGATTGTCAACTATGATACGGATTTGGCCATTGCGGATCTTACTTTGGAGGGGATTATTTTTGATCCGCAGGGCAACAGTTTGGCCATTATTAACGGTAAGATCGTCAAGGTGAATGATCAGGTCGCTTCATTTTTGGTGGTAAAAGTGGAAAAGGACCGGGTGGTTCTGGTTAAGGGAGCGGAAATGTTTGTCCTTGAATTAAAAAAGGGGGAATGATCATGGGAAAAGTGGTCGGAAAATTTGTTGTATTGGGTGGAGCGATCATTTTCTGCTATGCGACCTTACTCTTCGCTCAGGAACAAAAAGTTGCTGTTCAAGATTCTTTACCCGGCCCAGGAGACATGGCCGGTGCGCCTCAGGAAAATTCATCTGTGGAATCGGTGGATGTGAACCCTGCCCAGGCCGTCCCTGCTGAGCCAGCGGCAACAGCTCCCGAAACGCTGAACATGGCTGAGGAAGGAAACGTCACCCTCGATTTTAAGGATGCGGACATCCGGAATGTTTTAAGGATCCTTTCTTATAAGAGTGGCGTCAATATCGTCCCGGGACCAGAGGTTGTCGGGACCGTTACTATCCAACTGACCAATGTTCCCTGGGAACAGGCTTTGGCCGTTATCCTCGAAACGTACGGATACGGGTATGACCGGAAAGACAATGTTATTCTGGTGACCTCCATAGAAAATTTAAAAAAGAGGAGAGAGGACGCGCTTCTTCTGGCCCAACAGGAACCGTTGGTGACGAAGACCTTTGTCCTTAATTACGCCAAAGCCCAGGAGATCATTCCTTCCATCGAAAAGTTAAAAACTTCCCGGGGTAGCTTTGATTTCGATAAAAGGACAAACACGATCATCGTCCGCGATATTCCGTCCAACTTGAAATTGATTAGCGAAGTTGTTCCTTCGTTGGATTCCCCCACGCCCCAAGTCTTAATTGAAGCGAAAGTGATAGAGACAACTTTGGGCGATACGGAAAATTTAGGCGTTGATTGGGTGGCCAAGGCCACGATTTCAGGGACCAAACGTCCCGTTGTCTGGCCGTTTACCAGGCATTCGGACAATAAATACATGCCGGATAATTTTCCCGGCGCGGAAGACACTGATTTTAGCTATGGGACGATAGATTTTTTACAGCTACAGGCTGTGTTGGAATTGTTGAAAACCAGGACGAATACGAATATACTCTCCAACCCGAGAATCGTGACGCTGGACAACCGGAAGGCGAGCATCTCGGTGGGGAGTCAGTATCCGATACCGACTTACACATATAATGAAGAGCAAGCGCGATTGCAGGTCTCTGGATGGGAGTACATGGATATTGGTGTTTTGTTTGATGTCACGCCGCATGTCAATAATGCCGGATATGTGACGATGGACATTGAACCGCGAATTACGGACATTCTGGATTTCGTGACGGTCGAAAATACTTCGTTGCCCAGGCTCAGTAACGAATCGACGAAGACAAGCGTGATGATCAAGGACAGGCAGACGCTCGTTATTGCGGGTTTGATCAAAGACAAGACGACCGATACTAAAAAGAAGGTCCCTCTGCTGGGAGATATTCCGATCGTTGGGAAGGTCTTTCAGAAGAATTCCAAAACGGTCAGCAAAACCGACCTCATCATCTTTTTAACACCCCATATCCTCACTCCCGACACCCTAGTGGCCAGCACGGGCGGTTCGCAACAGTAATCAGTAAACCCATCATGAATTTTATTGGCTGGCGTAAGCGTCGCGCGCTTTTATGCCAGCGGGGAATTCATGCGTAGTGGCACCACGAGGAGGACAAACTGTGTCTAAAGAAATTTTGATTCATGTAGCGGAAGGGGAACGGCGGGTCGCCATTATTGAAGGCGGTCAGCTCGATGATTTTCATATTGAGTTGGACCATCACAACTCGATTCTTGGTAACATTTATAAGGGCAAGGTGGAATCCATCTTACCATCGATCAACGGGGCCTTTGTTAATATAGGCCTTGAGAAAAACGGGTTTTTGTATCTGACGGATACCGTCAACCCGCTCATCGAGGAGGAGTTTTCAGCGCCACGGCGATTTTTTGATAAAATCCTTGGGGGAGAACAGCGCAAGCATAAAGGCCACCGGTCGGCCGAGACGATACCGCTCAACAAGGGCGACGAGATTTTAGTCCAGGTGGTCAAAGAACCCTTTGGGACCAAGGGGGCGCGTTTGACGACGCATATCAGTTTGGCCGGGCGATTTGTGGTTTTTATGCCGTATGACAAGCAGGCGGGGATTTCTAAAAAGATCGAAAATGAGGAGGAGCGCAAACGTCTGCGCGAGGTCCTGGACGAATTGAACTTCACCTCGAGCGGCGGGTTTATCGTACGGACGGCTTCGCTCAATAAGGGCAAGCGCGAACTCGTGCGTGACGGAAAATTTCTTTATAACCTCTGGCAAAAAGTTAAAGGTAAGGCGGAAGAGAAGCCCGCGGCGACTTTGATTTATAAGGAATACGACCTCATCTGGCGGATTGTCCGCGATTATCTCCGGGAAGACGTCGATAAATTACTCATCGATTCGGAGAAGGATTTTCAGAACCTGCAGCAGTTCGTCTCTAACCTCATCGGTAAGGATATGGTGGATAAGATTCACCTGTACCGGGGGACCACACCGCTTTTTGACATGAAAAATATCTCTGACGAGCTCAACAAGATTTATGACGCGAAAGTCTATTTAAAGTCTGGCGCTTATTTCGTTATCGAGATCACCGAAGGCTTGACCGTGGTCGATGTCAACAGCGGGCGGTTTAAATCGGCTTCTTTAAGCCCGGAGGACGCGGCTTTTCAGGTGAACATGGATGCGGCTTCTGAAATCGCCCGGCATTTGCGTTTACGGGATTTAGGTGGTATTATTGTCATCGATTTTATCGACATGATAAAGGAAATGCACAAGCGCCAGGTCATCGCGGCGTTAAAGAAGGCCTTGGCCAAAGATCCGTCCAAGACCGAAGTGACGAGGATATCCCAGTTAGGGTTAGTGGAAATGACCAGAGCACGGACCGGAAAAACCATCGAGTCGATATCGTTTAGAGATTGTCCTTATTGTGAAGGACGCGGGAAAGTTAGAGTGGATTAATTAAATTACAATACACAAGCTCCAAATCCCAAGCAAATAACAATGTACAAATTTTTAAAATGCTTTGGACTTGTGCTTTGTGATTTGGTTGTGATTTGGAGCTTGGAATTTCTAACGTAAGGAGGATAGGATGTACGCTATTATTCAAGTCGGGGCCGCTCAGTATAAAGTTAATAAAGGGGACACCATCGACGCCCATCATTTGAGTGAAGAGGATGGCCAGGTCGTTAATATCGACCAGGTGCTTTTAGTGGCTGACGGGGAAGATGTCAAAATCGGCCAGCCGTTTGTCAGCGGCGCGAAAGTGGAGGCAAAAGTTCTCAAACATTTTAAGGCGCCCCGAGTGATCGCCTATAAGTTTCGCCGCCGCAAGGATTCAGCGACCAAGAAGGGGCACCGGCAGAAGTTAACCCGCCTTGAGATTACCAATATCTCCGTTTAATGATTTCCTCCTTTTGCCCCTTTTAAAAGAGAGGAAAAAAGAGGATTATAAGGAAAACAATTATGGCTTTTGTGGATGAGGCCAGGATTTTTGTCAAGGGGGGCGATGGCGGGAAGGGATGTGAGAGCTTTTATTCCGACAAGATGCACCGCAAGCCCACCCCTGATGGCGGCGACGGCGGCAAGGGCGGCGACATCGTTCTGATCGCCGACCGGCACCTGCGCACATTACTGGATTTTAAATTTAAACAACATTACGAAGCCCAAAAAGGCGGGCATGCCAGCAGTAAAGGCAAAAAGGGGAAAACCGGCGAAGATTGTATTTTAAAAGTCCCGGTGGGCACGGTCATTCGTGATTTTGAAACTGGTTTTTTGATCAGGGACTTGGCCGTCCCGGGGGATCAGGTCATCGTCGCCCGCGGCGGTCGCGGCGGGATCGGTAACGCCCATAATAAGACGCCCAAGCTCCCTTCGGCTGGAGAGAGCCGGACCATCGCATTAGAATTAAAACTTATCGCGGATGTCGGTCTCATTGGGTTTCCTAACGCCGGAAAGTCCACGCTTATTTCGGCCGTTTCCAAAGTTAAATCGAAAATAGGGATTTACCATTTCACGACCAAGCAGCCGATCCTCGGTATTGTCGATGGAGAAGATTTCAATTTTGTGATGGCGGACTTGCCCGGGATCATCGAAGGGGCCCATGCCGGCCGCGGCCTGGGGGACCGGTTCTTAAAGCATGCCGAACGCACCAAGGTTCTTGTCCATGTGGTGGATATGGGCAGTAGTGAAGGACGCGATCCGATTGAAGATTACCAGAAGATTACTCTTGAGCTTGAGCAGTACAGCGCCGACTTAATGGCCAAGGAAAAAATCGTCGTCGCCAATAAAATGGACCTGCCGGAGGCTAAAGAAAATTTAAAGCGTTTTAAACGGAAGATTAAAGACGCCGTTTACCCTGTCTCGGCACTTGCAGAGCAGGGGTTAGATAAACTTATTGATGCCCTTCAGAAAATTTTATGTCGCGAAAATTTCCCCACAGAATCAAGTGCGTAGTCGTTAAGGTCGGCTCCAGCGTTATCGCCAGTTATAAACTGAAACCGCACAGGGCCCGCCTGCAATCGCTGGTGGATCAGATCAGTATTTTGCAAAGCCAGGGGGTTCAGGTTATTTTGGTCAGTTCCGGCGCCATTGTTTTGGGCCGCGGGGAGATTAGCCAGAACTTTAAGCCCTCGGACCTAGCTTCCCTCCAGGCGTGCGCGGCCATCGGTCAGAATGTGCTCATGCGCACATACGGTGATTTATTTAAAAAATATGATTTGTCGGTGGCCCAACTCCTTTTGACGTGGGAAGATTTTGACAACCGCGCGCGCTTTAACAACGCACGCAACACCCTTAAGGCCATTTTGGGTTACGGGGCGGTGCCGATCATCAATGAGAATGACACGATTTCTACCGATGAAATTAAGTTTGGCGATAATGATAAACTCTCCGCCCTGGTGGCGAGCCTTATCGGCGCCGATTTATTGGTGATCCTTTCCGATGTGGAAGGTTTATATAATATGAAAAGTGAGCGGAAAGAAGTGATCCGCGAGATTAAGGATATCACCGATGACATCCGCAGTATCGCCACCGACACCAGTAAAAGGCAGGTTTCTAAGGGAGGGATGATCGCCAAACTCGACGCCATCAAAATAGCGACCCACGCCAATATCCCTTGTGTGATTGCCAGCGGCGAGACGGACGCTGTTTTACTCAGAATTTTAAACGGAGAACAACTGGGAACATTCTTTTATGAGAAGGAAGATAAATTGCTCGCCCGCCGTCACTGGATTTCCTTTTTAGCTAAGCCGAAGGGGCAGATCATCGTTGATGATGGGGCCAAGGCCGCGCTTTTAACGGCGGGGAAAAGTCTTTTATTGCCGGGACTGGTCAGCTGGGAAGGGACGTTTAAAACAGGGGACGTGGTCATCGTCCAGGACCGCCACCATCAAGAGATCGCCCGCGGCATATCGAATTATTCGGTGCAAGACCTTTACCGGATCCAGGATAAGAAAAATAAAACGGAAGTCATTCACCGGGATGATTTGGTTTTATGTCAAACTTAACCTTTCCGTTCACGAGGTGTAGCAACACCTATACTCCGGGAGTGGAGGTGCGACACAGGAAGAGAATATGGACTTTAAAAAACAAATAACAGGGATGGCCCGAAAAGCCCGAGCGGCCTCTTTTGAATTGGCCGTTGTCTCTGCAAAAGATAAAAATCATGCCCTATCCGTGATGGCGAAAGCGTTGGTGGCGCAGGCGTCTTTTATTATCCGGGAAAACAGAAAAGATTTAGAGGCCGCGCGACGTGAGGGCCTGTCATCCGCCATGGTCGACCGCCTTAAATTAGATGAGAAACGGGTTGCCGACATGGCCCAGAGCCTTGTGGAGACCGCCAAACTCAAAGATCCGGTGGGTGAAATCATTTCCGCTTTTAAAAGGCCCAACGGGCTTTTGATTAAAAAGGTCCGCGTCCCCATCGGCGTCATCGGTATCGTTTATGAATCCCGTCCGAATGTCACCAGCGACTGTATTGCCCTGTGTTTAAAATCAGGCAACGCGGTGATCTTAAAAGGCGGACGCGAGGCGATTTTTTCCAATAAAGCCATTTTTACGGTCTTAAGGAAGGCGCTTGCAGAGACGCATGTTCCCGCCAACGCCATTCAGTTGGTGGATTCCATTGACCGTAAAGCCGTCGAGATCTTATTGTCGCTCGTAGATTTAGTGGATCTCATCGTTCCCCGCGGAGGCGAAGGTTTGATCCGTTTTGTTGCCGAGCACTCACGCATCCCGGTCATCAAACATTACAAGGGGGTCTGCCATACCTATGTCAGTGGGCACGCGGATTTAGAGAAGGCCCGTAAAATTTGTTGCAATGCCAAAGTGCAGCGTCCTGGGGTCTGTAACGCCATGGAGACGATGCTGGTGGATAAAAAAATTGCCAAGGCCTTTTTGCCGGTCATGTTGTCGGAGTTGATGCAAAGCGGGGTCCAGATCCGCGGGTGCGACCGGACCAGGGCGATCGTCAAAGAAAACGTCCGCAAGGCCACCGAACAAGACTGGAAAGAAGAATATTTGGACTTGATTCTGGCGGTGCGGGTGGTCGATGACGTTGAGCAGGCTATCGACCATATCAATACGTATGGAACAAAACATTCCGATACGATCGTGACCGAAAACAAAAAAGAGGCCGAAGAATTCTTAACCAAAGTGGATGCGGCCTGCGTTTATGTCAACGCTTCGACCCGTTTTACCGACGGCTTCCAGTTTGGGTTTGGGGCGGAGGTGGGGATCAGCACGGACAAGATTCACGCGCGCGGGCCGATGGCCCTCGCGGAATTGACGACGTATAAATATTTGATCTACGGACAAGGACAGGTGCGTTATTGACCTTCCTCTTGACTTATATGAACTTTAAATCTCCAACTATTATTTTTGATGAGACTTGGAGATTTAAAGTTAGAAAGGAAAGGTTCAATAAGTGAAACGCGTCGGGATTCTGGGGGGGACTTTTAATCCGGTCCACATCGGGCATTTGGCCATCGCCCAGACGGCCGCCGATAAAATGGATTTAGAGAAAGTCATTTTTGTCCCTTGTAACATCCCGCCGCATAAAAATCCCGGTCATGTGGCCTCCGCAAGAGATCGGTATAATATGGTGCGCCTGGCCATTAAGGGTAATGCTCTTTTTGCTCTTTCCGATTTTGAAATAAAAAAGCCTGGGACGTCGTATACAATCGATACCCTTCGGTATTTTCAGGGGATTTACAGAAGCGACGCCAAACTATTTTTTGTTATCGGTGGCGATACGCTCACGCAATTAAAAAAGTGGCGCTTTATCGGAGACGTCCTTAAAATAGCGACGTTTATCGTCGTCAACCGCCCGGGGCGATTCCGTAAGACAAGCAATATTCCGCACTGTTCGGTGTCCATGCCGGGCATCGACATCTCGTCGTCTTATGTCCGCCAGTGCATTGTCCAGGGCCGGACGATCAAATATTTCGTCCCCGAGAACGTGTCGGGGTATATTCAGAAAAAGAAACTTTATCAAAATGAACCACCGCGGGAGCGGGTCGGTTGGCCGGATAAAGAGAAGTCAAGAGATGGTTGAAAGAAAGGATTCCTATGTCTGAAGTTCAGGTTCCTGAGATTAAATTCGGTACGGATGGTTGGCGGGCGGTCATCTCGGATACTTTTACGTTTAAAAATGTTGCGATTGTCAGTCAGGCCATTAGTGAATGGATAAACCGGGACCTGGCCATCCTACCCGGCAAACATAAACGCGTTGCCGTCGGCTTTGACACACGGTTTCTTTCCGAGGAGTATGCCCAGACAGTCAGTTGTGTGCTCGCGAAAAATAATATCGAAGTCTTCCTTTCGGAGAGGGCTCTTCCCACACCTGCGTTAAGTCTCGGAGTGACTGAGCTCAACGCTATGGCCGGCATCATGATCACCGCCAGCCACAACCCTGGAAAATTTAATGGGATCAAAATCAAAACTTTTCAGGGCGGTGCCGCTTCAAAAGAGATTACGAATTCCGTGGAAAAATATCTCTATCAGACACCCGTGCAGACGATGGATTTAGAAGAGGCGGTCAGGACAAAAAAGGTGGTCAGGCACAACTACAAAACCGCGTACGTTAAATTTTTAAGAGGGTACCTGGACCTTAAGAAGATGCGAAACGCCAGGTTTAAGGTGTTGACCGATGCCATGCACGGCAGCGGCAATGGCCTCATGCGGGAGGTTTTAAAAGGGACTAAGGTCCGTCTTTCCCTCATGCGCGATGATGTCAACCCGTCCTTTGACGGCGGTAAGCCGGAGCCGATTGCCGAATTCGTTCCGGAATTATGTTCCCGCGTTAAAAACGAAAAGTTCGATGTCGGGCTCATCCTCGATGGCGACGCCGATCGTATCGGGGCCGTCGCGCCGGGCGGAGAGTTTGTCAACCCGCAGCGGATATTGGGTCTTCTGATTCTTCATCTGGCCCAGGACCGCGGGATGAATGGGGGTGTGGTCAAAACAATTTGCGGAAGCACCATGCTGGATAAAATTGCTGCGAAATTAAAGTTGAAACTCCATGAGACACCGGTAGGTTTTAAATACATTTCCGATTTAATGGTGACGCAAAATATTTTGACCGGCGGGGAAGAGGCCGGCGGCATCGGCTTTAAAAATTATATACCGGAACGTGACGGGAGTCTCGCGGGCTTACTTCTTCTGGAAATGATGGTTTACCGCAAGAAAAATCTTCGGCAGCTTCTGGAGGCGATGGAAAAGGAGTTCGGCCGCTATTATTATTTACGTTCGGACCTCGCCTTGAAGGGGCGTCATTTTGAACCGGCGAAGATTAAGGCCAATAAAACCCTTTTGGGCAAAGAGGTCGTTGAGGTTAAAGATTTCGACGGCGTTAAACTGATCTGCTCCGATGAGAGCTGGCTCATGTTCCGCCCCTCTGGAACAGAACCGTTGGTCCGTATTTACGCCGAGGCCAAATCACTGGCCCGCGCCAAGCAACTGCTCAAGCTGGGCGAGACGTTGATCTAACCTAGATTTTGGGTTGAATTAAAATTTTGTTTATGTGGGGTTTCATTATTAGAAGTTTGACCGGTAGCCTCAGCAAATTGTTTTTTCCGCTTAAGATTCTGGGGACGGAAAATATTCCCAAAGCAGGCGGGTTCATCCTGGCCAGCAACCATCTGAGCAACATTGACCCTTTTGTCGTCGGCCTTGCCGCTCAACCGCGCTGGCTGACGTATATGGCTAAAGACTCTCTGTTTCAAAATAAAATATTCGGTTATATCCTTTCTAAGTGTGGCGCATTCCCGCTCAAAAGGGAAAACCGAGATATCGGGGCGATGAAGGGGGCGTTAAAAAGACTCAAAAGTGGCTATGGCCTTCTGGTTTTCCCTGAAGGGACCCGGCGACGGCAAAATCATCAGAATGAATTCTTACCTGGAGTTGGTTTCCTGGCCATTAAGAGCGGTGTCCCGATTATCCCCGTCCTTGTTAAAGATACGGACAAAGTCCTTCCTCCCGGGGGACGTTGGTTGTCCCGGTCGAAAGTTGAGGTCCATTTTGGCTTGCCCATTATTCCTGCCCTTAGCGAATCTTATGAGTCGATTACGAACCGGGTGATGGACAGCGTTGACCTGCTGGCCGCAAAAGTCTGAGTTTTCCTAAAGGCCCACCGGCGTGTCGTTTCCTAGAGAATGACGGAATCACTCGAATCACGGAAAATTTTGGTTGACAAAAGATAGTTTTTTAACAATAATCGGATACTTTTGATGGCCCGGGAAACCGAAAATCATCAAAAAATCCCATGAAAGAAGGTAAAAAAGAAATGAGTGAAGACAAAAGATCAGCCATGATGGAACTTTACAGTGTTTCCCTGCGCGATATTAAGGAGGGGGAGATTGTTAAAGGTAAGATCATAGAAGTTACGCGTCAGGAGGTTGTGATTGATGTGGGATTTAAATCCGAAGGGTTTATCTCTCTCGAGGAATTCCACCGGCCGGAAGATTTACAGGTCGGCCAGGAGATTGATGTTCTCATTGAATCTATTGAAGATGACGAGGGGGGACTTATCCTCTCCCACGAAAAGGCCGAGAAGTATAAGGGGTGGCAGAAGATTACCACGGAGATCAAGGAAGGCGATTACGTGGATGGCCGGGTCGTTAAGCAGGTGAAGGGCGGATTTATTGTCGACGTCTACGGGGTCGATGCCTTCTTGCCGATGTCTTTATCGTCCTTTAAAGGGATGTCGCCCGCGGAGATCATGGCGAACAAATTCAAGTTCCAGATCGCCAAGATGAACACGCAGCGGCGCAATATCATCCTTTCCCGCCGGGATTTAGTTCAGAAGGAAAAAGAAAACGCCAAGGCTAAACTCTGGGACCAGATCGCCAAGGGCCAGAGAATGAAGGGGGCCGTTAAAGGGATCACCGATTTTGGGGCCTTTATCGACTTAGGCGGCGTGGACGGGTTATTGCATATCACCGACATGAGTTGGTCCAGGATCAATCACCCTTCCGAGATCGTGGCGCTGGGCGATAAGATCGAAGTTCTTATTTTGGATTTTGACCGTGAAAACGCGAAGGTCTCTTTGGGATTAAAACAGATTCTTCCTAACCCTTGGGATGATGTTGAAAAAAGATACCCCTTAGGGACTAAAGTCAAAGGCAAAGTCGTCAATATCATGCCTTACGGTGTCTTCGTTGAAATTGACAGGGGTATTGAAGGGTTGTTGCATTCCTCGGAGATCTCCTGGAAAAAGAAGGCCGTTAACCCTCAGGAGATGTTTTCCGTCGGTGATATTCTCGAGATACAGATTATCAGCATCGATAAGGACGCTAAAAGAATTTCGTTAAGCCTGCGGCAACTCGAGGCCAACCCCTGGCAGGAAGCCGTTGCCAAATATCCGGTGGGCGTCCGGGTTCAGGGGAAGGTCAAGGGCTTCACCGATTATGGGGCCTTTGTGGAATTACAGGACAATCTCGAAGGAATGATTCATGTCTCGGACATGTCTTGGACCAAGAAAGTCAACCATCCGCAAGAAATTCTCAAGAAGGGCCAAGATATTGAGGTCATGGTTCTCGCAGTCGATCCGGAGAGCCGGAAGATTACCTTGGGGCTCAAGCAGACGATGCCTAATCCCTGGTCGGAGATCGCCCAAAAATATCCGGTCGGGACCGAAGTCGATTCCCAGGTTGTGGCCAATTCCAATTTTGGCGTTTTTGTCAAATTAGAGGAAGACCTCGAGGCCCTTGTGTATTCTTCCGAGATCGAGAAATCGGCGGCGGTGGCCCTAAAACCCGGCGATAAATTACGGGTTAAGGTCATCAAGGTCGATACCGATCAGATGAAAATCGGTCTAAGCACGCGCTTTTAACCGGCTTGTGCGCCCCTCCCTCATGATCATTGAGAAAATATCGCGTGGGACTACCGAGATCATCAATGTTGAGGGGCTTAAAAAGAAATGGCTAGAGGCCGCCCAAAAAAGGCGACCTCTTTTTGTTAAAGCGGGATTTGATCCGACCGCTCCGGATATCCATCTGGGGCATACCGTTTTACTGCGCAAGTTAAGGCAATTCCAGGAGTTTGGTCATACCATTTATTTTTTAATCGGCGATTTTACAGCGCGCATCGGGGATCCCACGGGGCGAGACCAATTGCGCCCGCGATTGGAAAAAAAGGCCATTGCCGAGAACGCCAAAACGTATAAGCGGCAGGTCTTTAAAATCCTTGATGAGAAAAAGACCAAAATTGTTTTTAACAGCCGCTGGCTTAACAAATTAAGTCCCCAAGATATTCTGGACCTTTCCAGCCGTTGCACGGTCGCCCAGATGCTGGCCCGGGCCGATTTTAAGAAACGTTTTGAAGAAAAAAAAGAAATCAGTCTTCTGGAATTTATTTATCCCCTGCTGCAGGGCTATGATTCCGTGCATTTAAAGGCGGACATTGAGCTGGGCGGTTCGGACCAGAAATTTAATTTGCTGATGGGCCGGCAGTTGCAGGAGTCTTTCGGACAGGAGCCGCAGGTGGTTATTATGACTCCGTTACTGGAGGGGACCGACGGCGTACAAAAGATGAGTAAATCTTTGGGCAACTACATCGGCATCAATGAAGCCCCCAACGAAATGTTCGGCAAGATCATGTCTATCAGCGATGAACTGATGCACAAATATTATGAATATCTTACCGACGCTGACTTAGAGCAGGTTCGCGCGAAACATCCTAAAGAAGCGAAACTGGAATTAGGGTTTACTTTGGTTGAACAATATCACGGTCGACAAGAGGCCAAGGCGGCACGGGAATATTTTGAGCGCACCTTTAGTCAGCGTCAAGTCCCTCAAGACATCCCCGAATATCCTTTTGCCGCGGTAACCCAGGTTTCTATCTCTGAAATTCTGTTGAAGGCCAAACTTGTCGAGTCCAAAAATCAGGCGCGACGTTTACTCGAGCAGGGCGGGGTTTCTTTCAACGGCGAAAAAATTCAGTCGGACCAATGGGTTCTCTCCGAAGG
>Ga0247727_10010770_pt1 | contig 16123 bp, 14 predicted proteins | sample WisWelCaveWW1625_FD_202498 | JGI IMG/M metagenome (GOLD analysis project Ga0247727, IMG submission 202498) | Biofilm microbial communities from Wishing Well Cave, Virginia, United States - WW16-25 | ecosystem: Environmental > Aquatic > Deep subsurface > Groundwater > Cave microbial mat | place... | reverse complement strand
TATGAAAAAAATTGGAAAATTAACCCTTTCTTCATTCTCTAATAAAATACTAAATATTCATCCTGCCCTCCTCCCTAAATTTGGCGGGGAAAAGATGTACGGACAACAAGTCCATGTAGCCGTTTTGTCCAGCGGAGAAAAGATTTCGGGAGCCACTGTTCATCTGATTGATGAAAATTATGATACAGGAAGAATTTTGCGGCAAAGCAAAGTTCCGGTCAAACCGGATGATACTGCAGAAACTCTCGCAGCGCGTGTTTTAGAGATTGAACATCGCTTATATTCAGCGGTGATCAATGACATCGCGAATGGCAAAATAAAATTGAACGCCCGGATATAAAAAAAGCATAAATGTTATCAAAAGAAGTCATCCAAAAAAATTTTAAAAATTGTTTAAAAGATACGCGCCAGCTGGGCATCAAAGGCAATTTTAAGCAGGGGAAAGTACGCGACTCCTATGTACTAGGGGATCGCTTGCTATTAATTACCACCGATCGTCAAAGTGCCTTTGACCGTATTTTGGCCCATGTCCCTTTTAAAGGGCAAGTTTTAAATCAAATCAGTGCCTGGTGGTTTAAGCAAACATCAGACATTGTACCCAATCATGTCCTCGCCATTCCTGATCCCAATATTACGGTCGCCAAAAAATGCAAAGTGTTCCCTATCGAATTTGTTGTTCGGGGATATTTAACAGGCTCCACCGACACCTCCGTCTGGGTAAACTACCAGAAGGGCGTCCGAAATTATTGTGGCAACCCGTTACCCCAAGGCATGCTTAAAAACCAAAAATTTGAAAACCCCCTGCTAACCCCGACAACAAAATCAGATAAACACGATGAGTTGATTTCCCCGGATGAAATAATTAGGCGGAAATTGATCCCTCGCAAAACATGGGAAAAATTATCAGAGATTGCTTTCTCCCTCTTTAAGCGAGGAACAGAAATTGCGGCCCAGCACGGCCTCATTCTTGTTGATACCAAGTATGAATTGGGCGAAGATTCTTTGGGTAAAATCCTACTGATTGATGAAATTCATACGCCCGATTCCTCACGCTATTGGATTGCGGATACTTATCCGGAACGCTTGCGAACCGGCCAGGAACCTGAAAACATTGACAAGGAATTCCTACGCTTATGGTTTAAAGAACATTGTGATCCTTACCGGGATAAAAAATTGCCCCCTGCGCCACCTGAACTGGTTGTGGAATTGTCATGGCGCTATCTTAAACTCTATGAAATGATTACAGGGGAGCCGTTTGTCATCGATAATAAGATCCCGGTTCTGGAACGAATTCAAAAAAAATTATTTCAGTATGATCGATCCCTGTTTTAAGAAGATATTTTAACATGCATCCTTTTCCGATTGTTTCAATCATCGGCAGACCGAATGTTGGCAAATCAAGTTTGTTCAACCGTTTGACCCAATCTCGTCAGGCGGTTACCTCTGCCAAAGCAGGGACAACCCGGGATCGCCACCACTTAACGACGAGTTGGCAGAATGTTCCTTTTTCCGTCGTTGACACCGGGGGTCTTGAAATTGTGACACGCGATCATTTACAGCAAGAAATCAAAAAACAATGTCTGATTGCCTTGTCGGAATCTCAATTGATTCTTTTTCTCGTTGATTTAAAAACAGGTATTACCAATGAAGATTGGGCAATTCACAAAATTCTGCTCCCTTATCAGGATCATGTCCTCTTGGTTGTTAATAAGGTAGATAATGAGCAAGAGGACCTTGCTGTCCACGAATTTCATAAGCTTGGGTTTTCCCATTTCTTCCCGATTTCCTCAACTCATGGTCGCAACCTGCATCCCTTGCTTGAAACCATCATCAATAAGATTCGCCATTCTCCGAAACAGCCCGAATCTCAGCGAGAAGTTATAAAAATAGCCATTGTGGGACAACCCAATGTTGGAAAATCTTCACTCGTCAACGCCCTCTTGAGACAAAAACGTTGCATTGTAGACGACCGGCCCGGCACAACCAGGGACGCCATTGATACAGCGATTCGGTATAACGGCCAAGATTTTGTCCTGATCGACACGGCGGGATTAAGACGGGTAACCCGAATGGAAGAAGAGACTGAATATTATTGTTACCTGCGGACACTTGCGGCCATGGATCGCGCAGATATCTGTATCTTACTAACAGAAGCAAACCGTGGGTTTTCCCAGTTTGAAATGAAAATTGCGGAAAATATTGTGGACAGGAATAAGGGTTTCCTCTTGGCTGTAAACAAATGGGATTTAATAAGTAAAGACACCCATACCGCTGATGAACAAACTAAAACGCTTTATCAGAAACTCCCGATGATTCGCTTCGTCCCAGTTCTTTATCTCTCGGTACTAAAACATTTACGAATCTACAAAACCTTGGACTGGTCTTTAAAAATCTACCATAATTTAAAGCGCCGCATCGCTCCCGAAGAACTTCACAATCTGTTTGAAAAAAAAATAGTTCGTCACAAACATCCGTCCGTTGGCAGTAAATTCGTAACGATTGAAAACATCCATCAAACCGGAATTTTCCCTCCCGCATTTACTTTGCAATCCAATCTTCCGAATCGGATCAAAAAAAATTACAAACAGTTTGTCTGTAATCTTCTCTGGGAAAATTTTGAATTAAGCGGTTGTCCACTCGTAATTAAAACGGCCTAAATATGCTACTAGCACTCTTACTTGTTTTCTTTCTAGCTTATCTGTTGGGCTCTATACCCTTTGGGATTATCATTGTAAGACTCCTTAAAGGAATCGATATTCGTGACTACGGAAGCCGTAACCCCGGCGCCACAAATGTCTATCGTGTTGCCGGTTTTAAAATTGCGGTTATCGTTTTACTGCTTGATAGTTTAAAAGGAGCACTCGCTGTCATGAGCGCAATGCCTCTCTTTTCCATCTTTGAGGTTTCACTCCCTCCACTATGGCTTCCACTGACAGCCGGTCTCTTTGCAGTCGTCGGTCATATGTGGACCCTCTTTGCTGGTTTTAAAGGAGGGAAAGGAGTGGGGACTGGACTAGGTATATTCCTCGCGCTTAATCCTGTTTCTACTCTGATCTCTTTGGGAATATGGATCCTGACCGTCTCCATTTCAAAATATGTTTCGCTTGGGTCGGTCCTGGCCGCCTTAACCCTCTTTGTTCTGACCTTGTTCCAATTTTTTTCTCAGAAAATTGATGGCTATTTATTAGGAATGACCAGTATCATTGTTTTCTTAGTAATTTTATCTCACCGCCCCAACATCTACCGTTTAATCCATGGTCAAGAAAATAAAATCGGTCAAAGGATTGCAACTTGAGTCGCTATAAGATCAGTGTATTAGGAGCTGGGAGCTGGGGAATTACTTTGGCTATTCTTTTGTCCGAAAATAGGCACCGGGTACATTTGTGGGAATATCATCCCGAATTTGCAAAACGCCTGAACCGAATTCGTGAAAGTAAGGATAAATTACCAGGTATTAAAATTCCCAAGTCTGTTCTCATCTCAAACCAGCTCGAAAAGGTACTTGAAAATTCCGATATTATTTTATTTGTTATCCCTTCCCACACACTGCGTCAGGTTGCGCTATCCGTAAAAAAATACAAGTTAAAGAAAAATGTAATCTTTGTTAGTGCAATAAAAGGGATCGAAAATGATTCGTTGCTACGGATGTCACAGATTATTCAGCAAATCCTGCCCCAAGCCACCCCGGAAAGGATGATCGTCTTGTCCGGTCCGAGTCATGCAGAGGAAGTTGCGCGCCATCTACCAACAACAATCGTTGCTGCATGCCACAAACTCGAACGTGCAAGAATAGTCCAGAACGTTTTTATGCGGCCCTATTTCCGAGTTTACACCAATCAGGATGTTATCGGAGTAGAAACGGCTGGGGCCTTAAAAAATATTATTGCTATTGCAGCAGGGATTGCCGATGGAATCGGTTTTGGTAGTAATTCCAAAAGTGCGCTCCTGACACGGGGGCTCTTTGAGATCTCCCGCTTGGGTGTACACCTCGGAGCCAAAGCCCTGACCTTTGCCGGACTTGCGGGGATGGGAGACCTAATAACAACGTGCATTAGTCCGTATAGTCGCAACCGCTATGTGGGAGAGCATATCGGCCAAGGAGAAAATTTAAAAAAAATCCTATCCAGCATGAAAATGGTTGCCGAAGGAGTAAAAACGACCCGCTCTGCTTATGCGCTGTCTAAAAAATATCAGATCGAAATGCCCATTACTCAAGAAGTCTATCGAGTTCTTTTTAAGGCAAAAAGCCCTCAGAAAGCTGTGTTAGATCTCATGACCCGCAGAGCCAAAACGGAAATTCTATAAGGGAGGGATCTTTGTTAAATAAAGATAAAATTTATTATTCAATTAGTGAGGTGTGTAAGGAAACCGGACTTGAGCAGCATGTCCTACGCTATTGGGAAACTGAATTTCCCATTTTAAAGCCCAAAAAGAATAGGGCAGGAAATCGCGCCTACCGGATGCGTGAGATCAAGCTAATCAAACACTTGAAATACCTCCTCTATGTAGAACATTACACAATTCAAGGTGCCAAAAAGAAGTTACAGCAAAACCGGGATTTTGAGGTTCCCGAACAAATACAAATTTCCTGGCCCGCCCACAATACGAACCTCATCGAAGATATTAAAGAAGATTTGAAACAATTGCAGAAACTAATTGATGAGTTGTAATTAATTTGAAAAGAAGTAATTTTTTTTATTAATTATCTAACTTAATAAATCGGGGTGTAGCGCAGTCCGGTTAGCGCACACGTTTAGGGGGCGTGTGGTCGGTGGTTCGAATCCACTCACCCCGATTTTTTTAATACTCTTTTCAATATTATTCTGCTATACATTGTCCCCGTTCAACCTCTTGATTTGCTGTATATCCGCGCCTTGTCTTTTTATTTTTTCGATCAATTCTTTTAAATCCGGTACATAGGACTTTAAAATCTGACAGACCGACCCTCTGGGTTTTATTTGTACCTTTTCTAAAATGGCAGGAACCATTACGGTTTCACCACAAACAATGCCGAGACTTTTATTTTTTTTTTGGATTTGATACTCTAATTGACCTTTTCCCTGAATACAGGAAAACAAATAAAATTGTTTTCCTAAAATATTTTCCCGATATGTCTCCCGCAAAGTTAGCCGTTCAGTACAAAAATATTGACAGGCAACTAAATAACCAACTTCATTCTTCCCTTCCTTAAAATCCACTCTTTTGATTTTATAATCATGCCCGCCGCTTAGATCGGAAACCACCAGAGACTGATCAACATGTAAATCACGGAGGCGCCCATCCCGCCCCACACGTCCATAGTCATAAACTCGATAAGTTGAATCAGAATTCTGCTGAATTTCATAAATCAAATTTCCTCCGCTGATTCCATGCAGTGTTCCGGCCGGAATAAAAAAAACATCCCCGTTATGGGAAGGGACATACTGGACACAGCGTCCTAAACTTTGATTTGCAATGGCTTCCTTAAAAAATTCAACAGAAACCGTCTTACGGAAACCTGTGATGAGATGTGCCCCGCGCTGGGCTGATAATATATACCAAGCCTCGGACTTACCCCATCTTCTTTTTTCAAAACGTCTCGCTTGAAGATCATTCGGATGGACCTGAATGGATAAATTTTCCTGCGCATCTAAAAACTTCAACAATAATGGAAATTGATTTCCATACCTTCTATAAACCAGCCTTCCAACCAGTTTCTCTTTCCAACTCAAAATGAGTTGATGTAAGGTTTTTCCCCGTAATGGCCCATTTTGAACAATACTGCAATCCGAACCAAGATCCGCGATTTCCCAGGATTCACCGATTCGCTTCCCTCGCGGAAGTTTTTTACCTAAAATACTTTCCAGACGGCGGCCACCCCAGATCCTCTCTTTGAAAATACTTTTAAATTTGAGGGGGTACAGATGCGACACAAAACTGATAGTTAAAGAAGTGGGTATTTATTTTTGAAGTTCTATGGGAACAGGATAAATGGGGAAGATCACCGAAAGGTTAATTGACCGCACACGTTATTTGGCGTTAACTTCTAAAAACTTTCCGAAATCGGCCTTGTTTTTGAACAATGTTCCCTTAAACAACATTTCAAATCCTACACTGCCGAGGACATAATCAACATATTCATTACAGGTTACAAGATAAATATCTCCTCCCATTTCTCTGACGCGTTTTAAATAACAAGCGATCACGCCAATGGCAGCCGAGCACAAAAACTTTACTCTTTCTAAATTAAATACAATATGAGTGGCCCCTTCCGTAATCAGATCTGAAATGAGTTGATCTAATTCCTTGGCTTGGTCCCAATTCACTTTTTCCGTTACCATAATAATCTTTAATTTACCATGTTCAACTACCGAAATCGGGCTATTGACCTGACCCATCTTACTTCATCTCCTTAAATTTTGCATCTTCCACATCAAAGTCCGCCATATCCGGAGCGTTCTTTTTCTGTTCATTAAAAGACTTTTCTCGGGCACCCATTACAGGACTTTGCTGATATTTTTTTAGAAAAGGGAGCAAAAAAATTTTATAAAAAAGATATGAGAATCCGAAATAAAACAACATTCTCAACATAACGTATCCCTTTCCATGGACCTATTGATCTAAAGTTTTATCACGCATCTGATTCCAGCGCACCCATTCAGTTTGTTCATCGGCATCTTTTTTAGAAAAATCTCCTGAAAAATCAATTTGACCTGTGGGTTTCACTTTAATTTTTTGCATTTCCCGCACAAGGTAGACCCACTCCTCCATAGAAATTTCGGTTGGCCCTGCAACCTCCATCGGTCCGCTTACTTCGTGTCGAGGCAGGTCCTGAATCGGAAGATTCGGGTTTTGTGGGGCATTGGAGACCGCAACTTTTCCCTGATACACTTTCAGTTCTGCTGATTGGTCAGAACTAACTGACATGCGGAAAATGGTACCACGGATGGCCGTCCCTACAACTTTACTATTAACCGCAAACTTGGTATCCTCATTCAATTCTTCACAACTCGCCCAGACATCTCCCTCTTCAATCTCGAGAGTGCTTTCTTGCTTTTTATCCTTTGTTTCCTCAAATAATTTGGCAACACTGACCGTAGTCTTGGGAGCTAAACGGACCGTACTCAAACCCTCGAGCTGTAATTCGGCCCGGCTGCCCACCAACGTTTTAACCTTGTCGCCGGTAACAACCGCATTATTCTGCTGAGCATCTTTCCATTCCTCAGCTTCTGAATTCTTTTGTTTGACTTTTTTTTCAATATAAGTAATTTTTCCTTTTTGGTCATCCTTTGAAATTCCAGGGACACTGGAAAAAATCAAAAGAAAATTAAGAGAATAACAACATAAAATTTTCTTTGTTTGCATATAAACTCCTTAAGTAACAAAAATTTATTTTATTTAATTTATAACTTATCAAATTGCAAAGTCAACAAAAAATTTGAAATTAAATTATATATTTCTCAGTTTTATTGACCCATGGCAGCGTCGCTGAATAAAACAGATTCCGAAAAAGAAAAAATGCGACAAGCACTCCTCCTTTACCAGTGCCTGCGCGAAATTTTAACAGAGGATACATTGACACTGGAAATAATTACATCACAGGGGCCCCAAAAACTAAAATTATTCGTTCCACCCGATTTGCGTATCCTGATGAAGCAATATCTTAAACCTGCAGTGGATCACATCGTGGACAACGTCCTTTGCCAGGGTCGGTGGGGAGCACAAAAAAAGCATCCCGGTCGACACATCTTTTGGGTGTTAACCCGTGAGGATCCTGAAAAAAATTATGAAATTCAGAAAAGTTTTCTAAATGAACCTCAAAGCTCAAATCTTCTCAATAGAAAAACGATCCGCCTTTTTTCACGACTAGCACTCGTTCAAAAAATAAACGCACTCTGTGGCTCGGATCTCCCCTATCTCAAATATAACTACATTTCGAATTGTTTTGAATCAGCGGATTAATCGTAACCAAAAATGAACCTTATCTACAGATTCCTTCTATCTGCATCCCCTCAGAGAATTTCTCTAAAAACCTTAATTTTTATTCTATTCTTTAACTTTCTTAATGATTTCGCCCACTCAGCTGTTATCGCGTCCATTGTTTTTATGGGTAATCAGACTATAACAGACACTGAATTAACGAAGACCATGGACACAAAACGTTATTCACATTTTGATCCTGATCTCTTTTCTTCCGATCTTCAAAATTTGAAATCAATTTATCAGTCACACACCTCCCTCTCTGTAGGGATTGATTATCAGATCAAAAACTGCGCTGTCGATACGGTTTGTATTGTAATCCAGATCAGCGAATTGCCCTGGATTAAAAAGATCGTTGTCAAAGGCATAAACATCGGTTGGGCAGATTCACTATTGGCCCTCTGGAAATCAAAACCCAATCAAACTTTTGAATCTGAAAAATTCTCTGACGACCTTTCCCTGCTTAAAAAATTGCTGGAAATCAGAACCAACCAAAAAACATCGGTAAACTTCAACATTGAGGGAGATCAAGAAAAAATTCTGACGGTTGCTGTGAATAAATCTGTCCCCCCATCAGTCCGTCTTAAAGGACAGGCCCATTTCTCTAATCAAAAAATTTTAGACAATTTTATGGACGTTTCAGGAGATCAGGCAGTTGACTCCCTCATTCAAAACCAAATTAGCCAGCTTAGCACTGCTTATTATGAAAACGGTTTTCTAAACGTTAAAATCGGGGTCCAAAAACTGGGTCTCTTGGAGGATACCTTAGAGATCATGATTACTGAAAGCCCACGCTTTTTAATCAACCAAATTTTTTTTAAAGGGGACGTTATTTTTCCAGAACTGCAATTGCAAAAAAATATCGGCCTTGCCCCGGAGGACCCGTTTATTCCCTCCCAGCTAAAACAAGGGATAGAAAATATTATTCAACTATATGAAAACCATGGCTTTCCGTTTGTCCAAGTTCAGATGATCAATCTTGAAAAAAAAGAAAATAAAGTTTCTATGATTCTGGAAATTAATCAAGGGAGAAAAACCACGATTGGAGAAATTCAAATTCATTCTTCTGGTTTCACAAAGCCGTCTGTCTTTTTAAGGGAAATCCGCCTCAAACAAGGTACTCTCTATTCTCAATTTCAAATTGATCAAATACCCAAACGGTTATTACGCTTACCCTACGTTGAAAAAATTGAAGACATTCGCGTTGACCTGCTTCAGACCAATCAGCAGGCTCGCCTTGTCATTCAATTGCAGGAAGCAAAAGCAAATTTGATGGAAGGAAACCTGGGCTACCTCCCATCCGAAGCCGGGCAACCGGCCCAGTGGAACGGGTTACTGAATTTTTCTTTCTTAAATCTCCTGGGCAGCGGACGGGGATTAACAATTCATTGGATTAAAGAATCCTCCGCTCGAACCATTCTGGAAATCAAATATGAAGAACCCTGGGTCTTTAATTGGGCCATGCATATAGGCGGGGAAAGTCAGTTGGAAATTTCGGATACAGCCTATTTCTATTCTCAATTAAAATTATACAGCCGGTTTCCATTTTCTGATGATTTGTCGAGCACCCTTTCATTAACCCGTTCAAAGATGAACCCACGTTTATTTGCTCTTGACTCACTCATCGCCTGGTCCATGGGAACAGAGATCGATTTAGACCATCGCAATGACCGTTGGAATCCTTCATCTGGATTTTTCTTACAGAGTGCGTTTTTCTATAGTTTAAAAAATAATTACGCGTCCTCCCCAAACGAATCGGTTCGTATCCTGCAACGGCTACAAGAAACTTCGTTCCACATCCAAGTAGAAAATTTCTATGCCGCAGGACCCTTTCATACTTTTGCGATTCTCGCGAATCTTAAACTTTTGGAAACACCGAAACAGATTCTGCACCTGACGGAAAAATTTAAACTAGGAGGAAATAATTCCGTACGGGGTTACCGTGAAGCCCAATATGATGGCCACCACATCGGATGGATGAATTTGGAATATCGCTACCGATTGGGAAAAATTTCTCGCATTTTTTTATTTGTGGATTTAGGGGGATTCGAGCGGTTTATTTTAAATGCACAGCAACGCCCCGTCATTGAGAGGGATTATCTTTTTGGATATGGCACTGGCTTCCGCTACCAATCAGGGCTGGGAATCTGGGGTTTAGATTATGGGTTAGGTAAAGGAGATCATTGGAATGAAGGGAAAATTCATCTAAGCCTTAAAAATCTTTTTTGAATTAAAGAAAAAAATCTCTCCTCTCCGCTACCTAATCCGATTTTTTTACTCCCTCAAAAAATTAGGCACTCTAAACGACCTGAGCGTCTGACTTTCATCAAAAACCGGAATAGATCAGTTGTTAGCGTTATAAATAGGCACGAGCCTTTCAATTGGGATCTGGTGTTGTCTAAAAATTTCCGCTATTGGGAGATCATCTGTCAACTTTACTGAAAGAGGAATCGACTGCCCCGTTACCGAAATAATTGCGCCTCTCTTATCAAATTCTAAATCGGCACGTCCTAAATATTTTCCAAAGCCTTTTGTATTCATTAGAATGAGTCGATCGGTCAGTACGCCATGAGGAATATGTTCCATCACGCTTCCCCCATATGCCAATAGGGGTACGAAGTTAACGAGATGATGGAGGTTATCATGACCTTGCGGGGTTAACGATGCCAAGAGGACGATCAAATCTGCCTTCTTGGCTAGAAGGGAACTGTACTTTTTTACCGTTTCATCAATGGGCTTTACAGACAGCCTCGGAATTTCCGTAATCTGACTCAACAGATCCGGATCGATCAAACCGAGCACCGCTACACGCAGTCGATTAGGTAATAATTTGATAATATAAGGTCTGTCAATAAAGGGTCTGCTGTCTTTCATCAAATTAGCGCATACCCATGGCAGTGAAAAAGATCTTTGTTTCTGAAACCACCAGTTCTCACCCAGCTGGATTTCTTTTTCTCCTGGACAAATCGCATCATACCCCATCGCTTCCATAGCTGACAAAATTAAATCGGTCTCTCTGTTAGAAACAGAATCGTTCGCTTCTCCTTTACTAAAATTCCCTGCTTCGAGTAATAAAACATTTTGTTCATTGGCACGGACATTTCGAATAACAGTTCCCCGTTTGGCCAGGCCTCCCAAAGGATTAGTCTTACAGCCGCAGGGTATAATTTCGCCGCGACCATCATTGGTCATTAAAATAGTAATCCTGCCGGATTCAAGCTGACGGTCCTGTTTGCAACCCAAGCAAACAAGGATTAATAATATCAAGACCGCTGTCAAAACTTTGTCTCTGCTCATAAATAATCAAAATATTCCGGACCGACTTACGAGTCAAGTTTTTGACACCTCTGAAAACGAGCACCTCGAACCCTCAGGTCAAAACTCAGAGAAAGCAAGAAAAGAACTTAATAACCGGACCGGGTCATGTCAGTGGCGTGACTCTCTATCTATTTTTAATAGCTCTTCCATTCTTTCCACTCTCCAGGATACGTCACACAGGATCCATCTCCAAACTGTAAAAACATGGAGAATTTCTACTTCATCCACCTCTCGCATAATTCTGCCAACTCATTTTGTAGACGCATTGACCCTATACCTTTCCTTCAATCTTTTGTTTCAACTTCATCATTTATGACTGGGCATGCCATCCATCTCCTTATCGTATCAGAAAACAGCCTATATTAAGATTCTCTTGCAGCATACTGTTTATTTTGAAAAAGATATCCCCCTTATTGGTAGAAAAATAATCTGATAACTTTAGATAACACAAGTATTTACTAAAACACCGGTTTTTTAAACAAAGTCCTCTTATAACAAGCTAATTTTTCATTCACAACTTGATTTAGAGGTGAATGGTTACCTGTTAATAATTTGATTTAATATAAGTTAATGGGCATGACAATATTTTGACTTTTCTGCCGCTTTTTTATATAATAATAAATTATGCTTAAAAACGTAAAAATCCTCATCGTCGAAGACGAAAAAGAAATTCGAGAGTTATTTCATGAGGCCTTAGCCAAGGAGGGTTTTGAAACGGTATTAGCCAAAGATGGTATTGAAGGGCTAAAAAAGCTGGAAGAACATTCTTTTGATCTTATTATTGCCGATATTAAAATGCCTAGAATGGATGGGATGGAAATGCTCTTAAAAGCCCGGCGCATCGACCCCGATTGTTTTTTCATTATCGTGACCGGCTATGCCAGCATCGAATCCGCGATCCAAGGCCTGCAGTTGGGCGCTTATGACTACCTTCAAAAACCTGTTGATCTTCGGGAGGCACTGACAAAATTTAATCATGCCGTTGCCGCCCGGATTTTACAGAAAAAAATTTCTTTGATTCAAGAAGCCAGTAACCGTTTAATAAAAGTGCTGGATTTAGAAAAAGGAGTAAAGGAAACGTTGCAAATCATTTTGGAAATGATTTCCTATTCTGCCGCTACGGTTTTGATCCACGAATCGGATCGTTCTCCTCTGCAGTTTGTTCTCTTTCACCCGGACCACCAATCTCACGTTCAAAAATTAGCCGAACAAAGTTTACAGTCCTTTAACAGGCTCTCTAATGAAAAAGTCTCAAAGAATAATATCCCACGGATAGAGATAGCCGAACCAAACTGCACGCGGTCATTGAGCAATCATCCTTTGACCTTCCCGCTCAAAATTCAAAACAAAACGATCGGCATTGTGAATTTCTATGATCTGGATCTAGACCCTCAGAAAAAAAGGACCCGCGATGATAAAACGATTGGAATGATTCAGGTCTTGTTAAATCAGTTCGGCTTAATGGTTCAAACGATACAGTCCCTGTTATCTGTCCAGCAACAGCATATGCAATCGATACTTTCATCAATGACTGATGCCGTGATTATGACCGACCGATTCCATCGTCCGATTGTGCTGAATTCAGCGGCAGAGAGTCTCCTTCAAGGAAAATCCCCCGGACAGCGGATTGATTCTAATCTAGAATTATTCGCCCGGTTGCCGCTTAATCTAAAAGAAACATTTTTACACTTATCGCAAAGCGAAAAAAAAGAATTCCGACAAGAAATTGCAATCGATTCTTCAATCTATCAGGCCAGCATCAGTCTGGTCAAAGAAAGTCAGGAGAATATCCTGGGCATGGTAACTGTTTTTCGAAACATCACTCACGAAAAACAAATTGAAAAAATGAAAGACGATTTTGTGGCCATGATGACCCACGAGTTAAAAACTCCTTTGACAAATATTCTGGGCTTTGCCTCGCTCTGCCATGATCCAGCCTACGGCGGAATAAAAGCAAAACAAAAAGAGTTTATTCAACTGATCGAAAGCAATAGCCGGCATTTATTGGAAACCATAAACGAGCTTCTTGACTTATCCAAGATGGAAGCAGGCCGGATGTCCTATCAATACACAACGCTAGATATGAAAAACTTAATCAATGAATCCATTCAAGATTTCTTAGCCCAATCTGTTCAGAAAAAAATTACGGTTGAATTCAAACCATCGAATTCAGCAAACTCTGTTTTTGAAGGAGATTATCAAAAAATCCGAAAGGTACTGCAAAACTTGTTAGGGAATGCCCTCAAATTTACCCCCCCAGAAGGAAAAATAAAAATCGAACTAAATCCGCTTAAAGAATCACTTCGTGTCGTTGTGAGTAATTCTGGAAAATCGATCCCTGTCCCACAACTTGAAAAAATATTTGAAAAATTCTATCAAATTGAAAATATCGGGCAGCACAGCGAAGGGGTAGGATTGGGTCTTGCTATATGTCGGCAAATCATCTCTGATCATGATGGAAAGATTTGGGCAGAGAACAATTCTTCACCGGTATTACCAACCGAGCAGAACGGTGGTTGCAGATTTATTTTCAGTTTACCGCTTCACCGCCAATCAAAATCGGTAAATTCTGAGGAACCCGTATGTGTTTGAACCTAATCTTGGTTTTAGGATTGGGTTGGCTTAGATTTGCTTGGTCCATCCATGCAGTTATACTTGATACAAACGATGTCAAGCAAAAAGTCAGGGACATTGTGGACCCTTTTGACAACGAACAAATTTATGGAGAAGCCGAAGGAGAGAATGCACTCTTTCCGCTTTTCGAGATCAAATCTTTGCGAGTCATTGAAAGGTACAAAGACCGCTTCTTGGTTGAATTAGAATTACCCGACCAAGCAACAACCCAATTAGCCGTTAAAAATGACTTCTATTTTAAAGGTCAAACGGCCCAAGGCTTAAGAAATTTTAATATTGCGGAAATAAAAATGATTGATTTGAATGTGACAAGTGATACGCTGACTCCAATGGCACCGATAATGCCCCCTGCCCCACAGCCCGAAGCAAGTGAGGAAATCATCCCACCTCCGCAAGCGACTGAGGAACCAGTACCGGTGGAACCCAATGGAACCGAACCATCCGTTCCAGCAGCGACTGAAAAAATTCACAGGGTTAAAAAGGGCGATACCCTGTGGGACATTACCCAATACTATTTAAACGACCCCTTTTTATGGCCTTCGGTTTGGGAATTGAATAAGGATCACATTCAAAACCCCCATCTAATATATCCTGAACAGGAAGTGCTGCTTCTGGAGAGATTGCGATCCTCACGTGAGGGAATCGGTCAATGGCTAGACGGTTCTCGCTCAAATTCTCTTTTAAAAAATGACGCTCTCTCAAAACAATTTAGAGACAAAATTGGTCTCCTTTTTGACAACAAGAGCAATAAAAAACGATTGCAAACAAAGTTAAAAACGTCCACTCAAACGAGTCCGGAAATCGTTAAACTGGTAGAGTCTGAAGAGTTTATGAAACTTTTTTCAGAAGATTTCTACAATGCATGTGGGTTTATTTCTCCACAGAATCTATTGGAAGGAGAAGGACAAATTCTCAGTACCCGCAAAGCAGGAACTACGCTGCGCCTCTATGATCGACTTCAGATTAATTTTAACCAATACAAAACAAATATTGGAGCCGAGTTCAATATTTTCAGGATTGGAGAGAAGGTCTTTCATCCGAAAACCAAACAAATGCTCGGCTATCTGGTTAGAATCGTTGGTAAACTAAAAATTACTCAAGTCTCGGATAATTCTGCATCGGGGGAAATCATTAAGCAGTACGATCTCATTTTGGAAAATGATCGTGTTGTGCCCTATACACCCATCCCGGTTCCTATTATTAATGGATACAGGCGGTATACCGATAACGAAATCTCAGGGTTTATTGTAAAACGGAAAAACGATTCAGGGGTAGTTTTTAAATATGACATCTTCTACATAGACCGTGGCAATTTTACCCTAATCCAACCCGGTGACATTTTTCATGTCTATCCGGGTAAAGCAAACCAGCGCAATCTCTTAGCCGAAGGGGTAGCTATGGTTTTAGATGTGAAGGAGCAATCGGCGACGGTTGCCTTAATCAAAATTTTTGATACCCATATTCGGATAGGAGATCAGGTCATTCTGACTCACCAGGCTGAAAAAAACAACCCTAGAGTTAATTAAAATATACTTGAACTGAACTTAACAAAATAATATGATGTCCTCATTTTCTATACTACTCATGATATGCCTGTTATTTTTTCAGGTTGTAAGTTTGGGATTTATTCTGATTCTCCATCGTAAACGACGTCTTCAAAATCAGAAAAACCAAAGTATTTCTAATGAACTGAGGGGGGTTAAAGAACAGTACCGCAACTTTCAAAAATATATCAATGAGGAATTTCAACTTGCTCGCAAAATTCAGGAAAGTCTGCTCCCCCAAAAACTTCCATCCAGCGAACCGATTCGAATCTACACAAACTATTCTCCGGCAGAGGAATTGGGAGGAGACTTATTTGACGCCATTCAAATCGATGAGAATCATTTAGGTCTGCTCGTTGCAGACATTTCAGGCCATTCACTCTCTTCCTCATTTTTTGCCACAATGGCCAAAATGTCCTTTAATCACAACCTCCCCTGCTACTACTCTCCGAAACGGGCTCTTGAATCTGTCAACAAGGAATTAAAACAATATTTAATCACCGATCATTATCTCACCGCCTTCTATGGTATCCTTAACACGACCAACAATATTTTTCGTTACACCAAGGCTAGTCATCCACCCGCCCTCCTCTTCCGCGCCGGTACCGGTGAAATTTTAGAACTTAAAACCAAGGGGCTCTTTGTCGGTTTGTTCGAGGATGGTGAAT
>Ga0247727_10010769_pt1 | contig 16123 bp, 14 predicted proteins | sample WisWelCaveWW1625_FD_202498 | JGI IMG/M metagenome (GOLD analysis project Ga0247727, IMG submission 202498) | Biofilm microbial communities from Wishing Well Cave, Virginia, United States - WW16-25 | ecosystem: Environmental > Aquatic > Deep subsurface > Groundwater > Cave microbial mat | place... | reverse complement strand
GACAACGGCCTTCCAACAGAAAGACTTGTAGAGAAACTAAAAGGAGTCAAAGGCGCAAAAATGGACAGGCAGGCATTCATCAAACTCTGCGAAGACACCTTAAAAGAACTCCTGCCAGCATTCGTTGCAGACTGGAAAAGAATCGGAATGAGCTGCGACTTCACTAAAAGCTACAGCACAATAGACGCAAGAAGCAGAAAAATCAGCCAATGGAGCTTTATCGATTTATTCAAGAAAGAACGCATTTACAGAAAAGAAGCACCCTCGCTCTGGTGCCCACTATGTACAACAGCAATCTCACAAGTAGAATGCCAAGATAATGAAAAATCAAGCACGTTCAACGACATTGTTTTCAAAGTAGATGGAAAAGATGTGATTATTGCGACGACAAGACCAGAACTTATTCCGGCATGCGTAGCAGTGTTTGCACATCCGAACGACGACAGATACAAAAAACTGTTTGGCAAGAAAGCAACAACTCCTCTGTTCAACGCAGAAGTGTCCATTATGCCAGATGAGCGCGTAGACCCGGCAAAAGGAACAGGAATAGTCATGTGCTGCACCTTCGGCGACCAAACAGATATCGAATGGTACAGAAAATACAACCTTGCACTCAAAGAGGCTATAGACAGAAACGGAGTAATGACGAACTTAGCCGGCAAGTACAAAGGGCTCAAAATCCACGATGCGCGCAAAGCAATTCTTGCAGACCTCAAAACAGAAGGACTGCTGCGACAACAGAAACCAATCACTCACGCAGTAAAAGTACACGAAAGATGCGGAACAGACATCGAAATCGTCCAAAGCAAACAATGGTTCATCAAATATCTTGATTTGAAGGAGGACATGCTCAAATGGGGAGAAGAACTCACTTGGCACCCAGAATTCATGAAACACCGCTACAACAACTGGGTAAACGGCCTACAATGGGACTGGCTAATATCAAGACAAAGATTCTTCGGAGTAGCATTCCCAGTATGGTATTGCGCGAAATGCGAAACGCCAATACTCGCTGACGAGAAAAAACTGCCAGTAGACCCACTAAAAGACAAACCAACAGGCAAGTGTAAGTGCGGCTCAACAGAATTCATACCAGAAAAAGACGTTCTTGACACCTGGGCAACAAGCAGCATGACTCCACAACTTGCTTTAAGCATGGTTCCTGAGAAATATCATTCCAAGATGTACCCGTTCAGCTTACGACCGCAGGCACACGAAATCATCAGCTTCTGGCTGTTCAATACTGTCGTCAAAGCGCACCTGCATTATGGCAAGACACCGTTCAAGGACGTTGCCCTATCAGGCTACGTCACAGACCCGCTTGGCCAAAAAATGAGCAAAAGCAAAGGCAACGTTGTAGAACCGCAGGCAATATTGGAGAAACACAGCGCAGACTCAATGCGATACTGGGCAGCAGGCTGCAAACTTGGAGAAGACGTTGCATATCAAGAAAAAGAGCTTGTTGCAGGAGATAAGTTTGTAACAAAATTATGGAATGCAGCGAAATTCGTCAATATGCACTTGGAAGGCTATGATTACAAAGGAAAAGCAACAGAAGTACTGGATGTTTGGATATTAACAAGACTTGCGAAGACCATTGACGAGGCCACAAAAGCATTTGATGCTTACGAATACTTCAGAGCAAAGCAAGTTGTTGAAGCATTCTTCTGGAAAGACTACTGCGACAATTATTTGGAGCTAATCAAGACAAGGATCTACGAGCCAAAAAGCCCAGAGCAGAAGAAAAGCGCGCAATACTCGCTTTCTGTCTGTTTGTCAGCAATTGTCAGACTAATGGCGCCATTCACTCCATTCATAACAGAAGAAGTCTATCATTTGTATTTGAAACACGAAGGACACAAGAGCGTGCACTTGGCAGAATGGCCACAAAAGCCCGAAATTAATGAAAAAGCTGAACAAGAAGGCAATGCGGCAGTAGCAATACTTGCGGCAGTGCGCAAAAAGAAATCAGAAATGAAAGTCTCAATGAAAGCGCCAGTAAAAAGACTCATAATTGAAACAAAAACACCCTTAATTGGCGTACTTGACGATTTGAAAGCAACAACAGCAGCAGAAAAAATAGAAATTGGCAAAGGAACAGAAGAAATCACGCCTGAAATAAAAATAACGGCAGAATTCTAAAATTCGCTAGTAAAACCCTTGACTTTTTTCTCCATGTCAAGATAGCTCAACTTTGCCAATCTGCCAGAACGAATTTTTTCCCGCGTCTGAGCCAAGAATTTGGCCAGCTTTTCATGCAAACGGTCCTCTTCCTGCTTGAATCTCAAAACCAAAGCGTTAGCCAATGGATGGTCATCAAGCGAATGTTCACTATGCTGCTCTTTGAGCTTAGTCCTAATCTCAGAAATCATCTCAGCAGCCTGCTTTCCAGGGTCAGTAATAGAAAATTGTCTTACCAATGCCTTTTCCTTTCCGTCACTGAATAACACTCTGACCTTCACCTGGTCCAACTGAGAATAATAGTCAACAATGTCAATCTTCTTAAAGTCAACGTCAACAGCCTTCATGCTCTGAACTGCCGCATTTTCGTATATAAATATTGCGCTACCACAATATTAATAATCTGCTTTAAATCAAAAAATCTCATGTTGTGGGCACAAAAGCACAAACCAGAGCTAGAACACATACCATATGATACAAAGCAGCTATACGACTTTGCCACAAATTACTCCAAACAGAAGAAAAAAGCATTAATGCTATATGGACCTACAGGCACAGGGAAGACAGCGGCAGTACATGCACTAGCAAAAAGACTTGGATTTGAGCTGATAGAAGTAAATGCATCAGATTACAGAAATGCGGACGAAATTAACTCAAAAGTTGGCAATGCATTGAAGCAACAAAGCTTGTTCTCACAAGGAAAAATAGTGCTTGTAGATGAAATGGACGGCATTGCAGGCAACGAAGACAGAGGAGGAGTTTCAGCACTGGCAGAACTGATAGCAGAATCAAAATTCCCGATTATTTTAACCGCAAATGACCCGTGGGATTCGAAATTTAACACATTAAGAACAAAAAGCTTGATGATAGAGTTCCCTTCTGTAAATATGACAGCAATGGTGCCTGCTCTGAAGAGGATTCTTGACAAAGAAAAAATAATTTCCGAAGACGTCATCCTGAAAACCCTTGCGCGCAGAAGCGGAGGAGACTTACGAGGAGCAATAACAGACATGCAAATGCTCGCACAAGCAGGCGATTTAACAGTACAAGGACTCGAAACACTGCACGAAAGAGAACATTCTGAAAGCATCATGCAAGCACTAGTAAAGATATTGAAATCCACAGATCCAGCAGTGGCGGTCAGCGCCTTAGATCTTGTTGATGAGGACATTGACGAATGCTTCTTATGGATAGACGAAAACCTGCCAAAAGAATACACGAATCCACAAGACTTGGCACGCGCTTACGAAGCGTTATCTAAAGCAGATGTTTATCGTGGAAGAATACGCAGATGGCAATACTGGCGGTATTTGGCATACGTTGATGTACTGATTACTGCAGGCGTTGCAGTAGCAAAAGACAAAAAATCAACAGCATTTGTTTCATATCAAAGAACAACGCGATTACTGAAGCACTGGATGGCAAACCAGAAATATGCAAGAAGAAAAAGAGTTGCCGGCAAATTAGCACTTGCGACACACTGTTCTGCGAAAAAAGCATTACAAGAAACACTGCCTTATATTCACAGATTGTACCAGCAAAAACATCCAAGCGTTGATGCGATTACAGAAGAATTGAAACTGGATGAGGAAGAGTTGGAGTGGCTGAATAAGTAGTCATTTATGCCCGTGCCCGCCAAGATAAATATGCTTTATTTTCTCTGATTTCATGATTGACTTATCACCGTGCAAAGCAATCTTGCCTTCTTCAAGAACGTAAATGTGGTCGGCAATCTCGCAAGCAGTCTTGGCATTCTGCTCGACAATAATGATGGCAGTGCCTTCCTTGTTGATTTCCTGGATTTTTTCAAAGATTTCCTTCATTGTTTTAGGAGCAAGGCCGAGAGAAGGCTCGTCCAACAAAAGAATTTGAGGATCTTGCATTAATCCTCGACCAATGGCAAGCATTTGTTGCTGGCCGCCGGATAACGAATAAGCGTTCTGATGCAGTTTTTCTTTAAGAACTGGGAAATGAGTGAAAACTTCTGCCATTCTTTTCTGAATCAAATCCTTTTCTTTCGTCATAAAAGCGCCCATTTCAAGATTTTCCTTGATTGTAAGACCGGAAAAAACTTGGCGACCCTGCGGAACAATGGAAATTCCCATTTGGATGCGTTCATAAGTCGGCAATCTTGTGATATCTTTGCCCTTATAGATGATTTGGCCGCTGTAAATGTCGCACAAATTGAAAATGCTCTTCAGCACAGTGCTTTTTCCGGCACCATTAGGACCAATAATGACAGTTATTTCGTCCGGCCTTATTTCCATGTCTACACCGAACAAAATTTGCAGTTTTCCATACCCCGCTTCAAGATTTTTTACCGTAAGAAAGCTCATTTTCCCAAATACGCCTCCAAGACACGCTTGTCAGACTGCACTTGCTTAGGAGTTCCTCGTGTGAGAACAGTGCCTTCTGTCATAACGATGACATCATCGCTAATGCTCATGACAAATTCCATATCGTGCTCGATAAGAAGAATAGTGTTGCCTTCCTTTTTCAGATTCAAAAGAATTTGCTTGAGTTCCTGGCGAACTTTTGGATTCACGCCAGCAGTAGGTTCGTCAAGCATCAATAACTTGTGCGGTTTCAAAAGAGCACGGGCAATTTCAACCAAACGCATCTGACCGTAGCTCAACTCGCTAGCTTTAGTATTCATATCCAATGGAAAATGAACTTTTTTAAGAATACTCTTTATCTCAGCATCTGTTGAAGGCTTTGCAAGCAACAAATTATCTTTCACAGTCATATTTTTGAACAATCTGGACTGCTGGAAAGTCCTGCTAATGCCTGTGCGCGCAATCTTGTAAGTTGGCAAATGCGATATATCCCTGCCTTTCAGGAAAATCTCACCAGCATCAGGCTTTATGATACCGCAAATAAGATTGAACAAAGTTGTTTTTCCAGCGCCGTTAGGGCCGATAATGCTCGTAATAGTGTTATCCTTTACCGTGAAAGTGCAATTATGCACTGCATAGACTCCTCCAAAGTGCTTGTCAAGCTTTTGAACGCTAATCACGCCAAATCCACCTTCCCAAGAATACCTTTCGGCCTGTAGATAAGGATTAAGAGCAAGATTAAAGCGAAAATAATCTCACGCATCGGTCCAAGAATAGAACTTGGGAAACCAATAAAGCGCAAAGGCTCAGGCAAAAGGAAAATGATGATGGTGCCAATTGCAGAGCCCTTGACGGATGCTAAACCTCCCACGATCAGCATACTGAAAAGCAGGATTAAATCTCCAAGACCGAAAATTGAAGGGTCGATAAAAGTAATGTAATGAGCGAACAAAGCCCCGCCAATGCCAGCAAAGAATGCACTAATGCCCAACGCGGCAATCTTGTGCATAAACGTATCTTTTCCAAGCATTTTTGCAGCCAACTCATCATCTCTGATTGCTTCGCAAGTCTTTCCAAACCTGGAACGAGAAATCTTCCAGAAAATAAAATAAGTAATAATTGCTATGATAAGGACAACAACCAGAAATTCAGTATTTCCTCTCACAATCTTTGGAATGCCAGGAATTCCCAATGCACCTCTTGTAACATCAGTCCAGTTTCTCGCAACACTGCCCATAATAAAAGCAAATCCTAAAGTTGCCAAAGCAAGATAATCGCCTTTCAATCTTGTTGTAGGCAAGGCAAGAAGAATTCCTGCAACCATGCCAGCAAAACCGCCCAAAATAATGCTTGCCCAGACAGGAACACCATACATCGAGAGCAAAGCACTCGCATAAGCGCCGATGCCGAAAAAGCCCACGTGGCCAAGATTAAGCAAGCCGGTAAAACCAACCGCCAAATTTAGGCTAACAGTCAAAATACTGTAAATACCAACCAAAATTGCAAGATGGATGAGATAATTGATGAATGCCATTTAAGCTTCCCTCACCTTCACGCCCAACAAACCAGAAGGCCTGAATAACAAGAAGATAAACAAGAGTACAAACGCGATTGCATCCTTGTAGCCGGATGGAAGCCACCAAATACCAATGTTTTCAACAAGACCTAAAATCAAAGAGCCCAAAACAGAGCCGGGAACAGATGCAAGAGAGCCGATAACCGCTCCTGTAAAGCCCTTAATTATCAAAGAAAGACCCATTATCGGGTACAAGTTCTGCTCAATGCCGATAAGAATTCCTGCAACGCCTGCCAAGAAGCTTCCAATTGCGAAAGTGTACGTGTAAATTCTCTCAGGATTAATACCAACAGTCATTGCAACATCCTTGTTGTCTGCCACTGCCCTCATTGCCTTGCCAAGCTTTGTTCTTTTCATCAAAAACCACAAAGCAAGCAGCAAAACAACAGAGACAATAATGATGATTACCTGAATCAATGTAACACGTGCCCCCAAAACATCAAAAACAGGATTCCTGACAGGTACAGTCTTAACATCAGCACCCCAAAACGCCAGGATAAGCGAGTTCACCAATATCATCAAGGCAATACTGGCAATTAATAAAACGGCGCCAGATGCCTTGCGCTTTCTCAACGGGCGGTAGACCAGCCAGTCCATCAAAACACCTGCAAAACTGCTGCAGATTAATGTCAATAGAATTGCAAGCCAGAAATTAAGACCAATGCCAACTGCAAACGTGTACATCAAATAAGCGCCCAAAGCCAGCACAGCACCGTGAGCAAAATGCATAAACTTTGTAACGCTGTAAATCAAAGAAAAACCAGACGCAACCAAAGCATAAATAGCGCCAGCAATGATTCCGTTCAAGATGAGCTGGGTTGCGATGGACATACGCTGATAGTCATACTCTGAATTCTTAAAGATTGCTAAAATAAAAAAGAAAAAAAGAAGCTTCTTATGAAGCTACGTACTGCTCCCACTTGCCGTCCTTGACGACAAAGTAATCGTACGGCTTGTCAACCTCGCCATCCTTGTCAAACTCATACGTACCAGAAGCACCAGTGTATGGGCCCATTCCGTACAAGTAATCCTTCATGGCAGTTGACGTGCAGTCTGTTGCGCCGCAAGCCTTGGCAAGAATGTAGACAACATCATACGCCTCAGGCGTATAAGCGCTAAACTCTTTGCCAGTCTTTGCCTTGTAAGCAGAGGCAAACTTCTCCAATTCTGGAGATTTCGGCACTCCGGGCAGAGTGACAATAAGACCTTCTGCAGCTTTTCCAGCGCCAGAGATGACCGCATCATCTTTTGAAGCGTCAGCACCAACAATCGGCACCTTGAAACCAAGCTCAGAAATCTGCTTCAAAACAATAGCTGCATCAGCAGGATGCGATACCATGTACAACGCATCAGGCCTTTTTGCCTTGATTTTTGCAATCTGAGTCTTGAAATCAGTGCTATCAGGGTTGTAAGTCTCGGTTGCGACAACCTCAAGACCAAGCTTTTTAGCTTCTCCCTTGAATACATCGGTCAAGCCGACTGCATAATCATTCTGGATGTGAATAATGCCAACCTTCTTGTAGCCGAGCTTTTGCATCAAGCTGGCGGCAGCAGTACCCTGCCCGTTATCCGACGGAACGTTCCTGAAAATGTAGTCTCCAGCGTCCTTGATTTTCGGATTTGTTGCAGAGAATGACATCATCAGAACCTTCTTGTCCTCAACAATAGGCGCGTCAGCAAGAACAGTTCCGGAACAAAGACCGCCAACAATAGCAGTTACTTTGTCAACGTCAACAAACTTTTGTGTTGAAGTTGTGCTCTTCTTTGGATCACAGGAATCGTCCTCGTAAATCATCTTTAAATTCTTTCCAGGAATCACGTTGTTGGCATTAATTTCCCCAACTGCCAATTCAACAGCATCCTTAACAGGCACACCAATCGTAGCTGCACCGCCAGTCAGCGGACCAAGCCAACCAAAAACAACTTCTCCTTTTTCAACAGGCTTTGCCTCAGGCTCAGCCTTTTGCTCTTGTGCAGGCGCGCAAGCAACCAATAACACAAGCAACAAGCTTAGAATTCCAATTAAAGTCCTATTCATGTAAACCACCCTCCGTGATTGATATGCGGAAGAATATTCTATATATAAGCATTCCCAGAAACCTTTTTAAAGCAAATAACAAGTTCAAAAACTATGGTTACGTATGAGGATATAGTCAATTTAGCTCTAAGAAGAAGCCTATTCTATCCTGCAAGCGAAATCCATGCAAACGCACCAGCAGGATTCTATGATTTCGGACCATACGGAGCAACCATAAAGAGAAAAATCGTGGAATTATGGCGCAAACAATTAGTGCAAAAAGAAGAATTCTTAGAACTTGACTGCGCAATAATAATGCCAGAAGATGTCTTCAAATCATCAGGACATTTGGCAAACTTCAACGACCCAGTCACGCAGTGCAAAAAATGCAACACAATACACAGGGCAGACAAACTGCTTGAAGAAGTCACAAAAAAACAATTCAAGGAATCAGCGCCATTAGATGAACTCACTTCTGCAATAAGAGAACACAAAGTCAAATGCCCGAAATGCAAAGGAGAACTAATGGACGTCAAAAGATTCAACATGATGGTAAAAGCAGAAATAGGAATAGCAACAAAAGCACCATGCTATCTAAGACCAGAAACCTGCCAAACAATATTCGCAGACTGGTCAAGAATGGTAAGAACAATGCGAGTAACACTCCCAAAAGGAGTAGCGCAAGTCGGCAAATCATTCAGAAACGAAATCTCGCCAAGACAAACACTTTTGAGACAAGTAGAATTCTCACAAATGGAAGCAGAAGTCTTCTTTGACCCAACACAAATAAACGAAATAGAAAGATGGGATGAAATCAAAAATTATGCATTGCGAATACAAAAAGCAGACGGCGACAAAATAGAGTATATTCCTACAGAAAAACTTGTAAAAGACAAACTGGTAAGCGGCAAACTTATTGCTTATTACTTAGCCAGAACACAACAACTCTTTGAAAAATACGGAATACCATTAGAAAAAATCAGATTCAGACAACTAGACGACAAAGAAAGAGCATTCTACGCAAAAGAAGGATGGGACTTTGAAGTCGAGACATCATTAGGCTGGGTAGAATTAATCGCAAACAATTACAGAACAGACTACGACCTAAAAGGACACATGGAAGGAAGCAAAACAGACCTGAACTTTGTAAGACCTGATGGAAGCAAATTCATACCGCACATCTGGGAAATATCAATAGGCCTTGACAGAACATTCTATGCAGTTCTTGAAATGGCGTACAGGCAGAAAGAAGACAGAATATGGCTTTCACTGCCCTCTGCACTAGCGCCACTTCAAGCAGGAATCTTCCCATTACTATCAAACAAACCAGAACTTGTAAAAAAAGCAACAGAAGTGTTTGAAGATTTGCGTGATTGCTACGAAATAATGTATGATGACACAGGAAGCATAGGAAAAAGATATGCAAGACTGGATGAAGTCGGAGTGCCATACTGCATAACAATAGACTTTGACTCTTTAACCAACAATGACGTAACAATCCGCGCCAGAGACACTGCAGCACAGAAAAGAGTAAAAATAAGCGAATTAAGAGATACTTTATACCAATTATTCACAGGAAAAATGCATATTTAGGGTGGTGCACATGGAAATAAAAGATTTAGCAGCAGGACAAGGAAAAATCGACATTGTTGTAGAAATAGCAAGCGTTCAAGAGCCGAGAACATTTGACAAATTCGGAAAAGCAGGCAAAGTAGCAAACGCAAAAGCAAAAGACGCATCAGGAGAAATAACTCTAACGCTCTGGAACGAACAGTGCGACCTTGTAAAAGCAGGGATGAAAGTACACATTATAAACGGCTACGTTTCAGAATTCAGAGGAGAAAAACAATTAGGCACAGGAAAGTTCGGAAGATTGGAAATAGTTCAGTAAGATTTTTAAAGCGCTAGTTTTCTTTTGCACTATTACGGGAGTGTAACTCAGCCCGGGAGAGTACGCCGCTGAAGCGAACATAAAGTTCTCTGTTACGGCGCTGTCGCCGGTTCAAATCCGGCCACTCCCATTTATTCTCCCATAAACGCAGTCACGCTAACAATCTTAGAAGCAATCATATTGAAAGTTATCATAACAACAAGCGAAATCAAGCAATACAACGTGACACTCCTAATCAAATTCTGGCCCAGCAAATACCTTTCTTCCAGCTTGTCAGCGCCATTCTCAATTCCATTAGCAAGAACAGTCAAAATGTAAACTATCTGGAAAACGTAAATTCCAACAACTGCCTGGAAGAAGTAAGTAGGAACACCATCTCCAAAAAAGTTCGCCAATGTGCCAATATTAGTGCCGGCCTCCTCTACGCCAAGATTAGTGATGTTCTTTGACAAATTACCAAGAATGTAAGTAATCATTGAAGTAATGCCAATCACAATGCCTGAAATAGCAGGAGTCAGGAAAGAAATCTGAGACTTCATATCAGAAATAATGTCGGACATCAAATCCTTCAAACGCTCATTCACCTTGTGAATCTCCTTAATGTAACGGGCAATATTCATCAAAGCATTTGCAGCGATAATAGGACCCTTCTTAATGCTCTCAATCAAAACTTTCATTGAAGACTGGATAATCGCGCTAGGGAAAGCAGTCAAAGCACCAGACTGAGGATTGAAAATAGCCTCCTTAACACTCATGCCCATCTTGCTGATATTAATGGAAACCAGCTTGAAAAATTGTCCAGAAACGGTGTCCTCCATCAACTCAGAAACCTTCTGGAAAGCAATCTCTGCAGGCAAACCATCGCCCAAACGGTTGCCCAGCTGGAACAAAGAAGAAGCAAACTCATCCTCAAGCTTCTTTGCTTCTTCACGAATCTTGATGACATTCTGGCTGCGCAATCTGAAATACAAGCCAAAGCCAAACGCCAAGGAAAGCGGGAAAAACAGAGAAAGAATACTTGCACCAATACCATAAGGACCAATAATCAAACCCGGAATACGAGAGCTCTCCTTGTAATCCAAAAAGTCAAACTCGCCAATCTTGAAATCATAATCAGGATTCAACACGTGAACAATAATCGGAGAAAATGCGACTATAAGCATCGCGATAAAGACAACACTGGCAATAAAAGCAGGATGGATGGCAAACTCAACGCCGGCAATTTTGAAAATAACATTGCGATACTTCTTCAATGCAGGATTAATCTCGGCAACATCAGTATCGCCATAACCCGTAGGCCTTTTTGACAAAATCTGCTTTCCCAAAAAGTAGACGATTATCGGCAGTGCGATATTGTACAACGCAGCAATGTGATACCATCTGACGCCCTCCATAAAGCTGACCATCAAAGGCAAAATGACAAGACCCAAAATAGGCAGGATAACACCAAGCATGTGCAGCATTGTAATAGGCCCTTTCAAATTCTGGGCATAATGAAGCATTTTCTCATAAGTCTCATCAAGAATCACATCAAGCGCCTTGTCAAGCAGGCCCAATCGGCGATCATTAGACGTTTCATACAAAGAACTCTCGACAAGATGGAAAGACTCGACAAACTCAGAGTTGAGCTTTCGCCAGCCAACAAGATAAGTCTCCAAAGAATCCTTAATAGTCTCATACTTGCCGCTTTCAACATCCCAGATAACCTTGCGCAAATCCAAACTTAAAGGAGGAGCAAGGTGTTCAGAAGCGAATTCAATAGCCAGCTCCAAATTAGAAGTATGACGCATATAAGTAACGACGTAAAAAATACACAAAACCATCTGATTGCTTGCCTTCATACGCCACTGATTAGCCATAAATGAAGGAATGTTCTGGAAAACAAAAATGCCGGCAATGCCAACAATCATGCTGAACACTGCGAAGAAAGCACTGTCAAACACAAGCAATGAAAAGAACACGCCAAAAATCAAAAACGTAACCGGCAACACAAAACTCGCAGCCATAACACCAGCAGGCGTCGTCTGCAAATGGGAAGCATCAATAAAATCCTGCAATTGAGCAGATTTCTCAGGATGCACTTTCATATGCAGTATTTTGGCACACGCATTGCACACCTTCTCGTACGCAGTAGCGTGAGGCGGCAAAATCTCCTTCCTGAAAACCTGATATTCACGGCTGTACAACTGGGAGCTCGGCATCGAGGCCTGCAATTCCAACTGCTCGGACAATTTCTGCTTGTACTTGACTATCAGATCCTGATCGCTCATTTTTTAACCGCACTCCTCAGCCATTCGTTCCACTCAAAGAAAATCCGTTCTGAATTAAGAACGCCAAGCTCTTCCCTTACTCTCTCCGAAATCCTATGGAATTCATCATTTGCGCGAACGTAAAACGAAGACTCGAGCAAGTCAAAATTCTTAAGCTTGTTAGCAGTTGCAACCAAAGTTTCTTTTATTTTAGACCTAAGATTAATATTATCCCAGACCGCATCCCAATTGCCAGCCCAGTCTTTAACACTGCCAGCAACTGCCTTGATGACATCACTATCGCCTCTCAGCAAATCATTTGTAGGCACCAAAGCATCAACCTGCGGGTCATACTTAAATAAATCAACAAAGGCACCTTCTGTCAAAGGATCTTCTTCCCATATTTTTCGCACTTCTGTAATCTGGGTTACACGCCTGACCCTATGAATGCCGTCAGGACTCCTGACAGGATTTGCAACGATAATAACGTCTGTTGCCTTGAAACTCGTCCTTGGAACTCCCAAATCATTAACGATACGGTCAAACACTCCATACGGAGAATCACCGTGAATAGTGCCGGCAACAACATTAGCCAAAGCGCCAACACGCATTGCCTCGAACAACGCTTTTGCTTCAACGCTTCTGACTTCACCGACAATCAAGCTGGAATCACCAAGACGCAAAGTAGAGCGAATTCCTTCATCAGCACTAACCTCTGTCGTACCCCTTGTCAAAGCAGAAGCAACCTTCATGCTCTGAATATTGTAGTTCAGTTTTCTCAGTGCATCAACAGGCAATTCCAAAGTATCTTCAATCGTTATAATTCTAGAACGGCGCATGATGTCAACCATAATGCTGCCAAGCAAAGAAGTCTTACCAGAGCTTCTTGTGCCAGCAACAAGCAAAGTCCTGCTGCCGTCAATCAAAAAGCTCAAAACTCCTGCTGACAAAGCCGTCAACATCTTATTGTTCATGAACAAAGGCAAAGTCCAAGGCTTGTCACGATGACGTCTCAATGAATAAGCCAAACCAGTTGGATTTAGAGGAGCAGTAATTGCAGCGACTCTTGCTCTTGCATAAGGCAAAATAAGTTCGGTATCAAGAATAGGATTAGCTTCGTCCAAAGGCCTGCCGGAAATCATCCTCAACTTTGAAGCCCAGCCCTCGCCCTCTGGCATGGTTGGAATGATGTTCGTCGTGCAGTCGCCAAACTCATTATGCACGAGGAATATAGGAATCCTGCCCATAGGCGAGTTAATCGTAATGTCCTGCACGTTCTCATCCTGCAATAAAACTTCGATAAGTCCAAAGCCAACAGTGTAGCGCACCAGAATTTCTGCAAGCTCATCACGATCCTTCTGGCGCAAATGCAAGCCACGATGATTCGCAAGCTCCTCCAACAAATCCGTGCCAACGGACAAAAATACTTGGCGCATCCTTTCAGGGTCAACAAACTCAGAACGCTTTGGCTTGTGCTCAGCCATAATTTTTCTTGCGGCGTCAAGAAGCTCATACTTTTCTTCGTTTAATTTGAACTCAACAGGCATCATATGATACAAGTACTGCACACTCTCAGGAAGCTGGAAAATCGTCACTTCAGTGTTGCCTATCTGATAGCTGGCCAGCTCTTCACCATCAGGAGGGAAAGCCGCCATAAGCTTAGTGAACATAAAATCGGGCTTGATAGTTGGAGAGAACAATCTTCGATAAATCGTTCTGTCGCCAGGCTGGAAGCCCGGCAAATACGGCTGGGCAAGCTTAATCATCCTCGTCTGCTCAAGCATGCCAACTGCTTCTTGCAAGAGCTTGAAATAATTCTGCAAGCACTGCATGCCGTCCTGAGTTGTAATTCCAGCTTCAATCTGGCGCTTTTCTTCCCGCGCCAATCGCTTTAGTTCTACATAAGCAGTAATCGGGTCAGACTTGAAAGTCCTGTAAAGAATCTCCTGAATCTGAACGTATCTAGGATTCACCCAACGAGCGCATTCAGGCTTTGCGAGAAAGCCATAAGAAAACTTTTGCGCAACAAGATTCTTGTAGATTGCTGCCAATTCCTGCAAAAGGACTACTTGTGCTTCGTCATACTCAAAATCCCTTCTCTGAACAAAAACAATCTGAGTAATTGTGCCGGCTTCAGCCAACATGCCCATTGTCATGGCCATCAAACGAGGCTCATCCTCAAGACTAGGAAAAAAAGGACAACCTTCACAATCAACCCTTAGAATTATGTCCTCGCCTTCACGAATTATCTCGTATTTCCCACACTCTGCCATTTCCCCTCTTTTACTACTGATTTAGAGTCACGCAAATTTATGATATTCACTTGCAGTTAAATCGCTGAGGGTATATAAAAGTTTACCATGCCAGAAGAAACATATGTTCAAGAGCCGCCAACACCTGCTCCGCCAGCTAAAACAGGATTTTTTGGCCAAAAACAAGCTCCTGCAATGCCGGACATCGGCGGCATGACAGAACAGCTCAACTTAATGGCGGCAAGAGTAAGAATACAAGAAGAAAGATATTCTGAATTAAGAAAAAAAATGCTTGTAGTGGAGCAAAACATGCTTTCCAACCACAAAAAAGCAATGAACGAGATAAAAGTCCTACAATCAGACGTCACAGAAGTTAGAAGAACAATGCAGGCAATAGAAGACAAGATGATAACAATAATCAAAGAATTAAGGCTAACAGCGCGCAAAGAGGACGTTGACATAATGAAGCGCTATCTCGACCTCTGGGACCCGATAAAATTTATTACAAGCCAGCAAGTCGACAAAATAATTGACGAAAAACTCGGCAAACCAGAACCAATAGGACAAAAGCCCAATTACGACAGTCCGTCGTAAGTGAAAAGGTAGGGGCTGTTAAAGGTATTTGAAAATATCACTTAATTTATTGATGGTTCTCTTTACCATTGTTATCATCGGTTCGTATTTCGATTGAATAAGCAAAGCATCAATGCCTCTTTCTTTTGCCGGTTTGTAATCCCACTTATAACTGTCACCTACCATCAGCGCTTTTGATTTTGGTATTTTTCTCCTCTTCAGAATTCTGAGAATGAATTCTCCTTTTGACCAATGATGCACTCTCGTTGCGTGTACTTCATCAAAAAGTTCTTCCAATTCAAAATGTTTTATCTTATGCTTAAGTATAGCATCTGCTTCTTTTGGTGGATGAGGATGTGTCGAAAGGACTACCGTAATAACTCCCATTCTTTTTAGTTTTTCTAATGTTGAGAGTGCTGATGGTGTCATAATAATATGATTTACGTGGTTTTTGAACCTACTGTCTTTGTAGAGCCAAACCGGATGTTTTGCATACTTTGTTTTCTTAGGGTACCAGAGCGTTCCATCGCCATCAAAAAAGATGATTTTCTTCATTCTAAACACACCACCAACTTGAAGTATAAAAACCTTCCAAAGACTTACCTTTTCGCATCATTCAAACGAAAACGTAATAAGCAACACATTATTTCCAAAATTCATGGTCCAAGAATTCATTGACAGCCTGCGGGAATTTGACAAAAAGAGAAATTGGAATGGCTATGACAAAGAGATGACAAATGAAGAAAAGGTGCAGTACCTTTCACACATTCTCGTTGCCATGATGGGAGAGATTGGCGAGTTTGCAAATGAAGTCAAAGACTGCCACAGAGACAAAATATGGAAAGAAAAAGAACTGAAAGAAGAGCTTGTAGACACGTTCATATTCTTTCTGAAACTTGCAATGACGCTCAAAATGGACCTGAAAGAAGAGTTCTTGAAGAAGATGGCAGAGAATGAGAAGAGATTTGCGCACTTCATTAGTAATAAAAAGCTTTAAAAAGCACTAATCTCTTTGAATACAAAAAAGAGTTGAACTATGGCATTAATG